>Ga0214472_10008297_pt1 | contig 10852 bp, 11 predicted proteins | sample RVTome_6_FD_207662 | JGI IMG/M metagenome (GOLD analysis project Ga0214472, IMG submission 207662) | Soil microbial communities from uranium-contaminated site in the Upper Colorado River Basin, Wyoming, United States - RVT140D175 | ecosystem: Environmental > Terrestrial > Soil > Contaminated >...
ACGACTGACCATTCTCAAAGCCCCGCGCTTCGGCATTGTCAACAAGCCCGTCAAACTCTCCTTGCGCGTTGATGATACGAACAGCGGCTCGGCTGACGCGCTGTCGGCCCCTGTCACCATTAGCGTCGATGGCAAACAGGTCTTGCAGACTTCTGTGCAGGTTGGCGTCCCCACGCCCATCACCCTGTCGCTCGATCATGGCGGGCCAAATGTCATCGAGGTCGATGTCGCGCCGGGACCAAACGAGCTGACATTAGCCAACAACCGCGCAGTCGTTGTCGCCAATGGCATCCGTGATCGCCTGCGCGTGCTCCTCATTTCCGGTGAACCCAATCCCGGCGAACGAACCTGGCGCAATCTCCTGCGCGCCGATCCATCTGTCGATCTCGTGCATTTCACCATCCTGCGGCCACCAGAAAAAGAGGATGGCACACCGATCAATGAATTGGCGCTGATCGCCTTTCCGACACGCGAACTCTTTATCGACAAGCTCAATGAATTCGATCTGATTATTTTTGACCGCTACAAGCGGCAGAATGTGCTGCCGCTCGAATATCTAACAAATATCGTTGATTACGTAGAAAACGGCGGCGCGATCCTCGATGCGGCAGGACCGGCCTTTGCCTCGCCCTATTCGCTCTATCGCACACCACTGGCCGCAATTCTGCCCGCTGAACCCACTGGCGACATCACGCTGGGCACCTTCAAACCACATGTCACCGATACGGGCACCCGACACCCTGTGACGGCCGACCTGCCCGGCGATGCCGACACAAATGTTCCCAAATGGGGATCATGGTTCCGCATCATCAATTCGACCGTCGATCGTGGCCAGATTGTCATGGACGGACCCGACCACAAACCTCTGCTGGTATTGGACCGCGCGGGCAAAGGGCGCGTCGCGCAGATCATGTCGGACCAGTTCTGGCTCTGGTCGCGCGGCTACGAAGGCGGCGGGCCTCAGGCCGAACTATTGCGCCGCCTCGCCCATTGGCTGATGAAGGAACCTGATCTCGAAGAGGAAAATCTATCGGCGATGATCGATGGTTCGACACTGACCATCAAACGCCGCACGATGGGCGACGAGACCGCGCCCGCTACAGTAAAAATGCCGTCTGGCAAAACGATCGTGCTGCCGCTTGAAAAGACGGCGCCGGGACGCTTTGAAACACAAATGCCCGCCACCGAATTGGGGCTTTATCGCATCACGCAAGGCGACAAGACGGCTGTTGCGGCAGCAGGACCGCTCAACCCGCGTGAATTTGAAGACGTGCGAGCCACGGACAAATTGATAAAGCCCATCACGACAGCCACCGGCGGCGGCATTTTTTGGGTCGGTGCAAAAGCCGAGGACATACCAAGCCTGCGAACCATCCGTCCCGGCAAGGCAGCAGCGGGGGACACATGGGCGGGGCTTCAGCACAACGAGCAATATCTTGTGCGAGCCGTTCACCAGATGCCGCTACTTGCTGGCCCTCTCACTCTGCTGCTTGTGCTCGGCGCGCTGGCGCTTGCCTGGTGGCGCGAAGGCCGCTGACGCCCTCATTTTCCACGGGGCTTGCAAGCACAGAAATCCTGCCTTACTCTCCGGCTGAAATGTTATACTATTACATATCATTCATCGCCGGATAGAGGTCTCCTTGTCAGACAAGCACGCCAGCGCGCGTCCATTGGCGCGCACCTTCATGGGCACAAGCGTCGGCTTTCGGCTGGCTGTCGCGGGCGGCTGCATCGCCGTCCTCTGGCTCTGTGTCGGCTGGGCAATCAGCCTATGACAAGGCGCCCGCCCCTCATCGAGATCAATGACCTGACGGTTGCCTATGAGCGCCAGCCCGCCGTGCATCATCTCACTGGTTCTTTTGCACCCGGCAGCCTCACCGCCATTGCCGGTCCTAATGGCGCAGGCAAATCCACTTTGCTGAAAACCCTGGTGGGCCTCATTCGCCCCAGCGAAGGCCACATCAATATGAACGGCCTCAGGCGCCGCCAGATGGCCTATTTGCCGCAACAGGCAGAGATCGACCGCGGTTTTCCGATTTCGGTCGCAGACACGGTCGCCCTTGGCCATTGGCAAAATATCGGGATATGGCGCGCCGTCACCGGACCGCGCTGGAAAAGCGTTGCGGACGCGCTCGAAAAAGTCGGCCTCAAGGGTTTTGAAAACCACCCCATCGCCAAACTGTCGGTGGGGCAGTTCCAGCGTGTGCTGTTTGCACGCCTGCTGGTGCAGGACGCTGCCGTGATCCTGCTCGACGAACCCTTCGCCGCCATCGACGAGCGCACGACCGCCGACCTCATGAAGATCATTCACTATTGGCATGACAATGGCCGCACGATTATCGCGATTCTCCATGACATGGACGAAATCAAAAGCAGCTTCCCCGAAACACTGCTGATGGCGCGCGAGCTTGTCGGCTGGGGGCCAACAGAAGCCGTCCTGACGGAGAAAAACCTCTATCGCGCCCGAGCATTATCCGACAATTGGGCAGAGGCCAACAGGCACCACCATCATCACGACGGAACGATCTGATGGACCTCTATCAGCATCTCTTTGCGCCCTTCGCCGACTATGGCTTCATGCGCCGCGCGCTCGTCGCCTGCCTGGCGCTGGCACTGGGCTCGGGCCCCATCGGCACATTTCTGGTGCTGCGACGCATGAGCTTGATGGGCGATGCCATAAGCCACGCCATCCTGCCGGGGGCCGCCATTGGCTTTCTCGTCGCCGGGCTGTCGCTCTGGGCCATGTCACTCGGCGGTCTCGTTGTCGGCCTGACGGTCGCACTTCTCGCAGGCCTCATCAGCCGCGTCACGGACTTGCGCGAGGATGCCAGCCTTGCTGGCTTCTACCTCATGAGCCTTGCCGCTGGCGTTCTTATCGTTTCGCTGCGTGGCTCCAATGTCGATCTGCTGCATGTGCTTTTTGGCAGCATCCTCTCGGTCAACGATCAGGCCTTGTTGCTGGTTGCCGGCATCGCCTCACTGACGCTTATCGTTCTCGCCGTCATCTACCGCCCGCTGGTGGCAGAATGTTTCGACTCCGGATTTTTGCGCGCCGTCGCCGGACATGGCTCGCTCTACCATGTGATTTTTCTTGTCCTTGTTGTTCTCAATCTGGTGGCTGGCTTTCAAGCTCTCGGCACACTGATGGCCGTTGGCCTGATGATGCTACCCGCAGCAGCCGCGCGCTTCTGGGCCATCGAAGTCTGGTCGCTGACAGCACTCTCCATCGCCATCGCCTTTGTCTCTGGCTGGTCGGGCCTGCTCATCTCCTACAACTACGACCTGCCCTCCGGCCCTGCCATCATCCTCACCGCAGGCAGCTTCTACATTGCTTCCATCGTCCTTGGACGACACGGCAGCATTCGTGCCCGCTTCTTCCCCGGCACGCATTTTCATGCCCGTTAAAGTCAGACAGGTCGATCCATGAAAAAAATCTGCTCCCTCCTCGCCCTCGCCCTTCTCACCTTCGCAAGCCCCGCCCTCAGCGCCCCTCTCAATGTAGTGGCGAGTTTCAGCGTGCTCGGCGACATGGTACAGGAGGTCGGCGGACAGGACATCACCCTGTCCGTTCTCGTCGGCCCTGACGGCGATGCCCATACTTTTGAGCCCGCCCCGATTGACGCCAAACTCCTGCACAATGCCGATCTCATCGTCATGAACGGGCTTGAACTCGAAAAATGGATGGAAAAGCTCGTCAGGGCATCTGGTACGAAAGCCGATATCCTGATCGCCAGCGAAGGTGTTACGCCACGCAAAATGAACGAGGACGGCCAGACGATCCCCGATCCGCATGCCTGGCAGGACCTGACAAACGGCGTGATCTATATCCGCAATATCGAAGGCGCGCTTGCCAAGGCAGACCCGTCCCATGCCGATGACTATAAGGCCAACGCGGCAAGGCTGCTCACCAAACTCGGCGCACTCGACACTTGGACCCGCGCCGAAATCGCAACCGTGCCTGAGGCAAAGCGCAAGGTCATCACCACGCATGATGCCTTTGGCTATTTCGGCGCTGCCTATGGCGTCACATTTCTCGCCCCGGCGGGTATCAGCACGGAAGCGGAAGCCACCGCGGGAAATCTCGCGCGCCTCATCGATCAGATCAAACAGGAAAAGATCAAGGCGCTCTTCATCGAAAACATGTCCGACCCACGCCTGATGGATACGATTGCCCACGAGACGGGTGCTGAAATGGGTGGCGAACTCTATTCAGACGCGCTTTCAGCAGCCAGCGGTCCCGCACCGACCTATCCCGCAATGTTTGAAAACAACGTGCCGAAGCTGGTCGCGGCGATGAAACTCAACTAGAACACCGCCGTCTGCTTTCTTACGGTATCTCAAATGACAACCCAGCCCGCGCAATGGCGCTCCATGACCACCGCTGACATTCCAATGGTCGATGCGATCGGGGAAATCGTGCATCCTGATTTTCCCGAAGACATTGCCGTCATGGAAAATCGTCTCGCGCTTTTTCCTTCAGGCTGCTTTATTGCGGAGGCGGGCGGAATTGCGCTGGGCTATGCCATCTCGCATCCCAGCGTCATCGGCCGCCCCGCCGCCCTCAATCATGTGCTGCCGGCGCTCGACACCGCCGCCGATTGCCTCTTCCTGCATGACATTGCCTTGAGCCAGGCCTCACGCGGCCTTGGCCTTGGCCGCTCGCTTGTGCCGCAGCTTAAAGCCGTCGCGCGCCACTCGGGCTTTGCCCGCCTCGGCCTCGTCTCGGTCAATAATTCACGCGCCTTCTGGACCGCACAAGGCTTTGCGGTTTTTGCAGGCGACAATCTACTCGCGACAAAACTCGCAAGCTACGAGGCAGACGCGCGTTACATGATTTCGGATGTAACCTAAATTATCGGCTTGGTGATCGGCCCATGCGCATGGCCGAAGGCCCCCATGTCAAGCTCACGGAACAAGAGCCTGGAGGCATCAACCGGGCCGGGCATCGTGAGCCGACCGGGCGGCACGGGTCCAAAGCCCACCTTCACATAGTAATTCTGATCGCCGACGAGGATGACCAGCCGGAAACCCATCTCGCGCGCATCCTCAAGACCCCGCCGCATCATATTGATGCCAACGCCTTGACCCCGAATGGCGGGCACGACCGCAAGCGGCCCCAGCATCAAGCCCGGCACACCGCCAATATTAACAGGCCAGAATGTGAGCGAACCGACCAGCCGCCGTTCCGCACCCTCGCCCTGAAAGGCGACATAGCAAAGTTCAGGGATCGGCTGGTTACCTTCGCGCAGCCGCTGCGCAGCCTTGGCATAGCGACCGGGGCCGAAAGAGAGATCAAGGAGCGCCTCGATATCGACCGCGTGCTCGGGCTTTTCGTGGAGGATTTCAAACATCAGCGAGACTTTCGAACGGGATCATCGGAACCTGAAAAGAGAGAAGGCACCCGCCGCCAAACCCGCCTGGCTTCACAGAGCCCTGACGAGTTCGGCAACGCAAGCCTGCCCAAAACTGAGGATCGCGAGATCCTCAAGGCTCATTCGTCGTCGCTGAAGGCCACCCTGCGTCATGTCCATTTCCCGAGAAGCTCACCACCCGGCGAGCACACCCCTTCCGAAACCATGCCCGATAGCATGAGCAATTCCTTGCGTAAAGCAAATGTGTATCGCCTCATTCCCGAAAAATACTAGAACCCCCTTGGTCACCTAAGCTAGCGTGCCCGCCAAAGGTCGAGAGATAAATCAAGGGAAAAACTCATGGGAATTCTGGAAGGCAAAGTGGTGCTGGTCACTGGCGCCGCGGGCGGCATCGGCAAGGAATGTGCGGTTATTGCGGCCAAACAGGGAGCGAAAGTCGTAGTCAACGACCTTGGCGGCGGCGTCAAGGGCGGCGATGAAGGCAATGCCTCGGCAGCGCAAAAAACCGTCGATGAAATCAAGGCTGCCGGCGGCGAAGCCGTTGCCAATTCCGACAGCATCGCTTTGAAGTCCGGCGCTGAAAACATGATAGCCCAAGCGATGGACAGCTTTGGTGGCCTTCACTCGATCATCAGTCCCGCCGGGGTCCTGCGCGACGGCATGTTCCACAAAATGTCGGACGAAGACTGGGACACAGTGCTCGAAGTACACCTCAAGGGCAGCTTCAATATCACCCGCGCCGCCGTAAACCATTTCCGCGGACAGCAGGAGGGCAGCTTCGTGCTCTTCACCTCGACCTCTGGGCTCATCGGCAATATCGGGCAAGCAAACTATGCCGCTGCGAAAATGGGCATTGCGGGCCTGTCTCGGATCATTGCCATGGAGGGTGCCGCAAAGAACGTGCGCTCCAACATCATCGCCCCCTTCGCCTGGACCCGTATGATCGCCACGATCCCGGTGACGGACGAAGCCTCTGCCCAGCGCGTTGACCGCATGAAGAATGCCATGCGCGCCGAACAAGTCGCTAATTTTTCAGTCGCTCTCGCCTCGCCGGGGTGCCAGACCAGCGGGCAGATATTCTCGATCCGCGGCAATGAGATTATTCTTTTTTCGCAACCCCGCCCCGTCAAAAGCGTTGCCCGCATTGACGGCTGGACGCCGGAAACAATCCTCAGCCATGCCATCCCGGCAATGGAAGGCGGCTACACGGATCTCGGCGCAAGCTCTTCGGTCTTCACCTGGGAGCCTGTATAGCGCCTGGTGGCCGAGCTCAACCCGGCCACCCATGTATTTTGCATTACTCTCAACAATAGATCACCGCACCCAGCGCGCCTTGCCGGGGCCAAATTCCTCAACCGCAAAATCAACGAAAGCGCGAACCTTTGCAGAAAGATGCTGCGTATGCGGATAGATCACATGCAGCGTCAGAGGCTCCATCTCCCATTCATCAAGCGCAGAGACAAGATCACCACGACGCAACGCCTCTGCACAGAGAAACATCGGGGCGACAAAAAGCGCTTGCCCCGCCTTGATGATACCGTCCATCGCATCGGCGTTGTTGCAGATAAAGTTTCCCTTCACTTCCACCTGAAATGTCTTGCCACCCGGATCGCGGAATTCGATCAGGTCAGGCCGCGGGAGCAACGAATAAAGGGCAAAACGATGCGCGCTCAGATCGCGCGGATGACGTGGCACACCATGCGCCTCGAAATATCCCGGCGACCCGACAAGCATACGGCGCACTGGCGCAAGCTGCCGTGCGATCAGGCTTGAGTCCGTGAGTTCAGAAATACGCAACGACACGTCAAAGCCCTCTTCCATCAGATCGACATGTCGGTCGTTGAGCACCAGATCCACGGTGAGTTCAGGATACCGCGCCATGAATTTCGGCATCACCGGCCCAAGCTCGGAAATTCCGAAACTCATCGACGCATTGATCCTCAGCCGCCCGCGCACGGCCCCTTCAATGCAGTTGGCATCGCGCTCGGCCTCAGCAGCTTCGGCGACAATGCGCGCCGCACGCTCATAGACCACCGCCCCGGCCTCTGTGACATTTAACTTCCGCGTCGTGCGGTTAAGCAAACGCAGCTTCAACTCATCTTCCAGATCCGAAATCTGGCGGCTGACCATGGATTTCGACAGCTTCAGGGCCTCTGCCGCAGCGGTGAAACTGCCCAATTCTACAACCTTGGCATAGACAGCAAGAGCATTGAGATCGAGCGCCATTGGCATCTCCAGCAAAACAAACTACTGCATAACTGGTGGATTGTTTCGCAGAGCTTAGCAAATAGATTTCGGCGGTGGAATTGAATTGCTTGCTGCACCTTAGAAGCAAATACAGGCCCTACCAGAAATCCGGTACGGGTGAGCCTTGCTGAAATTCTTCAAGGCGCGCGCGAGTTGCTGGCGTGACCCCTTGAGGCAAGGCATCCAGAGCAAAGAAATCATATTCGGCTATTTCAAGACTATGGCGCGCCACCAGATCATATTGCCCCGCCTCGATCAGATAGAAGGCAATATGATCTGAGCGGAACTCCCTGAAATTGGCATAGAGTCCCAGCAACTGGGGTTTGCTCTTTAACAAAACGCCGGCTTCCTCATCCAGTTCACGCTTGATGCTGTCAAAGCCCGTCTCGCCTCTATCGACACCACCACCAGGAAAATACCAGCCCGGCGTATAGCTGTGCCGCACCAGCAGCACACGACCTGCCCCATCGAACACAAGCCCGCGCACACCGAGCGTCACGGGCCGGAAAAGGCGAGCCGAAAGTCGATAGAAGGGGCGCGCAACTACCCAGATAACGTAAATGATTTTATTCATAGTTCAGAAATCTACCTGCCTTCGGGATCACTGTGCGACCTAACCGACGTCACTTTATGATTGGCGTCAACGAATCCTTCATGAGGTTCATGAAATAACCTTTCATTCATGCTTCTTTGGGGAATGGGCTTCCATGCGGCTGACCTCACTTTTAAAACGGCGCCAGAAAGCCAAGCGGAAACCGCCGCCGGAGGAAACGCCACGCGCCACCGCCAGCGCGATCAAACGCGCCTTGCGCAATTTGCCGTCCAACGGCAACTCCCATGCGGCGGCCGTTCTCGGGCAAAGCATTGCCACCGCGCTTTCTACAATCGAGACTGCCGTTCTCGCCATTGATGCTGTCAATGACAGCCTGCGCGAGGCAGCAGGTCTTGTGAGCGAGGCTGCCAAAACCGACAACCCCGGACGTCGGGCCCTGCTGGCAGGGCGCTTCGACGACGTGCGCAGCGAAATTGACGCCACAGTAGGCTCAGCCACGCATAATCGCGTCAATCTCATCAATGGACGCCTCATCGGCGGAAAGACATCGACCTTCGATGTTGCCCTCGATCTGGAAGGCCGCTCGGGCATAGCCATCAGTGTCGTCAATCTGACCACAGGGGCGCGCGGCCTTTCGCTCTCGCCACCCCGCACCGCTTTTGCCGAAGATGAAGAAATCACCATGATCCTCAGTGAGATCGATCAGGCAAGCTCACGTATCACCGATGTCAGCATTCGCTTTGCTGATCACGCCGCCTTTATCGCCAATCGACTTGGGCACTTGCAACAACAAGCCGGCACCCAGATCATCCAGTCCCACCTTCCCACGGGGGCTGATGCCGAAGACCCTGCGCAAGGGATCGGCGATGCGCAGCGCCCCCTCGATTTGTCGGTTGAAATCACTGAACCGGCCCCTCACCCGCTTGAGCGGGACACTGGCACAGCTTAGAAACAAACCAAAAAACCCGGCATCGGAGGCAGGAGGGCTTGGCAGAGCCCCAAGGAAGCGCCATCCTTCCCACAGAAAATAAATTTGTGGAGGGAGGCCGAATGAACAAGCCAGAAGCATTGCCCGCAGCCAACGCCGAACAGGCCGAAGCATGGAACGGCACAATGGGCAGCAAATGGGTCCGCCACCAAGATCGTCTGGATCGGATGCTCAGCCCCTTCTGCGATAAGCTGATTGAGGTTGCGGACATTAACGAAGGACAATTTGTGCTTGATGTCGGCTGCGGTTGCGGCGTCACCACGCTCGAAGCTGCCAAATGTGCAGGTGCCAAGGGCCATGTTCAAGGCATCGACCTTTCCGCCCCGATGACAGTTCGCGCCAGAGAGCGGAACGCCGAACTCGGCCTCAATGCCGCCTTCGATGTGGCTGATGCGTCAACGCATGATTTTGGCGCAGCAAAATTCGATCATCTGATTTCACGCTTTGGCGTCATGTTCTTCGACGAACCTGTCGCCGCTTTCGCCAACCTGCATCACGCACTGGCCGCCAATGCCAAGCTGACCTTCATCTGCTGGCGAAGCCTGCCCGAAAACCAATGGCTGGCGAGTCCCATGGGTGCCGCACTGGCCCATATGCCGCCCATTGAGCCGAGCATTCCGGGCGCACCCGGTCCTTTTGCCTTCGCCGACAAAGACCGCGTTAGCAAAATTCTCAGCGACGCAGGCTTTCGCAATATTTCATTTACCCCCTACGACACCTCAATGGTCGTCGGACGAGACCTTGACGAAGCGCTAGAGCAATCGCTCGAAATCGGGCCGCTGTCGCGCCTCTTGACAGATATGGACGCCACCATACAAACCCGTGTCAAGGAAGCCATGCGTGCAGAGCTTGCCAAGCGCCTCACGCCTACAGGGGTAAGCCTGGGGGCTGCCACCTGGATCGTGCAGGCCAACGCCTAAAAGCAGAATTTTAGGTGCATAATGCACTCAAATGACGGTTTGGCTACCACCTGTTAAGAACTCCGACCCTAACCTGTCGCGCATGACGGCCATTCGCGTGGGGCGAGTGGCCGGAACGCGCGTCTCTATTGGAGACCCTGGGGGACTAACATGGCTCGAAACCTATTCGAGACTTTGACCGTACTTATTGTGGATGACAGCAAACATATGCGCCTGCTCATGCAGAATTTGCTGCAGGTTCTGGGTGTCAAAAATATTGTCATGGCGGGCGACGGCGAAGAAGCCTGGTCCAAATATCTGACCTGTAAGCCCGATGTCGTCATCACGGATGCTGCAATGGCGCCGACCGATGGCTTTGAGCTTGCCCGACGCCTGCGTGACGTTGAACGCGGCGAACTCGGCCATATCCCCATCATCATGATTTCTGCCCATACTGAAATGTCGGCCATCAGGAAAGCCAAGGAAATCGGCATTACCGAATTCATCCGCAAGCCCCTGGCCGCCCGTCCGCTCTACGAGCGCCTGTTGGCCGTCGTCAACCGCCCTCTCAAAAGACAGATGGACACGGACGAGAACCTGCCCGGACCCTCAGCGCAAGTCGCTTATCTTTAGGGCCCAATGTCGATGTCAAAGCATCCAGACACTCAAACACCAGCAGACGAAAAGCCCGGGGCGACAATCTCAGCGCGTTTTGTCCGCCTGCCCTCCATTGCCGAGAGAAAACTCGGCTCTGCCTATGTGGCACCAATACGGCTGGACCCGCGCGCGCTGG
>Ga0214472_10008299_pt1 | contig 10850 bp, 6 predicted proteins | sample RVTome_6_FD_207662 | JGI IMG/M metagenome (GOLD analysis project Ga0214472, IMG submission 207662) | Soil microbial communities from uranium-contaminated site in the Upper Colorado River Basin, Wyoming, United States - RVT140D175 | ecosystem: Environmental > Terrestrial > Soil > Contaminated >...
GACCGAGCCAGTCGCGGTCGCCGGCTGAATGATCGAGCACGCTCCGACCGCGCGACTGCGAGTTGCCGCCCACGGTGTACGAGGCGTTCACGAGGGGGCCCAGGGGCAGCCGGGTCGGAATGATGTCAACCATGCCACCGGCGAACTCGGCGGAGCGATCGGCCGAGTAGCTCTTGATGATCGACACGCTTTCGAGCAGGCCGGCTGGAAACATGTCGAGCCCGACGACCTTCCGCTCGGGCTCGGTTGACGGCAGCACCGAGCCGTTGAGGGAGGTATTGCTGTATCGCTCGCCCAGCCCGCGCACGTACACGTACTCTCCGCCGACGAGCGACGCGCCCGTGACGCGCTGCAGCGCGCTGGCGGCTGTCGAGTCCGCGTTCGCCTTCATCTGCTGCGCGCCCATGTTGTCGGTGATCGTCGCGGCGCGCCGCCGCTCCAGCAGTTGCGACTCGAGGCTCGCGGCATTCGCCTCGATGGACTGGCCGGTCACCGTGACTTCCTCGGTAAAGCCGGCAAGCGTCAGCGTCACGTCGAGGCTGACCGTACGCCCGACCTGGGCCTGGGAGACCTCGACGCGGACAAATCGGGCGGCAAAGCCGGGCAGCGAGATCTCGAGCTGGTGGATCCCGGCCGGCAGGTTGACGACGTATCGGCCCTCGAGGTCGGTCGCGACGACGAGCGATCCGGCCTCGACCGTCACGCCCGGCAGCGGCTGGCCGTTGATGGCGTCGAGGATGCGGCCCGTGACGCGAGTCGTCGTGGTTTGCGCGGACGCCGGGCCGAGGCCGAGGGCCACGAGCGCCAGCGCCAGAGCGAGATGACGGACAAACATGACAGGAACCTCCGCGGCTGAGTACGGGCCTCTCGTGAAGCCCGCGGGAACAACCTGGCGATGATAGGAAGGTGAAGTGATCGCGCCACGACGAGCCGGTTACGGCCGCGTTAAATGAAGAAGGAGCGTAACGACGAGGTAACGCGCGGCCGGAAGACCGCTCGCGCCGGAGTAGACTCGTGAGGCGTTGCGGACCCTGCTCAGGGCTACTCTGCCGCCCTTCATCGTGGCCGGCCTCCTGATTGCCGCGTTCGCCGGCGCGGTCCGCGCGTCCGGGTCTGACTTCTTCGCGTTCGACACCTGGATCAAGTGGGACAGCGGGCACTACGAGGACGTAGCCGAGCGGGGCTACGAGTTCACGAGCTGCGCCGAGGTGCTGGGCTTCCACCCGGCGCAGTGGTGCGGCAACGCCGGGTGGTTTCCCGGCTACCCGTTCCTCGTCCGCGGCGTCCGGCTGCTGACGGGTGTGCCGACCAAGCTCGTGATGATCCTGGTGAGCCAGGCGTTCGCGGTCCTGTCGCTCCTGATCGTGTGGAACCTGTTCCTGTCGCGGCGCGATCCGGCCGTGCTGCTGCTCTGCGCCTTCGCGCCCGGCACGTATTACTTTCTCGTCGCGTTCCCGATGTCCATGACGGTGTGCTTCATGCTCGTGACGCTCTGGGCGCAGCGGGAGCGGCATCCCGTCACCGCGCTTCTGGCCGGCGCGGTCGTCGGCTTCACGTATCCATCAGGGATCTGCCTGGCGGGCGTCCTCGCCTCGGCGCTCCTGGTTGACCACTGGCGCGGCGAGCGCCAGCGCGCGCGCGACTGGCTGCCCGTGGCAGGCCCGATCCTCGGCTTCTGCCTCGTCCTGCTGGTGCACCACCTGGCCGTCGGTCTCTGGAACGCGTTCTTCCTGATCCAGGAGAAGTACCAGCACGGGATCAACAACCCCATCGCCGTGCTGCGGCAGCGAAGCGCCTACATCTGGGTCTGGAAGCCCGGATGGCAGACGGGCATCCAGAGCCTGGTCGCTGCGGCGCTGGTCCTCGCCGGCGCGGCGACGACGGCCGTGGCCCTCTGGCGGCGACGCGACACGCCCGGCGACGCGGCGGTCGCGACACACGGGCTGACCTACTGGCTGTTCCCGCTCGTGCTCGGCGGCGCGGTCAGCCCCTACCGGGCCGAGTCGCTGCTCATGCCGGCCGTGGTGGGTTTACGCCGGATCCCGCCGATCGCGCTGATTCCGCTCATCCTGGCCGCCGTTGCGATCTGGGCGGTCATGGCGACCGAGTTCGCGCATGGCTGGCTGGTGTAGCAGCCCTCGAATCCGGACCTTCGGAGATCGTCCCGCCCAGGCTGCGAAGGAATGCCACGAGCGCGCGCTTCTCATCCGCGGTCAGCGCGAGCGGCCTCAGCTCGGGATCGCGATAGGCGTTGGCGTTTCCGCCGCGGTCGTAGTACTCGATCACGTCGTCGAGCGTGGCGAGGCTGCCATCGTGCATGTACGGCGCCGTGCGCGCGACCTCGCGAAGCGTGGGCGTCTTGAAGGCGCCGAGGTCGGCGTCCCTGCGCGTCACGAGGAACCGGCCGAGGTCCTGGAAGCTCGCTGGTCCCGAACCCGCCTGCCCTGAGGCCAACCGATGCGCCGGCGCGCGCCAGGCGACGCCGGTGTTGTGGAAACCTTCGTCGGTCAGGAGCGGGCCGACGTGGCACGCCGTGCAGTTGGCCTTGCCACGGAAGAGCTGCAGGCCGCGTCTTGCCTCATCGGAAAGCGCGTCAGCGTCGCCGTTCACGTAGCGATCGAGTGGCGAGTCGCCGGCGAGGATGGACCGCACGTAGCTCGCCAGGGCCCGCGCGAGGTCGTCGGCGTTGACCGGCCGGCCAAACGCCGCCTCGAACCGATCGCGATACGCGCGCGACCGCGCCAGCCGATCGACCGCATCGTCGAGGCCGAGATCCAGCTCCTTGGGATTGGCGATGGGCTCGACCGCTTGTTGTTCGAGGCTGCGGGCGCGTCCGTCCCAGAACTGGGCGCGGCCGTAACCCCGATTGATGAGCGCCGGCGCGCTTCGAGTACCCCTCTGGCCGCGGACACCGATGGCGACGGCTCGTCCGTCGGTGAACGCGCGCCGGGGATCGTGACACGACGCGCAGGACCGCGTGCCGTCGCGCGACAGCACGCGATCCGAGAACAGGCGCCGGCCAAGCGCGATCCTCTCGGGGGTGAGGGGATTGTCTTCCGGGACCGGCATGTACAGATCGAGACCAAGCGGGACACGCCGCTCCGCCGCGCCAGCGAGGGTCGCAGCAGCGAGCGCGATGAGGAGAGACAGCCAGGGCGCCACGAGGCAGATCCGTCCTACCTCGACGCGCGGGGCTTCGGCAGGAGGTTCTCGAGCACCCACACTTCAGTTCGGGCAGGAGCGTCGACGGCCTCGAACGCAATCCGGCGGCCGTCCGGATGCACGTGGGGCGTCAAGGTTCCTGAAAGCCCCGTGTCCAGAGGCTCTCCTCCGTTACCTGCGACTCGCCATAACTTGCCCGCTCGGACGAAGAGGAGAGATTGCTGATCGGGAGTCCATGCCAACCCGCGGATCGGATCGGGCCGAGGCGCGCCGAGATCAAGCGCGCGCGCCTCACCGCCCGCAGCCGGCATGAGTTCGATTCCCCACCGCGACGACTGAGGACTCATCACCGCGTACGCGACCTGCGCACCATCCGGCGACAGCGCCAATGAACTCAATACTCCACGCGTCAATACGGTTTCGCGCTGCACGGCCAAATCAAATCGCAGGAGCTTGCGAGGGGGGGTCCCATCACCAGCAATGATAGGCGTCACATAGAAGATCGACTGCCCGTCGGGAGACACCTCAGGATCGTTCAGCCCCTGGAATCCGTTTCCGATGTCGCTCTTGAATAGCAGCCTCGCCCCACCGTCCCCGGCGTCCACGCGATAGAACGCGTGCCTACGATCATCCGATCCCGCAGCCCGTTGTTCATACCGGACAACCAACAGTGAACCGCCGTCAGGAAACCACTCCAGACCAGCGCCACCCTCGTTCGCCAGCCTGGAACGTGGTGAGGGTTGAGTCAAGCTCACATACCGCTCTTCGCCGGTGAGGACGGCCCGAATGACCAATCCGGTCGGTTCGCCGAAGACGCGCTTGGAATAGTAGGCCAGGTATTTCCCGTCACGGGACCACGCGGGGCTGCCATTGGAATGGATGAACCGGTCTGTGACGGGCACGGCGGCGCGAGTGACCTGCGCGTTGGCGCCAAGCTCTGCGACATACACATTGCTCCGGGTCTCGTGATTGAGCAGGTAGGTCAGCACGCCGCTCGGCGACATCCCGAGCACACTCGCGTTGCCAATGTCCTCTTTGACGAGTCGGACCGGTCCAATCACGCGTCCGGCATCGATCGGCACCGCATACAGCGACCAGTCCTTGCCACTGCGGTCGCTGACGAACAACAGCTCGGAGCCATCGGGAGACCATACCGGACCGACGTCGTCGGCCCGATGTTCCAGAACCGTCTCACGGCTCCCGTCCGTGGCCAGGACGAAGATATCGCGCGGCCGCCCCGGCCGTGTGCCATCGCCTGCTTCTGTGGCGTAGGCGACATACGTGCCGTCCGGTGAGAGGCTCAAGTTGTTCGCCGAGCGCCAGCCGAGAGACTTCAACACGCGACGCGACCCGTCTTCGATCGAGATGGAGACAATCTGCCAGGTGTTGTCCATCAACTCCTGGTTCACCAGAAGATACTTGCCATCCGGAGTCCAGCAGTTTCCGTGAAACTCCGGATAGTCAACTTCGTCGCCAAAGCGGTGCACGATCCTGGGCCGGCTGGGTCCCTCCCGCCAGCCCGAGAGCACTCGGAGCTCGTACCCTCGTGCGCCGAGCCAGGTGTACGCGACCTGACGGCCATCAGGGGAAAACGCGGTGTGCATCCCATACCCTTCATCGTCCCCGGCGAGGCCTGGGATTGACCCCGGTCGCTTGACGACGGTCCCGGTCATCAGATCCTGGACGGCCAGTGGATCGGCGCCGCTGAAACCGCCGAGATACCGGCCGTCCGGCGAAATCGCCGATTCGTTCAAGCCACGGAGACCCGTCACGATCTGCCGAGCGGTCAGGGCTGCCGACACTGTCGGCGGCGACTGGATGGCGGCCAGTCGCGCCCGCGCGGTCGCAACGCTCTCTTTCTGGTCACCAAACTCCCGCACCACGCGTTCGTACGCGGTGATCGCCTCGCCTCGACCCAGCTTCTCGTAGCACTGACCCATCTGCACGAGCGCCCTGGCCACGAGCGCGCGGTCGGTGGTGTGTGTCTCGACGATGGTCTGGTACAGAGCGATGGCCGCGGCCATGTTCCCGTCGGTGCGTTCCCTGACCAGCGCCTGCTGGAACAGATCGTTGCCGCTCTGGGCTGTCGGGGCCGCGCCGACGCCCAGCGCCAACAGGCCGATTGTGATGACGATTGATGCGCGGATCCTCATGGACGTTCGCTCCTCAGGCTGTGTGCGGACCTACTTCGACGCGCCGGGCTTGGGCAGGAAGTTCTCGAGCGCCCAGAGTTCGAAGGGGCGGTCGTCGTAATTGCGGTATGTGAGTCGACGGCCACCCGGATGCGGAGCCAGGAAATTGATGTTGCCTGTGAGTCCAATTTCTTCGCGTACCCCGCCCCCGACGGGGACTCGAAACAGCTTCTTCTCGTGGTCGACACCGCCTTCATTCTCGCGTGACATGAACAGCAAGTGCCGTTGATCCGGAGTCCACACGAGTTCCCAGCTCGAAGCGCCCCCGCCTCCCGGGCGAATGACCCGTCGAAGCTCGCCGCCGCTGGCCGGCATCACGCTCAACCACCCAGACGCGCGGATGGCCACGTGGGCGCCATCAGGCGACACCGCGACGGCAACGAATTGCTGGGCCTCTCCAGGTCCCGACGCGCGAGTCAATTCCACGGCGGTCCGGCTGTCGCTGTCGAATCGCATCAGCCTTTCCGGCTCCTGGGACCGATCGACGTAGAAGATGTGCTTGCCGTCAGGGGAAAGATCGGGTCGGGCACTGTTCGTTCGTGGCGGCCTGCGGTCCCTCACCGAGAACAGCATTTCGGTGCTGCCGGTCGTGATATCGACTCGATGGAACATCGTGATGCCGTCCTCGAGACTGTGGGAGAGCGCCAGCACCGACTGGCCGTCGGGAAACCAACCTGCCAGTAGGGCCACCGCCAGACTGGTAGGAACTGGACGCTCATCGCCCGATTTCACGGAGCGAACAACGATCGTGGGTCCGCGGCGATAGGCGAGTGACCCGCCGTCGCGCGACCACTTCGGTTCCGAGTTCCCGTTGACGAACCGGGCGGTGCCCAGAACCGGCGCACCGTCCGCCTTCACACTGGAGTCCAACTCCACGTTGTAGATGTTGGTCGTTGGGCCTCCCGTAACGTAGTACAGGGCGCCGCTCCGCGTGACACCCAGCAGCCGGCCGGGTGCCGCCCGGACAAATTCAGGCGCTCCTTGCGGCTTGCCCGCTTCAACGGGGACGGTCCAGAGAGAGTTGTTTCCGGTTCGGTTGCTCAGAAAGAGGATCTGCGAGCTGTCGGGCGACCATACCGGCTGAACGTCCCACCCGGGGTTCTGCACGACGAGAGCTTCGCGACTGCCGTCCGAGGCGAGAAGAAAGATGTCATGCTCGGGCACACTGGGACCCGCTGGCGCCGAGTAGGCGATCGATCGGCCGTCCGGGGAGAGACTGATGTCACCCATCTGGTTCCACACGAAGGACTTCAGGACGCGAAGCGATCCGTCGGCAAGCGAGATGAAGGCGATCTGGCCCGTGGCGTCCCGAAGCTCCCGAGTCACCAGGAGACTCTTGCCGTCAGGCGTCCAACCTACCGGCGCCATGTAAATGGTCTCGTCGCTTCGGTGCAGGATTCTTGGCTGCAGGAATTGATCGCTCACCGGGAGAATGCGGAGGTCGAATCCGTCGCCGGGCGACCATCCGTACGCCACGTGCCGGCCGTCGGGCGCCACGAGAGACTCCTCCGCCTCCTCGCTGCCATTCGTCTTCGCTCCCAGGTTCGTCAGGTAGCGACTCGTGCCCTCCACGAGGTCGAGAATGCCGAGGTCGCCCCAGTCACCCGTGAAACTCAGGTACCGTCCATCGGCCGACGGCGCGCGCACGTTGTAACTCCACTGGTTGACGTTGTCCCAGATGCGCCGCGTGGCGGGACCGGGCTGCGTCGTCGCCGGGGCTTGTATCTCCGCCAGGCGCGCCCGCGCGGTCGCAACGCTTTCTTTCTGATCGCCGAACTCCCGCACGACGCGCTCGTACGTCTTGATCGCGTCGCTTCGGCCGAGCTTCTCGTAGCACTGGCCGATCTGCACGAGCGCCTTCGCCACGAGCGCGCGGTCGGTCTTGTGCGTGTTGACGATGGTCTGGTAAAGGGCGATCGCGGCGGCCGGGTTGCCTTCCGTACGTTCCTTCACCAGCGCCTGCTGGAACAGATCGTTCCCGCTCTGGGCGACGACCGCGCTGATGCCCAGCGCGAGCATCCCGATCGTGATCAGGGTTGCGATACATGCCTTCATGGGATGCCGTCCTCTCAATCCTGTCTCCAGCGTCACGCTACGGTAGCCGCTCAGCGAACCTCGTGTGTCATCGGCGACGGCGTCGAAGGCAAAATCGTCACGAAATCCTGGTCATGGGACCGTCACACCACGAACCACTGCCCGGTGGTGGGGACACTTCGCGCGGTCACGTCATGAAGACGGGGCCCGGTTGACACCCCGCGGCGCCCTGTTCGACGATTCCTCGGTGAACCCACCTTGGGTGCGGTCGTGAAAACCGCCGCAGGCCCGTGCGCCGAGGCGAGTTCGACCTCTGGAAGCCGAGCAGGCCCTCACCGATCGCCATCTACGGCACCCACTTATAGCCGACGCCGCGGACCGTTAGCAGATGCCGGGGCTCTGCGGGGTCGCGCTCGAGCTTGGCGCGCAGCCCCGCGATGTGGTTGTCGACGGTGCGCGAGGTAGGATAGACCTCGAGCCCCCAGACCTGGTTGAGGAGCTCCTCCCGGGTCACGACCTCGCCCGCGCGGGACACCAGCGCCCGAAGGATCTGGAACTCGCGCCGCGTCATCTCGAGCGGCGTATCGCGGGGCGTGCCGGCCCTCCGCGCTTCGTACCTGCGGAAGTCAATCGAGACGTCGCCCACCGTCAGCTCGTCCACGAGCGCGCTCTGCGGCTGCCCGCGCCGAAGCAGCGCGCGGACGCGCGCCAGCAGCTCCCGCACCGAAAACGGCTTCGTGACGTAATCATCGGCGCCCAGGTCCAGGCCGATGACGAGGTCGCCTTCCTCGCCGCGGGCCGTGAGCATCAGGATAGGCGTCGCGATGCCCTCCGCTCGCACCTGTCGGCACACCTCGTAGCCGCTGAGCCTCGGCAGCATCAGGTCGAGAATTACGAGGTCCGGCTTCTTCTCCTTGATCAGGTGATAGCCCGTCTCGCCGTCGGCCGCGGTCAGGACCTCGTGCAGCTCCCGCGCCAGGTTGTCGGCAAGCCCGCGGCGGATGGCTGGTTCGTCCTCGACGACGAGGATGCGGCTCACGGGCTGATCCTCGCACCCGCCGTCTCGTCGCCGCCGAGGGGCAGACGGATCGTGAACGTGCTGCCCTTCCCCGGCTTGCTGTCGATCTCCACGGCGCCGCCGTGCGCCGAGGCGATGTGCGCGACGAGCGTCAGGCCCAGCCCCGCGCCGGGGATATGCCGATTCTGCGCGGTGGACGCGCGGTAGAACCGCTCGAGGACGTGCGCCTGGTCGGCCTCGGCGATCCCGACGCCCTGGTCCACCACCTGAATCCGCGCGTCTCCATTCTCGCGATCGAGCCCGAGGCCGATCCTGCGCGAGCCGCCGGAGTACTTCATGGCGTTCGTCAGCAGGTTCAGGATCGCCTGTTGGAGCGCGTCGGCATCGGCCGGCACGGCCGGCAGGTCGCGCCGGACCGCCACGTCCAGCGCGAAGCCCGCCTGTTCGAGGGGATGCTGGATGGTCCGCGCCGCCCCCTCGACGACCTGGTCGAGGCGCACGGGCTCGAAGCGGTAGATCTTCTGGCCCCGCTCGATCTTGCCGAAGTCGAGCACGTTGTCCACGAGCCGGCTCAGCCGCTCGCTTTCGTGGAGGATCGTGTCGAGATACTCGGCCCTCGTCTCGCGATCCTCGTCTCCATCCAACTGGAGCGTCTCGGTGAACATGCGAATCGCAGTCAGCGGCGTCTTCAGCTCGTGGGTGACGCTGGCGACGAAGTGCGAGCGCAGCTCGGCGAGCCGCTGCTCGCGCCGGACGTCCCGCCAGAGCAGGTATCCGGCCAGGAGCGTCAAGCCGACCGCGAGAACGAGCGCGGACGCAAGGAACGCCGGCCGCGAGCTGCCGGCCGGCGCGCGTGGCGCCGGTATCACGACGCGCAGGCCCGGGAAGTTCTCCCCCAGCGCTTCGCCGTCGGCCTCTGCCGGAGCCGCCGGGCGCAGCGGCTGCGCCGCGAAGCCAGAGGTCGCGAGGACCTCCTCCGCCCGAACGACCACGACGATCGGCTCACCGTTCGCGGGCGACGGCGTGGCACTCGCGAGCCACACCGGATCGCCATGCGCCATCCACACCGGCCCGCGGCGGCCGGCTGGTGGCAGCAACCGCGCCGAGTCCCGCTGCAGCGCCACGGCCTGCTCGCTCTCGCGAAGCCGGGCGCCGACGCGCGCTTCCACGTCGGACGCGCCGAGCCTTCGGGCGAGGTCGCGCGCCAGATACAAGGCGGCCGGCGCCGGCCAGCGCTCGCCGGTCAGGACCGCATCAATCCGGTCGAGGACTTCCTGACGTCGCACCCCAGACTCGACCAGGGGCGGCGCCGCGTAGAGCGCCAGCGGGACACCGTGCTCGTCGACCAGATCGACGGGCGACGCCAGCACAGCCGCGTACGCCGCGCGGCTCTCGCCGCGACGGCCCAGCTTCCCCAACGCGCGCGCCTGCAGCAGCCGGGCGTAGCTCTGCTGGGACGGCTTCCGCGCGGCGGCAAGCGCGGCCTGGTAGTGGCGAATCGCGCTGTCGTAATGACGCGCCACGAACTCGTCGCCTTCCCCCTGGCGGATCGCCGTCGAGAATTCCGGTTCATCGAGCAATGCCCTGAACTCCTGCGCCTCGGGCCAGCCTTCCCAGGGCAGCCGCAGCCGGCCATTGACCAGCGCGCCGACGAACACGACAGCCGACGGCCGCTCTCCACCTCGGCTGCCGGGCCCATCGCCCCTTGTGACTTCCTGCAGTTTGATGGTCTCGAGCGAGGACAGCAGTTGCTGGCCGACCTGGACGACCAGAAGTTGCCGAGCTTCGACGCGGCGCCTGTCTTCGAGTTGGCGCTCCTGCGCCATCAGCCGAAGACCCAGGGCTACGAGCACCAGGCAGGGGACCAGAATCGCCGTCAGAAACAGAACGGCCTGTCGCCGCGGAAGCCGGGAGCGGACGGAGGACTCCAAGTGGTGAGTCTACGCCCGCGGACGAGCGCGCATGTCATGGCAGTGTCAGCCGATGCCGGAAGGCGGCGTGGCGCTGAACACACGTGGCGCCGAGGACCCTTGTCAAGGGAGTCTCCGGTCGGTACCATCAATCCCCGCGGGATTCCGGTAGACAGGCTCCACCGCTGCCACCCTGGAGGCACCATGAAGATCCGCCGACTCGTCGTCGTTACCGGCCTGCTTGTCTCGTCAGCGATTCTCGCCGCCGCGCAGACCCCACCGCCGGCCGGCCAGGGCCAGCGCGCCGGCCGCGGCCAGATGACACCGGAACAGCGGGAGGCGGCGGCGCGCCAGGCCTATGAAGAGGAGGCCGCCAAGCCGAGGCCGATCGCCGCGCTCGACAGCGTGTGGATCGAGCAGCTGACCTACCTCGAAGTGCGCGACGCGATGAAGGCCGGCAAGACGACCGCGCTTGTCTTCGCCGGCAGCACGGAGCAGAACGGGCCGTACCTGGCGGGCGCCAAGCACCAGTAC
>Ga0214472_10008300_pt1 | contig 10850 bp, 9 predicted proteins | sample RVTome_6_FD_207662 | JGI IMG/M metagenome (GOLD analysis project Ga0214472, IMG submission 207662) | Soil microbial communities from uranium-contaminated site in the Upper Colorado River Basin, Wyoming, United States - RVT140D175 | ecosystem: Environmental > Terrestrial > Soil > Contaminated >...
TTATCCATGTGATTACAGGTCGCGCTTCCGGCATACTGAAGTTTTCATTCTCATTTTCAAATATGCTTACGAAAAAAGGATTTCTTAAATCCGGCGGCAAAATTGGTTCCATTAATGCAGAGTCGACCCTCCTGATTCCAATCCTGGCAAACAAACTTGCATAACTTTCAATATTTGGAGTTGCCGATGGAATTAATAGAGTATTCCCGTTATGGGCTGAAAAATCCAATAATGCAGCACTTAACGCTAAGTCAATAGTCTGAAGGCCATTGATAACCACGAGGTCGGAGATTCCAATCTGACTGTAATCGAGATTATTCGTGTTAAAGGATTTGAAGTCAAACATTTCGCTATTTCCATAAACACGTTCTACAGAAGTCACGGCAGAGGTTTCTTTAATTTCCAAAATTCTTATTCTGTCATTTCTGTTTATGGTAAAGAAAAAATCATTGTCGAAGGTCACAGGGTATTCTTCAAACGAAATTCTTCCTGTATTGAAAGAATTTTCAAGTTGAAAGCCAAGGTCAAAATGAGTTTCTTCACCTGCGTTAGCCTTTAGGTCTACAGTAGCTGTTGCTATCTGGGAGTCATTAAAAAAAAGTTTGAGGAGCAAATCATTTACATCTCCTGTTCCGGAATTGCGCAGTTTAACTTTAAGTGTATTGCTTCCTCTTGAAAGAAGGAAAGGATTTTCCAGATAGACTGAATCGACAAAAACATTATTGATACTGGTGAAAGTGAGCGGGATGAACTCATACCTGCCAAGAGAATCTTCAGTAAGAATATTGAAATTACCGGCGGTAGATTTTTGAAAATCACTAACCCAGTAAATTTCTCGAACATCATTATTAAATAAGAGAGTGCTGTTTCTGAGCCGGGAACTAATTTCACCTGTTGACCTTGAAACTCCTGATAGTTTAATTTCGGTTAAGAGTTCCAGAACCTCGCTTTTACTTTTCAGAATACTTGAGAATGCAGCAAATTCATTGGTTAACAACAGGTATTGTGTGCTGGGCGGATACATTTCAACAATCTGCTGAACATAAGAAATTCCTTCCTCAAACGCGGTTATTCCATCGTCAATTTCATTAGACATACTCATTGAATTATCCAGGTATATTGTTACATGATTCTGAACGATATCCTTGTCTTCAGCAGGTATGATCGGCTGACTAAATGCCATCACGAGAAAAAAGAGAAAAAGCAACCTGGAACAGAGAATCAATAAGTGTTTAAGCTTCAGTTTGGAACTGGATGCTTCCTTTACATGTTGAAGAAACCTCGTAGTTGAAAAGAAAACTCTCTTGGTTTTACGAAAGTTAAACAGGTGAATAATTACCGGTATTGCCAGTGCTAATAAGCCAAATAAAAACTGAGGGAAGAGAAAACTCACGATTCGATCTGATAGATTACTTCTTAATTAACGGAAATTAGATACCAACAGGTGATTCCGGGCAAAATTTGGTCCCCAATTCAGCCCTTATAATTCTAAATTCTCTGCAATTTTATAAATTAAGCATCAATAACTTTTCATCTTGAAAACATATTCTCAAAAAACCAATGATTTTTTCCCCCGTCAAATTATCTGGCTGGGCTGGGCTTTCATTGCAGGCTCGGCAGCGATTGCTTACTCAAATTGGGTTATTGGCTTACTTTTCGGTTCTTTGAGTTTATTGTTGATCAGTGGCCGGGAAGGTATTATCATTAATTTTCAAAGAAAAAGGATAAAATATTATTGGGGTATTTTGGGTCTCAAATTTGGCACTTATGAAGATTTGCCGAAGTTTGGCAGGGTAACGGTATCTCCTCAAATTAACCTGATTAAGGGGAGAAAAGAGGCCTCAAGGTCCAAATTCGAAGTGCGGCTTTGGTTCAGGGAATTTAATGATTATGTGCTCGCTTTTACGGGCAATCACCCTACAAGTTCAGAAAAAGCCCGAATTCTTTCTAAAAATCTAAGAATTCAGTTTGTTGATGTTTCGAAATCAAACGGAAAAGCTCATAAATAAGAAAGGGCTGCTTTTTGCAAGCAGCCCTAACTCCAAACTTACCTAATTAAATTTATCAACCACCTTTAGGAATTAAACAAAATCGGTGCCAAAAGGTTTCATTTTTGAGCATATTTTAGTAGGCCATAGCCATTAGGAGATCATGTTGGGTAATTATGTGGACCTCATTATTTTCATCTCTAACAAGTAAAGCTTGCTGGCTATGATCTATTAATGATGACAGTACATCCACGGTGTTATCCATTCCAACAAAGATCAACGGTTCATCCATTATTTCTTTTACAGGTTCATTTCTGAGGTCAGGATTCTCAATAATCTTGTGCAGAATCCGTGAATCGATGATGCTTCCTACAAAATTCCCGTTGTCTTCTACGGGAAGTTGAGAAATACCTTCCTTGTTCATTAGAAGGATTGCCTCTCCCGTTTTCATAGTTACAGGGATGGTTTTCAAAACCTGTTTTCCGTTTCTCCTGTTAATGATATCCTTCGCGGTGGCATAATCTCTGGCTTCCAGAAATCCATGGTCACGCATCCAGTTGTCATTAAAAATTTTTGCAAGGTAGCGGGTACCATGGTCCGGCAGAATTATCACCATCATATCACTATCCTTCAAATTGTCTTTGGCATATTCCAAAGCGCCATGCACAGCAGATCCGCAGGACCAGCCCACAAAAAGCCCTTCTTCACGAGCCAGTTTTCTGGTCATCACCGCGCCTTCTTTATCCGTTACCTTTACGAAATGGTCAATCAGGCTAAAATCAACGTTTTTGGGCAGAATATCCTCTCCAATTCCTTCAGTCAGATATGGATAAATCTCTTTTACATCAAAAACTCCGGTTTCCTTATATTTCTTAAAGACACTTCCGTAAGTATCAATCCCTATGGATATTATAGATGAATTTTGCTCCTTGAGATATTTTGCAGTTCCACAAATTGAACCTCCTGTTCCGACGCCAGCAGCCAAATGGGTAATTTTACCTTCTGTTTGTTCCCAAATTTCCGGACCTGTAGTTTCGTAATGTGCTTGCAGGTTAGACAAATTATCATACTGATTGGCATAAAAAGAATTCGGAATTTCCTTATTTAGTTTTCGTGCTACAGAATAGTAGGAGCGCGGATCATCAGGAGCAACATTGGTTGGGCATACAATTACTTCAGCTCCCATTGCTCGCAGGATATCGATTTTCTCCTGGGATTGTTTATCGCTCAGGGTGAAAATACATTTGTATCCCCTGGCAATGGCAATTAAGGCAAGTCCCATACCGGTATTACCGGAAGTTCCTTCTATTATAGTCCCCCCGGGTTTGAGCAAACCATTTTTCTCCGCATCATCAATCATTTTAAGAGCCATTCTGTCTTTCATGGAGTGGCCAGGATTAAAATATTCGACTTTAGCCAATAGTGTTCCTTTAATGCCCTTTGAAAGCTTATTCAGTTTGATTAAGGGAGTATTTCCTATTGCCTCAATTATTGAATTATAATACATAACAGAATTCGTTGTATGACGCAAAGTTACAAATTTTACACTGCTATTAAGGGAAGGGTTTTGTGGTAATATTTATTGAAGTATTTTTATTGTCGATATGGATAAAACGATAGGCATAATTCTCATCATAGGTTTCATTGGTTTCCAGGCGTGCAAAAAAGATGACGAGGTACTTACCAACCATCAATTACTTGCAGGAACGACAGCGGATGGAAAATCATGGGTTATTGCCAGCCAAAGCTTAAATGGAGATCCTGTTACCATTGGCAGTTGCATAGCAGACGATGTCACCTCTTTTTATCTTTCGTTAATTTATATTTTTGATGAGGGTAGTCAGAAATGCAGCGCAGACGACCCGCAAACAATTACCGGAGGGTGGGTTTTTGAAGAAAATGATACCCGCCTGCTCATTTCAAATGGTCCGGATATTACAGATTTTGAAATCGTTTCATTGACCGCGGATGAGTTAATATTAAAGGCTCAATTTCTTGATCTGGAAACTGTAATCACCTTCAATCCTTTGTAGGATTATTGCGGAGAACCTGCAAGCAGATAGAGAACCGCCATTCGAATAGCAACACCATTTTCTACCTGGTTCAAAATTATGGAATGGTCTGAATCAGCGACATCACTTGATAGTTCAACTCCCCTATTGATGGGACCTGGATGCATGATGGTAATCTTTTTATTTAGCGAATCCAGCATTTTCTTATTGATTCCAAAGTACAAAGAATATTCTCTGAGGCTGGGGAAATATTTTATTTGCTGTCGCTCCAGTTGGATTCTAAGCACATTGGCCACATCGCACCATTCAAGAGCTTTTCTAACATCTAACTCCACTTTCACGCCCAGGGATGCAATATGCTTGGGCAACAGAGTATTAGGCCCGCAAACCATTACCTCCGCTCCCAGTTTTTGCAATGCAAAAATGTTTGAGATTGCCACGCGTGAATGAAGTATATCTCCAATTATGGCAATCTTTTTCCCAGCCACAGTTTTGTGTTTTTCGCGTATAGAATAGGCATCAAGCAAGGCCTGTGTCGGATGTTCGTGAGTTCCATCACCGGCATTAATAATATTTGCTTTTATATGCCTGGCCAGGAAATGAGGAGCACCCGGGCTGTAGTGCCGCATAACTACCATTTCAACTTTCATTGCCAGAATATTATTCACTGTATCCAGGAGAGTCTCCCCTTTTTTGACGGAGCTTGAAGATGACGAGAAATTTATGACATCTGCTGAAAGTCTTTTTTCAGCAAGCTCGAATGAAAGCCGGGTGCGGGTAGAGTTTTCGAAGAAGATATTGGCAATTGTTACATCCCTGAGGGATGGCACTTTCTTAATAGGCCGGTTAATAATTTCTTTGAAGTTGTCGGCGGTTTTGAAAATAAGTTCAATATCATTGGAGGTAAGGCTTTTTATTCCAAGCAAGTGCTTTACGCTAAGCTTATCCATAATGATCTAATCTTCTTTTGTTATTAACCAAACGTTATCCGATTTGCTGCCAGACTTAACCCATTCAACCAGAACTTTTTGTGATTCAATTGTATTAACATTTTTGCCAACATAATCTGGTTCTATGGGTAATTCCCTGGAGTATTTTCTATTTACGAGTACAAGTAATTCTACTTTACGCGGACGTCCAAATGCCATCATGGCATCCATGGCAGCCCGGACTGAACGGCCGGTGAAAAGGACATCATCCACAATAATTACATTCTTGCGCTCAATGATAAAGTCAACCTGGGTTGATTTTGCTGTCACCGGGGTTTCCCTGCGTCTAAAATCGTCCCGGTAGAAAGTAGTGTCTAAATAACCAAGCAAAACAGATTTTTTCAGAGATTTTTCCAGGTTTTCCTTAATTTTCTCGGCCAGGTATATACCACGGGGCTGTAATCCCATAATAGCGGAGTCATCAAAATTATTATGGTTTTCAATTAACTGCTGGCACAACCGGTGGATGGTTATTTGTAATTGATTGGAATCCAGGATGAGCCTTTTATGCATTGCTGCAAATATAGGAAAGAAGCTTAATTTTCAGAAGCTATTTATAGATGAGCTTATTTACAAAAAATACTCTTCGATTGAGGTCTACACCCGAATCCTTCATATTCCTGATTCTTTGAACGCCATAGGCAACGAAAGTATCATCACTCCATTTTTCTATCCCTCCAAATTCCACGTCCGAATTCCGCACCTGGTCATTTTCATACTTTAATCTAAGATCTTCATATGATTTACCTTCCAAAACCTGATCCCCCTGAATAATTTTTGACCTGATAATATTCTCAAAAAGGTATAGTAGAACAATATTGTCTCCTTCAACCGTTGCATTTACAAACTGATTCAGGTTTGAAGTTAATACATCGGTTATCTCAAAACTGTTATCCCATTTTATTCTACCTTTTTCATCAAATTCTATCACAACTGCGTGCGTGTATTTATAACCTTCAAGGTACATTCCCAGATAATTACCGGTCATCGGATTGAGCACTGCTTCGTACCCCATAGATCCCCGGCTTGAGTATTTGGGATAAAACGCTTCGCCAAGCATTATAAAACCATCTTCAGTATCAATTATTTCATGCACCAGAAGTCTGTAGTTGAAACGCAATTTTTTTCCTTTAATTTTTTTCCTGGCAATTCTTTCTCTGACTCGTTTCTCCCGGCTGGCCTTCATATAGTTGAAGAAATTTTTCAAATCAGCATAATTATAATAGTTCGAGTTTTCGCTCCCATCTTGCCCAAGCCTGCTAATAAAAATTCCCCGGCTATACGCTGATTTAGTAGTAGAATAAGTTCCTGCCACCAGTACTGCACCGGAGTCGTCTCCAGCTACTCTTCCAAAAATAAAATTGTTACCCTCACTTGGCTCCAATGCATTTGATAACAACAAGGCGCCATCCTTGTCGAAGTGTTTAATGGCAATTGTTATCCTGTTGTCCTGTGTTCTTTCACTGATTAACACTGTAATTGTATTATCATTATTAACCTTTACCTGGATTATCTCTGTATTCCTATTATATATTGTAGGTAAAACGATAGGTCTTTGGTTTGAAAATCCAAAATGAATCACAACCGGCTTATAGTTCAGGTACCCTCCAAGAATAGCCGCATTGTCACTCACCTCAAAATGAGACAAATACATTGGGAACAGGTTGGTTATCGTATAATTACTTGGTGAATTTCCTTCAAAATCAAATTCATACAATTCAAATTGCTTGTTGTTTGTTTTTTTATTAGAGAATAATAAATAGAAATACCTGGAGTTGCCCGCATAACCCACTAATTCCAGTTCGAATGGCAACACATACTCTTTATCCCAGATCATTTCAAGATTATTATCCAGATATATTACCTGCCACGTTCTACCATCTCCACTGCGATCGTTTGTTTGTCTGTAAAGAACTATTCCCCTGTCTTTTAATGCTATTATTTCAAAGCCCCTGTCAAAAGTTCCCATTCCAATCTCAAATCTTGTAGGCTGTTCTATTTGAGAAAAGCTTTTGAAAATAGATGAAATTGAAAATACAAAAAATAAAATTGCCCTGGCAACTCTAATATACATCTACCTAATCTTTATTTTATTTATATAAAATACGTTCCTGCTCTTGGGAGCACGCTCATCCAATTTATTCCTGATTCTCTGATAACCCCATGTAAAAAAGTTGTCTTCATACCAATATGACAGACCGCTAAATTGTTTAGCTTCTGATCTTAATTCATCACCTTCAAATTTCAACTTTACGATTTCTTCAATTGTACCTGAACTTTCTCCACCCTTTTCAAAAATTATCGCGATTAATTCACTATTGTCCTTATAAATAAGCACAGACCGGTTATTGATGGTGTTTATATGTACCATTTGATTTAAATAAGCCACATACAATTCATTCAGAACAAGACTGTTGTCCCACTTAATTTCCCCGGTCTGACTGAATCCGATGATTATGGCTTGTTTGTATTCAAAAGTTGCCGGACGGTCAATGGACTGTGCATTGGGTAATGCTACCCTATAGCCGCGATAACCACTGTTAAAATTATTCATATAATAAGGTGTGCCATACGGAGAGTTGTTCATTGTTCCAAAATTCACATCATAAACCTCACCAAGCATTATGTATTCGCTTCCTTCAGGTATTAACTCATGTAAAACAATTCGTGATTTCACATTCAATTCCTTCCCTTTAGCCTTTAATTGTTCGATTCGAGTATCCATTCTTTCCTTTTGTTTGCCCGACAGGTAGTTAAAATAATTTTCTAACTCGGTAAAATTATATTGAAGCAGAGCGGATTCCTGCTGGTCCTGAATTCTTACAAAATATACGCCTTTCGCAAAATCTGAATTTCGCTCACCAAAAGTTCCGGTAATAACCTGCTCGCCCCAATCAAAAGTGGTGGTCTTTGCTGACAAGATATTTGTATTTTCATCGAGGCTTACCTGCTTGTCGGTAAGAATATCACCGCTGCTATTAAAAGTCTTAATTGTAAGATTATTTTCTTGTTGTGAATACCTTTCATTTATAACTATGGAGAACGTATTATTTACTTCATCCGCGCTTAAATCAAGGAGATATGCATTCTTCCTGTATAAACCGGGAATTACTTTGAATTTGTCTTCTGCAAAATTGAACATTAGAACTGTTGGCAATCCATTTGCATAACCTCCGAAAACAGCACTTTCTCCTACCGTGATAAAATCTTCAAGCTCCAACGGTACCTGGTGCTCCACAGAAAAGTTTTTAATATTACCGTTTGCTAATTGAATACGCATGATTTCATATTTGCCTCTATCCTGGGAACCTTCCTGGAAGAGAAGGAATAATTGGTTGTTGCTGTAGTCAAATCCACGGAAAGTATTACGTCTGTCAGCGGGAAACTCTTTCTCCCATTTCAAATTCAGATCTGTATCCAGCATCAATACCTCCCAGTATTTATTACCTAAATCACTTCTTCTATTTTCACGAAACATTGCTATGCCAAATTCATGGGCGGAAACTACATTCCAATAACTTTCATTGGCTTTCTTCTGTATTTCAAACCTCATGGGTTGGCTAATCTGGGCTAAAAGTGAATCAGCAGGAACAGCCAGCAGGCTAAAAAAGAGGTAAGTAAAGATTTTCAATAAGCTTAAGGGTTTCGGTTTCATTTAAAGGAAGCAATTATTATTCCCAATTTACTGTTACTTACTTTTGGTAACGATCAGGTTATACTCCTCTTTTGTAACCGGTTGGACTGAAAGCCTGGGCTGTCTTGCCAGTATCATGTTAGTCAACTGAGAATCTGCCTTAACCTCTGCCAGCGTAACCGGATTCTTTAATTTTTTTACCGGTGACAAATCCACAGCAATCCATGGGCCTTCCTTTGCAGAAGGATCCGGATAACCCTCTTTAATGACTTTACACACACCCACAACTGCCTTTTGTTCACCACTGTGATAAAACAAAGCATGGTCACCTGATTTCATTGCTTTTAAATTATTTCTGGCTTTAAAATTTCTAACTCCGTCCCAGCAGGTTTTTCCATCTTTTTCAAGATTGTCCCAGGAATAAGTTCCCGGTTCCGATTTTACTAACCAATAGTTCATTTGTATGTGGGTTTATAAATTTAAATTTAATCAAAAGTCTAGTAATTTTAAGGCAATGGACAATTTAGGTAGAGTCTCAGGTGGAGTCTTTTAGGTGTGCCACACCTTTACCAACATTGAAAATCAATCCATTTTCACCTAAAATAAAAAGTGGAAGTTTGGCACAGTTGATGTTAATTTCATTTGGATTTAAACGGAGACACTACCACAATTTACTCGCTTACAACTTAGAAATGTCTTTGCATAATAATAATCAGATAGCGACAAAATGAAAGTATTGATTTGCCATACTTCGGATTTTGGTAATCTTATTTTTGCTACTCCCTTGATCCGAAATCTGAAAATGAATTTAGAAGCAGAGGTATTCTGCCTGATTGATATGGAAAATAAGGATGCAATTAATGAAAATCCATACATTTCTGAAATATTTTTAAAGGAAGAAACAAGCGTTTCAAAACTCATCCGGAGCAATTCTTTTGATTTAGTAATTGATTTGGAGATTAAGTTCACCACCTGGCTATTTTCCATACTCTCCGGAATAAAAATATTGAAACCGAAAAGCCAAAAATTCGCGGAATGGTACATGGTAGCGCTGAGAATTGATCAATTGCCGGATAAGCATTACGCGGACCAGCTGCTTGAAGTTCTTGACAGTCTGAGTAGTAAAAGGGATGTGTTGGGTCTGGATTATTTTATTCCTGAAAAGGACGAAATTGAAAGGAGTTGGTTACCCGACATCTTTCAGAAAGATTTCGTTATTCTTTCGCTTCATAGCGCCTATGCCAGTCGAAGATTACCGTTAAAGAAACTAATTGAGATTTGTGATCGCATAAATAAACCTATTATAGTTATTGGCGACGAGAAAGATAAAATCCTTGCTGGGGAAATTTATACATTCTTTAAAAAAAATGTTAGCGGAAACACTTATGAGAAAGGACTCCTGGAGTTAAATAAGAAGTCTGTTATTCTTGACCTTTGCGGGAAGCTGAATCGCAACCAAATTGCCAGTTTAACCAGGAGCTGCTCTTATGTATTTTGTCATGATTCATGGGTAATCCCGGTTGCCTCCGCTTTTAAAAAGGAGGTATTTACTATTTGGGGAAATACAATTCCTGAATTCGGAAAATATCCGTACAAAACTAAATTCAAAATATTGCAAAATAACCGGCTCGATTGCAGACCTTGCAGCGCTAAAGGATATGATAAATGTCCTAAAGGACACCTGAAGTGCCTGAACGAGATTATTTTTGACTTTTATTTTCCTGAATAAAGAAGTTAATTCCTGTTGACTTATTTTTGAAGTATGAAAGCGAAGGATTGCAACAGAATTTTTAATGAATCAATCGTTAATTATCATAAGACAGATAAGATAGACGCGGCGAGTCAGAATCCCTATTCCGAAGGTTCAATTGAGCAATTGCTTTACAAAAAAAATTGGATTGATACTGTGCAGTGGCACCTTGAAGATTTAATCAGAGATCCGGATATTTCTCCGGCCGAACTTGTTGAGCTGAAAAGAAGGATAGATAAATCAAATCAGGATCGGACAGATACAGTTGAAAAAATAGATGACTGGTTTCTTAATTTCTTTGGTAATATTGAATTAAAACAAGGAGCCGGAATGAATTCAGAAACACCGGCGTGGCTCTTGGACAGAATGTCAATTCTAACTTTAAAAGTATATCACATGGCTGAGCAAGTGGAGCGAAAAGATGCCGGCGAAGAGCACATTAATAAATGTAAATTAAAACTTGAGATCTTAATTGAG
>Ga0214472_10008301_pt1 | contig 10850 bp, 5 predicted proteins | sample RVTome_6_FD_207662 | JGI IMG/M metagenome (GOLD analysis project Ga0214472, IMG submission 207662) | Soil microbial communities from uranium-contaminated site in the Upper Colorado River Basin, Wyoming, United States - RVT140D175 | ecosystem: Environmental > Terrestrial > Soil > Contaminated >...
TAAATGACAAGCACTTCCTTTTCAAGTGTTTAAGTCAACCCGGTCTGCGTTCACGAATCACGTATCACGCATCATCATCTAAGGGCGCGATAAGCCTAAGTGGCTGATACGAGCAATATGAGGGCATGATTTATGTCCACCCCTCACCTAAATCCCAACATCCTTCAAAGAATGAATCACGTGCGTCACCACGCCCCAGACACGGAAGTCCGTCTCTTCGTTCACCTCCAGGAGCGGATACTGGGTGCTGGCGGCTTCGAGGAAGAGGCGAGCGCCACGACGGAGCACCCGTTTCACCGTCAGGTCGCCGTCGAGGGCAGCGATGACGATATGACCGCTGGCCGCCTGAATGGCCCGGTCCACCACCAGCAAGTCGCCGTCGTGGATACCCGCCCCGATCATCGAGTCGCCCCGAGCGCGGACGAAGAAGGTGGCGGCCTGGTGGCGGATCAGCAGCTCGTTGAGGTCGAGCGGGCGGTCTATGTAGTCATCTGCCGGCGATGGAAAGCTGGCGGCGACGCGGCAAAGGAAGAGCGGAAACAGCCGCGGCATCCCCCGTTTGCAGGGGGAAATACGCGCCACCACTACCTCCGCGTCCGGTGAGGAAAGGGTCATAAAAGACAACAAGCAGGTTCGGTAAACATCAACTGAGCATGTGTATAATATGTTTGCAAACCAAACAGATGTGCAATATGTGTGCAAAAATGTATGTTTAAACCTCAGAAACAGCACTTTTGCCTGACAAGTCGTCTTTCGCATCGGTGTGGATAACAGCCCGGTAGGGTTGGCGGGCGTTGAAAGGATGTCTTGCACATGTACATCAACAGGGCATTATCTTAACCCAAGCCGCGACCCAAGTATCGACCATGAGAGCCCTATGCCTTCCCCTGCCTGAGAAGGATGCGCTCGACCGGGTGTTTCTTGAGCGAAAAATAAGCGGACCACTATAACCTCACATACCATGACCGACGAACAAATTTTCCATTTCCTGTTCACCGCCGTTTTCGTGCTGGTGTTTGTCATCTCGGTGTACTTCCGGCGCAAGGCGCGGCAGGCAAGCGGCGTCATTGCGCGATCGCAGGAAGGCGGCCCGTTGATGCTTATCCGGCTGGTCTTTGCCTCGCTGATCTATGTGCCTGTGCTGGTCTACATGATCAACCCGGCGTGGATGGCGTGGTCTTCGGTGCCGTTGCCGGCGTGGCTGCGGTGGCTGGGCGGCGGGCTAGGCGTGTGTGCGGTTCCCCTCATCTACTGGCTGCTCAGCAGCCTGGGCTCGAACATCTCGGAGACGGTCCTGGTCAAAGAGAGCCATGCCCTCGTCACGCACGGCCCCTACCGGTGGGTGCGCCACCCGCTCTACAGCGTGTCCCTGCTCATGCTGATCGCCCTGAGCCTGCTCGCTGCTAACGCGTTCATGGCCGTCATGGTCATGGTGGGCCTCGGGATCATACTGATGGTGGTCATCCCCAAAGAAGAAACCCACCTGACCGAGCGCTTCGGCGACGCCTACCGGACTTACCAGCAACGTACCGGCCGGCTTTTGCCCCGCTTCCGTGCTGCGGGGTGAGGGCTTACCTGGCCAGCGCCTCGCGTTCGGCACGCACGGTATCCGGGTGGACGGTCCAATTCCAGGAGATCCCGACGGCCCGCAGGGCTTCGAAGACCGCCTGACTCTGGTCATACCACGCCAGCGCTTCTGCGATGTGCCGTCGAGAGGCTTCCTCAGATTCGGCGGTGCGGGCAAGGGCACGGTGCACCCGCGCGGTGAACACATAGGTCGTCGCCAGGCTCTCCCGGCCGACGGCGTTCTGCGGATCAGCCGCTACGGCTGCTTCCAGGACCGCGACGCCCTGCACACACTGGTCCAGCGCCTCCGGCAGCCGGTTGGTTTCGAGATACATCTCGCACAACGAGCGGTATGAACTCCCGAGCGTGTGGCCGGCCTCACCGTTGTCGGGGTCTTGCTCGTAGAGGAGGCGCCGGATGGCAAGGGCTTCCTGGAACGCCTCAAACGCCGCGTCAGGGCGGTCCATGCCCAGCAGCACCTTGCCGATCGCTTCGCTCGAAGCAGCCACGCCCCGGTACCCGAGCTTGTCGGTCGAGTCGGCCGCGACGAGGGCCTGCGCGATGTCGAGAGAAGACCGGTAGACGGAGAGCGCGTTCGCCGAACGGCCCAACTGCTCGTTAGCATTGCCCATTTTGTTGAAACAGCTTCGCAGACAAGACTGGACCCTCGCGTTTTTCGGAAACCGCCGGGCCAGCGCCTGAAGATGGGGATAGACCTTGTCTTCCAGGCGAGCCAGCGCCGTCTCAAAATCACCGTCGTACTGGAGGCCGTCATCCTGATAGGCATAGACGCGCCACAGATCGATGTGGAGGTCCAGGTCTTCGGGTTCGCGCTGCGCGAGGGCTTCGAGCCGGGTCTCTGCGAGCGCCAGATGCGCCATGGCTTCCGGGATACGGCCTGCCCAGATCAGCCACCACCCCAGTTCGCTGCGGATGCGGCCTTCGTCCTTCTGCGCCGCAACGTTATTCGAGGCTTCTTCCACCAGCGGCGCCAGCAGTTCCAGGGCTTGTTCGCTGAGCGTGATGGCCCGGTCGTTATCCCCGCCCCAGGACAGCACGACGGCCAGGCGACCGTAGCTGTCGGCAAGCGCCAGGCGGGCACGCTCGCTCAATGGATCTTGCCGCCATAGCGCTGCGTGGAGGGCTGCCGCCTTGCGGTAGCTTTCGGTCGCGCCCGAGAGATCGCCCAGGTTGGGGAAATGTGGGTCGCCCTGAATCTCGCCGACCCGCTCGTAAGCCGCCGCCAGTTCGAGTTGCAGGGTCGGATCGTCGCTGGTTTCCCGGGCCAGCGTGTTGAGGTAGGTCAGCGCTTCGCCCACCAGCATCTGCCGCGCGGGCGTCGCGCCGGGGAGGTCACGGATGGCGTCGTGCAGGTCGAACAACAGCTTGTTGGCCAACGCACGTACGTCGTTGAACCGCTGCTCGGCGCGGTCCCGCTCGGCGGCGGCAACCCGCGCCTGATACGTGGTGGTGATGATGCCACCGAGAAGCGCCAGCAGCACCAGCACCGTCGCCCCTACACCCACAAGGTGCCGCCGGATAAACTTGGAAACCCGGTACTGGACGGTGTCGGGCCGGGCGCCGACCGGCAGGCGGGCCTGGTAGCGCCGCAGGTCTTCGCTGAGTTCGGCCGCCGACCCGTAGCGCCGCCCCGGCTCCTTCCGCAGGGCCTTCAGCACGATGTTGTCGAGGTCACCCAACAGTTGACGACGCAGTCGTTCGGGCGCGATACGGGGGAGGCTTGTCGCCACCTCTCCCGCAGCTTCCCCGAGCAGTTGCAGCACCGCAGTGCTGGGCCGGGGTGGTTCTGTTTCGCAGACCACCTGTTCGATCTGAGAGGCGGACAGGTTGCGCACTTCGTACGGACGCCGCCCCGTCAGCAGCTGATAGAGGATGATGCCGAGGGCATAGACATCCGACACCGTCGTTACCGGCTCACCACGTACCTGCTCTGGACTCGCGTACTCAGGCGTCATCACCCGCAGCCCCGTACGAGTCAGCGGGGCCTGGAGGACGGTCTCTTCATCGAGGAGTTTAGCGATGCCGAAGTCGAGCAGCTTCACCCGCCCGTCTTCGGTGACCATGATGTTGGAGGGCTTGAGGTCGCGGTGCACGATCAGGTTTCGGTGGGCATACTGAACGGCCGTGCAGACGGTTTGGAAGAGGTCGAGCCGCTCTGCCGTCGATAGCGCCTGTTCTTCACAGTAGCGGTCGATAGGCAGGCCTTCGACGTATTCCATAACCAGGAAGGGCTGCCCTTCCTCCGTCACGCCGCCGTCGAGGAGCCGGGCGATGTTCGGGTGCTTGAGATAGGCCAGGATCTGCCGTTCGTGGCGGAGGCGGCGAAGCAGTTCTTCTCGCGGCCCACCCTGGCGGACGAACTTGACGGCGACCTGCTGCTCGTAGGCGCCGTCCGCCCGTTCGGCGAGGTAGACCGTCCCCATCCCCCCCTGCCCGATTTCACGCACGAGCCGGTACGGACCGACCCGCGCCCCCACCTGGTCTACCTCAGCGTCATCGGCAATAAGGCGCAAGGCATCCACACGAAGGGGCTCTTCCAGGAAATCGGGGTCTTCATCATAAAAGGCCAGCAGCGACAGCGCCTCACGGCGAAGCTCTTCGTCGTCGCAAGACCCTTCGAGGTAGGCCGGACGCAGGTCGGGCGGGCGCGACAGCGCTTCATCCAGCAAGATCTTCAGTTGTTGCCAGCGTTGCGTTTCCATCGCGACGGCGTGTGCTAAATGGTGAGGGGGTGAGGGGGTGAGGGGGTGAGGCTCGGGGCTTTATGCGTATAGCGATGTTTTCGCCCAGAAGGGCTCAGGGGCACAGCCGGCGAAGCCGGTTGTGCGAAAAGGAGACACGCTCGCTACGAAACCGTGTGAAAGGGACAAACCCGCCTCGCGGGTTTGCGAAAGAGGGTGAGGGTCAGGAGTCGGTAAACAGGGCGCGGCGGAGCCAGGCTTTGGCCATCTGCCAGTCGCGCTTGACGGTAGCCGGAGAGATGGCAAGCACGTCGGCAGTCTCCGCGATGGTGAGGCCGCCGAAGTAGCGGCATTCGACGACCCGGCACAGGCGTTCGTCGGTGGCTTCGAGGCGCGTGAGGATCTGGTCGATGGTGATGAGTTCTTCGATCTTGTCTTCAGAGAAGAGGACCGCTCGGTCCAGGGAGAGGTTCGCTTGCCCGCCGCCGCGTTTAGCCCGTCGGCGGCCGCGGGCGTAGTCGATCAGGATATGGCGCATCGCGCGGGCGGCTACGGCGAAGAAGTGGGCGCGGCCCTGCCAGGGGGTCTGGTCCTGGTTGATCAGGTTCAGGTACGCTTCGTGGACGAGGTCGGTGGTGTTGAAGGTGTGGCCGGCGCGTTCGTTCCAGAGGTGATGGTGCGCCAGCCGCCGGAGTTCGTCATAGACCAGCGGCAACAGGCGCTCGAAGGCTTCCTGGTCCCCGCTCCGCCATTGCAGCAGCAGTTCCGTCATGTCATGCTGGGGCTGCGTCATCTGGAAACAAAACCGTCGGTGAGCGGCGAGCAGGAAGGCCTGTAAGTCGCTAAGATCATCACGTTTACCGGGCCAAACCTACCCGCCCTGTCTTTCATTTGCAACCGTTGTTCGTCCGCCCCTTGACGTCCTCCGCAAAAAAACGACGCCGTTTGAGCCAGCAGGATCTGAAACATCGCTTCTAGACCTGAACAGGCATGGCGGTCCGGCCGAAATCGGCGTTGTAGGAGCAGTCCGCTGCGTTCTATAGGAGGTAACGATTTACAACAGAGGTTTTGCGATGAAACGGCTTTTGATCCTTCTTTTTCTCTTCCCAGGACTGCAGACGGCACAAGCCCGGCAGACGACCTCCATCAATTCCTACACGGCGCGGCTCGACAGCCTCAACCTTGCCTTCGGGGGTGAGCAAAAGGGGATGGAAGCTTACGAGGAAGCGCTGACCAAACTCCGATCCATCAAGGCACGCGCCACCGTGATTCAGGAAGAAGGCGCCGGGAAGATCGGATCCAGTGTCATCGTTTCCGGCATCCTGCAATGGACCGACGGCCAGGGCGGATTGCACCCTATCCGATACGCCGACATCAAGCTCTTCGATGACAACATCTTCTCCAACCCGGAGGTAGCGCAGGTCCGTACGGATGGAAACGGCGTTTATTCCGCATCCATCACAGACCCGGGCGGCCTCGATATCTTCCTGCGCATCTACACGCACAACAACCTCGTGGACGTCCTCCCGCCCGGTGTCCGCAACGCGCAGGGCGAAATAGACAACTCGTTTCAGGCTGTGACGGAAACCTTCGAGGTCACAGGCAACACGATCATCAATGCCCAGGTGCCGAATACGACGACGGCAGGCCATGCCTTTTCCATCTTCGACGCGTTGATCGTGGCCGCACAGTTTACCGAAGGGTTGCTCGGCGCACCGTTGCCTGTTATCCCGGTAGATTTCCCCGGCACCGCCGGCGTCTCTCAGGTTGTCGGCCCCCCCAACCTGCACATGGAGGTGATTGACCTGGACAAATATGACTGGGACGTACTCCACCATGAATACGGACACGTCGTCGCGCGGTACCAAAACATCGACGACAATCCCGGTGGCGGGCACGGGCTGCTACAAAAACTTTCCGACATCCATGGAAAAAGCAAAGGCACCCGCCTCGCGTGGGGCGAAGGCTGGCCTTCTTTTTTTGCCCTCGTCGTTCAACAGGAGAGGGGGGTCGCAGCCATGAACATCCCCAACGCAGGCGACCTCCGATACCAGGATGCAGATGTATCGCTCGATTATAGCCTGGAGGCAAAGGAAGGCCTTAACACCCTGGGCGAAGACGACGAAGTGGCGGTGCAGCGGATCCTGTGGGACCTTTACGATGGCGCCAACGACAAAGGTGACGAGGTTTCGCTCGGATTCGGTCCCATCTGGAGCGCCATGCTACAGGCCAGTCCGAAGAACCTGTCCGGCTTCTGGAACGCCCTCACCCAGGGCAAAACCATGAAGACCAAGTCCGAATACGGCGGCATTTTCGCCGAGTGGGGTGTCGCACCGATGCCGACGGACCCGCTCGACGGCCACACCGTCTCGCTCGATGGCGGCGGCCGCGTCGCGCGTCCGAACGACGGCGGCGCCCTGACCCTCACCTGGGACGAGAACGGCGGGGCCGGGGATAATTTCAAGAACGACAAGTTCATCGTAGAATTCTACGACCCCGACCTGACCTTCATGATTCACACGTCACCTGAACTGACGGCGCCGCAATACACTCCTACCGAGGATGACTGGTACAAGATCAACTTTGCCACCTTCACCCCCGAAGGCAGCGACATCCGATGGATCGTCAAGGGATGGAACACCAACGCCCCGGAGACCGGCCTGTACATCAGCCCGGCCTACCTGATCGACGGCGGCGTGGATGTAGGGTTTGTGCTGGATACCCACGGCAACATGAGCGGCAAGCTCGACGGCATCCAACGACACCTGATCCAGGCACTCGAAAACTACCCGGACGACCGAAAAACGCTTTTTCAACTGACGACGTTCGAGGGTGATCTTCACGATGGCTACCCCTACAACGAGCGGCTCTCGACGCCCGTCAACGGCGCCTTTGCGGGGCAGGTAGCAGCACTCAGCCCTTCAGGCAGCAATGAATGTGAGGACCAGGTCGCAAGCGGCTATGTCGCCCTCACGACCCGCTACCTGGAGATGGATGCAGGCGGGCGTATCTTTTTCGCCACAAACCGGTATGTCAGCGCTCGTTTTGCAGGCAATATCTACCGCTACGCACTCAGCTTGCTCCAGGCTAAAGGACTCACCGTCGACGTCCTGCTGATGGGCACCCGGTGTCCGAGAAAGACGGCGGCTACGGCAAAAGCCGAGGACGAGGAGCAGGACGCCCTGCAAGCTTACGCCTATATGGCCCGCGAAACGGGGGGCACCTTTGTCTACCTCCCCGAATCGGAAAGCGGCGACCCCCGGGAAGTAGAGCGGTTGGAAAACACCGTCTATAACATGACCCGGGCGACCCTCGGCGCGGCGATCACCTTCGTCGAGACCCCCACCGCGCCGCCCGACGCCGGCCTGACGGTCACCCTGCAAGCCGGCAAAACCCATTTCGACACAGGCACTACACTCGACTTCGGCAGCGGCATCACGGTTTCCGACATTGAGGCCGTCTCGCCTACTAAGCTCAAAGCCCGGCTGGCCATCGCCCCCGGCACTACGCTCGGCTTTCGGGAGGTGACGGCCACGACGCCCCTCGCAGACGGATCGGTCGAGACGGCCACCGGTGCCGGTGTCTTTGAGGTTGCCGACGCCCCGGCCGAACCCGTCCTGCTCAGTGTCTTCCCCGGAGAAAGCGCCGTGGGAGAAACCCTGACGGTCACCATCGACGGGTTCAACACCGGCTTTGACGCAACGTCGTCGCTCGACATGGGTGAAGGGATCTCCGTCCTCTCCGTCAACCCGGTCTCCTCGACCCAGTTGGAGGCAACTGTCCTGGTCGAAGAAACGGCGGCGACGGGTTTCCACGAAATCAGTGTCCAGACCGGCACATCGGTAGCGACGGCGCAGCGAGCGGGGACGTTCCTTGTACTGGAAGCGTCTTCGTCGGCTGCCCTCGCCTCAATCATACCCGAGACGGCGGCGGCGGGCGCCGTCGTCAGTGTAGCCATCAACGGCCAGGGGACCAGCTTCCAGGCAGGTGTCTCTACCGTCAGCTTCTCCGGAAACGGCATCACGGTGCTTACGACGACCGTGGCGACGCCCGACCTCCTGGTCGCTAACCTTGTCGTCGATGCCGGTGCCCAGAACGGCCTCCGCGACGTGGTGGTGACCACCGGCGGGGAGGTCGCCTTCCTGACCGGCGGCTTCGAAATCACCGGCGGCGCCTCCGGCGTGGAGGTAGAAGCACAGGACGGCCTGCCGACGGACTACCGGCTGGCGCAGAACTACCCCAACCCGTTCAACCCCACGACGGTCATTTCTTTCGATGTCAAACAAACCGGACCCGTGCGCCTCACCGTCTACGATGCACTCGGCCGCGAAGTAGCACGGCTCGTCGATCGGATGATGACGCAGGGTGCGTACACGGTCGGCTTCGACGCAGGCGCCTTGCCCAGCGGCGTCTACTTCTACCAGCTCCGCGCCGGAGACGCCATCCTCAACCGCAAGATGATCGTGGCCAAGTGAGAAAGGGGGAAGGCCGGGCATATCTGGATCTACGGAGCCTCAGGCCTTATTAGGGTAAGGCTCGGAATACGTGTAAAAACCTGCCACTTCAGTCCGAGCTACCCTACAAGGGCCACCTCCCGCAGCAAGAGCGGCTCCGGCTCCTCATCCATATCCAGGACATACTGCCCGAACCGACGGATATGTTCAGTCTGATACGGACACAACACAGATTCATCTTTCTCTCCATAATGTGTGGTTAGATACGGAAAGAGGCTTCACTTCATATGCACCAGTCCTCTCGTCAACCCCATTTCATCTGCTACCCCAATCACGCGCACGAAATATATCCCTCCAGGCAACGCGCCTCCCTCAATCGTGATCTGATGTGCTTGATCGGTCTGAAGAGTGCCATCATAGAGTAACGCTACTGCCCTCCCCAACATGTCGTAGAGTAGGACCTTGACAGGGGTCGAACGCGGGATGCATAGGCTCAAGGTAGCTTTATGCCGGAACGGATTGGGGTAGGGTGCCGACAGCCCATGGCAGATGCCAGGAGCCTCTGTCTCTGTTGCAGATTGTTCAGCATCGAACTCATAGGCACCCATATCCACCAAGAGCTCCAGCCCTCCGTCCAGAACACGAGGGTTCCCATCCAGGTCCACCGGCAGGATCTCATTCATGTCGCCGTCCTCGTCAAGGTCCAGCGTATCTGCCGGTAGCGCACTGTTCGTTCCTGCGTCAATGGCGGGAGAGGCGGGTAGGAGGCGGAGGTTGTCGTCGAGGGTGCCCGCGATGTTGTCCGGGCCGTCCGCATCGACAAAAAGAGGATCATCGCTCAGGTTATTACCGCCGTCGATGACGCCTTCCGGGATGCCTCCTTCAACAATACTATGCGCGATGAAGGGCTTCAGCGTATCGCGAATAAAAAACTGATCCCCACCCTCCGAAATCGTATTTCCCCACAGGATGCTGTTCTCGATCGATAGGGGCGTGGAGTCCGTGTAAAGGGCTCCCCCATTGACTCTGGCGGTGTTACCACTGAAGACCACGTTGATAAGAATGACTTCTTCCGCAGAGTCGTTGTAGAGCGCACCGCCATATACATTTGAATGATTGCCCGAAAAGAGGACGTTGATTAAGCGTGTCCTGTTCTTCCAGGTGAGCAAACCACCGCCCTGGATTGAAGCTTCGTTGCCGAGAAACCGGACGTTGATGAGCGTTGTCCGATTCGGCCCGCGATCCAGCATGCCGCCTCCTATGGCACCCTCGTTGCCAGTGAAGAGGCATCGGGTGAGCAACAAATCGCCACGCTGGTTATAAAGCCCAGCACCATCCGCCGCCTTATTGTCGCGAAAGATGACATCAACGAGCACTGCATTGCCATAGTAGGAATACATACCCCCGCCGCGCCCTGTAAATCCACCCTCCGCGACACGCCTCCCTGACGTATTATCAATAAAGACCGCGTTGGTCAGCATGGAACTGCCGGCTTCCTGGTAGAGCCCGCCCCCATAACCTTTCGCCGTATTGGCACGAATGGTGACATTCGCAAAGGTGGGGCTGCTTTCTTTGCTCCATATTCCAGCACCGATAGTCTCGACTTCACTGGCATTGCCAGCTGTGACGGTGAAGCCATCGAGCACAGCGCTCGCCTCGACACCCTCCGCGACGACGACATGATAGTTGTTGTCGCTGCGCGTCGGCTCGTCGTAGACTACATTTTCGTTGTCGTTCCCCAGCAGATCCCCCGAGAGCACCGTCTCATTCACCTCCCAGTCACGCTCCTCTCGCTCGGTCTCCGTGCCCGCGAAGCCTCCGTAGATTGCCACACCGTCTTTCAGCCCAAACGTAGCCGCACGATCCCCCGGCGTTATCCCCTGACCCTGATCGGGGTGGTAGATACCCGTCGCGACCCACAGCTCGTCGCCTGCCACAGCCGCCGCCAGGGCATCCTGGAGCGAGGGGAAGGCGTCGTGCCAGGAGGTGCCGTCGTTGTTGCCGGCGGCGTTCAGATCGACGTGCAGGACGCGTTGGGCGTGTGCGCCGAGAGGCAGCAGGAGCAGCAGGACGAAGAGAAAGAGCTTTCTGGCCGATGTCATCACGCGGTACCGTGTGTTGTGAAGAA
>Ga0214472_10008302_pt1 | contig 10849 bp, 12 predicted proteins | sample RVTome_6_FD_207662 | JGI IMG/M metagenome (GOLD analysis project Ga0214472, IMG submission 207662) | Soil microbial communities from uranium-contaminated site in the Upper Colorado River Basin, Wyoming, United States - RVT140D175 | ecosystem: Environmental > Terrestrial > Soil > Contaminated >...
GGCCGGATCGATGAAGGATATCACCTTTTGCACGTAGTCACCGAGGACGGTGCGGGTCGTCACCGCGCCGCGCCGCGCCGCGGGCGCCGGCAGGCGATCGTTGGCAATCATGTCGCGGATGTCGCCGATGCCGGCATCGCCGCTCAGCGGCAGCGCCCCCGCCTTCACCATCTTCACGCCGTTGTACTGGCCGGGGTTGTGCGACGCCGTAATCTGCGCGCCGCCGCCGAGCTCGTCGCGAACCACGGCGAAGTAGAGCATGTCGGTGGACATCATTCCGTAGTCGATGACGTCGGTGCCCTGGTCGCGCACGCCTTCGATGAAGGCGGAGGCGAGGGGCGGGGAGGAGACGCGCATGTCGCGCGAGACGGCGACGCGCGGCACCTTCAGGTACGCGGCGAAGCCGCGTCCGATCAGCCGGGCGATCTCTTCGTTCAGTTCGCCCGGGTACAGGCCCCGGACGTCGTACGCCTTGAAGATCTCCGGATTAATGTGCATAGACACTTCTCGCGGACCGGTAAAGGTCCGCGCCGCACGACAGATCTACGCCCGTGTGTAGTCCGTCAGTGTGGTCTTGTCGCCGAGCACCGCGCCGCCATTCACGCTGACATTGCGCCCGAGGTGGCAGTTGCGGCCCAGGATCGCGTTGCGGACCGACGCGTCACGGCTGACGCGGCAGTTGGGCCAGAGGATGGCGCCCTCCACCGACGCGTCCTCCTCGACCAGCGTCTGCTTGCCGATGACCGAGTACGGCCCGACCCGCGCCCCGGCCTTGATGAGGACGCCCTCGTCGATGAAGCAGGGCCCCTCCACAGTGGCGCCCTCCTCAATCCGCGCGTCGGGCGCGATCGACGTCCGCGGCGCAGGCAGGTCGAGGAACGGCGCCGTCGCGTACCGGCCGTCCATGATGTCGCGGTGCACCTGCGTGTACTTCTCCGGCGTGCCGATGTCGATCCAGTAGCCGTCGTAGACGTAGGCGACGAACGTTTCCTTCCGCTCGATGAGCGAGGGGAAGTAGCTGCGCTCGATTGACCAGGGCACGTCGCTCGGAATGCGATCGAAGGTGTCGGGTTCAAGGAGGTAGATGCCCGCGTTGATGTGGTTCGTCGTGATCTGGTCCGGCGCGGGCTTTTCCAGGAAGCGCCGGATGTTGCCCTCCCGGTCGGTTTCCACCAGGCCGTACGCCGAGGGATTCCCGACCGGCGTCAGCACGATCGTGGCGCGCGCCTTCCGCTCGCGGTGCAGCCGGATGACGGCGGCGAGGTCGATCTGCGTGAGCACGTCGCCGTTGAACACCACCACCGATTCGGTCAGGTGGTCGCCGGCATACTTGATGGCGCCCGCGGTGCCGAGCGGCGCCGGCTCGACGACGTACCGGATCGTGATCCCGGATTCCGCGCCGTCGCCAAAAATCTCCTCGATGCGCCGCGGCTGGTAATTGAGACTCAGGATGATTTCATCGATCTCGGGCACCTGCTTCAACAGGTCGATCTGATAGTGGAGGAACGGCCGGTTGAAAATTGGCACGATCGGCTTCGGCGTATGAATCGTGAGCGGCCGGAGCCGCGTGCCCTTGCCCCCGGCAAGGAGGATCGCCTTCATGACAATCAACGATGTTACCCGATAGTCGATGGTAGAATTTGATGTCTCGAGCCAGTCCCATGAACCTGCCGAATAGCCTGACGCTCGTGCGGATGTTCCTCGTGCCGCTGCTGGTGGTCGTGCTGCTGACCGAGTTCGAGGGACGGCGCATTCTCGGGATGCCCAAGGAGCTGGTTGGCGCGGCGATCTTCGCGCTGGCCTCGATCACCGACTGGCTCGACGGCTACCTGGCCCGCCGGCGCCGGCAGATCACGTGGCTGGGCCAGATGCTCGACCCGATTGCCGACAAGCTGCTCACGTCGGCCGCCTTCATTTCGCTCGTCCAGCTCGACCTTGCGCCCGCCTGGATGGTGGCGCTGATCATCGGCCGCGAATTCGCCATCACCGGCCTGCGCAGCTACGCGCACACGCGCGGCATCGCGATGCCGGCGTCGCCCCTGGGCAAGATCAAGATGGCGTCGCAGGTGACGGCCATCCTGCTGCTGATTCTCGGGTGGGGTCCGCTGCCGTGGCTGGCGCCAATCGGCCACGTCGCGCTGTGGGTGGTGATGGTGGCCGCGGTCGCGTCGGCCGTGGATTACTACCGGCGCTTCCAGTCGCTGGTCAACGCGCGCGTCACCGACGTCAACGTCGCCCGCGAACGAAAGGCCAGTTAAACCACGAAGAACACGAAGAACACGAATTCCTGATTTCTACAACAAGAGGAATCGTTCGTGACCTTCGCGACCTTCGTGGTTTATTTTCGCAGCGCGACGTAATCGCCCGACCTGAACCCGTCGCGCGAGAGCGTGACCCGCAGCGCCGACCACTCCGGCGCCACTTCCACGGCCACCGCCTCGCCCAGCTCGAACAGGAAATTCTGCGGCTGCAGATTGTCGCGGTACACCACGAACTGCGCCCCGCGCGACACGCCATGGTCGCTGCCGCGGTCGACGAGGAAGTAATCGTCGCGCCCGAAGATCGTGCGGTTGTCGTTGCCGGTCATCACGCGGCCATAGTTGCCGCGCTGCGCCCTCGGCCGGATGGCCGAGATGGCGGGTTCCTCGGGCAGCACGAACGGCTCGAGATAGTCGTTCAAATTGACCGAGTCGCAGGCGTGCGTGATCGTCGCGAGCGACATCTCCCGGTCCACCGCCCAGATCCGGATCCAGCTCGTCGTCCGGATCGTCGCCGGATTGTCGCGGCCGATCGGACGCCGCTCGACCGGCACGGTGCGGCGGGTGTAATACTCCTGGCCGACGTCGATCCCGTTGTCGGTTCCCGCGTTGATGGTGATGAGATCGCCCGGCGCGAAGCTGCGATGAACCACCGACTCCTGGCCGCCGGTGACGCGGATCGGCGTCGGCGGTGCTTCAAAGGTCAGCTTCGGGGCGCAGGCGAGCGACAGCACCTCGGGCGGGAGCTTCACCGGGTCCGGGGCCGGCGCGCGCTGTGCCAAAACGGGCAATGCGGCCGCTATCACGGCCGCGGCCACCAGGGACGCTGCTGCGGTCTTGGTCTGAGATGTCATCGCTCCCACCAATAGCGTAGGGGCCGACCTCCGGTCGGCCCAACTTATTGAGTCTTCAGCGCTTGAAGCCTGGTCGTGGCGTCCTCGAGGTGTTCGCTGCCCGGGAACTCCGCGATCAGCCGCTCGAAGTACGGGATGGCTTCAGGTGTCTTATCGGTCCTGGCCAGCGACTCCGCCAGATAGAAGTACACGGAGTCCCTCCCCGTGTAACCCGGGTCGTCGCGGAGCACCTCGCGGAACCGGTCGATGGCGCCCGGATACCAGGCGATCCGGTAGTAGGTCATGCCCACACGGTAGGACGACTCGCTCAGGCGATCGCGCGCGATGCGCCAGTTCTGCTTCACCTCGGGCGTCAACGAGCTGTCGGGAAACTTCTGAAAGAAGACGTCGAATTCCACGAGCGCCGCCTTCGTTTCCGTCTGATCGCGGTCCGCCGCCCGCATCTGCTCGAAGTGGCTCATGGCCAGCTTGTACTGCGCGTAATCGGCGCGCGGGCTGGTCGGGTAGAACTGGAGGAATTCCCGGAACTCGTTGGCGGCGAGCACCACCGAGGCCGCCGAGTCTTCCCCGAGGTACGAGTCGCCGACGCCGAGCTTGGCGTCCGGCCTGAAGGGGCTCTGCGGGTAGCCGTCGACGATCTGCTGGAAGTAGGTGCGCGCGTTGACCCACTCGCGCTCCTTCAGTGCTTCGGTGCCGCGCTCGAACAGGAAGCGATCCGGCTGCGCGGTTCCCGGCGGCGGGGTGGTCTGCCGCGCGGAGCAGGCAGAGATGGCCAGCAGAGCTGCCCCCACGATCGCGGACTTAGTCATGTAAGACGGTCGTCCAGTCGTATTCATGCAAAACGGTCATCCAGTCGTATTGGGCGCGACGCCCTTCCTCTATTGTAGACACCGCGCGGTGTGCCCCGCGTGACCGCCGAGACGTGTCAACCGTATAGACGCGGAAATCGCGTCCCCAGCTGTTGCGGACCCCGCTTGCGCCGCCTTCACGAGAACAGCTCGCGCACGCGCGGGGGCAGCCGGCACGGCCGGCCGTCCGTGTCCACGGCGGCGTGCACGGTGTGGCCGGCGGCGATCGCTGCGGCGTCGCCGGCGCGGGTCAGCTCGTAATCGAAGCGGACACGCACGGGCGTCATCAGCGTGCCCTTCGTCGCAATGTCGATCTCATCGTCATACCGGGCCGGCTGGCGATATTCACACCGGGCTTCGATCACCGGCAGCGATATCCCGTCGCGCTCCATCTCGCGGTAGGTCCAGCCCGTCTGGCGGAGCCAGTCCGCGCGCCCCACCTCGAACCAGACCAGGTAGTTCGCGTAGTACACGACTCCCATGCGATCGGTTTCGGCGTAGCGGACCCTGACGCGGGTCCGGCGGACCGTCATCTAAGCGAACCGGCCGCCGCACTGCACGCCGCGCGCAGGGCGCGCGTCGCGGCTTCGGGGTCGGGGGTGCCGAAGATGGCGCTGCCGGCGACGAGAATCGATGCGCCCGCGGCCACGACGTGCGCGGCGTTGGTGACGTCGATGCCGCCATCGATCTCGATAGCCGCGCTGGACCCGCTGCGGCTGAGCAGATCGCGCACGCGCCGCACCTTGTTCACGCTCTCGCGGATGAAGGTCTGTCCGCCGAAGCCCGGATTCACCGACATCACGAGCACGAAGTCCACCTCCATCGCCATCTCTTCCAGCATGGACACCGGTGTCGACGGGTTGAGGACTACCCCTGCCTTTACGCCGCGGCTCTTGATGAAGGCAATCGTCCGGTGCAGGTGCGGCAGCACTTCCGCGTGGACCGACAGCATCGCCGCGCCGGCATCGATGAAATCGTCGATGTAGCGGTCCGGGTCCTCGATCATCAGGTGCACGTCGAGCGGACGCGTCGCGACGCGCTTGATCGCGCGTACGACGGGCGGCCCGATCGTGATGTTCGGCACGAAATGCCCGTCCATCACATCGACGTGGATAAGGTCGGCGCCGCCGCGCTCGACGGCGGCAATCTCCCGGCCGAGGTGCGCAAAGTCGGCCGACAGGACCGACGGCGCAATCTGGATCACCGGCTCACCTCGAGGGAGATCCCATCCGCCGGACCCACGCGGAAGCCGCCTGGCGGCTGCTGGCGTACGACGGTGCCGGGCGGCACGCCCTGGTACGGCTGCGAGCCGACGATGCTGACGCGGAAGCCGCGGGTGCGCAGCGTTTCCGCGGCGCGCTCGCCGTTGGTGCCGATGAGATCCGGCATCACGTACGTCGTTGCCTGTTCACCGCGATTGAGCAGCATGGAGACGCTGGGCGCCGTGGAGCTCGGCGCCGGGTCCTGCGCGACCACGGCGTCGGCGGGATAGTCGGGAGAGCGGAACTCGGACACGGTGGCCACCTGAAGGCCTTCTTCGTCGACGCGCATGCGGGCGGTGCGCTCGTTCTGCCCCACGAGTCCGGGCACGGTGGTGGTGCGCGGGCCGGAGCTCACCCAGACGCGAATCGATCGCTGGCGGCGCGCGGCCTCGCCGGGCGCCGGCTCCTGCTGCATGACGGCCCCCGCCGGCACCTTGTCGTCGGGCCGCTGGTTCGGATCGATGCGCAGCGCCAGGCCGAGGTCGCTCACGGTCAGCGAGGCGTTCGCGACGGTCGCGCCGACGAGGTTCGGCACCTCCACGTCGCGGGCGCGCAGCGCCACGCGCATCGAGACGAGCGCGAAGAGCAGAAATGTTCCGGCCAGGGCCGCCGCCAGCAGCAGCAGCTTGCCGAGACTCCAGACGCGCGCCTTCAGCGGCATTCGAACTCTGATCGTACCACGAAGGACCACGAGTCTCTGGGTAACTCGCCCGCTGCGATCGGCGTTCTCAGATGACCGAGAACTCCGATCCTTTCCGCCGGTTCCAGAGGTCCGCGCAGGTCCCGCCTCGCTCGACCAACTGGTCGTGCGTGCCCTGTTCGTCCAGTCGTCCATCGCGCATGACGAGCACGCGGTCGGCGCGCTGCGCGGACCGCAGGCGATGGGTCACCATCAGCACCGTGCGGCCGCGCGTCACCACGTCGAGCGTCATCTCCACGACGGCGGCTGCCCTGGCGTCGAGCGCCGAGGTCGGTTCGTCGAGGACCAGGATCGGGGGATCGCGAAGGACCGCGCGCGCGACGGCGATCAGTTGACGCTGCCCGCCGGAGATCTGGTGCCCGAGCGGACCGATACAGGTGCCATAGCCGAGCGGCAGCCCCTCCAGCTGTTCATGCAGGCCGACCAGGCTCGCCGCAGCTTCGACTTCGGAATCGGTGGCGTCGAGCCATCCCGGGGAATGCCAGGGGGGAACGCCAAGTATATGGCGCTCCGCGGCTATCGTCGCACGAGCACCGCCGCGAAGAAGGCTTCCAGTCCGTGCGCGAACGGCAGGGTTCGCAGCATGCCGCGATCGTCGAGGACGGACTGGAGCAGCGGCGCAGCGTCTTCGCGCAGATCGACGGGCGCGAAGTCCGGGTGCCGGGAGAGAAACGCATCGACGACCGCCTCGTTCTCTTCCGGCTCGCTCGAGCAGGTGGCGTAGACGAGCCGTCCGCCCGCGCGCAGGACGGACGCGGCGCGCTCGAGGAGGGCCAGTTGATCGGCGGCGAGCGCCGCCAGGTCGGGCTCGTGGCGCCGCCACCGGATGTCGGGGTCGCGCCTGATCGTGCCAAGGCCGGAGCAGGGCGCGTCGACCAGCACGCGATCGAAGACGGGGTCGAACGGCAGCGGACCTGCCGCCGGCACGCGGGTGAGCCGGATGCACCTGGCGCCGCTGAGACGCACGGTGTCACGCAGCAGGTTGACGCGCCTGGCCCGCACGTCGCAGGCCACGAGCACGCCGCGGTCGTCCATGTCCGCCGCCATCGCGACGGTCTTCCCGCCAGGAGATGCGCACAGGTCGAGGACGCGCTCGCCCGGCCGCGCGCCCGCCGCGACGCTCACGAGCTGTGACGCTTCATCCTGCACCAGGAACGATCCGTCCGCGGGCATGCGCAGCGGATTGCCCGCGGTGACCGTCAAGCCGTCGGGGGCGTGGCGCGTCGGCTCCGTCTCCACGCCCGCCGCGGCGAGCGAGGCGGCCACGCCCTCTCGCGTGGCCCGCAGCGTGTTCGCGCGAAGCGTCAGCCGCGGCGTCTCGTTGTTGAAGCGGACCCAGCGCTCGGCCGCCTCGAGGCCAAGCCGATCGACCCAGCGGCCGACAAGCCAGTCGGGATGCGAGTGCGTGATGCCCAGGTACGCGATCGCCGCATCGCGGTCGCCGCCGGGGCTCGCCGAAGCGCGCTCCGCGCGCGCAGGCGGCCTGGGTGGCAGCGGCAGCCGGTGCCGCTGCCGCAGTGCCGAGCGGAGCACCGCGTTCACGAAGCCGGCGGCGCTCGCTTTTCGCGCGTGCCTCGTCAGCTCGACCGCATCGTCCACCACCGCCGATGCGGGCACGCGATCGAGGTGCAGGAGCTGGTAGAGGCTGAGCCTGAGGATATGCAGGACGTTCCGATCGACCTTGCCGAGGGGACGATTCGCGAAGTGCTCGACCAGGTGATCCAGGCTCCGCTGCCAGCGCAGCGAGCCGTTGACGATTTCAGCGGCAAGCCCGCGGTCGCGCTCGTCGGTGAGGTGCTCCCGCGCGTGCGCGAGGGCCGATGGCAGGTCGGCTCGTTCGTCGCCAATCGCGCGCAGCGCGTGAAACGCGGCGACGCGCGCAGGGGCTGTCATGGCGCGCGCTCGCATTGACGGATTGACGAATAGACCAATGGACAAAATTCAAAATACAAATGCGTCAATTCGTCCATCCGTCAATTCGTAAATGTCATGCCGGCGCGCAAGCGCCGGCCAGCTGCAAACTCGCGCGCCGACATCGGCCGGCGCCCTTCCGGCTGCAGCTGCTCGACGGCAATCCGCCCTCCGTGCCCTGTCGCCACGTGAATCGCATCGGCTGACACGCCCACAATCGTGCCGGGCGGCGCGTCGCTCGTGCCCTCGTCGACGCGGGTCTTCAGGATGATGACTCGCGCGCCGTCCAGGTGCGTGCTCGCGTGCGGCCATGGATGAAGGCCGCGGACGCGGTTGTGGATGTAGGCCGCCGGCAGCGACCAGTCGAGGACGCCTTCTTCCTTCGTCAGCCGCGGCGCGAACGTGGCGAGCATGAAGTCCTGCCGCTCCCCCTGCTCGGTGCCGGCAGCGACCTGCTCCAGCACCTCCACCAGCAGGCCGGCGCCCAGGCGGGCGAGGTCACGTTCGACGACGTCGCTCGTGTCGTCGGGGCCAATCGGCCGCGTCACCCTGGCGAGCATGGCCCCGGCGTCGAGGAGCGTCTCGATCCGCATGATCGTGACGCCGGTCACGGCTTCGCCGTCGATGATGGCGCGCTGGATAGGGGCGGCCCCGCGGTATTTCGGCAGGAGCGAGGCGTGAACGTTGATCATCCCCAGGCGCGGGAGTGCCAGGATGTCGTCGGGAATGATCTTGCCGTAGGCCGCCACGACGCCGATATCCGGCCGCCAGTCGCGAAGCGCCGCCGCGAAGGCCGGGTCCCTGAGGCGCGCCGGCTGGAGGAGCGGCAGGCCGCGTTCAACGGCCAGCGCCTTCGCCGGACTGTCTGACACCTGCTGGCCCCGGCCACGCGGCCTGTCCGGCTGCGTCACGACGCCGCAGACGGTATGCCGCGAGTCGAGCAGCTTCTGGAGCGTCGGGACCGCGAACTGGGGCGTGCCGAAAAAGGCCACGCGGAGGGCCTCTACCATTTGCCCAGGCGCGACAGCTTCTTGATCTTCCGCAGGATCAGGTTCTTCTGCAGCCCACGCAGATGATCCACGAATACCGTGCCATCGAGGTGATCCATCTCGTGCTGGAAACAGCGCGCGAGCAGTCCCGTACCTTCGACGACCTGTTCACGCCCATCCCGGGCGAGCCCCTTGACGACGGCGCGGGCGGGGCGGGCGACGGTGGCGTTGAAGCCAGGCACGCTGAGGCACCCTTCTTCTTCGTACTGACTGCCGGTGACTTCGACGAGCTCCGGGTTGATGAACGTCAGCAGCTCCAACGGGTTGTGTCCGCCCGAGACATCCGCCACGAAAATCCGCAGGGGCACGCCGATCTGCGTCGCCGCCAGGCCGATGCCGGGCGCGGCGTACATCGTCTGCACCATGTCGTCGATGAGCAGCTGGATTTCCGGTGTGATCCCGGTGACAGGGTCGGCCGGATGGTGAAGGACTTCTTCACCGTAACGAAGGATAGGACGAATCATGTCGTCGATGAGCCGGCTGAAGCCGGCCCCCACGAATACAAGTACGTGGGGGCCGGCTTCAGCCGGCTCATCATGCCGGCGTTCCCCTCGCCGCGAAACGCCGGCGCACCTGCTCGGCCGTGGCCTCGTAATGCCGCTCGATCTCGGGGATGGAATCGCCGCCAAACTTTTCGAGGAAGGCATCGGCCAGCACGAACGACACCATCGCTTCCCCCACCACCGCCGCGGCTGGAACGGCGCACACGTCGCTGCGCTCGATCGCCGCCGGCGCCTCGCTCATCGTCGTCAGGTCGACCGACCGGAGCGGCTTCATGAGCGTGGAAATCGGCTTCATGAAGCCGACGACGCGGACGTCCTCGCCGTTGGTGACGCCGCCTTCCAGACCGCCGGCGTTGTTGGTGGGCCGAACCGGGGCGCCAAGGTCGGGTCCGGGCACGATTTCGTCGTGCACCCGGGACCCCGGCCGCACGGCCGCTTCCGGGCCGATGCCGATGCCGACCGCCTTGATGGCGTGGATGCACATCACCGCCTGTCCGAGGCGTCCGTCCAGCTTGCGGTCCCATTGGACGTAGGAGCCGAGGCCGGGCGGCACCCCCGTCGCAATCACCTCGAACGCGCCGCCCACGGTGTCGCCGGCCTCGCGGGCCTTGTCGATGACGGCCATCATCCGCGTCTGCACATCGGCGTCGACGCAGCGCAGGGGGGCGTCTTCGGGCACGGCCTGCGCTTCGGCAAAGGAGACGGTCCGATTGTCGGACAGCATCACGTCGCCAATAACGGAGACATGGCTGGCGATCCTGATGCCGAAGCGGCCCAGGAGCTGTCGGGCCAGGCTGCCGGCCGCGACGCGGGCGGCCGTTTCGCGGGCGCTGGCGCGCTCGAGGACGTCGCGGATGTCGTCGTGTCCGTACTTGATGGCGCCCGCCAGGTCGGCGTGGCCGGGCCTCGGCCGGGTCACGTCGGCGCGCTTGACGCCGCTCGCGCCCTCCGGCATGTCGCGCTCGACGTACATCGTCTGCTGCCAGTTGACCCAGTCGCGGTTGCGAATCAGGAGCGCGATCGGGGCGCCGGTCGTCTGGCCGTGCCGGACCCCCGCGAGGATCTCCGCGCGGTCGCACTCGATCGCCATGCGCCGTCCGCGGCCGTATCCACCCTGCCGCCGCCGGAGCTGCTCGTTGAGCGCATCGACGTCGAGCTCCAGCCCCGCCGGCATTCCGTCGACGGTGACGACGAGCGCCTGGCCGTGCGATTCACCGGCGGACAGAAACCTCAGCATGTCAGGCTCATTTTACCGGGTGACCCCATCTGCGCCAATTCATCGGTGATACACTGCGGCACCATGTGCATAGCAACCATGATGCGGACAGCCATCCTGGCGGTCATCACGCTGACGTGCGCGGCGTGCGGGCCGTCGGCGCCGGCAGGCCCTCGAGTGTTCTTCGTTCAGCCGGCCGACGGCGCGACGGTGCAGAGCCCGGTGCAACTCGAGTTCGGTGTCGAGAA
>Ga0214472_10008303_pt1 | contig 10849 bp, 12 predicted proteins | sample RVTome_6_FD_207662 | JGI IMG/M metagenome (GOLD analysis project Ga0214472, IMG submission 207662) | Soil microbial communities from uranium-contaminated site in the Upper Colorado River Basin, Wyoming, United States - RVT140D175 | ecosystem: Environmental > Terrestrial > Soil > Contaminated >...
GTTATTTAGCCAAAGGTAATGATGGTCATACATTAGTGATGGTGGCGATCAATTCCCTGGTCATGCTGGTTCTATTTGGTGTAGTTGGCGGTTTTCTACTTGGTGTCGGTAAACTTCCTGTTCCCTGGCAGGCATTACTTTTATCGATTGGTATTTATGTCGCACTGCCTCTAGTTGCAGGTTTTTTCTCCAGAAAATGGATTATCGCGAATAAAGGACAAACATGGTTTGAAGAAAAGTTTCTGCATTTACTGACGCCAGTAACCATCACAGCGTTATTATTAACATTGGTATTACTGTTCTCTTTTAAAGGCGATGTTATCATCGCTAATCCGCTAACCATTTTATGGATAGCCATCCCGTTATTCATTCAAACGATTTTTATTTTCGCTATTACTTATGGTCTTGCGCGCACGATGAATTTTTCATATGAAAATGCGGCACCAACGGCAATGATCGGCGCGTCTAATCATTTTGAAGTTGCGATTGCAACAGCGGTTATGTTGTTTGGTTTATCTTCTGGCGCGGCACTTGCCACGGTGGTTGGTGTCCTGATTGAAGTGCCGTTAATGCTTGGGCTGGTTTCTTTTTGTAAAAAAACGAAAGGATGGTTTAATTAAAAATTATCATCAGGTATCTTGGGTATAACACCATGGCAGCTCAATTAATTCTTCCGCTGATGTTGTCATTCCTGTCTTCTCTTGTTTATTCCGGATAACAACTTTTATCTTGATTAAATAGCGCGATAAATGTACTAAAAATTTTATGCAATAAGTTTGTCAACTAATCCGCACTTCTAAAGATTATTAATGATCTGTGAACTAATGCACACTTTGCCTTGAGCTATAGATGCTAAAATCAGTGTATTTAAACAGTCATTTTGAAGCTTATGTTAGATCGATTCTTCACCCATCCTATCGAATTGACCATTAATGATAAACCGGTCATGTTTAATTCGGTAGAGGACTTTGAGTTTGCACTTGATGCGCGAACAGCGATTCCTTTAGATAAAATTACCAATTCGATAAAAGCATCGTTACAGGATCTACGGCAGGAAGCAGAAGCGATTGCTATTGCTGAAGACAAACTCGCAAATTTGATGAGCCGATCTCCTGAAACGTCTGATGGCATTACCATGCGTTTGAAAACAATCGACTCATCTATCTTTTCAAAAGATAATGGCTGGCGTGAAATCATTGTCGGTTTGAATAGCGATGAATCTTTTGAATCATGTAAATATAAGCAAGTCGCATTAAAAATTTATTTAAAATATTTATCAAACCGCCTGGGAATGATTACGTCGATTCGATCTGAGTTGGAGAAAAATAGAAGTCCGGCAGACTTAAAAAATGAACATTTAACTCTCGCACAAGTGAAGACCGGTTCTTTTGAGGTTAACGAAGAACTTGATCCGACTATTGTTGAATCACGATCAGGTATGACAAAAATGCCGAAAGGTAAACCGGTTATGTTTGATATAAAACACGGTGACAGGATAGAGCTTATTTTATCAAAATATGAGTGCAAGTTACTTGTAGCGGATGACATCAAATTTATTGATAGTAAGGGGAGGGAATTTCCGATAAATAGAGGCAATAACAAAGTGGGTCGAGGACATAATTGTTCCGTCAAATTTACCAGTAATATGCACGAAATATCCCGGTTTCATTTAATGGTGACCAATCACAATAACAAGAGTCTGGAACTAACGGACGTATCGACGCACGGAACCTATTATCGCCACCTTCCGGCGTAGACTTATTTTACAGGTTTTGATTGATTATTGGCTTGTATCAGGCCAGTAAGTCCGTATACTGCCCGACCCCTTGTTGCGCTATACTCTGTAATTTCAGTAACAAGCTTGATTATTATCCACATCCAAAGGTACATCCATGAGTAATTCTGACCCGTCCATCCAGTCTTTCGACGATCTATCGCTTTCTGAACCTGTCATGAAAGCGGTGAAAAAAGTCGGTTATGAAACACCTTCGCCGATTCAGGCTGAAATTATTCCTCATGTATTGAATGGTCGAGATGTTATTGGGCAGGCGCAAACGGGTACCGGCAAGACAGCCGCTTTTGCTTTGCCGTTGTTATCGAAAATCGATCTTAAAATAGCGACACCACAAGTGCTGGTTTTAGCGCCAACTCGTGAACTGGCTATTCAGGTTGCTGAAGCATTTCAGCAATACGCTGGCTTCATGAAAGGTTTTCATGTTCTGCCTATTTATGGTGGTCAGGAATACGGTGTGCAGTTACGCCAATTGAAACGTGGCGTGCATGTTGTTGTCGGTACGCCGGGTCGGGTTATGGATCACATGCGTCGCGGTACATTGAAACTGGATAAGTTAACTTGTCTGGTTCTGGATGAAGCTGACGAAATGCTACGCATGGGTTTTATTGATGATGTCGAATGGGTGCTCGAACAATTACCAACGAAACGCCAGATCGCATTATTTTCAGCAACCATGCCGCCAGAGATCCGTAAGATCTCGCAAAAGTATCTAAACAACCCTGAACAAATAACAATCAAAACAAAAAGCATTACGGCAGATACCATTCGCCAACGATACATGATTGTTAATGGTCGACAAAAACTGGAAGCCTTAACAACCATTCTTGAAAGCATGACGTTCAATGCAATTCTTATTTTTGTACGTACCAAGGTTGAAACAATTGAACTGGCAGAAAAGCTGGCAGCGCGTGGTTATGCCTGTACGGCATTGAATGGTGATATTACGCAGAAGACACGCGAACAAACGATTCAACGTTTGAAAGCAGGTAAGATTGATATGCTAATTGCAACAGATGTTGCTGCACGTGGACTTGATGTTGAACGTATCAGCCATGTTATTAATTACGATATTCCCAGTGATCCTGAAGCTTATACGCATCGTATTGGTCGAACAGGAAGAGCCGGTCGTGAAGGCGAAGCCATACTATTTGTCACAAATCGCGAACAACGTTTATTGGGCATGATAGAAAGAGTGACCGGCAAAAAAATTGAACGCATGCACATGCCAACGGCGGAAACAATTAATCAGGATCGTATTCAACGTTTCAAACAAAAAATTAGCAATACACTTGAAAATGAGGATATTAAATTATTTCGTTCAATCATTGAAGAGTATCAAGCTGAAACTGATTGTTCTGCAACAGATATTGCTGCGGCATTAGCAAAAATATCGCAGGGTGATGAACCATTTTTTGTTAAACCCATGCGCGAAGAAAAGAGTGACCGACCACGAAATGAACACTCGAGAAATAAAGAAAACCCTCGAGCTAGAGAAAGAGCGCCGCGTAACAGTGATAAAGAAAGACGCCCCAGAGAATCAAGACCCGATAGAGATATGGAGCGCTTTCGTATTGAAGTGGGCGATGTACACGATGTGAAAGTGAATAATATTGTTGGTGCAATTGCCAATGAAGCTGGCGTTGATAGTCAATACATCAAGAACGTTACCATTCATGATACCTATTCAACGGTAGATCTGCCTATCGGTATGCCAAGAGAACTATTTCGTGATTTAAAGAAAGTCTGGGTTGCTAAACAGCAGTTGAATATTTCACGTATGGGTGAGAAGAACGAAGCACCTTCAGATAAACCGCAGAAACCCAAAGAAAGAAAAACCGGAGCTGAAAAAAGAAAACGAGCTAAAGGTGAACAAAAACGAGCACGTAAATCCAGGCCTAAACCTTCCAGTTAACAAAGTTTTTTAACAAAGCTAAACCATCATGCTGACTTTTTTCAGGATGAAATTGAGTCGCGAATAAATTATCGCGTGCGGCCGCAGAAGTGTAACGAGTAATATAATCAGTACTACCTGCTATATCCGATTCCAGTTCAGGTTTGACATAATAGCTGTGAACAAAATAGAAGCGGCTGCCATCTTCAATGCCTTCCCATAAAGGATGTGGTTTGGTTTGGTAAACCTGATTCCAGCCCATGGATGGAATCTTATATGCATTACCTTCTTTATCTTTAACGTTATCTTCAAAGCGAATAACATTGCCGGGCAAGATACCTAAACCTTTTACGCCACCATCTTCATCACTGTGATCCATTAATGATTGCAAGCCAAGACAAATACCGAGAAAAGGCTTATTCAATATACATTCGCGAATAACTTCATCCAGTTCCTGTTCTTTCAAGTTAGCCATACATTGGCCAATAGCACCTTGTCCGGGAAAGACAACTTTATCTGCCTTTAGAATAGTATCGGCATTATTACTGACAGTGATCGAATGATCACTACCAGCAACAGTTTCAAGTGCTTTGGCAACAGAGCGAAGATTACTGCTGCCGTAATCAAGAACAACGACTTTAGACATAACGAGTTTCTAAGTGATAATTTAGAGGGCGCCTTTGGTTGAGGGCAGTATCCCTTCCATACGCGGATCGATTTCCACAGCAACACGCAAAGCTCGGCCAAATGCCTTGAAGATCGTTTCAGCAATGTGGTGTGAGTTACGCCCGCGAAGGTTATCAATGTGCAAAGTCATCATCGCGTGATTAATAAATCCCTGAAAGAATTCAAAGATTAAATCGACGTCAAAATCACCGATTCTGGCGCGAGGATAATTAGCATTATATTCAAGACCGGGGCGGCCGGAGCAATCAATCACAACGCGCGACAATGCTTCATCAAGCGGCACATAAGCATATGCATATCGACGAATGCCTTTCTTGTCACCCAGGGCTTCGGTAAATGCCTGACCCAAAGTAATGCCCACATCTTCAACTGTGTGGTGTGCATCAATTTCCAGATCGCCCTTGGCCTTAACGGTGAGGTCAAACATGCCGTGCCGTGCAATTTGATCGAGCATGTGTTCCAGAAAGGGGACACCAATTTCGAGTTCGGCCTTGCCAGTGCCGTCAAGATTGATCGAAACCTCGATTTGGGTTTCCTTGGTGTCGCGTTTTATTGTTGCACTACGATCGTTCATTATCTGTGTTACCTGAAAAAATAAGCGTGATAGGATAACCTTAAGTGCCATTATTACCAACAAGTGGAGTCGAAATGATCGATATTGATAGCATCAAACAATATTTATTGGGCTTACAAAGCCAGATTTCTGATTCATTGATGCAAATGGATGGCAAGTTGAAGCTGAGGGAGGATGAATGGCAACGCGAAGGCGGTGGTGGTGGTCGTACGCGAGTCATGCAGGGCGGCGAAATATTTGAGCAAGGTGGGATTAATTTTTCTCACGTTTTTGGTGATGCCTTACCGCCTTCCGCCACGGCAAATCGACCTGAATTAGCCGGACGTACGTTTCAGGCCTTGGGCGATTCGTTAGTCATTCATCCTTTGAATCCTTACGTGCCGACGACGCATATGAATGTCCGTTTCTTTGTTGCTGAAAAAGAAGGTGAAGAACCGATTTGGTGGTTTGGTGGCGGTTTTGATCTAACGCCGTATTACGGATTTAAAGAAGATGCGCGATATTGGCATGAAACGGCCAAAGCCGCCTGCGATGGTTTCGGTGAAAACACATATGCAAAATATAAAAAATGGTGTGATGAATACTTTTATCTAAAACATCGTCAGGAACCGCGCGGCATTGGCGGACTGTTTTATGATGATTTGAACGAACCGGATTTTGAATCCTGTTTCAACTTTATGCAAAGCGTTGGCGATCATTTCTTAAAAGCCTATCTACCCATAGTTGAGCGACGTAAAGAGATGAACTACGGTGAACGCGAACGCGATTTTCAACTTTATCGACGTGGGCGTTATGTCGAATTTAATCTGGTTTATGATCGTGGTACTTTGTTTGGTTTACAATCGGGTGGACGCACAGAATCTATTTTAATGTCGCTACCACCTTTAGTTCGTTGGCAATATGACTATCAGCCTGAGTCGGGTTCAGCAGAAGCGGAACTCTACGATGTGTTTCTTAAACCACAGGATTGGTTAGCGCCTTGAGGAATGAATTAGTCGGTTTTCTTAGTACCATTGCGGTAATGGTAATCTTCTTGTCGCTCAGATATTTTTATAAAGAGCGCATGAAAGAGAATATGCTGCAAGGAAATCAGCGGGTGGTTGGTGTTGTTATCCTGACCATTTCAATTATCGTTGCCTTTGTTCTAATGTCTTAATGAGACCTTTGCACGAAGCTAACACAGCTCAGTTTTGTATAAAAACACCAGCGTTCTGTCATTCCCGCGCAGGCGGGAATCCAGTCGAATCAAATACTTAATTAGATTCCCGCCTCGACTTTGTCTCCTGAGTCGTTCTACCTCCTGCGTCCATGCAGTCGTGCGCGGGAATGACGATAGTGCCGGGGTTTTGGGTTAAATAAGCACTCGTGCAAAGGTCTCTTAATGTTTATATTTGTAGCCAGAATGTAACGGGTCCACTATTTATTAAATTAACCTGCATATCAGCACCGAACACTCCTGTTTCAACGATCGTATATTTCTCGCGGGCATTTCCAACTAAAAAATCAAACAATTGTCTCGCCAGGTCTGGTGGTGCGGCATTAGAAAAACCGGGTCTTAATCCTTTTCGCGTATCGGCCGGTAAGGTGAATTGAGGAACAAGTAATAAACCACCTTGAATATCTTGCAGGCTTAAATTCATTTTATCTTTGTTATCAGCAAAGACGCGATAGCTTATTATTTTTTCGAATAAACGTTCGGCATTACTTTCCGAATCATTTTTTTCTATACCGATGAAAACTAAAAGTCCGGTATTAATTGAGGCGGTAACATCACCATTGATCGTGACGGAAGCTTGGGTAACTCGTTGTAGCAGTCCAATCATTTATGACTGGAATGAAAACCCCGGACTTAAATTACCTTTAGAAAATCGAGTATGTTGACAGCAAAAATAGAGACTGCCGCAACAAGCACAACCCAGTCCATGTTTCTGCGTGCAAGAAAGCCGGTGAAATGTAAAACAAGTACAATAACAGACAAGATGTAGACAATATAAAAGAGCATCTATTTATTTCCTATTATGAAAGATATGGCTTTTTATTCTACTTCGTATTTTAAGCTAAATTATAACGATTAAGCCAACATTAATGTATTAAATTAGAGACAAACTACTCAACGCACTGTTTTTTAACGCCATTATCGCTGGCAATTAATAATATATCTGCCGGTCGTTGCGCAAAAAGTCCATTTGTTACTACACCAACAATCTGGTTAAGTTTTTGCTCCAGCTCAACCGGATTTTCAATTTTCATATTGTGTACGTCGAGAATGATATTGCCATTATCAGTTATGAAGTTTTCACGTAGTTCAGGTTGGCCACCAAGTTTGGCTATTTGTCTTGCAACGTAGCTTTGTGCCATAGGTATTACTTCAACTGGCAATGGAAACTTGCCTAACATCGGCACCATTTTGCTGTCATCAATAATACATACGAATTTTTTACTTGCTGCCGCAACTATTTTTTCACGTGTCAGTGCGCCACCACCGCCTTTGATCAAATGTCTGTGTTGGGTTGCTTCGTCCGCACCGTCGACATAAACAGGGATTTCTATAACGCTGTTTAAAGAAAGAACGGGAATATGATGTTGTTTAAGCAATTCTTCACTGGCAACCGAGCTTGAAACGGCACCTTCTATTCGGCCTTTTATCCTGGCAAGTTCTTCAATAAAGAAGTTAACCGTGCTGCCGGTACCGACACCTATAATACTGCCATCTTCAATATAATCCATGGCTGCTTTGGCGACTTCTTTTTTCTTGTCATCTTGTGACATAAACAAGCTCCGTGAAATAAGTAAAGCGAGACGTAATTCACTATTACTGAATAGCCTCTAAAAATGTTATCTTATGCTAATGTTTGACGAATACAAAAATTTAATTGAAGAAGCCCGGCAACGTATCTATACCGTAGCGAAACGAACGGATCTGGATCGTGCGCCGCAACTGTCACAACGTCACAATAATAATATCTGGCTAAAGCGGGAAGACCAGCAACCGGTTTTTTCTTATAAGTTGCGTGGTGCTTACAATATGATCGCTTCTTTATCTAAAGAAGAACGCGAATGTGGTGTTATTGCTGCTTCTGCAGGCAATCATGCCCAAGGCGTTGCTTTGGCAGCCCAAGGCATGAATATAAAGGCGATTATCGTCATGCCCAAAACGACGCCTGACATCAAGGTTGGTTCAGTTAAACGGATGAACGCTGAAGTTATATTGCATGGCAATACCTATGATGAAGCAAAAGATTATGCTCACAAATTATCTGAAGATACGGGTATGTGTTACATCCCGCCGTTTGATCATCCATTAGTAATAGCCGGGCAGGCGACGGTGGGAGTTGAATTACTGGAACAACACCCAACCAGACCGGATGTTATTTTTGTTCCTGTCGGTGGTGGCGGTTTAATCGCCGGTATTGCTGCCTATGTGAAGGAACACTATCCGGAAATTAAAATTATCGGCGTTGAGCATGATGAAGCACCGAGCATGCATGCTGCTTTCGAAGCCAACCAACGCGTAGTACTGGATCAGATAGGAATATTTGCCGATGGTGCGGCAGTGATACAAGTCGGCGAGGAAAATTTTCGAATTGCAAAAGAACTGGTTGATGAAATTCTGTTAGTTACCATTGATGATATTTGTGCGGCAGTAAAAGATATCTTTGAAGACACACGTTCAATTCCGGAACCCGCGGGCGCATTGGCGCTGGCAGGATTAAAACAGTATGTCGCTCGCGAAAAACTAACAGATAAAGAACTCGTCGCTATCTTTAGCGGCGCTAATGTTAATTTCGATCGTTTACGGCATATCGCCGAGCTTTCCGCCCTGGGAGAACATCGCGAAGCCTTATTAGTCATTGGTATTCCAGAACGCCCCGGAAGTTTTCGTCATTTGTGTCACGATCTTGGTCCGCGTCTAATTACCGAATTTAATTATCGATATGCAGATGATAATGATGCCTTTGTATTTGTCGGTGTACAGCTTAAGAAGGGTGTTGCCGAAAAAGATGCTTTGATTGAGCAGTTAATTAAAAAAGGTTATGACGTTACGGATTTAAGTAATAACGTTATTGCCAAGATGCATATTCGTTACATGGTTGGTGGTCATGCGCCACAAGCTGAAAATGAAATTATCTATCGATTTGAATTTCCGGAACGCTCCGGTGCTCTATTGCACTTCCTGAACGAAATGGAAGAACGCTGGAACATCAGTTTGTTTCATTACCGAAACCACGGTGCCGCTTATGGCCGTGTCCTCATGGGCTTTCAGGTTAAAAAAGAAGAACGCGATCAGTTTCAGGAATTTGTTAATGGATTAAAGATTACCTTTTGGAAAGAAACAGATAACCCCGCGTATCAGAAATTCTTAAGTTAAGACCGCGTTATTACAATGCTTGAAAAAATCATATCATCTGCAAAAAAGAAAATACTTTATCTTCCTCATGCGGTACAGCAGATGTCCAGACCAGATCGAATGATTACACCATCGGAAGTGGAAGCAGCAGTATTTAATGGTGAGCTAATTGAAGTTTATGAAAATGATCCAAGAGGGCAGAGTTGCCTGATGCTGCATTTTCCTGATGGTCGTTCAATACATGTAGTTTGTGCGCCAAAATCAGAATATCTTGCTATTATTAGCGCATATATACCTAGTTCAGAACAGTGGGATACAAGTTTTAAAAAGAGGAAATGATTATGGAATGCTTACATTGCAAAGGTAATATGATCAAGTCGGCTGCACCTTATAGCGCAAACCGAAAAGGCTATCATATTTCATGGGATTCTATTCCAGCATGGGTATGCACGCAATGCGGTGAACCATACTTTGAAGCAGAAGAAATCAATCATATCCAGATGGCGTTGCAAAAAATCGATCAGGAAACAGGAAATTTAACTCGAAAAACCGCATAACGAATTCAAGATTCAAGATTCAAGATGCGATCAATTCCAGAATTTTGTAGATGGATTAAAGATTACCTTTTGGAAAGAAACAGATAACCCCGCGTATCAGAAATTCTTAAGCTGATAGTTTAAAATTCTTTTTTAGTTTGGTTTCGCCATCAGGTGAAACAAAAAAGCTAAAAAAATTTTAAATAAAAAAGTTACTTGGACTACAGGTAAGAAAATAATAGGGGGTATCAACCGTGATGTCGTCTCTGACATTGAACTTGAACCAGTAGTTCAAGTGGGTATCTTAGGTAGCGTCTCAGGCTTTCCACGTGGATGGACATGCACAACAACACACTGTCAGATTCCCTGCGATATATCTTATCGGCTCAAGTTACCACGAGTAGATAACGCGCATCACAGAAGATACCCAAGCTCAAGTCTAAATCCTAGCCGCCCTGTGAAACTGGAGATTCCATCTCCATATTAACCATATCCATCTGAGTGTCTCGCGCCAAGGCGTCATTAATCTTGTTTTGTAAACGCTTCAGGGTACTGTCTATAGTCGAAGTATAGTCCTGATTATCTTTTTTGTAAGCGAGTAATTCATTTGTAATATTTAGCGCTGTCATCACTGCAATTCGTTCTGATCCAATGACACCACCGCCCTTTTTCATTTCGTTCATTTTTTGATTTAGGTAATCGGCAGAATTGCGCAGTGATTCTTTCTCTCCTTCCTCACAGGCAATCAAATATTCTTTTTCAAGGATAGTAACTTTTACAGGAGAGGTTTCTTTACTCATGCACGTGTTTCCATAGCCCGAAGACGGGAAATCATTGATTCAATACGCGTTCTGGCCTGTTCTGTCTTTTCAATCAAGACAGCGCGTTCGTTGACGAGACTGTCCTGCTGGTTTCGCAAAGCAGAATTTTCAGTTTTTAGTTGGCTAACAGTACTAATTAACTCGTCAACTCTCGATTCGAGTGCCCCAAGATCTGTATTTTCGTTATTGTCATTGCT
>Ga0214472_10008304_pt1 | contig 10849 bp, 9 predicted proteins | sample RVTome_6_FD_207662 | JGI IMG/M metagenome (GOLD analysis project Ga0214472, IMG submission 207662) | Soil microbial communities from uranium-contaminated site in the Upper Colorado River Basin, Wyoming, United States - RVT140D175 | ecosystem: Environmental > Terrestrial > Soil > Contaminated >...
CAGAGTTATGGGTGCGGAACTATTCTCGTTGACGACACTGGCGGAAGCCACTTCAATCATGCCGCATGTGTCATCCGCCTGCCGAATGCTGAAAAACGCCGAATCATCGGCTTCCGGCAGGCCGGTCACTACACCGGTAATTGTGCCGGTGGTCTCGGCAGCTGCCAAGGTGAAGTCTTCAGCAGTGTAATTCTGATATCCCGGCGCTGCTTCAACCACCTGGCATTCCGGGACATAGCCTGCTTTGGTCGCGACAATATTATATGTGTCGGGCGGCAAGTACAATAAGTAGTCACCGTTTTCATCGCTGACACTTCCACCGACAACGGCGATTCGATCAACATAATCGGCATCCGCATCATATATCTGGGCGCTTATCCTGGCTCGGGCCGGATCAACCGTGCCGCTGACTGAGTTCTCCAGGGTGTCCAGAACCTTGATGGTCGGCTTCATCAGCCATTGTCCGCTGTTCCCTGCCTTATGGACCGACTTGTCGGCGTCGAAATCCAAAATCAACTCTGTGGCGCCATCAGCCACAATGGTAAAACCGTGGATGATTTTTATACCGGTCTGAAAGCCGCTTGGCACTTTCAGCTCGACCGGATCGCCTCCGTCGCCTTCAATAATCAAATAGTTGGCATATGGATGTTCTGTCTGATCATCCGGTTCGGCTCCCAGTATAAGCCGCATCTGGTTATACTGACCAGCTTCGATTTCAGCTAATCCGAGACCGGCTATCACGCCGTTCTGCAGCTCTAAAAGATCGAAAGTTTTTCCCGGAGCGCCGACCGTAACCCAGCCTGATTCGCCCTCCGCTGCACCAACTTTTTTGACCTGCACTTCGTCAATGGTCACAAAAACACTGGCATAATCACCCGGATCGTCCGTAAGGCTGACACTCAGGGTGCCGGTCGCCCCTCCAACCGAACCACCGCCGCCGCCACCGCAGGAAACAAGCGGCACAAGCATGAAAAATATGCCGCAAAGATATGATAACCTACTGAATAGCCTCTTCATTTCCGTGTCCTCCCCCGTAAAATTATCTTCAGATAATCCGCCTTATCCGCATCAACGAACAAGAAACACTTCTAATTAGAGGTTATGGCTAAATTTTTCTTGTGTCAAGAACCCTTTTTGCCTTCCCTTCAAATCGCTCAAGCGTTTTTTCTTCAACCAATTTAACATCCACTGAAATTCCCAGTTCCGTGGCCAACCTCTTTTTGATCTGATCAATCAGTTGCCGCTGTTTTTTCATCTGGTCGAAAAAAATCGACTCAACGACTTCCACCATGACAGTTGTTTTGTCGAGGCGGCCTTCCCGTTCGACAATAATCTGATAGTGAGGTTCCGTTCCTTCGATATCAAAGAGGACCTCTTCTATTTGGGACGGAAAAACATTGACCCCTTTAATGATCAGCATATCATCCGTTCGGCCGAATACCCGGTGCATTCTCTGAAAAGTCCGGCCGCACGGACATGGTTCCGGCATGAGCTTAGTCAGGTCGCGGGTTCGGTATCGGAGGACCGGGAAAGCCTCCTTGGTCAGCGTGGTAATAACAAGTTCGCCGATTTCTCCGGCCGCGACCGGCTCCAGGGTTTCCGGATCAACAATTTCCGCCAGGAAATGGTCCTCGTTGATGTGGAGGCCGTTGCACTCCTGACACTCGCCGGCAACACCCGGTCCCATTATTTCGCTCAGCCCATAGTTGTCGGTTGCGACAATATGCAGTTTCTCCTGGATTTCCTTACGCATCCCTTCCGACCAAGGTTCGCCGCCGAAAAGGCCATATTTGAGAGGAAGGGCATTAATGTTGATTCCCTGCTCCGCCATGACGTCGGCAAGAAGGAGGGCATAACTCGGGGTGCAGACGAGGGCTGTAGTCTTGAAATCCTGCATGATAGCCAATTGTCTCTTGGTGTTGCCGCTCGATATCGGAATAACCGAGGCTCCAACACGCTCAGCGCCATAATGAAGGCCGAAACCGCCGGTAAACAACCCGTAGCCGAAGGCGATCTGGACGACATCGTCCTGAGTCACTCCCGCGGCAGTGAGGACGCGGGCAGTGAGATCGGACCAGTTTTTGATGTCATTTTTTGTGTACCCCACCACAGTGGCCTGACCGGTTGTACCCGACGAGGAGTGAATCCGGACGACTTCCCGCAAGGGCACGGCAAAAAGGCCGTACGGGTAGTTGTTTCGCAAATCATCCTTGGTGGTGAAGGGCAGTTTGCTAACGTCATTGAGTGAACTGAAGCCATCCGGGTCAATGTTCATCTCGTGTAATTTTTTCCGGTAAAAAGGGACATGGGTGGCGACTCTGAAGAGAGTAGACTGGAGGCGTTCAAGCTGAAGCTGTTCAAGATCAGCACGCGGCATGCACTCTTTTTCCTGTTCCCAGTAGTTGGATTTTCGTGTCATAACTCTCTCCTTTTCCGCTCAAACAGACTGTTGAGAAATTCCCTCTTATACCGCAAGGGCATAAGTTTCGTACGAGCAGACTAGCTGCTCCACTCAGCTTTATATGGCTTCCCTTCCCAGATAAGCCCTTTGGACATCGTTGTTCGACAACAGATCCTGGGCCGGCCCCTGAACAATGATTTTTCCCGTTTCCAAGACATATCCCCGGTCAGCAATAGCCAGCGCGGCTTTTGCGTTCTGCTCCACCAATAAAACGGTGTTGCCGCTCTCTTTCAACTGATTGATTATACGAAAGATGTTTTTGACAATAAGGGGGGCCAGGCCGGTTGATGGTTCGTCCATCATGATGAGCGCTGGTTTCGCCATAAGCGCTCTGCCCATCGCCAGCATCTGCTGCTCGCCGCCTGACAGGGTTCCGGCCAGTTGTTTCTCGCGATTTTTCAGGACCGGGAAAAGGTCATAAACGGCATCAAGTTCTTCAAGGGCTTTCTTCTTGTGTTTTCTATACTGAACATAGGCTCCCAGAACAAGGTTTTCACGCACGGTCATAGTGGCGAAGACCTGCCGCCCTTCCGGGACAACGGAACAGCCAAGGGCCACTATTTTTGCAGGAGCTGTTTTGGTAATATCCGTATCTTGGAGCGTTATCTCCCCGGCGGTTGTTTTAATAAGCCCCGCGATGGTATTCAGCAGGGTGGTTTTTCCGGCGCCGTTGGCGCCGATAATCGTAACGATCTCCCCGGGGTTTACGTGCATGGAGATTTTTCGTAAAACCTTTAACTTACCATAACCGGATTCAAGGCTTTTGACCTTAAGCATCGCTGTCATCCCCCAGGTAAACCTGAATCACTTCCTTGTTGCCCTGTATTTCAGTCGGCGTCCCTTCAGCTATTTTCTGCCCGAAACTCAACACCACAATGTCATCCGATATGTCCATAACAAGTGACATATCATGTTCAACCAATACGATCGTGATTCCCATATCCCGTATTGTACATATTAATCGGGCCAACTCGGCGGTCTCATAGATGTTCAGACCGGCGGCCGGTTCATCCAGAAGTAGAACCGTGGGCTCTGAAGCCAAAGCCCGTGCCAGTTCAACTGCCCGCTGCTGACCAAATGCGAGGCTTGCGGCATCATTATCGGCAAGCTTTTCAATCCCCAGACGTTCCAATAATTCAAGAGATTTGGCGCGAATCTCTTTTTCTTCTCTTCTTGCCCAGGGAAGATTCAACATCCCTCCCCAGAAACCGGCCCTGCTCATTGTATGCCGGCCAACCATGACATTTTCCAGAGCAGTCATGCCATGGAACATCTTGATGTTTTGAAACGTCCGGGAGAGGCCCAGAGCCGCGATTTTGTGCGACGGCATATTTTGAATGGGCCGCTCCTGAAAGAGGACCTTTCCCGAGTCGGAACGGAGGTTGCCGGTTATCAGGTTGAAAAGAGTTGTCTTGCCGGCGCCATTCGGCCCGATAACCGCCTTTATCGCTCCTTGCGGGACGGAGAATGAAACCTCGCCAACGGCCTGCAGACCTCCGAATGATTTGCTCAGCAATTGAATATCCAGAAGGGCCATCAGCTTTCATCCTCCGTGCTGCCGGGAGATGATTTACCGAAAGGCGCCCGCAATCTCTGCCAGAGATGCAGGCGGAAAATACCATTTGGCGCAAAGAGCATTATGACGATCAGAATCAGTCCGAAAAATGCGTCGTCATACGACCCGAACATGCCCCTGAGCGACATGAAATTTAAAAGCGTCCCCAGGGTCAGGGTGCCCCAGACGCTAGCCATTCCACCGATCGCCACAAGGGCGACATAGCGGACTGATTTCATGATTCCCGCCTCGGACGGCCCAATGCCGCCGTTGTAGTGGGTCAGAAATATACCGGCTACCGCCGCAAAGACGGCGCTTATTACGAAAGTATAAAGTTTGTAGCGCGCCGCGTTAACACCCATAGCCTCAGCAGCCTCTTCAGACGCGTGAATTGCCCGCAGGGCACGGCCTACTCGCGAACGGATAAGGTTGAGCAGAAGGATAAGGCCGATGAGCAGGATCCCCCAGGCTATGTAATAGTTTGCAACTCTTGCACTGAAACTTCCGCTTATTTCAAGACCGGAGAAAAGTGGAAAACCAGGCACACCGGATATCCCGTCAGCTTCACCAAAAAATGCGGACGCGAGAGCTATACGATAAATAATGGTTCCAAATCCAAGGGTTGCCATTGCCAGGTAATGCCCTTTCAACTTGAGTACCGGAATACCGATGGCAAAAGCGATTAAGACCGTTAACCCGATGGCGGCCAAAAAAGCGGTCCATGGCCCAAAGGTCAGGAGGTCTCCTCCATAAAGATCCTGGCCCGCGACAAGCAAGCCAACTTTTTGAAGAGACATGATAACGGGGTTGTCCGGGTACTGGGCAAAATTATGGGTGGTCAGAGCCGCGGAGACATAACCGCCGATGCCGAAAAAACCGGCGTGTCCCAGTGAGATCTGCCCGGCATATCCCATGACCAGACAAAGACCGATAATGACAATGGAGTAATAGGCCGCCATGGTCAGCTGGGTGAGATAAAACGTGGTATCAGTCCACTGAGTTACCTGTTGGGTAACAACAACCAATAAGGATAAACCGACAAGGATCAGAATGTTTTTAAAACCCATTAAAAATCCTTTAATCGCGCGGCTTCGCTGCTTCCAAAGAGTCCATGGGGGCGAACGAACAGGATTATCAGCAGAATGGATATGGCGATCGCATCCTGAAAGGCAAGGGGAACAAGGGAGATGCTGAACGCCTCGATAATGCCCAGAACCAGCCCGCCGGCCACCGCGCCGATTGAATTCCCGAGACCGCCGATAATTGCAACGGTAAAGCCTTTTATGGCAAGGCCTGTTCCGGAATCATATTCCGTATAGGTAATGGGGGAGACCACGCAGCCGGCCAGAGCCCCTATGCCCGCGCTGAGCATAAAGGAAAGGGTCACCATGTTTTTGGTGTTGATGCCGCACAGGGTCGCAGCCGTTCGATTTGCCGAACAGGCCCTCATTTCCTGGCCGAGGCTGGTGAATTTAAAAAAGAGACTGAGAAAGACGACAACGATAGAGCACGTGCCGATAACCCACAAAACCTGTGGAGATATTTTGGTGCCGAAAAGTGAAACCGAGGTAATTTCGTTGCCGATAAAATAAGGCAAAGCCCGCACGGAATCGCCCCAAACGTGCAAGGCCGCCTCCCTGATCAAAATCGACAGGCCGATGGTAATAATAATCATCCGAAGAACCGACGGGCTTTTCAACCAGCGGATAAAACAAATTTCTATAAGAGCGCCGATTACCATGGTCACCAGCACCGCAAAAAATATCGCAACCGGCATCGGCATAACACGATTCAATGAGATTGCCAGCATACCGCCCAGCATAACAAATTCACCCTGGGCAAAATTGATGATGCCGGTCGTGTTGTAGATAATATTAAAGCCTATGGCCACAATGGCGTAGATAATGCCATAGGTAATACCGGCAAAGAGATATTGAGTAAACAACTCCAGGGACATAATAGTAAGCCGTTTGGGAATACGTAATGCGTTAAAAAAAACCGCCTTTTCTTCGTGGAGTTGAAAAGGCGGTTCGAGAGGATCAAACAGATATTACTTTAAGATGGTAAACTTACCATCTTTTACGGTCCACATGGCAAAGGCGTCTACACCCAACCCATTATGGTCTTCCGGGGTGAAGTTGAAAACGCCGCCGGTCCCCACGAAGCCTTTCATGTTTTCAATTGCAACGCGGACTTTTTCCTTGTCGGGTCCGACCTGGGCAATCGCCTTGCAGAGAATTTTGAAGGCGTCGAAGGCATGGCCGCCAAAGGTGGAGGCTTGCTCGCCGTAGGTTGATTCATAATCGGCAATATATTTTTTGAGAACAGCTTTCTGCGGATTGCTGTCAGGCAATACATCCGGGGCAAGCAGCCTTCCCGCCGGGAAAATGATCCCCTCGGCCGCCGCTCCGCCTGCTTCAACATATTTTATGTTCCCGAAACCATGGCTCTGAAAAAGAGGAACATCCCAGCCTGCCTGACGCATATTTTTTGCGAGAATACCTTGCGCCGGAACAATCGACCAGTTGACAACAGCCTGGATGTCTTTATTTGCCATAAGCTTAGCAACAACGGCGCTTAAGTCGGTTGCTTTTTTGTCATACACCTCGCTGATCAGCACATCGATACCGAATTCCGGCGCGGATTTGAGCAACTGGTCCTTTCCGGCGTTGCCAAAACCTGTGTTGCCGGACAGAACGGCTATTTTAGTAATCCCCATCTCCTTCATGGTTTCAAATATTTTCTGGGCGGCATGACTGTCTTTCTGGGGGGTCTTGAACACATATTTAGCTACGGGATTTACAATAACCTCCGCGGCCGCGCAGGACATGAGGATCGTTTTTCCTTCTTCAGCAATATTTTTTATCTTCATCGTCTCGCCGCTGGTGGATGGTCCGATGATAGCGAAAACTTTTTCTTCTTCAATAAGCTGTTTGGCAAAGGAGATTGCTTTCTCCGGGTTGGCGCCGGAATCTTTAATAACCAGTTCAACTTTGTTGCCGTTCAATCCGCCTTGTTGGTTAAGCTGATCGGCAAGCATTTCTAAAGTGCGTGCTTCCGGCCCCCCGAGGAAAGAAGCAGGACCGGTTACCGCCAGGATTGCCCCGATTTTAATGGTTTCGGCCGATGCAAGTACAGGAGCTATGACGGAAAGGGTAAGCGCCGCTGCTACAAGCATCATTTTTTTGGATAAGGTGAGCAAATTTTTCATTTTTTCCCTCCAGTTAAGATTTAAAAAGCTGAAATGTTCCTTTTGAGCTGTGAAAACAGCCATCAAACAATTGCGTGTTCTATTGAGCCTTTTGTTCATCCCTCTATCTATAACGAATTGCAGAGTGCTTTAATCATTTATTATAGCGCGTACACCTCTTCACCAGTCAATATTCGGATGTTGGCTTTCTGAAAGGCGGCGATCGCGGCATCTATGTTCTCGATGCGAAATATAATCAAACCGGTTGCCCCGCCTTTCTGGGTGAAGGCGTACATATATTCGACATTAAGATTCGCTGCATTTATTGCCGCCAAAGCGCCGGCGAGGCCACCCGGTCTGTCCGCGACTTCCACCACCAAAACTTCCGTGCTGCCAACCGTGAAACCGTTCTCCTTAAGGATTTTTTTGGCTTTTTCGGCATCGTTGACAATGAGCCGGAGGATGCCGAAATCAGTGGTGTCGGCCAAGGAGAGAGCCCTGATATTGATGCCGTATTCGGCGAGAATGCCGGTGATCTCCGCTAATCTTCCGGAACGGTTTTCCATAAAAATTGCGATTTGCTCAACCTTCATATACTCCTCCTTACCAGGGAAATGTTCCATTCACACATTCACATTCAAAAGGCTTGTTCGGCCGAACCGAAATCACCTCTCACAGAGAGATCATGAGCTGCATTGTATTATAAACAAGACAAAATAATTAAATTTTTCTTTTGTCAATCACCCGGACCGCCTTTCCTTCACTGCGGGCAATTGTTTTAGGTTCCACCAGGGTAATTTTACAGGTTGAACCGATCAGATCCTTGATCTCTGCCTGAATTGTTTGAGACAGCTTTTCGAGCTGCTTTACCTCATCGGAAAAAACAGTTTCGCTGACTTCAACCAGGACCTCCATTGTGTCCATATTGCCCTGGCGGTCAACAATAATCTGGTAATGGGGCTCTACCCCTTTAACGCTCATGAGTACGTGCTCAATCTGGGACGGGAAAACATTAACCCCCCGGATAATGAGCATGTCATCGGTTCTGCCGGTTACTTTCGGCATCCTTCTGAAAGTCCTGCCGCATGAGCACGGAGTGTCGATGAGCCTTGAAATATCTTTGGTCCGATAACGGATTACCGGAAAGGCTTCTTTCGTCAGGGTTGTAAAAACCAGTTCGCCGCTTTCTCCTACCGGCAGCGGCTCAAAAGTGTCCCGGTCGATTATTTCAGGGAGAAAATGGTCCTCGAAAATGTGAAGGCCTTTTTGTTCTTCGATACATTCAGCCGCCACCCCGGGGCCTATTATTTCACTGAGCCCGTATATGTCGATGGCTTTAATATCAAGCTGTTTTTCCAATTCCTGGCGCATTTTTTCGCTCCATGGTTCAGCGCCGAAAATGCCTAACCGGAGAGGCAGCGTTTTTGGGTCTACTCCCATATCAGCCATGGTTTCAGCAATATTGAGGGCATACGACGGCGTAGACAGCAGGACCGTTGAACCGAAATCCTGCATAATGGTAATTTGCCGCTTTGTCTGACCTCCTGAAATAGGAATAACCGTAGCGCCAAGGGTTTCAGCTCCGTAATGGGCTCCAAGACCACCGGTGAACAGTCCATATCCATAAGCATTCTGGATCATATCCTTACTGGTCGCCCCCCCGCAGCTTAAGGTTCGCGCCATGAGTTCAGCCCATAATTTGATATCCGCCTTGGTATATCCGACAACCGTCGGTTTGCCGGTGGTGCCGGATGAGGCATGGACTCGCACAACTTCATCCATCGGCACCGTAAATAGGCGGAATGGGTAGTTCTTGCGCAAATCATCTTTGGTGGTGAATGGCAGTTTCCGGATGTCGGCCAGGGTTTGAATGTCCTCAGGGGAGACCCCGACCTCGTTCATCTTTGCCTGGTAGTAGGGCACTTTGTTATATACCCTGGCGACAACCTCCCGCAGCCGCTTGAGTTGAAGGGATTCCAGGGCATCCCGCGACATGGTTTCTGCTTCTTTGTTGTATATCATGGCAGCTCCTTTCCAAACCCACTCTTTACCATTAACAATAAACTTGTAGATAGCTTAAAATATAAAAACTGCAAAAACATTTTTTTCATCACGGACGCGCATACAAACAAAGAAAGTATTAAGAGTACACTCTTGCACTTCGGCGAACTCCGGCACGGTGCTCGGCATTTTTTTACAGGCCCTTAAATGGTTTTGCCTGCCGCTTCCCTCCCTTTGGCAAACGCCAGCAGATTGACATCGACAATTTTGGCCGGCAGCCGTTTTTTCATGACTTGAATAAAGAGTTCGGCGTCTACCGGCACAAAGGCGGACATGGCCCCGACCAGTACAACGTTGGCGGCCCGTATTTCGCCGATTTCCTTGGCAATGGCAAAGCCGTCAACAGGGAGTACGGACACTTTAGAACTCAATAAGCTCAAAAGATCCGCCGGGTACTCCATTTTCCCCGTGGCTACCGCCGGGGGCAGTATTTTGTGGCTGTTTGCCACAACCTGCGTGCCGCTGTGCAGAAAAGGCAGGTATCGCACGGCCTCCATGGACTCGAAAGCAACTTCAATGTCGACAGTGCCCGGTTCAATCAAGGGGGAGTATACTTTTTCCCCGTAGCGCAAATGGGCGACCACCGAGCCGCCGCGCTGGGCCATCCCGTGCACTTCACTTTTTTTCACATCCATGCCGGCTTCAAGCAGGGCGTATGCCGTTATCTCGCTGGCCAGGAGAATGCCTTGGCCCCCCACACCGCAAAAAAGAATGTTGCCGTTCGTTTTCATGCGCCTGCCCCCTCTTCCGCGTCCGCTTGAACTATGGCGTCAAATTTACAGAGTTGAGCGCACTCTCCGCAGCCGTTGCACATCTCGTTGATCATTGAATGTCCCGTTTGTTTCTCTTTATATCCCAGGGCCTTGGCTTCCGCCTTAGAGATCAGTGTCCAGTTTACCGCGGGACAGCCGAGACGGAGACATGATTTGCAGCCGGTGCATTTTTGGATGTCGACAGAATAAGGTATTTTTTTCCGCTTTTTTTCAGACGGAATAAGCACACAGGGAGATCTCGTGATCACAACCGATGGCCCTGGAAATGCCAGAGCTTCTTCAAGCGCTTTTTTCGTTTCGTCCAGGTTGTGCGGGTCGACCGTTGCGACATGCTGAACACCGATTGCCCGACAGAGTTTTTCTATATCAACCATATGGGCCGGTCCACCCAACAGAGTTGAACCTGAGGCGGGGTTTTGCTGATGCCCCGTCATGGCCGTAATCCTGTTGTCGAGAATAACAACGGTTGAGTATCCGTTATTATAAACGACGTTGACCAGTCCGGTCAGCCCCGAGTGAAAAAATGTCGAGTCGCCGATAACTGCTATTATCTTGCCGCGGCCGTCCTCCCCGAGGGCCTTGTCCATGCCGTGCGCGACTCCGATGCTTGCCCCCATGCACACACAGGTATCCATTGCGGAAAGAGGCGGCAGGAAACCTAAGGTGTAACAGCCGATGTCGCCGGATACAAAAACCTTGAGACGGGCCAGATTAAAGAAGAGACCCCGATGCGGGCATCCGGCGCACATGTTAGGGGGTCTGGGGGGGAGGGCTTCCGGGGCAAACAGTTCTGCTGTTTTTTGCCCGAA
>Ga0214472_10008307_pt1 | contig 10845 bp, 11 predicted proteins | sample RVTome_6_FD_207662 | JGI IMG/M metagenome (GOLD analysis project Ga0214472, IMG submission 207662) | Soil microbial communities from uranium-contaminated site in the Upper Colorado River Basin, Wyoming, United States - RVT140D175 | ecosystem: Environmental > Terrestrial > Soil > Contaminated >...
GTTCTCCGGCACGCCGCTCGAGCACAAGGCGCCGCCGCCGACGCTCGGCCAGCACACAGACGAAGTCCTGCGCGGCCTGCTCCGCATGGACGATGCCGCCATCGCGAAATTGCGGGCGGATGCCGTCATCTAGAACAGCGTGAGGTCGCTGCGGCCACAAGGCGCTACAGGAATTGCAGGAGCATGTTGGTCGCGAGGAGAAACAGCACGATGGCGAAGACGCGCTTCAGTGTCTTGCCCGGCGTGCGGTGGGCGACGCGGGCGCCGACCGGCGCCATCGCAATGCTCGCCATGACGATCCATGCGAGCGCGGGGAGATAGACGTATCCCACGCTCCAGTCCGGAAGCCCCGGCTTGCCCGCTCCACCCGCGACGTAGCCCAGCGCGCCTGCGAGGGCGAGCGGCCAGCCCACCGCCGCGGCGGTGCCGATCGCCTCGTGCACACGCTGATTCCACGCGCGACCAGAGAATTGAGCGGCTAAGCTTGATTTACTGGTGGGAGCTGGGAAAGCCCTTTCCCCGATCATACACAAAAACATTGCAAAACTATTATGTTTTGCATACGATTGGGGTATGGCTTCCCTCAATGGATACTTGGACGAGCAGCTCGCACGTGGCCGCGCCTACTTTTCTCGCAAAGAGGCGCTCGACGCGCTTAGCCTCGCGCCGGAAAGCCTCGCCGCCGCGATCAGTCGACTCATCAAGAAGCGCCGCCTAGCGAATCCGCGGCACGGTTTTTATTTGATCCTTCGGCCCGAGGATCGATCAAGCGGGGCACCGGACCCCGCACGTTGGATCGATCCCTTGATGAAACATCAGGGAATCGACTACCGCATCTCATTGCTAAGCGCGGCGGCATTCCACGGCTCTTCACACCAAGCGGCCATGGTATTTCAGGTGCTCGTTCCAAAACAGCTCCGGGATTTCGACATCGGCCGTCACCGCCTGCAGTTCATCTACCAAACTTCGGACGCATTCTCCAACGCCAATCAGCCCGAGTGGCTGGGGCAGATGAAGACCGAGGCGGGATTTGCCAAGGTGGCGGGCGTCGAGTTGACGCTCCTGGACTGCGCCCGGTACCTCCATCGCGCCGCTGGCATTAACAGCGTCGCGCAAATTGTGAAGGACCTCGGCAGCAAAGCCGACCCACGCAGGCTAGCCAAGCTGGCTGACGTCTATGAGAACTCGTCTGTCCGCCGTCTCGGCTACCTGCTGGAGCTCGCCGGGCAGGCGCGCCAGGCGAAGGCGCTGGAGCCGTTTGCAAGACAAGCAAAATCGTTTAAGCCCCTCGACCCTGCGGTCAAGCCCCTAATGGCTTCGCTCGCTGCCTCGAAGGAAAGGAATCCAAAGTGGATGCTGGTCATCAATGAACCGGTGGAGTTCAGTTCTTGATACCGCGCGCTTATCTCCAAGAATGGAGTGCCAAAGCGCCCTGGCCAGACTTGAGGCAGGTAGAGCAAGATCTCGCCATCTGCCGCGCATTGTGCGATCTGTTCAACGCACCGGAGCTCAAGGGGAGGATCGCTTTTCGTGGCGGGACAGCAATCAACAAGCTGCTCTTTCGCAATCCATTGCGCTACTCCGAGGATATCGATCTGGTGCAAGTCCGGGCCGAGCCGATCGGCCCAACGGTCGATGCGGTTCGACAGGCGCTTGCGTGGCTAGGAAAGTGCAATCGCTACCAGGCGGGTCATTCCATGCATCTTAGCTTCCGGTTCGCACCGGAGATGGCGCCGGATACGGTGCTCAATTTGAAGATCGAAATCAACACGCGCGAGCACTCAAGCTTGCTTGGCGTGAGGCCGTACGCCTTCGAACTCGTCAACAGCTGGCATAACGCCAGGGCGGAGATTGTCTCCTATGAACCCGAAGAGCTTTTCGGCACAAAGCTGCGAGCGCTCCTGCAACGGCGACAGGGCCGCGACCTGTTCGATCTCAATGAAGGGCTAAGGCAGCTTGCCCTTGATGCGAAAAAAGTGATCGCCTGCTTTGACCACTACCTTAAGCTCGAAGGCCACCCCATCTCGAGGGCGGAAGCCGAGCAACGGATGCTGGAAAAGCTAACCAGGAGTCTGACCGAGGACGTCGACCCGCTGCTGCCAAGCAGCGTCCGATTTAGCGACGATGATGCTATCGACGCATTTGGCAGAGTCTGGAAGGAGCTGGTCACCCGCATTGATGGCGATGCATGGAAGTTAACCGATAAGACGGTCGAGGAAATTCGCCAGAAGAAGTATCCGGCTCTCTTGAAATGAGACCCTGAGTAATCAACGCCGTGCTTGAGATCTTTCGGCGACCAGGGGCGGCCATCAGCGGTCCGCTACAAAAAGTGCAGGAGCATGTTGGTCGCGAGGAGATAGAGCACCACGGCAAAGACGCGCTTCAACGTTTTGCCCGGCGTGCGGTGGGCGACGCAGGCGCCAACCGGCGCCAGCGCCATGCTGGCGGCGACGATCCACGCGAGCGCCGGAAGGTAGACATATCCGGCGCTCCGGTCCGGCAGGGCCGGTTTGCCCGCCCCTGCCGGGATGTAGCCGACGAAGGCGCCGAGCGCGAGGTAGGCCCACCACCATTCGACCATGGATGAGTGTAACGCGGCGACGGGCTAGAATGAGCGCGCGGCGGGTAACGGGGGGAGCGGCCGTGAGCATTAATACGAGGAAGATCCGGGTGCAGCTGCGCGACGGGGTGATGGGCGCCCACCTCGCCCTTCCGGAGCGCGCGCCGGCCGGCGCGATCATCGCGATCATGGAGATCTGGGGCGTCAACGACACGATGCGGCGCCACGCTGCCGAATTCACGGAGGCCGGATTTGTCTGCCTTGTTCCGGACCTCTTCTGGCGGCAGGAGCCCGGGGTCGAGCTATCCGATTCCAACCCGGAGCACGTGAAGAAGGCTTTCGACCTCTATTACGATTTCGATTACGACCTCGGCGTCCGCGACATGGAGGATACATGGCGCTTCCTGACGGATCTGCCGGAGTGCAACCGGAAAGTGGGCGCGGTCGGCTATTGCCTGGGCGGCAAGCTCTGTTACCTGATGTGCTGCCGCACCGATATCGATTGCGCGGTCGCCTATTACGGCACCTACATCGAGCATCACATCCGCGAAGTGCGCAATCTGCACCGGCCGTTCATGCTGCACATGGCGATGAAGGACCGCTGGGTGCAGGCGGAGGTGAACGACCTCCTCGAGCGCCGGCTCGCGCCCAACCCGCTGGTGACGATCCACAAGTATCCCGGGGCGGATCATGCGTTCGCCCGCCACGGCGAGCGGACCTACAGCAAGCCCGAGGCGGACCGGGCGCTCGCGCTGACGGTCGAATTCTTCAAGTGGCACCTTTCTTAGAAGTGCGTGGTGAGGGACGAGTGACGGGTGACGAAATCCCCCCGCGCTTCGCGCACCCCCCTTTGACAAAGGGGGGTAGGGGGGATTGGGTGAGGAGGTGACAGAGTGGCGCTACCGCGAACGATAGATACCCACGCGCACTACTTTCCGGAGCCGTACCTGAAGCTGGTCGCGAAACACGGCAAGCGGTGCGGCGCGACGCTGGCGACCGACCCCTCGGGCGCGAGGTTCATCCAGGTCGGCCTGGCTCTGCGCACCGGGCCGATCACGCCGCATTTCTACGACCTCGATGACCGCATCAAAACCATGGACCGCATCGGGGTCGGCATGCACGCGCTCTCGCTCACCCAGCCGATGGTGTACTGGGCGGACGACGAGCTGGGACTGCGGCTGTGCGTGGCCTTCAACGACGCCGTGAGCGAGGCGCACCGCAAGCATCCCGACCGCTTCATCGGCTTCGCCTGCCTGCCGTTCCAGAATCCCAATCTCGCGCTCGAGGAGCTCGAGCGCACCGCGCGGCTGCCGGGCATCCGCGGCATCTACATGGCAACCGCCGTGCGCGACCGCGAGCTCTCGGACCGCAGCTTCTTCCCGGTCTACGAGCGCATCGCCGAGCTCGGCCTGCCGATCTTCCTGCACCCGATGATGATCAACAACGAGCGGCTGAAACAGTACTACCTCATCAACCTTCTGGGTAATCCCTTCGACACCGCGATTGCCGCCGCCCACCTCATATTCGGCGGCGTGATGGACGCATTTCCGAAGCTCGAGGTGAGCCTGCCGCACGCCGGCGGCGCGCTGCCGATCCTGCGCGGGCGCCTCGACCGCGGCTTCGAGATCCGCGGCGAATGCAAGGTCATTTCCAATCAGCCGAGCACCTACCTGCGCCGCTTCACCTACGACACTATCAGCTACTCGCAGCCGATCCTGGATGACATAGCGAAGCTGGTTGGCGCGGAGCGCATCCTGATGGGCAGCGACTACTGCTTCGACATTGCCGACAACGACCCGGTCAAGACCGTGAACGCAATGAAATCCGTGAACGACCGGCAGCGCAAGCAGATTCTGTGGGGAAATGCGGCGAAGCTGCTGCGCCTGGAGTGACAAAAAAATGCGGCGAACACGCCGCATTTCTTGTAGGGACCCCCGCCTGTGCCGTCAGGCCTGGATCTTGAACCAACGGTTCAAGGGTGGTCGCCTTCCGAGCCCATTAGGCGCTTCCATGTCGGATGCGCACACCGGAGCTGCTTGAGTCGGCGTCCAGAATCAACGATGTTGGTTCAAAGAGTCTAAGGCCCTAACAACGAACACCGCAGGGGATATTCAGAACAACTTGCTCTGATCGCGCAGCGCCTGATCGAGCGTTGTCTCCATGCTCTGCATTCTACGCTTCAGTGCCGCCATGTCAAAACCGCCGACCTTGGTGGTGAGCAGCTCGTGCGCGATGTTGAGCGCCGCCATGATGGCGATGCGCTCGACCCCGACCACCTTGCCGCCGTCCCGGATCTCGTCCATCTTCTTGTTAAGGTAATCGACCGCTTCGAGCAATTCCTTCTGTTCGCTTTCCGGGCACGCGACGCGAAATTCGCGCCCCATGACGTTGACCTGCAGAGCCTTTGGGTCAACACTCATGCGTCTTCTTCAGGAATCTGTTCAAGCAGACTTTCCAAGCGGTTGGTCGCAGTGCCGATTTTGTCGGCGAGCTGCTTGTTGTCGCTCATGGCGGAGGCGAGTTGCTGGCGCAATTGCTGGTTGTCCTCGCGCAATCGCTGGCACAGCTCGACGAACTGGTGGAGCTTGCGCTCGAGCGATTTGAATTCCGCGTCCATCGCCACACTATAGTTTCAAAAATCCTGTTAAGTCAACTGCTAACAGCCATTTTTGAATGTTGTTTAGCATCAAAGCGATGAGGCAATGCCGCGGACATAGTTGCGCGTCCCGTGAAGCGGTAGTGGTTTCCTCCCCCCTCGCCTGAGGCGCGATGCTTAAGGGGCTGACATGGCGCGGAAAACCAACGCCCGGCCGCCGGAACTTGCCGCAGCGCGGAACGAATCTTGAGCGGCCCGGAGCCGGCGTCTACAATCGGACCCTACGCGGGGAGAGCGCGCTATCCGTAAGCCGCTTCCCCCGCACTCGGCTCCGGGTGCCCGCGCGCGATTTCTCGCAGCGGGTCAAACGGGAAACAGGTGAAAGACCTGTGCTGCCCCCGCAACGGTAAGCGAGCGTGGGCGCGCCGAGGAGTCCCGGCAGGGGCTCCTGGCCACTGTGCGCAGTTCGCGCATGGGAAGGCGGCGCGTCAGGTTCTCGCGAGCCCGTATACCGGCCTCGACCGATGGTGGAAATGCCGCGGGGAAGCGGCGTGACCGTTACCGGTCCGGTCTTCCAGCGTCATTTCCTTGCGCTTTCTTGCATGCGGCGGGCGTGCGCGAGGAGAAATCATGCGGGTCAGAAAGGGGGCGGCATCCGTGCTGGCGGCCGCGGCGTGGTGCGCGGCGGCGGCGGAGCTGCCGGTCACCGCCGGCGAGCCGGTCATCGTCACCGCGACGCGTTTCGAGGACCGCTACCTCGACAAGCCGGTGAACGCGACGGTCATCACCGCGGAGAACATAAAGAACAGCACCGCGAAGACCGTTCCCGACCTGCTGTCGGAGCAGGCCGGCATCGCGATCCATGACTTCTTCGGCAACAATGCCGCCGCGACGACGGTGGACCTGCGCGGCTTCGGCGTCACGGGCACGCAGAACACCCTCATCCTGCTCGACGGGCGGCGCCTGTCCGACAACGACCTTTCCGGCGTGCAATGGTCGGCGATCCCGCTCGCCGCGATCGAGCGCATCGAAATCGTGCGCGGAAGCGGGGCCGTGCAGTACGGCGACGGGGCGACGACGGGCGTCATCAATATCATTACCAAATCGCCGGCCACGATCGGCAATTTCGCCGTGGTGCAGGGGCGGGCAGGCTCGTATGACACGCTGGAGGGCCAGCTCTACGCCAACTATTTCACTCGCGATGTCGGCTTCAACCTGATCGGTTCCGGTTACCGCTCCGACGGCTACCGCGACAACAACGACAATCGCCAGAACAACCTGCAGGCCGAGGTGAGATGGCTTACCGGGCGGGGCGATCTGTCGCTCAAGGTCGGCACCGACGACCAGGACCTGCGGCTGCCGGGGGCGCGCACGGTGCAGCCGAGCGCGGGGGTGAATCAGCTCGAAACCGACCGGCGCGGCACCTCCACGCCCTTCGACTATGCCGATCGCGCAGGCAACCGCGCGACGCTCGACTGGCGCCGCGAGACGGGACTCGGGGAATTCAGCCTCGGCCTGGGCTACCGCGACAAGGAGCAGAAATCCTACTTCGACTTCAGCGGGTTTCCGGATTACCGGGTCGCCGATCTCGACGTGTGGTCGGTCTCGCCGCGCATGCGTTTTCCGCAGCCCGTCGCCGGCCTGCCCAATACCTTGGTCGCAGGGATCGATTATTACCGCTGGGACTACCGGCAGCGGATCTCGAATTCGCAGGCCAACATCGTGCAGCCCTTCAATACCGTGGACGCGACGCAGGAAAACGCCGCGCTTTATCTGCACAACACGACGCAGCTCTCGCGGCGCTTGACGCTCGTCGCGGGCGCGCGCGGCGAGCGCTACAAGATCAACGCGAGCGACTCCTACGACCCGACCGCGCCGGGCAGCGCCTTCGGCTCGGGTGCGCCGGCAGGCAGCCAGGACGAAACGGAGTACGCCTACGAGCTCGCCCTCCGCCACCAGTTCGCCGCGGACTGGGCGGCCGTCGGCAGGATCGGGCGCAGCTACCGCTTCGCCAACGTCGACGAGATCTACGAGTTTTCCGGGCCCCCGCTGTTCTCCCGCGAGTTCCAGTTCCTGCGGCCGCAGACCGCGGAAACCTACGAGGCGAGCCTCGAGCGGCGGACGGCAAGCGGCGCGATGCGCGCGACGCTGTTCCAGATCGACGTCCACGACGAGATCCATCTCGACGTCTTCAGCACCGGAATCGGCAACACCAATCTGCCTCCGTCGCGGCGCCGGGGCCTCGAGCTCGAGGGGCAGCAGATGCTCGGGAAAGCGCTCCGGCTCGCCGGCAGCTACACCTACACCGATGCCGAGTTCCTCGAAGGCGTGCTGCCGGGAAGCGCTTTTACGCAGCAGGACGTCGTGATCGCCGGCAAGACGGTGCCGCTGGTGCCGCGCCACAAGCTCAACGCAGGCGCGTCCTGGACCTTCGTTCCCAAAGCGCGGCTCAATGCGCTCGTCACCTACGTCGGCAGCCAGTACATGGACAACGACGAAGGCAACACCGGAACGAAGATCCCGGCCTATACGGTGGCCGATCTCAAGCTCGCGTGGGAGGACCGCGGCTGGCGCCTCTCCGCGGCCGTGAACAACCTGTTCGACGAGCAGTACTACAACTACGCCGTGCGCAGCCAGTTCGTCCCCGACCGCTACAACGCCTACCCCCTGCCCGAGCGCAATTTCACGATGACGGCGGAATACACTTTTCGTTGATCACGCCTTTCCCCGGTAGGGGGTATTTGCTATCGTGCGTCCCATGCACGCCATGACCAGCACGGAGCTCTACCTGCGGCTGCTCCGCCACGTCAAACCGTACTGGCGCATGTTCCTGCTGGGCATACTCGGAATGGTGGTGTACGCGGCGACCACGCCCGTGCTGCCGGCGCTGGCGAAGCCGCTCATCGAGGGCACCTTCATCGAACGCGACCCGGTCGTGATGCAGTGGCTGCCGGCAGCGATCGTCCTGCTCTTCGTCGTGCGCGGCCTCGCCGCTTTCGTCTCGGCCTACGGCATCAACTGGGTGGGCACGCGCCTCGTGACCGCTCTGCGCAACGCCATGTTCGCGAAGCTCCTGGCGCTGCCCGCCGCGTTCTACGAGCAGCGGCCCTCGGGCGTGCTCATCTCCAAGCTCACCTTCGACGTGACCCAGGTCATGGTTGCCGCCACCAGCGCTCTCACCATCGTGTTCCGGGACGCGCTCGTGATTGCGGGGCTGCTCGGCTACCTGGTCTGGCTCAACTGGAAGTTGACGCTCTTCGCGCTGGCGATGGCGCCGCTCGTCGTCGCGATCGTGCAGGTATTCAGCGTCCGGCTGCGCAAGTCGAGCCGCGAGGTGCAGGACGCGATGGGCAGCATCACGCAGGTGATCGAGGAGGCGATCGGAGGGCACAAGGTGGTGAAGCTGTTCGGCGGCCAGGACTACGAGAGCCGGCGTTTCGATCAGGAGGCGAACCACGTGCGGCGCTACCTGATGAAGCAGGCCGTGGCGATCGCGGCGAGCGCGCCGATCGTGCAGCTGATCGGGGCGGTCGCGCTCGCCCTCGTCATCTGGTATGCGATGGGGCAACTGAGCACCGCGCACCTCTCGATCGGCGATTTCGCGGCGTTCGTAACCGGCATGATGCTGCTGATGGCGCCCCTGAAGCGCGTGACCGACATCAACGAGTATGTCCAGAAGGGGCTGGCGGCCGCCGAGAGCGTGTTCCGGCTGATCGACGAGGAGGCGGAGCCCGATCGCGGCACGCGCGCGCTCGGGCGCGCGCGGGGCGAGATCCGCTTCGAGAACGTGAGCTTCCACTACGGCGACCCCGGGCGCCTCGCGCTCGAGGCGATCGACCTCTCGATCGCGCCGGGCCAGACCGTGGCGCTGGTCGGGCCCTCGGGCGCGGGCAAGACCACGCTGGCGAACCTGGTGCCGCGCTTCTACCACCCGACGCGCGGGCGGGTGCTGCTCGACGGGCATGACCTGGAGAGCCTCACCCTCGGGAGCCTGCGCGCCAACATCGCGCTGGTGTCGCAGGACGTGGTGCTGTTCAACGACACGGTGGCGGCGAACATCGCCTACGGCGTGATGAACGGCGCGGCGGAGAAGGACGTCGTTGCCGCCGCGGAGGCGGCGCACGCGATGGAGTTCATCCGCGGCATGCCGCAGGGGCTCGCGACGCTCGTCGGCGAGAACGGGGTGAGGCTCTCCGGAGGGCAGCGCCAGCGGCTGGCGATCGCGCGCGCGCTGCTCAAGAACGCGCCGGTGCTGGTGCTCGACGAGGCGACCTCCGCGCTCGACACCGAGTCGGAGCGCCACGTGCAGGCGGCGCTCGAGGCGCTGATGCGCGGGCGCACCACCATCGTCATCGCGCACCGGCTCTCCACCGTCGAGAACGCGGACCGCATCGTGGTGCTCGACCGCGGCCGCATCGTCGAGACCGGCACCCACCGCGAGCTGCTCGCGCGCGGCGGTCTCTACGACAAGCTCTACCGCATCCAGTTTGCTCCCGGCGAACCGGTGACCAGCCAGTAGCGATGGCCCAACTCTCCGTCGTCACGCCCGTCTACCGCGCCGAGGGCTGCCTCGAGGAGCTCTACCGCAGGCTCGTCGCCGTGCTTTCCGGCATCACGCAGGATTTCGAGATCGTGATGGTCGAGGACTGCGGGGGCGACCGCTCGTGGGAAATCATCCGCAGCCTCGCGCGCCGCGACCCACGGGTGAAGGGCATCCAGTTCAGCCGCAACTTCGGCCAGCACTACGGCATCACCGCGGGCCTCGACCATTGCGACGGCGACTGGGTGGTGGTGATGGACTGCGACCTGCAGGACCGGCCGGAGGAGATTCCCGTGCTCTACGCCAAGGCGCAGGAAGGCTACGACGTGGTGCACGCGCAGCGCGACCGGCGCCGTGACTCGATGGTCAAGCGCTGGGCCTCCAATGCCTATTTCAAGCTGCTCAGGTTTCTTGCCGACGTCGGCGACGACACCCCGGGCAATTTCCGCATCCTGTCGCGCAAGGTGGTCGAGAACTTTCGCCAGTTGCGCGAGCAGCTGCGATATTCGGCGGGCCTGCTCAATTGGATGGGGTTTCCGACGGCGTATGTCAATGTCCAGCAGGCCGAGCGTTTCGCCGGCAAGACGACCTACACGCTGGCGAAGCTATCGAAGCTTGCCTTCGATATCATGATCGCCTTTTCGGACAAGCCGTTGCGGCTGGCCGTGCGCCTCGGATTCATCATCGCATTCCTCGCGTTCTGCTACGGGGTGTACATCCTCGTCAGTGCGCTGCTCTATGGATCGCCGATCACCGGGTGGAGCAGCTTGATCGTCTCGATCTACTTCATCGGCGGCATCATCATTGCGATCCTCGGCGTGATCGGCATCTACCTCGGCAAGACCTTCGACGAATCGAAGAAGCGGCCGCTCTACATCGTCATGCATACCACCTTCGACAGCGCGCGCAAGGATGACTGAGTGATCTGCATCGGCGTCGTGATCGGGAGCCAGGGTTGATGAAGTGTGTGGTAGTCGGGGGCGCCGGCTTCATCGGCTCCCATCTCGCGGAGCGCCTGTTGAGCGCCGGGCACGCCGTGCGCATCTTCGATCAGCACGATCGGGGCTCCGCCGGCTGGGCTGCGGGGCGCCGGGACATCGAGTGGGTGCGCGGGGATTTCCTCAGTCCGGAGGACGTGCGCGCCGCGAT
>Ga0214472_10008308_pt1 | contig 10845 bp, 12 predicted proteins | sample RVTome_6_FD_207662 | JGI IMG/M metagenome (GOLD analysis project Ga0214472, IMG submission 207662) | Soil microbial communities from uranium-contaminated site in the Upper Colorado River Basin, Wyoming, United States - RVT140D175 | ecosystem: Environmental > Terrestrial > Soil > Contaminated >...
AAGCCCGATCTGACCAGACCCCAACAACCAGCGCTCGACCAACCACACCGGCCCACCGGCCAACCCCACGCGCCCACCCACAGTGAACGATCCACCCTTGACAGCCGTTAGGAAATCAGGTCAGGGCGTTGCGGCAACGCGTGCGGACCAGTGCGGATGTTTGCGGACGCGCAATGGACGCGCGATGGGTGGCGAGCCGAACGGGATGTCCTCGGTCAGGCGACCTCGAGGAATCTGCGGATCGCCTCGCGGATGATCTCGCTGGTGGTGGTGTGCTCGGCCTCGGCGCGCGCCTCGATCGCGGCCCGCAACTCGGGGTCGATGCGGACCGGCACGACGTCGGCAGGACCCGACCCCATCGAGGGTCGACCCCGACGCCGGGTCTTGAGGGCATCGACGTCGTAGTTGGTCTCGGCGACCTCGGTGGCGAGCGCGTCGACCTCCTCGTCGGTGAGGGTGCGGCCGCTGCGGGTGCGATGGGTCTTCGGTTCGGTCATGGCATGTCCTCCCTGGTCTGTGGGAGCAGGTCGTAGAAGGTTGGGCGGAGAGGCATGGCGTGGATCACGAGGCTGAGGTGGTCGGCGAGCTCGAGCCAGATGATCTCCAGCAGATTGCCGGCCCGGTCAGGTCCGATTGCCAGAACCGTGGGTGGGTCGGCGTCGGGATCGAGGTCAATGACGGTGAGGGCATGGTCGAGGGCGTGGCGGATGACCGCGTCGTCGATGCCGTGCCTGCGAGCCGACCGGTGAATCTGCACATCACAATATCGTAATACGGAATAGCGACCGATGGAATCGGCTATCTGCGATTGTCCGGACTCCGGGGAGCGCGACCGCCTGCCGCTCGACAGCCGATCCGAGAAAGGCCGATCGGCGCTGTTCGGCGATGTGCTCGTTCGCGATCTGAAATGGGTGATTCCGAACAGTGCGACTGGGTACGCTGCTCTTGAGGTCTGCATCTGGAGGCGATGACGACCAGCCAGCCGACCAAACGAGGGACGTCGATGTGAAGTTCGGGCTTTTCGGTTTGCACCGCGGACCCGGAATCGTGCCCGACACCCTCGTCCGACGTTCCATCGCCGCTGAGCAAGCCGGGTTCGAGTCGCTCTGGGTCGGTGACCACATCGCGCTGCCGCCGGGTCTGCCGGGAGCCAAAGAACCGCGTCTCGAGGCCCTTGCAGCCTTGTTCTACATGGCCGCAACGACGTCGACCGTGCGACTCGCAGCCGGAGTTCTTGTCATCCCTCAACGACACCCCGTCCTTCTGGCAAAACAACTGACGTCGCTCGACGTGTTGTCGAAAGGGCGGCTGATCGTCGGTGTCGGTGTCGGTCATGTCGAAGCCGAGCTGGCAGCGCTCGGCGTTCCGATGTCAGAACGCGGACGCCGAACCGACGAAAGCCTGGAGCGGATCCGGGAACTCTGGATGAGTCCATGGCAGAGCCAAGCCCAAATGGACCACGATGACGTCGTCCAGCATCCCGCGCCAGTCCAACAGCCTCACCCTCCAATTGTGGTGGGCGGCCATTCCGGCGCTGCTCTCGTCCGAGCGGCACGCTTCGCCACGGGATGGTTCGGCTGGCTCACCCCGGTCGACCAGACACTGGAACTGATCCACCAACTAAGAGACCTCACCCAACAAGAGCAGCGACCCGACCTACTCGGACCGCTGGAAATCACGGTCGCAGCTCCGGGCGAGGTAGGTCTCGATACCGTCGAGCAGTACGAGCGCATCGGCGTCAGTCGCCTCGTCGTCGGGCCCGACACGGCCGAAGGCAGCGAACCCGACAGGTTCATCGAGGACTTCGAACGGAACATCCTCACGCACCAACCGCGCCTCGATATGTGAGTTCGGGCCGCACCCACATCGGCGATCTGCCCTGTCGAGGTCTTCGGGAGTCATGGTGAGTGGGTTGCAGAGATTCACTGGCGAAGGGATAGGAGGCCGCGCCGGTTGTGGTCGCGTGCCAGGTTGAGGACGATCGAGCGCAGATAAGCGGCGCTCCTGGTAGGAGACGCCTGAAAGGACGGGTCAGGAACCCCTACTCGGTGTCGGTCATTCCCAACACATCGAGCACCTCACCCACCACCAGGTCGGCCTGGAACCAGATGATCCCGTCGAACCCGGTGTCGTTGGCGACAATGGAGCGAGAGTCGGTGGAGAGTCCGGCGTAGAACGCCAACCCGTCCTGCCAGTACATGTTCGCCGCCTCCGCCTTCTCTCGTTCCGCATCCTGGATGAAGGGCTGGCTGAGGAACACCGCGTCCGGGTCCTGACCGATCACCATAAGGGGACTGTCCCCGAAGTCGGTGAGCGACGTCGAAACTTCGGCGTCCAGGTCGAGCCACGGCGGGGTACCGAAACCAGGTAGCAGATCGTCGTAGAAGGCTTGGAAGCCAATTGGCATGGGGTCGACCAGGACCACTCCGGCGATGTCATCCCGCCCGTCTGCGAAGAGTCGGATGGCATGGACCCCGTCGCCGGCGGCCACGAGGACGTACGGCCCATTGATGCCGGCCTCCACCAGCGCCTCCTCCAGGTCGACGGCACGTTGTTCCGGCGAAGCCTCACCATCCACGTACCCGTTGGCGCAGACCGTGTATCCCTCGTTGGAAAGCTTCGCTTGGACCACCGACATCGATCCGTATTCGATCCAATCGGCGGATTGGAGGATCACGGTCGGGCCGCCCGCGTCCGCGGTCCCGGTGCAGAGCATGCGATGGGGGAACCGGTTCCAGTCGTCGGCCACGATCTCGCCGGCCTCGATCAGGTCGGCGCCGGTGTCGAGCCGGACCAATGCGCCGGGGTGGTATAGGGTCAGCCAGAGGTCACCGCCGGCCACCACCAGCCCGCCCGCCTTGCCGGGCACGGGGTAGCGGCGTATGTCACCGGTCGCGGGATCGACCCGGATCAGGAGATGATCGGTATGAGATGTCACCCACAGATAGCCGTTGTACTCGATCAGGTCGAGCAACCCGAAGGTAAGTCCTCCGAACGAGCTCAATTCGCCGGTGTCGGGGTCGAAGATGCTCAGGTTGGTGCCAAAGGGGTAGTCGCCATCCAGCAGCCAGAGCTTGCCCGCTGATTCGGTCACCTGGCGAACCCCCCAACCGTTGGCTGTTTCAAGCCCATCGAGGGTCGGGATCACGATCTCTCCCAAGGTGCTGTCCTCGGCGAGGCTGGAGATCAGACCGGTCTCGGGGTCATTTACCCAGAGATGGCCCAGGCCCTCGCCACCCTTCAAGTCGCCCGGACGGCGAGACACGATCTCACCGCCGGCGGCAATCTGAACAAGTTCGCCGTGATCGTTGCTCACCCAGAGATTGTCTCCGAACCATTGCGCCCACCCCGGCGCGCCCCCAATCGGGATAGTGAGGTCGACGACACCTGAGGCGGGGCTGAAGCGGAGCACCCCGCCCCCATCGTCGGTGGTCATCAGCCAGAGATGGCCGTCACCAACAACCACCCCCTCGATGCGGGCGTCGATCGGGTAGGTCGCCTCGATATCGCCCGACCCGGCGGAGACCCGTTGCAGCAGATTCTGAAGGGTGGTCATTACCCAGACCGTGTCACCGTCGGCAACCATGAGCTGCAGGCCGCCCGAGGCGAGGGGGATCGCCTCGTCGAACCCAGGGAGATCGGTGATCCCGTCCAGGTCGGGGGCGTTGACCGAGGGGCGCACATGAAGGAGCAAGAGTGGGATGGCGACCGTGAGTACAGCCACGAAAGAGGCGACGGCGATGATCCAGGGCCGTCGTCCCGCTGAGACTTCGGGCCACAACCGCGTCGAGAGGCCGAGACGCTCGTCCACCCTGGCCCTAAGCCTGGCCTGGTCTATTTCGAGACCCATGGCCGGGTCGGCGCGTTCCAGAAGCTCGATCATGCGGAAGCCTCCCTGGGCTCGGTGCGGGGCGATTGGGCGACCAGAAGGTCGAATCGGGTCTTCAACCGGGCTCGGGCCCGATGCAATCGCTGGTCGACTGCGTTCTCATTGATTCCGAGGACATGGGCAATCTCGACGCGGGTAAGGCCATCCCAGGCGGATAGGCGGATCAACTCCCGATCTGTTGGGCTCATCCCATCGAGTGCCATCAGCACCAGGTCGACTTCGCTGCCGGTGGTCGGATCTCGGTCAGCATCGTCTCCTCCGACACCGGCGAGAGCCTGGAGACGTGTCGTCAGCCCGGTTCGACGGCGACGACTCCGGTACTGGTTGGCCACCACCCTATAGGCAACGCCATAGAGCCAGGCTCTCGTCGAGTCACCGGGAGGCATCTGGTCGAGACGACGCCAGGCCACGGCGAACACGTCTGCCGCCGCATCCTCGGCGTCGGATCCGCCCAGTCGTCGGGCGCAGTACCGGTAGATGGCGTCGTAGTGAGTATTGAAGAGCGGGTCGAAGCGAAGCCCGCGATCGGTTTGATCATCGACAACATTGCTTCTGGACACATCTGCCTTTCTGCGACGTTATGTGTCCGCCGGCACGGGGACCCTTACTCGGCTTGCCTAAGGACCAAGTCCGACGGCGGTGACGATCAGGAAGAGACTGCCGACGGAGGCCAACGCGACCAGTCCATAGGCGACCGGCCGTGGCAGTCTGGTCAACGCCAGGGCACAAGCCGAGGCGATCAGGATGATCAGCGCTGCCAGGAGAACCAGGGGAGCGGCGACGTTGTGGACCCAATGAAGTCCCGGCACGGCGGAGGTTGCCCGATCGTCGTACCCGAAGGCGCCGAGCGCCTCGATCCACCACGCCGCCGACACCGCCCAACCAGCCCTCCACGCCCATCGATTCGGGGCGGACACTGGGGGAGGTATGAACCACAGCAGCGCACCGATCCCCGCGGCGAAGCTCAGGTGAAAGAAGGCATGTGACGCCACCTCAGTGCTTCCGACGACCTGAAACCCAAAGGCGGCAATGCCCAAAGCCGCTACCAGGCCGAGATAGACCCATCGAAGTCTCATGCACAGACGGACGAATACCCGGCTAGTTCAGGTGACATCGACTTGGAAAGCGGCATCCAGACGGGCCAGCCCGCTTCTCTGTCGGTCTGACGGTGCTCAGTTCGAAAATCCAGCATTGTCAAGAGAACATAGAGAAACAGATTCATCAACTAATACAAGGGGAAATCGCCCTATTGCGCCCTCGGGAGGACTCGAACCTCCGACACCCGGTTTAGGAAACCTGAGCTGTGTATTCAGCATCTCTGAGACCCGAAACCGCCAATGACCATGGGGTTTTCGCATTCTCTAGGTTTGCCGCGTTCCGGTGCTCAATCTCCGGCGCGGCGGATCGTCAGTGTGCTGCCTGGCACCTCTGTCAGTCGAGCCCGAAGCTTCCGGAGACGGGTAGCCAGTCCGACTGGCCCCAGGTTGATTGACTGTCGGCGACACCTTGGGTGTTGGTGTGCCGGTAGTAGAAGGTGGCGTTGGAGGGGCGGAAGATGGCCGGGGTGTCGACACCGTCGACGATCCCCCAGTCACCAGCCACCAGCCGGTCGCCGGGATCGCCGAAGAAGAACTCTTCGTCGGCTATCCCCTGGCTGTGGGTCTGGCGGAAGTAGACGAACCCGGTCGACTCCCGATGCAGCCCGACGGTGTCGATGTTGTCACCGTCGAAGTCACCCGTGAACGGCTTGTCCCCCGGGTTGCCGAAGATGTAGGAGAACTCGGCTGCTCCCAGACCACCATCGTTTGAGCCCAACTGGTTGATCACGTAGATCCGGGCTTCGGAGGGCCGGTAGATGGAGAGGGTGTCACATCCGTCGCCGTCGAAGTCACCGGCCAGTGGAACGTCTCCGGGGTTGCCGAAGAAGAACCTGATGTCGGCGATCCCCTGGCTGTTGGAGTTGCGCAGATAGGCGAACCCGTCGGACTGGCGGTACAGACCGGGAGTGTCGATCCCGTCACAGTCCCAGTCACCCATGAACGGGTAATCCCCCGGATTCCCGTAGTAGAAGCTGGTGACGAATCCCCAACCATCGTCGAGATGCCACAGGCCAGTGGAGGGATCGACCAAACCGACTGGGCCCAACTCCTGCGGTCTCCAGGAGGCGGCGCTGTTGAGCGGCCCGGCCAGGCCGGCCGTGATGTCGACCGGTTCGGTGCCATCGGGGGCGGCGACGAACACCGTGTCCCCCGGCTGGAAGCCACCAGAGTTCATGTAGGCGAGGTGGGTGCCGTAGGTGGACCACCCGGCCGATCCGCTCCCCACCCCCCCGGTCAGCACCAGCGGGGTACCGCTCCCGTCCGCGTTGGCGATCACGGTCATGGAGTCGACGCCGTAGTTGCCCGTTGACCTGATGGCCAGCCGCGCACCGTCGGGCGACCATCTGGAATGCCAGCCGCCACCGCCATCCCACAGTTCGACCGGGGGCGTTCCGGTGGCCGAGTTCACCACGTACACGGTGAACACTCTCTGGTGGGGTCCGGCTCCAGCGAGCGAGACCGCAAAGGCGAGCCGGGAGCCATCCGGTGACCAGGTGGGACCGGCGTGAGCAAGTGAGTCGCCGAGGCTGTTCGACGGGTCGATGGATCCGTCGGTGAGGGAACGCCGGCCGCTGCCGTCGGCGTTCATCACGTAGATGCGGGACGGGATCACGATCTGCCATGTCGTCGTTCCCTCTATCCGGACATCGAGCCCGGAGGAGAATGCGATCCGGGAGCCGTCGGGGGACCACGCCGGGTCGCGGTCGTTGGCCGGGCTGTTGGTCAGACGTACCGGATTCCTCCCGTCCGCGTCGGCCAGGTAGATCTTGTCGTTTCCTTCCCGGTTAGATACGTAAAGGAACCGTGAGCCATCCGGGGACCAGGAGCCCATCAGGCTCCACGACGGGTCGTCGGTCACGTTCACCGGGCTCCCTCCGGACACCGGGACGACGTAGATGTCAATGTTGATGCGCTGGTCGCCATCCTCCTGACGAATCGAGTAGGAGAGGTGAGAACCGGTCGGCGACCAATAGGGATCAGAGCTCGGCCAGGGGTCGTTGGACACATTCCGGGCGGTGCGGGCAGCGACGTCGGCGACGTAGATCTCGCTGTTGCCGTCTTGCGAGGAGACAAAGGCGATACGGGTCCCATCCGGCGACCATCTCGGGCCCCCTAGCTCGCGATCGGGTCCGACCGCGACCACGAAGGGCTCCGCCTCGTCGAGGGCACGGACGTAGAGCTTGTCGGTGGTGCCGTCCCGTGAGTAGAAGGCGATGCGGCTCCCGTCCGGGGCCCAGGCCCATGGCCAGTAGCCGCCGTAACCGGCGGTGAGATTCGCAACTCCAGTTCCATCAGCATTGGCAAGGTAGATGTCGACAGGATCAGGGTTCGGGGTTACCGGCGTCTCCCCGGAAGCGAACCCGACTTGAGGCTGATCCTCGGCCGCATCCACGGCGGGGGCGGCCAAGATGAGCAAGGACGCCGCCACAGCCATCACAAGGACTCGATGTGCCAATCTGTGAGGTTTCAGCATGAAAACTCCCCGGTTCTTGGCCACCATTACATCATTCGTCCCTTCGGGTGCGTAGAGCCGAATGGCCCCTAATCGATCAGACCGCCGGCGGGAAGGCGTGGCTGTTGGCCGCAAGCCGACGAGTCGTCCAGGGGCAGACGACGCAGCGCTCGACCGACGACACAGACAACAGAAGCGCCCTCGGCAGGATTCGAACCTGCGACACCCGGTTTAGGAAACCGGTGCTCTATCCCCTGAGCTACGAGGGCTTGAACTTGTGAAGTCCCTGGTCAAGTGGCCTTTGTGCGCCTCTGATCCAAGTTCTAGGACTTCGTCAGATTCGGCTTTGGGCCGCACCTGGGCCGCACCGTAACGAGCATCCGTCCTGTCGGCCAGCGTCTCGAGGTCGTCATCGAAGAGATGTGAGTATCGGTCGAGGGTGATCTGAGCCGACCCGTGACCGAGCATCCGTTGCACGGTCTTCACCGATGCACCCGCCGAGATTGCCAGGCTCGCCGCCGTATGTCTGAGGTCGTGGGGCACCAGATCACCGAGGTCACACTCAGCGACCGCAGGCTGCCAGGTTCGACGATGGAAGTTCGGCGAGCGGAGGGCTGCCCCGACTGGAGAGGTGAAGACGAGCCCCTCACCCTCGAGCAGCGGAGCCAGCTCGTCGGCCAGAAACCGGGGGATCACCACTGTCCTCGCCCGGTGGGACTTAGGCGTTCCCCACACCAGCTCCCCGTTGACCAGGGTGGCCGACTCGCGGACGTGGACCAGACGTCGCATAGCATCGACGTTCTCGGCTCTCAACGCAACAGCTTCTCCCCACCGCAGGCCCGCATAAGAGAGCAGCTTCACCAGCACGCCGGAACCGGCCATGCGACGTTCGCAGGCTCCGGCCAGCTCGGTTACCTGTTCGGCAGAAAGGAAGCGGGGCTGCCGCTCCTGAGTCTTCGGAACCATTACCGTGGCTGCCGGGTTTCGACCGATGAGACCATCGCTGAGCGCCTGGGACAGCACCGCGGAGACGACACGCTTCGCCTGGGCCATCCTCGACGCCGACAAACCTTCGGCGGCCATCTCGGCGATCCAGGAGCGCAGTAGGTCTGGTGTGATCCTGCGCAGCTCGACGTTCCCCAAGGTGGGCAAAAATCCGCGAGTCGAGCAGTGACCGATATCCGGCCACCGTCTTCGGCTTCAACACCAATCCCCGGAACCATTCCTCGGCGTACGCCCCGAATCCGACCGCACCCGCGCTCGGGTCGACCCACAGACCCCGATCCTGTTTCTGAAGCTCGTCGCGAAGCCATCTCTCAGCGTCCACCTTGCGGCCGAAGCTCTTGGAGTGCTCTCGACCGTCGGGGCCCCGGTAGCCGGCACGCCACGGGGCAGGTCTGTCATGGCGTTTACGAATCCATCCCATTACTTCGTTCGAAGGTAGTCGTCGGTAGGGACGTGAACCAGGGGGAGATGCGACAGTCGTCCGCTCACGAGTCGGCATTCTGGAGCTGGTGTTCGATCCACTGGTCGATGTCGGTCCACCGGAAGCGGACCTGTTTGCCTACTCGAAAACCGGGTGGTCCTTCGCCTCGACCGCCACTGGTAGAGGGTGGCTACCGGCACCCCGAGATAGTCGGCGAGCTCTTCGACGGTGGCGAGCCGGTTGTCGTGTTCCATGCCCTCGATGATCTGTTGGCACCCTCTCAACTCACTCCCATTACCCCTCTCAGACCGGGATCGGTGTGGATTGACGTCCAGCTGGCGGGTGCGATCGGGTCCGGTGTCGTCGCCGGGGAGAGTGCGGTATTGGGCCTGGTCAGAGGGGTCGGGGAGGGTATCTGGGAGTGGTTTTGGGAGTAGTTTGGGAGCGGTTCGGGAGGGTGATCTGGTCTTCCTCGCTGTGATGACTTGTCGACGGCCGATGAGAGGCTTTGGTGAGGGTGGCGGTGAAGGTCTTGATGAGGGTGACGATGAGGACAACCGTCTATCAGCACGGTTGAAGACCGTGGTCGCCCCGGGATCTCTAGCGAGCGAAACAACATCTCCGTCTGGGCTCACTCGCTTTGGAATGCCGGCTACGGCTGGATCAGACGTTCGTCGGGACCGGCTAGAAGGTGTGGTAGGCCCGGACTAGCGCTCTGGACGAAGTCCGCAGCAAACCGGCGACGGCTTCCGTAGGCGGAGGCCATGACCCAACTGACGAGAACCCACGAATGAATAGCCCTAGACCGAACCACCCAAGCATCGAATCGAAACTCGACCTCTTTGCCGATCCGATCGAGCACGGACACATCGTGGAGTTCACGCGTCTCGCGCACCCACCCCCTCGAAAGACACACGCACTTGCAACAAGTTGCTTCATGTCTACATGTACACATGGGAGGTGGTGATGGATCTCGACCGGGGCACGCTGGCGACGATCAACCGCAGGCTGCTGGCTCGGCTCGATCAGGACGAGACGTTTCGGATGGTGAGGGTGCCGGTGACTGAGGCGCAGTGGTCGACGTGGAAGCGGTATTGCGATGCAGCCGAGATTTCGATGGGCCGAGCCATCGTGGCGCTCATCGAACACGAGATGGTGAACGCGCTCGGCGATAGCAAAGGCAAGGGGGTTGCCGTTATGGCGGACCAAACCGCAGAACAGCTTGCCGCCCGCGAGCGGCTGGTTGCCGCCCGGGAGCACAATGTCGGGGCGGCAGAAGAACGCATCCGGGGATGGACCGAACGACTCCGGCATCAGGAAGCGGAGCTCCAGATCCGCGAGCAGCGGATCGACATGGCGTCGAAGGCGATGGTTCGTCCCCGGCATACCGGCCCCAAGGTCGGTCGGAACGAGCGATGTCCGTGCGGGTCGGGCCTCAAGCACAAACACTGCCACGGCCTAGCCGGCCGGTAGCGCCTAATGCCGGTTAAGGGCAGGTGCGGCCAAGCAATTCGTTCTTGAGCGTTGTTATGAGCGGGTGGCTGTGAGCTGGGCGAGCCTGGCGAACGCCTTGGCGGGTGCTGCTGCATCAGGCCTGTGCGCCGCCTGGGGCTTCTTCCCTGCCGTCTTGTCGTCCGCGGGACTACGGTTGAACCCAGGGAAAGCCTTGGGGGGAAGCAGTGATCGAAGCTTACGTTCTCATCCAAACCGAGATCGGGAAACCGCCACAGGTAGCCGCGGAGCTAAGCCGTATCCCCGGTGTTGGCACCGCCGACGTCCTTACCGGCCCTTACGACGTGATTGTGCGAGTGGAGGCCGCAGACGTTGATGCTCTCGGGAAGCTTGTCGTTGCCAAAATCCAAGCCGTCGAGGGAGTCACCCGCACCCTGACGTGCCCCGTGGTCCATCTCTAGGGAGGGTTTGGATCCGCCCCCCGGTTGGCCGCTGCCTGTGCCACCAGACCGGACACGCCGGAACG
>Ga0214472_10008310_pt1 | contig 10843 bp, 6 predicted proteins | sample RVTome_6_FD_207662 | JGI IMG/M metagenome (GOLD analysis project Ga0214472, IMG submission 207662) | Soil microbial communities from uranium-contaminated site in the Upper Colorado River Basin, Wyoming, United States - RVT140D175 | ecosystem: Environmental > Terrestrial > Soil > Contaminated >...
AACGCCGGACTCGGTGCTGGTCGGCGTCAACTACCCGCCCTATTTCCGCGAGGTCGTTTACTACGACACCGGGGGAGTCCCCCGCCAGTTGTGGAACCAGGCCGGTGGAGACACCCTCGCCATCACTCTGGATTCCGGCGGCGGGTCCCCGCCGCCGCTCCGGGTCGGCATCCTCGCCGTCGACGAGCACAGCGCGGATGCCCCGGATCCCCTCGACATCAGCAACGTGGTCGAGGACGAAGTGGGCCAGGTCACCGAGTACCGGGTCCGGATCAACGGATCCACCGACGGGTACCAGCCCGCGCCGGCCGAAGGCGGTCTGGACAGGTTTCTCGAGGTCGCCACCGTCCCCGACACGACCACCGTCGTTCGTCCCGGGCTCAATACCCTCGAGGTCCGGGCCCGTGACGACGGAGGCCGGGTCACCGAGCTGTTCGTCGTTTTCAGCGTGGGCTTCCAACCGTGAGGTCGATCATGAACCACTCCAACAAGATCCAGTTCACGCTGCCTCGCCTGTTCCTCATCGCGACCCTTCTCCTGCCCTTTGCCGCGTGCAGCGACGACGGAGGCACCGAATCGAGAGTGGTCAACCTCGCTCCGTCCATCCGCATTACCGGGGGGCCCCCGGAGGGAACCCGGGACTCCTATACGACCCGGATCTGGTGGACAGGGTGGGACGATGACGGGATCATCGATCATTACGAGTACGCGTTGGATCCGCCCGCGGCCTTCACCCCCGCGGAGATCAACGCACCCGAGGAGTTCCTCGGAGATGGGGGGACCCTCACCCGGCGGGTGATCCGCGGTCCCGAGGAAGACACCGACACCCTCCGCTACTCCAAGGCTATCGACGGACAGACCGCGATCATGGACTACGTCCAGACACGGGATTTCGTCCGTTCCTTCGCCTTCGAGACTCCCGATGCCGACACCCTCAGCCTGGGCGGCACCCGGACCCCGGCGCGGACCTACTCGGGGATCCACGTGGTCTACGTGCGCGCGGCCGACAACGAAGACGCACGCTCCGACGCCGACCGGATCGGCTTCACCGCCACCACCCTGACCCCCTCCGCGGAGATCACGAGTCCCAAGCTCACGGGGGCGCCGTTCCTGACCGTGGGCCAGCAGATGCGGATCGAGTGGGACGGGACCGATTTCGACGCGCCCGACGCCCAGCGCAAGCCCACCGGCTATCTCTACAAGATGGTCCAGCTCAACAAGCTGGAACCACCCATCCCCATCACACACGCCGACCCCGAGTTTGTTCTCTTCACCGCCGCGGCCCACATTCCCTGGATCTACCAGTCGGCCGAGACCACCTCGGTGCGGTTGTTCCTCGAACCCGCGTCCTACGTGTTCGGGGTGCGGGCGGTCGATGTGGCGGGGGCGGTCGAGCCCTTCGTCGAGCAACTCCGCGCGGGCGGGGCTCCCGGAAACGCGATGTTGCTCCGGGCCACCCAGGCGGGCGGGTTCCCTATCCTGGATCTGATCGAACCCACCCTCGGGCATATCACGGGATCGGGAGTCTTTACCGAGCGGTTCGAAGTTCCGGTGGGGCAGGAGCTCGATTTCACCTGGACCGCCAACGCCGAGGCCTACGGCGGCGTGATCGACGGCTTCAACTACGGCTGGAACATCCCCGACATCGAACGCGACGGTCCCGGCTCGGGTTGGGTCGGCTGGACGCGGGTGAACCGGAATCTCCAGAGGATCGTCTTCAACAAACCCGGGATAAACGTGGTCTACGTCAAGTGCCGGGACACCTCGGGGGTGGAGAGCGTGGCCGTCTTGATCCTCAACGTCATCGAGTTCACGTTCAGCAAGGAGCTGCTGATCATCGACGACTTCAAGGACGTGTTCTGGCCCACCGATTCCCAGCACGACGGGTACTGGACCAAGTGGATCAACGAGTCGGGACGATTCGACGCCGAGTATCTGGGCAACCGGAACAACTGGTATCTGGAGTCCTTCGGCGCCGGAGACGCCCAGTTCATCGACCCCCGGGTGGAGCAGCTCAGCTTCCTCGGCGACTACAAGACCATCATCTACGACACTCGCGCCGCCGGACAGGGCAACAAGAGCGGTCTCAGCGAGGCGGGGGCGAGGCGGCGTCTCATCGGCGCCTATTTGGGCGCGGGGGGCAAGATGTGGATCACCGGCGAACAGACCTCGGCCGCCATGTTCATCACGAGCACGGGGGTCGGAGATTTCCGGTATCCTCACTCCTTCCAGGCTGGCGACTTCGGCTTCGAGTTCTTCAAGCTCTACACCGACAGCATGCGCAACCGGAAATACCAGAACTCGGAAACCGAGGGGATGTACGGGGTGCGGCCCTTCCCCGGGGTTCCCGAGGTGTTTCCGGGCATGGATATCGATCGCCTCAAGGTGAGCCCCCAGGCCCGGGACAAGGTCGGGATCGGGGGTGCGGACATCGTCTATGAGCCGATCTTTGAAGCGGACAATGAGCGACATACCGGGATCATCGACTCGGTCTATGTGTTCGAGGCGTTCGGGCCCCATCTGGAACCGATTCCCAAGGGCGCCAACGACCACAGAAAACTCTGCGCGATCCGCTGGCACGATCCGAACCCGGATCGCCGCCAGGGCCGCGTGATGTGGTGGGGGGTTCCCGTCCCCTGGTTCAAGGACAGCGAGTTCCAGACGGTGTTCAACATGGCCATCGACTGGTTCCGCGAAGAGTCGATCGTCGCCCCTTGACGAATGCCCTTGCAGTCTCCCGCGGGATATGGATGAATCTACAGGCGCTTCGTCGGCACCGTCGGCGGAGCGCCTCCGCGACAACCGGCATTACGAACTCTACAACCTGCTGCCGCTAAATCGATTACTCGATCGACCACAGGGAACCATGACCAGGAGAACCAACCGCCCCGCCCGTATCCCCGCGATCCTTGCCCTGGCCGCGGTCGCGGCCTCGCTGAGCCCGCTCGTCCTCGCCCGGGCCGAACCGGGGAAGATCATCAGCGTCGCGACCCGGGACCGCGAGGTCATCCTGGAGTGGGAGCCGGCCCCCGGGGACACCCTCACCCCCGCGGGCCGCGACACCATCGGCACCGAGGCCTTTGCGGAGTACAAGGTGTGGCGTTCGGAGACCCCCGAACCCTCCGGCTTCTCCCTGCTGCGGAAATTCTCGCTCTACGACTCGACCTGGACGTTCCCCGGGAACACGCGTAGGTTCTCCGACCCCGATTCGATCCAGCCCGGCGGCAACACCTTCGACCCCGATTTCGACCCCGACGCGATCACGGGTCCGTTCAACGGGTTCACGTACTACTACGCCGTCACCTGGTCCAGCGCCAGCATCGACTCCTCGATCGGCCAGGGGATTCCCGTGTTCGCGGAGCGCCAGGGCATCGCGGAAGGGATGTATCCCGAACCCATCGTGCCCGCCAAGCCCGCCCGCGAACAGACTCCGCTCCTCTCCCAGGTGGCGGTGGTGCCCAACCCCTACAATCCCGGAGCCCGGTTCGGACAATCGGTATACCCCGGAGCGCCGCGAGTCCAGTTCGTGAACCTGCCCGCCGCGTGCACCATCGAAATCTACACCGCCGACGGCAGCCTCGTGCGGCGGCTGGAACATGAAACCAACAGGGACTCCGAGCCGTGGGACCTCAAGAACGCCGACGGCAGGGACGTGGCCCCGGGCATCTACGTCTATTTCATCCAGGCGTCGGGCCAGGAGTCCCGCGGCCGGTTCGTCATCGTTCGCTGACCAAGGCCGGTGCCCGAACCCCGCGAGAACTTCGTCGACGGACGCCGCTCCCCCCCGCGTTCGGGGTCCCGGTACGAAAAGCGCGACCCCGTCCGGTCCGGTGAAGTCCAGGACCGCTGGCCCGACTCCGGGGAGCGGGACGCGGTGGCCGCGGTCGCCGCCGCCGGGCGCGCCTTCGAGGAATGGAGGCGGGTGCCGCCCGCCGACCGCGCCGAGATTCTCCTCCGGACCGCGGACGCCCTGGAAGCGGACGCGGAAGAACTCTGTGCGGCGTTCTCCGCCGATCTGGGTATTCCCGTCCCCGCCGACGCTGCGGCCGACCACCGGACCGCGTGCCGCCTCACGCGGTTCCTCGCCACCTCCGCCCTCCGCTACCCCGAGGCCGCGATCGAGATCCGGGAGGCGACGGTCCACCGCCGCCGCCCCCTCGGCGTCGCCGCCATCGCGCCGGGATGGAGCGCTCCCATGCCCGTGCTCGCAACCCAGCTCACCGCGTGCCTGGCCGCGGGGGGGACGGCGGTGGTGCTCGCCCCCCCCGAGGCTCCCCGCACCGTGGATCGCTTCCTCGAGACCTTCGCGGGGGCGGGGATCTCCGACGGGGTGGTGAACTGGATCCACGGTCGGACCGCCTCCGTCCTCGCCGAGTTCCTTGCCGGCCACTCCGACGTGGCCGCGGCCGCCCTCACCGGCGGCGCCGCCGCTCCCGCGGTGCTCCTGCGTCTGGGTGAGCGCGGGTTGCCCTGCCGCGCCGACCGGGCCGCCCCCAACGGGATCATCGTGCTGGACGACGCGGATCTCGACGCAGCCCTGGAGGACGCCGTGCGCGGCGGGTTCGGCTTCGCGGGACAGCGGGTGGATTCGGTCTCCCGGATCATCGCGCACCGGAAGATCGCCCCCGCCTTCACGCGCATGCTTGCGGAAGCGGCCCGGGGCCTGCGGCTTGGTGGTCCCGAAGACGCCGACGCGCAGATCGGCCCGCTGGCCGCGGCCCCGCTCCGCGACCGCGCGGAAGCGATGCTCGGCGGGGCGGTCGAGGCCGGAGCGCACGTCGAGACCGGCGGATCGCGGCCGGGCGGCTCTCTCGCCGAGGGTTGGTTCTTCCAACCCACGGTGCTCACCGGGGTGCGTTCGACCACACCCGTGATGAGCGAGCGAGTGACCGCCCCCCTGGTCTCCGTGCTCACCGTGGACTCCTACCAGGAGGCCGTCCACGTTCTCAACGATGTATCCCACGCGCTCACGGCATCGATCTATACTCGGGATGCGGATCGCGCCCTGCGCGCGGCCGGCGAGATGCACGCGGCCGCCGTCGCCGTCAACGCGCCGGCCTCCCTCGACGAGGGCCTGCGACCGGCCCGTGCGATCGAGACGTTCACCGAACTGCAAACCGTGGCCCTGCACCGCGGCCGGCGTTCCGAGCCGCGGTAGCGACGGCCGCACCGGGAGTCCATGACCGACACACCGATCAGCTTGGCCCTGCTTGCCCGCGCCGCCGGTTCCGAGGCGGCGTCCGGGAAGGCGGTGCGCGCCGTCCCCGCCCGGGCCGTGCTCTCGGGGGTGGGCGCCCCCGGCGCCCTCGTCGCCCTCGCCGAGCGCGGAGCGCCGTGGTCTCCCGACCGCGTGGTCCTTACTCTCGATTTCCACGCCCCCGAGGTGGAATCGCGCGTCCCCCGGGCCCGCACCCGCTGCCGGGAACTGGCGCGGACCTTCGGGCTCCATCACGTCTTCGATCTCAACGCGGGTGTGGGGTCCCGGGTGGTGCTGGAGTGGGGGCTGGTGCTCCCGGGCGATCTGGTCGCGGGTTGCGGGCGCTGCCTGGGAGTGGTGGGCGGTGTGGGTGCGCTGGGGCTGCGGCTCGGCGAGGGCGCCCTGGCCGGCGTGCTCGTCGAGGGAGCCATGGAGCTGCGCGCACCCGAGGCGGTGCGGGTGGCGGTGGGTGGCAAGCCCGCCCGCCACGTCGGGGCGTGGGACGTGGCCAAGGCGGTGGCGGCGGCCCTGGACCAGGATCTGGACGGGCGCGTGGTGGAGTTCCGCGACCCCCCCGAGGGATGGAGCGTGGAGTTCCGGAGCAGCCTCTGCGGGATTCTCGGCGAGATGGGCGCGCTGGCCGCCCTCGTGGCCCCCGACGGGGTGACCGGGGCCCACTACGAGGCGCGGGGAATCACCCTCGACGAGAACCCCGCCCCGGGGTCCGGCGCCTACGCCCGGGAGATCCGCCTCGATCTCGCCGACGTGGGTCCGGTGGCCGGACCCGGGTACAACGAGCCCGCGGGTGCCCTGGCCGCGCGCGCGGGCGAGCCCGTGGACGGAGTCTTCCTGGGGTCCTGCTACGGCGGGGGGCTCGACGACCTCGCGGTTGCCGCCGAGATCCTGCGCAAGGCGGGGCGGATCGACCCCGCCGTGCGGCTCACCATCTCCCCGGCCACCCTCGAGGTGGCCCGGGCCGCCCTGAATGCGGGATACTATGAGGCCTTCTTCGGCGCCGGAGCCATCGTCGCCGCCCCCGGGATGGGGGTGGGCAACGTGGGCGGGGGGGCGATCCTCGGCGAGGGCGAGCATCTCGCCTCCACCGCCGCCTACCACCGGCCCGCCGGTCCCGGGCAGGCGTCCCCCACGGTCACGCTGGTGAGCCCGGCCGCGGCGGCCGCCGCCGCCGTCGCCGGCAAGCTGATCGATCCGGCGGAATTCACATCGTGAGGAGGTTCGGGTGACGCAGGAGTTGTTCTTCTTCGGAGACGGCAAGGCCGAGGGCACGGGAACCATGAAGGACGTGCTCGGGGGCAAGGGCGCGGGTCTTGCCGAGATGACGGGTGCGGGAATCCCCGTTCCCCCGGGGTTTACGATCTCGACCCGGGTGTGTCTGGCCTACCTCAACCAGGGCGGGAACACGCCGGAGCCGGTGGCCGATGCCCAGGATGTCTATCTCGACCGGTTGGAGACCCTCATGGGCAAACGGCTGGGCCACGCCGACGACCCCCTGCTCGTCAGCGTCCGCTCGGGAGCCAAGTTCTCCATGCCCGGCATGATGGACACCATCTTGAACCTGGGGCTCAACGACAAGAGCGTCCACGGGCTGGTCGAGCGCACGGGAAACCCCCGGTTCGCGTGGGACTGCTACCGCCGCTTCATCCAGATGTTCTCGGGCGTGGTGCTCGGCATGAACAAACACCGGTTCGACGAGACTCTCGACGCCCTCAAGCAGGCGCGCGGCGCGAACCTCGACACCGATCTCACCGCGGACGACGTCGAAGAGCTGGTGGGCACGTTCCAGGGGATCGTCGAGTCCGATACCGGCGATCCGTTCCCCCAGGACCCCAAGGTCCAGCTCAACATGGCCCGCGACGCCGTGTTCCGCTCGTGGCACAACCCCCGGGCCGTCTACTACCGCAAGCAGAACCGCATTCCCGACGACCTCGGCACCGCGGTCACCGTCCAGGCCATGGTGTTCGGCAACATGGGATCCGATTCGGCCACCGGCGTGGGGTTCACACGAAATCCGGCCACCGGCGAAAAGGAGTTCTACGGCGAGTATCTGATCAACGCCCAGGGGGAGGACGTGGTGGCGGGCATCCGTACTCCCAAGCCCATCGCGGGTCTCGCCGCCGACATGCCCGAGGTCTACGACCAGCTCCGCGAGATCACCACGCGTCTCGAAACCCACTACCGGGACGTCCAGGACTTCGAGTTCACCGTCGAACGCGGCAAGCTCTTTCTGCTTCAGACCCGCACCGGCAAGCGCACGGGAGCGGCGGCGGTGAAGATGGCGGTGGATATGGTCGCGGAGGGGCTCATCGACGAGAGGACCGCGGTGATGCGCGTGCCCCCCGGGGATCTCGACCAGCTCCTCCACCCCCGCGTGGATCCCGGCAACAAGCCCGAGGTCCTGACCAAGGGGCTTCCCGCCTCCCCGGGAGCAGCCAGCGGCCGGGCCGTGTTCCTCGCCGACGACGCCTTCGCCCAGGCCGGTCCCGGCAACCCCGTGATCCTCGTGCGCGCGGAGACCAACCCCGACGACATCCACGGGATGGACGCCGCCCAGGGCATCATCACCTCCCGCGGGGGAATGACATCCCACGCCGCCGTCGTGGCCCGGGGGATGGGCAAGCCCTGCGTGGCCGGATGCGGCGACATGGCCGTGGATCAGAAATCGAAGTCCTTCCGCGTGGGCGAAACCGAGGTGCACGAAGGCGACTGGATCACCATCGACGGGACCACGGGCGAGCTGATGCTGGGGCAGGCCGAGCTCACCGAGCCCGAGATCTCGGCCGACTTCGCGGGGTTCATGAGCTGGGTGGACGGCTACCGGAAGCTGGGGGTGAGAGCCAACGCCGATCTCCCCCGGGACGCGGCCAAGGCCAGGGAGTTCGGGGCCGAAGGCATCGGACTCTGCCGGACCGAGCACATGTTCTTCGGCGACGACCGCCTTCCCGTGGTGCGGGAGATGATCCTCTCCGCGGGCGAGTACAAGGGAATCGAACGCGAGCTGGAGGCCGCCCGCGGCCGCCTCGCCGCCGCCACCGGAATCGGGAAGGCCGAGCTCGAGGAGACGATCGGGCGCATCCGCATCCGGCTCGAGGAACCGTCCCGGGCCTATCTGGGTTCGCTGGACAAGCTCCTCCCCATGCAGCGCGAGGACTTCAAGGGCGTGCTCCGGGCCATGGCCGGATACCCGGTGACCATCCGCACCCTGGATCCCCCCATGCATGAGTTCCTTCCCAGCCATCACGAACTCTCGATCGAGATCGCGATCGCCGAGGAGCGCGGGCGGACCGGTTCCGAGCTGGAGGAGAAGAAGCGCCTGCTCCGCCGGGTGGAGGCGCTCCACGAGCTGAACCCCATGCTCGGCCACCGCGGGTGCCGGTTGGGAATCACGTTCCCCGAGATCACCGCCATGCAGGCGCGGGCCATCATCGAGGCGGCCTGCGAGCTTCGCAAGGAGGGGATCGAGGCCGTTCCCGAGATCATGATTCCTCTCGTGGGGAACCGCACCGAACTCGCCGACCAGCGCCGGGTCGTGGAGCGTGCGGCCGGGGAGGCCATGGAGCGCATGGGAATCGAGGTGGACTACCGCGTGGGAACCATGATCGAGATTCCCCGGGCCGCCGTCACCGCGGACGAGGTGGCGGAGGTGGCCGAGTTCTTTTCCTTCGGGACCAACGACCTCACCCAGCTCACCCTCGGATTCAGCCGCGACGACGTGGCCAAGTTCCTCCCCGAGTACATCGACCGCGGCATCCTCGAGCAGGATCCCTTCATCTCTATCGACCGGGCCGGGGTCGGGGATCTGATGCGGATCGGCGTCGAACGCGGACGGCGGGGCAACCCCAAGCTCAAGATCGGCATCTGCGGGGAGCACGGAGGCGATCCCGACTCGGTGTTCTTCTGCCACGGTCTCGGGATCGACTACGTATCCTGTTCGCCCTACCGCGTTCCCATCGCCCGGCTGGCCGCGGCCCAGGCCGCGCTCAGCGCCTCGTCGGAGCGGCAAGTCCACGCCACCGCCTAGGCGGGGCGGGGAGGCCGCCATCTCCCACGAACCCTCGGTGGCCGTGGTCATCCCCGCCCTCGACGAGGAGCGGTCGATCGGCCGGGTGATCGCCGATCTTCCGCCGCGGTTTCGGTCCCGGGTCGTGGTGTGCGACAACGGGAGCACGGACGGGACCGCCCGCAGGGCCCGGGAGGCGGGAGCGGCGGTGGTGTTCGAGCCCGAACGCGGGTACGGCGCGGCGTGTCTGCGCGCGCTCGGGGAGGTGGCCCGGCATCCGCCCGACCTCGTGGTCTTCCTCGACGCCGACTACAGCGACCACCCCGGGGACGTCGTCGGGTTGGTCGCGCCCCTCGACCGGGACGAGGCCGATCTCGTCATCGGCTCCCGCACCGCGGGGGAGAGGGCACCCGGCGCGCTCACTCTCCAGGCTCGGTTCGGCAACGCCCTGGCCACCCGGCTCATCGCCTGGTTCTTCGGGGTGCGGTTCACCGATCTCGGGCCCTTCCGGGCGATCCGCTGGGAGGCCCTGGAGCGCATGCACATGCGGGATCGCGACTTCGGGTGGACGGTCGAGATGCAGATCAAGGCGGCCCGGATGGGGCTCCGCTGCGCCGAGGTCCCGGTCTCCTACCGCAGGAGGATCGGCACGAGCAAGATTTCGGGTACCCTCAGGGGGACGGTCCTTGCCGGCCGCAAGATCCTGTGGTGGATCTTCAAGGAGGCCCTGCGCCGCCGATCGGAGACACCATGTTCGTCGAGGAATACCTCAAGGAGCTGAGAGAGCACCGCTACAGCCCCCCGGCGATCGCCGCCTACGTGTACAAGTGCGCCCGGCAGTCCTGGAACGCGGCCCAGGAGCGTCCCGCGGCCATCCGGGGAGTGGTGCTGGCCGGGCTCGTTCATCTCGTGCTCCTGTTCGGGGCGTCGGTGGCCATCTCCCTGATCCTCGACCGGGAGCTGGGTCGCGACTACTTCGTGGCCTCGTCCCTGTGGCTGGCGGCCGGGTTGATCTGGGTGGCGCTGCATCTGGGCATGTTCCGTCACGACCGCGAGCTGCCCCTCTCGGGGCTGGGTCTCCCCAACTTCCTCACCCTGGGCCGGCTCCTGACCGTCCCCGCGTTCTATCTGTTCATCACCCGCGGCCACGAACTGCTCGCGCTCATCGCGTTCGGCGTGGGCGGCCTCAGCGACGTGGCCGACGGAATCGCCGCCCGCAAGCTCGGCGCGGTCACGCGCCTGGGCAAGATCTTCGATCCCCTCGTCGACGTGCTGTTCAACGCGGTCGCCGCCCTCGGCCTCACCGTGGCCGGCTATCTTCCGGTCTGGCTCCTCGTCCTCATTTTCCTGCGGTACGGCGTGCTCCTGCTGGGGGCCTGCTGGATCTACGTGGTTCACGGCCCCGTCCGCGTCCAGCCCACCGTCCTCGGCAAGGCCACCGGGGTGATCACCAGCGGCCTGGTGTTCGGCGTCGTGCTCGTGCACCAGTTCCTGGAACCGGGTGCGGCGGAGAAAGTGCTGGAGCTGCTCTACATCGCGCTGGGGTTCGTGTTCGCCCTCACCACGGTGCAGGTGGTGATCCTCGGCGTCTCCAACATCCGGCGGATCGCGCACGGCGACGCGGGGCG
>Ga0214472_10008311_pt1 | contig 10842 bp, 9 predicted proteins | sample RVTome_6_FD_207662 | JGI IMG/M metagenome (GOLD analysis project Ga0214472, IMG submission 207662) | Soil microbial communities from uranium-contaminated site in the Upper Colorado River Basin, Wyoming, United States - RVT140D175 | ecosystem: Environmental > Terrestrial > Soil > Contaminated >...
GCCTGGTACGCGACTTCACTTTTGAAGCGGCTCACCGACTGCCCAGCGCGCCCACGGGTCACAAGTGTGCCCGGCTGCACGGCCACAGTTTCAGAATTGAACTGGTGTGCGAGGGCGAAATCAACGTCGAGACCGGCTGGTTGCTGGACTTCGCGGACATCAAGCGTGCCTTTGAGCCCACGCTGGCACTACTCGACCATCATTACCTCAATGAAGTCGAGGGCTTGGAAAACCCCACCGCCGAAAACCTCGCTCGGTGGATTTGGATCAAAATTAAACCTCAACTGAGTGAACTAACGCAGGTCACCATTGCCGAAACCTGCACTTCGCGGTGCGAGTACCGCGGATGAACATAGATGGACGAACCGGAAAATGAATCGCGGGCCATTGCTGGAGATGGCCGCACGCACCAATCCTCATTATGGGAAGGAATTCGCTATGAAGAAAAGTTTGATCGCAACATTGATGGCCATCGCATTGGCACTCCAAGTATCCTCGGCGGCGGCCTGCCCCAAAGAAAGTAAGACGGCGAAGGGATCGCAACCGTGCGGTGGCAAAGTGGCCGCCGAAAAGGGGACGACCGCCATCGTGGTTTCTAATCGCGTTAGTGACGGCCGTTCTGAAGTCACACCCGAACACACCAAGAGCACCCAAGATACGATCGCCAAGAAGTCCAAGGGTTGTTGCGACAAGAAGAATGCCAAGACCGTCGCGAACAGCAGCCCAACCGCCGACACCGATGAGCGTCCGCTGTCCAAGAAAGTCAACGCCGTCCTGACGTCTTTGCCCGCGATGCAATACCGCGTAGGTGACGAAACGACCCTTTGCTCGAAATCCGCCGCCGCCATGGCGGATCAATCGGGCAAGCCCATCGAGTTCGTCGTTGGTGACGATTCTTTTGCCCACAAGGGCAAGGCCATCGCCCGACTTACGACATTGCTCGATGAAGAGATGGAGTCAATGAAGTCCATTCAGTTCGTAGCCGGCGGAAAATGCCATGCGTGCCCGATGACGGCCAAGAGCGTTGCCAAGAGCTCGAACATGCCGCTCAAATATCGTGTCGCCGGTGTCGACTTCGACAAAAAGAGTGACGCCCAGCAAGCGAAGGACGCGATCGTCAAAGCCGTCGCCGATGTAGCCATGAGCTATAAAGTCGACGGCCAGACATACGGATGCGACAAGATGGCCGGCGCCGAATGCAAGAAGACCGGTAAACACATGACTTTCGTTGTGGGCGGCACCGAAACGGACTGCCAGGCAACGGCCAAGCTTCGGTTGACCGAGGCACGCATCCGAAAGATGATCGAAGTGGCGGCCGCCGCGCAGCAAGGCACGGCCTCATAACATTGCGAAAAACAAAGCGACGATAAAATCACTAAGAGCGCTTGCGAAAAGCCTCTTTCAGAGCCGCGCTCGTTAGGAAGCGGTCCGGTATCGTGTGCAAAAACGCGCTCTCACAGTCGCGGCTCGGTTTGTCGAGTCCGTTCTAAAACATCCTTAAAGGTCCGGCGCACCCTACGCCGGATCTTTTTTTATGGGCGTGAACGAAACCGGGATCGTAACGTCAAACCCACGCCCTAGGGTATTGAGGTACGAATATAAGCGCCCGACAACCCTATACAAGTCTCGCTCTTGCCAGACGGGGCCGCGTTTCGTACGTTTCACCGAAGATGCCCATTCTGCGAGAGCGGTCTGATCATGTCAGCCCCTCATCGCGTCGCGCATGCTGTTGCACGCATGCCGTTCTTACTTAGGGGACTAACTGATGAAACCGTTTCGTTTTAAGGCTTGGTTGGTGGCTGGCTCGTTCCTCTTACCCGCGTCGTGGAACGCAACTGCCATGGCGGGTCCGCACGTCGAGGTGACCATCGAAGTGGAGGACGACCAAGAGGTTGGCCTCGACTTCTTCCACGATGAGCTTTCGGCCCATGGCCACTGGTTTGAGAGCAGCGCCTACGGGTTGGTTTGGGCACCTCATCACATGCCGGAAGGCTGGCAGCCCTACACCGTCGGCCATTGGGAATACACCGATGACTACGGCTGGCTCTGGGTGTCCGACCTCGAATGGGGATGGGCGGCGTTCCACTATGGCCGGTGGGTCTACGACCAATTCAACGGCTGGGCCTGGGTGCCCGATACCGAATGGGGTCCGGCGTGGGTTGCTTGGCGCGAGGGTGAAGGTCACGTGGGCTGGGCGCCCCTTCCGCCGCAAGTGGGCTGGGAGGCCGGCGTCGGGCTCGGCGCCGGCGGATTCGACATCAACCTGCAAATCCACCCGCGACACTGGTCCTTTGTGCCGGAGCGGTACATTCTCGAGCCTCATCTGCACAGACACCGTGTGGCACCCATTCACAAGATCACGCTGTTGAGGAAGACGGCCGATCGAACGCGCTACGTCTCGGTGGACGGGCGGGTGGTCAATCGGGGCCTATCGGTTTCACGAATTCAAGAGGTCGTAGGGCGACCCGTTCCGCGTCGCACGATTCGTGTATCAAGCGGATCGCAGGCCCAGCGACGCATGCACGTCGAGGGCAGTGAAATCACCATGTACCGCCCCAAGGTGGTGAGGCGCACCAAGGTTAAGAATTCGAGCAAGACCAAAGTCTTAACCCGCAAGGTGTCGCAGCCGGGACATAGCGGTCACAAGACCATTGTTCGCCCGGCCAAGCGCGTAAGTGAGCAGACGCGCACCACGATTCGCAAGACCAAGTCTTCCGAGGTAACCGCCAAGAGGCGCACGGGCGAACATTCTGCGAAGAGTTCTTCATCGACGCAAACGCGCAAGGTGGTGCGCCCCTCAAGCGGAAGTACGTCAAATAAAAGTGGAGCGCCCAAAGTGAGAAAGGAAAAGGCAGGATCGCAACCCACCAAAAACAAGAAAAAGCCGTAGACAGTGTGTGGGCACCTCTTTCCGAGCCGCGCCCGTAAGGAAGCGGTCCGGTCTCGGGTGCAAAACTGCGCCCTATGGGTTTGCCATTGAGACTCGTAGACTCGGCAATAAAAGGAGGCGGTCACCGAAGCGCGGTGGCCGCCTCTGTCGTGATTGGGTTTTGACTAACCGCAAACCAAAAACGTCTCCACGACGAGTTCTTCGCACACTTCTCTCTCCCCGACGATGAAGTCTTCGCATACCAAAAGCGTCTCCACGAAGACGTCTTCGCACACTTCAATCTCCACGACGACGTCTTCGCAAATTACGACGAAATCGTCAATGAAGCACTGCTCCTCAAACACGTCTTCGAAGAAGCACTGCTCCTCAAACACGTCTTCGACGAAGCACTCCGTTTCAATGATATCCTCGAAGAAGCACTGCGTTTCAAAGACATCTTGCTCGATGCACGATTCGGTGTCATCGAAAATGACTGTGATCGGCAAGCCGCCGCAACCCATCGAACCCAAAGTGACGATTACGCATAGCATCAGCATCGCGCTCGTTCCCATCCATCGTGTTATCATGCTTCGCATCTGGCCGAGTCTCCGTTTCGTATCACTGGGTTCCTGGTCCGGGCGACGCTCACCTTAAAGGTTTGGCCCACAGGGTCAAGTCGCACTTGCGATCGGTTAATCGCTTACTTATTCGTGTTCGGCGGACTAAACAGCAGATGCGCCGACGCCACCTCATCACGGGCATCCCGTACTTCCGTTGGATGATTGTGATGGATCGCACCGTTGCTGAAGTCCACGATAAAGGCAACCACGCCGGGAACCACACCCAGTAGCAGAAGGCCCGCATCACCCCAAATCCAGGGGCACGTATCACCGGCGCCCGTGCACTGCGCGGTCGAACGAACATACTTGCCCGAAACGCTCGACCGGTGCGCCAACGTGGCACAGCCGCTCGCCAAAGCCAGATGCCCCGCCACCAGCGTGATCGCAACAAACCGACGAAGCGCGCCTTGATACATCATTCGCATAGTACAGTCTCCGCAAACAATCCTAGGAACTTACTCACAATCACGTCGCGCGCAGCTATCGACGATATCGGACGCTACCTGTTGTTATATTTACCCAGTCGCGCGAGGATTCTTTGTGGAAGGCTCCAATGCCCCTTTGCGGGCTCACAGGCGGCCCTTCAAAATCCAGTTGGCCGCCAGAGTGATGGCCGCAGCCGGCGTGTCCGCCCGTGCCAGTCGCCCGCGTTTTGCAGATCGAGCTACCTCATCGCCGACATCGCCGCCCAACAGAATCAAAGGCTTGCCCCGCTTCATGGCCAGCACAATCTCGGAAAGCGTGCCCAGCGCCCCGGGACAGGCGATGACGACGTCGCTCGAGAGAATGTTGATCACGTTCCGGGCGTCGCCCATGTCGGTGACGATGGCCAGATCGAGATCGGGCGCGGCACGGTTCGCCGTGGGATCGGGCAGCACCCCGACCACCAAACCATCCGCGCCGGCGTCGATGGCCTCTCGAGCCCCCTCGGCGGTGGCGGCCATGATGCCGGTGTTCCTACCGCCGTTAAGCAAGATCCACCCGCGCTGGGCAATCATTTGACCGAGCAGCCGGGCATCCGCGCTATCTGCAGCCGTCGCCTTCGATCCCCCCATCACGCCGATAACCGGTTTACGTTCCATGTCTGCCTCAGGCCTGGAGTAGAATCAACGCACACGTGAATCGCAACATTGCGAATGGTCCATGGCATCGACGACCAACGAATTTACCATTTCCGCGTGCCGAGCCGCAGGCTTTAGCTTGCGCGAATTCTCGTCTTGCGATGGACTTGGAATAGCAAGTGACCCGAAATACAAAACGGTAATCACTCTGGACGGCGTGTATTGTATCCTAAGCCGCGGGAGACTGCACGGTCAACGGACAAGAGGCGCCCATCGCGAATGGATACGGCACGCCAGAGAAGGCATCCTGACACTTAAGAACGTCCGAAACGTCCACCAGAAAAGCCGTCGTGTCCGGCTATCCCGACGATCCGCGACTTGGTATCCTTGCTTCATGGTGGTGGCCCCTAAAGGTGTACGCCGCGCCGGGGCGATGCGTTGACGTCCCCAGGTTTCTTGCTCCGATTACGAGATAATCTCCATCCATGTCCGCGGAAATTCCGAACACATCCAGTTCCATCGCATCCGACGCGGTTAGTTTTTGGAACTCGCACTGCCCCCGTGCGGGCGGGGCGGTCAGCACGCCGAAGACGAAAACAATGCCAAAACTCCACTTCATAATCCCGACTTGCTTTCGGTACGTATTCGATGTCATGGTCTTCTCCCTTCTATCAACACGCGCTTGGCTTGACGTGGCACGGGGCGTTGCGGCCCCGAAGGATCAATGTAACCGTTTCGACCGGCGCGATCAAGAAAAACCCGACAAGAACGACCATTTTGTGGACAATGCGACGCCGCAGGAGCAGCGTGCATGGTGAATAGACCATGAGGGTAGGCTTTACAGCCTACGAACAAAAAGCGATCAGAAAATGTTAGAAATGTGTTGCAGGCCCGGCACTTTTCGGGCTATTTGGAACCATCATCTTTTTCTACTTCGCCGATCGCGGCGTCCAAATACGTGAACCCGATTGCACTCGGGAAGAATCGCGCGCCTAATAGGCGGCGTGGAGCCGTCCTATACATTCTTCGATCACACGGCCGACATGGGCATCACCATCCGCGCGCCTTCGCTGCCCAGGTTGTTGGCGCCGGCCGGTGAAGCACTATACGCAGCCATCGGACAGCTCGCAGCCGGCGGCGATTCGCGAGCACTGAGCCTGGAACTACAAGGCTCCACCTCCGCCGAGTTGTTGCGCGACTATCTCGGCGAATTGCTTATTCTATTCGAGCGCGATCGCCGCATGGTACTCCGCGTACAAGTATTAACCTACTGCGACAAGCGACTGTCGGCAACCCTGTTCACCCAGGCGATCGACGATCAGCGTAGCGTATACCATCGCGAGGTCAAAGCCATAACCTATCATGAACTGCGGGTGCAGGAAATCTCGGGTGGCTATGAAGCCAGCGTCATTCTGGACATTTGACGGCCTAAGTGTAGCACCGGATGCCTTCCGGTGAAAAGGATCATCATGCCCGAAAAATACACCGGACCGCTTGAACGCCTCGATGCCACGCGGTGGCGGATTCCCAAGTCATACAAGCAAGAAATGCTGGTCGATGGCATCATATACGCCGACGACAAGCTCATCCGTGCCGTGAAGCAGGATAAATCACCCGAGCAAGTCGCCAACGTCGCCTGTTTGCCCGGAATCGTCAAGTACTCGTTGGCCATGCCGGACATTCACTGGGGTTACGGATTCTGCATCGGCGGTGTGGCCGCAACCGACCCCAAACAGGGTGGCGTGATCAGCCCCGGAGGCGTGGGTTACGACATCAACTGCGGTGTGCGGCTCATCCGCACCAACATCACCGTCGACGACGCCAAACCGCTCATGCAACGCCTGGTGGAAACGCTCTTTCGAACCGTGCCATGCGGAGTGGGTCGCGGTGGTGTCATTAAGTTTGACAAGAAAGAGCTGCGGCACTTAATGGCGGAGGGGTCCGCGTATGTTGTGGACAAAGGGTTTGGGTGGTCGAGTGACATCGATACGACAGAAGCCGGCGGATTGATCAAAGGTGCCAGACCGGACTATCTGACCGATCGGGCGCTGCAGCGCGGGTTCGACCAATGCGGCACGCTGGGCAGCGGTAATCATTTCCTGGAAGTGCAGGTCGTTGAGCGGATCGATAACCCGGCGGCCGCACGGGCCATGGGGCTCGAAAAGGGTTGCATCACTGTCATGATTCATTCCGGCTCACGCGGTCTGGGCTATCAGGTCTGTGACGACGCGCTCAAAGACTTGCGTGGCGTACCGCGCAAATACGGCATTGACTTGCCGGACAAACAACTCGCCTGCGCCCCGGTCGAATCTCCGGAGGGGAAGAAGTATCTGGGTGCCATGCGCGCGGCGGCTAATTACGCCTGGTGCAACCGCCAGATCATGACGCATTTGACGCGGCAGGCATTTGCCGAAGTCTTTGGTCAACCGGCCGAGCGACTGGGCATGCACCTGGTCTACGACGTCGCCCATAACATCGCCAAGATCGAGCCGTACGCAGTCGACGGGAAAATGACCGACCTCTGTGTACACCGCAAGGGTGCCACACGCGCTTTTCCGCCCGGCCACGCGGAGCTTCCCGATCGCTATAAGCCCATCGGACAACCCGTCCTGGTGCCCGGCGATATGGGGCGTGCGAGCTACGTGCTAGTGGGTCAGCCCGGCGCCATGGAGCACACCTTCGGCAGTTGTTGTCACGGTGCGGGTCGGTGCATGTCACGCGGGGCCGCCATCCGTGCCGGCAAAGGCCGATCCATCCGCCAAGAACTCCTCAATCGCGGCGTGATCGCGCTCGCTCGCGGGCGCACAGGGCTGGAGGAAGAGCAGCCCGACGCCTACAAAGACGTCCTGCAAGTCGTAGACGTGCTACACCGCGCCGAGATCAGCCGGCGCGTGGCCATGCTACGACCGCTCGGCGTAATCAAGGGATAGCGCTCGCGCGGCCACTTCATTGGCTGCCATAAATGTGGCACTTTCGGTTCTTCGCAATCCCACCAATGTCGCAATCACGGCATCCCTGATCTATTAGACTCGTTTTCGGACGTTTACGTTCCGATAGTGCGCGCTGCGCCCTCAATACGTGACAACGCACTGATCAAATAAGAAGCGCGCAATCCGAGTTATCAGTACTGAAAATGGGGAGACTGCGCGAAATGGCTAAGATATCGTTTGCATCCGCGCGGGTTATATCTGATGTTTCGCTTGATTATGTTTGACCAATTGTGCACGCGGGTGCGCACCGGATGTTCGAGTTTTCGGACACGGTCAAACATAGAGACCGTTACCGCGCAGGAGGCTACCTGATGCAGAGGAAAATGGGGATTTGGAGTGTCTTAGTACTGGGGCTTGTCCTGGGAGGGTGCGATGCGGCCTCCTTCGAGTCGTTCATGAGCGGCAGCAAGGATAAGTCCGACACCGCCTTTCAAGACGACACCGATACCACTGGAACCATGGATGCGTCCACAAGTGCTGACGACGACGGATCGGATAGTGCCGATAACGTGGCAGATTCTGGTGATGATGGCTCAATCGTGCTCGAAGCGACCGTGATCGACGAATCAGGCGCGGATGAGCCGGACGATGGATCCAAGGCTGCCGCAACGGGCGACTCTACCGACGAGGAGCTCACGGATTCGCTGTTCGTTCCGCCGGGTCAGATGCCGGAGGCGGATCGAGTGCTTATCAAGTTCCGACCAGGCGCGACGGCCAGCCAGCGGGCGGCGCTACACCGCGCCAATCGACTTTCAGTGGATCAAACCATCCCGCAGCTCCAGGTCCACGTCGTCAAGATCCCCCCCGGCAAGACGGCCGACGACATCATCGCCCGGTACGAAAGGCATCCGCTTGTCGAATACGTCGAAATCGACAAACACGCGCCACCAGCGCTCGTGGCCAATGATCCCTATTTTCCTAGGGAGTGGCACCTGCACAAGATCGGTGTGCCGGAGGCGTGGGATATCACCACCGGCAGTCCCGACATCGTCATCGCCATTCTCGATACGGCGGTATACGCTCAGCATGAGGATCTCGCATCCAAGTTAGTGCCGGGCTGGAACGTTGTTGACGACAATGCAGACACCAGCGACGCACGCGACCATGGCACACTTGTCGCCGGCGCTGCTGGCGCAGACACGAACAATGGGATCGGCGTGGCAGCTCCGGCGTGGAACTGCAAGATCATGCCCATCGTCGTCACCGACAACGGCTGGTCGGGTAGCGTCAAGCTCGCCAACGGTGTCGTCTGGGCTGCCGATCACGGGGCCCGGGTGGCCAACATGAGCTTTGAGATCTTTCATACTTCGATTATGACCGATGCGGCGCGATACATGCAAGACCGAGGTGGGGTAGTAGTTCAGTCCGCCGGTAACTCAGGCACGTTTAGTGAGTTCCCCGATGATCCGTTAATTCTGAAGATCAGCGGGACCAACCCCGACGACACGTTGACCAACTTCACCGTCACAGGTAACGATATCGATCTCGCCGCGCCGGCCCTTGGAATTTATACCACAAGCCTGGCGCTGGGCTATGGCGGTGCCACTGGAACATCCGTGGCAGCCCCGATCGTGTCGGGCGTTGCCGCGCTTGTCCTTTCAGTAAACCCGAACCTTACCGGCCAGGACGTGCAGGATATCCTCAAGCAATCCGCGGACGACCTGGGTCCGCGTGGCTGGGACACCGGCTACGGCTGGGGGCGCGTGAACGCCGCCAATGCGGTCGAATTGGCACAGAATTGGGACGCCGGCGCGCCGGATAACCAAGATCCGACGGTAACCATAGTCGATCCGACGGATGCGCAGGCGGTAAGCGGCTTCACCGACGTATCGGCCACCGCATCTGACAATACCGCTGTCTCACAGGTCGACCTGTACTGCGATAACGAACTGGTTAGTTCCGACACCGTCGCCCCGCACCAGTGGGCAGTCGACACGACGGTGCTGACCAACGGCGACCATACCTTTCTGGCCGTGGCTTTTGATTCGTCTGGGAACAGCGCCAATTCGGCGCCGGTAATGGTAACCGTCGACAACACGCCGCAGTGCGAGTGCCCGGCCGATTGCTCGACGCCCGACCTGGCCGAGGTCGCGGGCGTGACCTGCAAAGACGGCGTGGACAACGATTGCGATGGACAGATCGACTGCGACGACTCGGATTGCAACTCCGACGAGGCCTGCTTCGTGCCCGGCTGCGGCAATGGCGTGTGTGAGACGGATGAAGATCGATGCAACTGCCCCGGTGACTGTGGCGCAGCGCCGTCGAGCGAGAACAAGTGCAACGATGGCACGGACAACGACTGCGACGGACTGGCGGATTGCGACGACGCGGACTGCACGGCCGACGCCGCCTGTTTCGTGGCCGGATGTGGCAACGGCGTCTGCGAAACGGATGAGACCATCTGCAATTGCGCCAGCGATTGCGGCTCGCCGCCGTCGAGTGAGACCAGTTGCAAGAACGGAAGCGACGACGATTGCGACGGGGCCGTGGATTGCGCCGACGCCGATTGTGCGACCGATGCCATTTGTGCTCCCGATCCCTGCGGGGACGGCGTATGCGACGCGGCCAACGGTGAGGACGGCTGCACCTGCGCAGTGGATTGCGGTGCGGCAGCCAACAGCGAAACGGACTGTTCCAACGGAATCGATGACGACTGCGACGGGCTGGCCGACGGCGACGATCCGGACTGCTCGTCGGTACCCGGTTGCGGAAACGGCGTCTGCGAGGGTAACGGAGAGGATTGCTTTTCTTGTCCGCAGGACTGCGGTTGTCGAGGCAAGAACTGCAAGGCCTGCTGCGGCGACGGCGTCTGCGGCAGCCCGGGTGAGAACAAGAATAGCTGCCCGGTGGATTGTGCACCGTAGGGTTGGCGTTGTACCCGGCCGGGTGCCCCATCCTTGCGAAGCAAGGGTGGGGTACTTTTTCATTTTCGTTCTGGTCGTTGAGGGTCGCGTGAGAAGATTCTCGACCCTTCATCTACGGTGAAGAACGGGGCATCCAGTGATCGTCCCCCACCCTTCGACTTCGTCGAAGAATGGGGCACCCATTTGAAAAACGCGCGGGTGCCCCATCCTTGCGCAGCAAGGGTGGGGGACCGATTCGATGGAAGGACCGAGTGCCCGGCACAAGTCCGTCCCCCACCATTCGCCTGGGGCGAAGACTGGGGCACCCATTTGAAAAACGCCCGGGTGCCCCATCCTTGCGAAGCAAGGGTGGGGTACTTTTTCATTCTCGTTCTGGTCGTTGAGGGTCGAATGAGAAGATTCTCGACCCTTTATCTACGGTGAAGAACGGGGCATCCA
>Ga0214472_10008312_pt1 | contig 10842 bp, 12 predicted proteins | sample RVTome_6_FD_207662 | JGI IMG/M metagenome (GOLD analysis project Ga0214472, IMG submission 207662) | Soil microbial communities from uranium-contaminated site in the Upper Colorado River Basin, Wyoming, United States - RVT140D175 | ecosystem: Environmental > Terrestrial > Soil > Contaminated >...
CGCCGGCCGCTCAGCCTACATCAGCCGCAGCAGCTCGCGCTCAGGGGTGGGGGATTTTGAGGTGGCCACCGGTGGGGGAGTTTGGGTGGCCGCCGGGGCCTGGAAACGGTGGTTGGAAACAAGGGGGAGGTCACGAGGCGGGTGCGACACCAATCCGTCCTCAACCGATACGTCGTTCTCCTGAAGTACGGCTACTCCTACGATGTCAATCGGGGCGACAGGTACTGGCAACAGTTAACTGCAGCCAGGGACTTGAGGGACTACTACACGCACCTCGACGTCACTGAGCCGCGAGCCATCTCTTCGCAGCAGGTCGTTGAGTTCATGGAAGTCGTCCTGCTCGGGATGATCTGTCCCTCAGTGGCACTTGGGAGAACAATCCTACTCGGAATCTACGACCTGTATGGGAAGCTGGCTGAGTTGTCAGAACTGGCCGAGGATTTTGTTGAGCAACCCTTCTTTAGGGACTGGCCGTTCCAAGAAGGATACATGTTCCATTGCAACTTCGATAACGTGGACGGTGATCGGTTCCCGAGCGTGCGGGACTTGGAGCGATACCGGCGTCTGCTCAACGCCGAAGCCGAGAGGGCTAGAGGGAACAGACCCGAGTAGGCTAAGCGAAGTACCCACTTGGTCGACATGTGACTCGAAGCTGCCGCTTGTAGCGCGCCCAATCTCACGCCCGACGCGTAACCGACATCAAGCCCGTAGCCTTCCTTCGCCCCCCTCCAGAGAACTGCGAGCGGGCTGATTGTCGCTTCCGGTCCCGGGCCCACTGGCGGGCGCTGTGACGCCGGGCAGGACACGAACAGGGGAGTCTCAGCGCTCTGGGAAAGAACGAGCCGACGCTCGTTCGATCTTCGGGTCGTTCGGGTTAGCCGATTCATTGATCCGAAGTTGTAGAACGAACCCATCGTTCGGTCGGCGGTCGTACACGAAGAGAGTCAGGTAGACCTTGGGAAGCAGTTCACGTCCGCACATCACCGCGATGGGCGCTGGGACCGCTGGAAAAAGGTGTATAGCCGGCAAGCCTGGGTGGGCACCAAGAATGCTGCTCAAGGCGCCGTGATATGCATGCCCAAAGTTCACCAGATCGGCCCGGAGTCTGAGATAGTGAGGGGTCGGCTCAAGGCCGTCTAGCGTGATCTCATAGACGGAGAACGTGGCGTCCACGTTCTTCGGCAAGTCTGTCTCGTGAATGGTCCCGCTCAAGGAGAGCAAAAGGGCGACTTTGGAGGGATCGGAACCAGTGCGAATTCTCCGGAACTGGTACTTGGCTGGAGAACCCGTGGATTTCCACTTCCAATCCTCGGAATCTCGGTGCCGCTGAAACAGGTCAACGGGGACCTTGTTGCTGAGCTGACTGCCCAAGAACATGAGAAGCGACATCGGCCCTATTGCGAAGAGTGAGATATGCCCCGATTGGTCGGCCTCCCCACCATCGTCGTACAACCTCCGGATCTGTTTCCTGATGGTTTCCACGCCCGCCTGGATGACGGCTTCACCATCGACGACAGTTCCAGCGAGATCAATGACGGTACCTAGACGACTGAACGGGTATCGAGGCAGTAATGCGGCCGTCATATGTGACGGCGAGATGCTCACGGCCTGATCGCCAATCCTCGCTTTGAACTGCACCACCGCCGTCCGTAGTTCGTTGGGGAGCCCGGTCAAATGGTGGATTCTATGTTCGTGCTCGCGCTTGAACCGCCTTAGCCGTGCCCGTGAGTACTCGTCTTTATGAACATCGATCTCTAAGTGGCATTGCGGACAAAGAAGCATCAGGTTGTCGATAACGTTAATGTCGAGAGGGCGACCAGGGCCCCGACCGCGGGGGCCCCCTTCGCGGAACGCAACTATGTGGGCTGCTTGCCCGAAATTGCCGGTGCTTCTGGTCAGCGGGTTCTCAAGCACATCCTGATTACACCCCGCAAACTCACATTTCCCTCCTGCCCTGACGTACAGAATGATGCGAGCCAAAGTTCGCAAATCTGCGCTCCTAACTCGAACAACCGGCGATACCGCTTGCGTAGCTCTACGCTTCGTCGACCGGCGTGCGCTCATCATCGCCCTATACTCTTGGAATAGGACCGTACCGGGCGTTGGGAGCCCACCTCCCGTAACACCGCCGACAGTCGCTCTTCCGACCTCGCGGCGACGCATCTGGGAATGCGGGACCGAAGATCCAAAATCACCGGGCCGTGGCACTTCCGGAGTCGCAGGCCACTGCCGCACGGACATGGAGCGTGCCCCCTGACCGCCTTCGTCGCGACCAGCCTTAGAAACCGCAGGATCACGAAGGGGCTCTCGTTCCCGAATCGCTCCTGATAGAATCGAAGGACGCCGGCCTCACCGTGGTCCCATTCGCCTTGTTCCCAAGCATCCGAAACACCCCGCGAGATCAGGCTCTGAACCGCGAAGTACCCGCGCATGGGGCCATCCAAGAACTCCTTGAGACTCAGGCCCTTCGGGTATTGAAACCAGAACGCGTCCGGGAGGGCGATACAAGCCGTCCCGTCATGGCTGACGTGACGGTCCTCCGATTGCGGAATGCGCCCGCCGATCTCTCGTACCACGGGCAGTCCCCCCCGCACTGCACGGTCCGGTTCAACCTCGACGAGATACTGATCTAGAACCCAACCCGCTTCGTGGAGCGAGTAGTGGCCCCGGAGGACAACGTCGGACCCTCGGTGCGTGAACGTGAGGTCCGGGTACGCATCCTCCACCTCCCCTCGGTCCTTGTCAAAGGCAGCCGGGTCTCTGACATACCACGGCCTAGTCACGGCTTGCCCAAGGCTTCGTCTTGCTAGGCGTGGCCACCGCAATCCGTTTCAGGGCCGCTATACGGCCCTCCTCGTCTTCTTCGACCTCACCGAAAACCGCCTGCCAGCCCGACTGGTCGATAGTCCCAAGTGTCCTTCCCGCGGCTGCAGACAATTGCGAGCGCACTTCGTCGTTCAGCAAGTCCGACAAGTCGTTCCCTTCGGGATTTGCTGGGTCTTCGACCGCCAGATCACCAGCATGATCCCTAAACTCTGTCCACACGTGCAACAACTGATCCGTGAGGGAGGCGTCCTTCTTGTCGGTCAGGAGTTTCACCACGAGCAGCTCCAACACGAACGTCTTGACTTGAAGCTTCTCTCGCTCCCGCCACAGCTTCATGAGGCGGATCGCATCGATGACCCCGCTCTCCTTCACGTGGGCGACGTGCACGTCCAGGTTTGTCTTGAGACGCTCCTTGTCACCGGTCGTCCGGTGGAGGAAGACATCACCGTCTTTGCCCTTAACAAAGCGGCCCGGCACAACGTCGACGTGCAGGTCTGCATCCTGGTCCGGGTCGCGGACGCGGATCGCCGACCCCTTCGAAACGGTCGCGTACTTCTTGGCAAGTGCGCTCTCAGTCCGGTCGTAGATCTCCTCCAGCGTTGCGCCGGCGCTGTCATCGTCGTGGGCGAAGTAGGAGCTAAGGTCAAGGTCGTAAGATTCCTTGATCATCGTCCCCTTGGCCTTGGAGCCCCCTTCCCGAATCCTTGGGGCATCGCCGAACTCATCCCGGAGAACCTGCTCAACTTCCTTCCGGTGTTTCTGAAGCTCCGTCAGTTCCGGGCCTCCATGCACCCAGTGTTTGGTCGCGCAGCACCGCATCCAAGTACTCATTGTCCGTCATGACTTGATCTCCTTAGGTCGAGCGTTTCCGTCTCTCCAATTCCTGCACTCACTCTTGCAGAATCAGCGATCCTCTCTTCAACACCCTGCGAACCACCCCCTGGATTGCCGCGTCGCCCGTTACCACGATCGGCTCGTGCCGCGGGTTCGTTGATTCCGGCCTAAGCACGCTGTAACCGGGTGCCTGCACTAAGCGCTTGATCGTCGCCTCGCCGTCAATCAGAGCTACCACGATCTCGCCGGGGTTGGCGGCAGGCTGCTCCCGAACCAGGACCAGGTCTTTGTCCTCGATCTTGCCACCTGGAAGACGGGCCCGATTCATGGAATCGCCACGCACTCTGAGGAGGAAAAATCGTCCGGAATGCCGGGCGAACATGTCTTCGGGTAGCCGAACCCAACCCTCCCTATTCTCCTCGGCCAACATTCGCGGTCCCGCCGGGGCCTCGCCCACGAGCGGAACCGCCCGCGTCCTCGTCCCACCCTCGACCGCCTTGAGCGACCGAAGCCCCCGAGCGCCCGGCCATCGTTCGATGTAACCCTCTGTCTCCAGCAGTCGTAGGTACCGCCATACTGTGCGCGTTGAGCCAGCTCTTAGGAGTCGCCGCAACTCCTCCACTGTGGGCGCGACGCCGTGATGCGCCACCCACTCCTGGATCGCGCTCGCAACGTGCTCGACCGTGAAGAGCGGCTTCCTACCCATGGTATTCTGTCTCTCGATATGGCTCAATCATTTCCTTATTCTACCGGGGTGAGAGGCTGACATCAAGTGGTTCCCACGACCGGACAGCATCCGCATGGGTTCCCGGTCGCCTTGACCGCCGACGGACGGAGAAAGAGAATCTCAAGTGCACTCTGCGCTCGGACGAGAAGACAAATGTCACAACGATTGCTAGTAAGTGTGCGCGGCCCGAAGGAGGCGCTGGTGGCGGCCCGTGCCGGGGCCCACATCGCCGACGTTGAGTTCCCAGCATCTGCGTTAGGAACACCCTACCCCCTCAACATCTCGACCGTCCGGAAGCGGCTGAACGGCACCGGGTTTCGGCGGGTGGCCGTCTCCACGAACATCGGAGAGCGACAGATAACCCGCGCGACCGCTTGTCAGGCAGCACTCGGTGTGGCCACGGCCGGCGCCGATTTGATCAAGTTCGGACTCGCGGAACTGACGCTTGAGGCGGCGGTCTATCTTGGCAGAAACATCGTTAGGTCAGTCCGTAAGTGGTTCCCGGATAGGGGACTCTATCCAGCAGTCTTCGTAGACGACGAGATGTGTCGGTTCCTTGACCCAATCGAGGACGGTCCAGCGCTGGCACGGGCGATCAACAGCGACGGAGTGCTCATTGACACCTACGATAAGAACGTCGGCCAGGGATTGTTGGACTACGTTTCAATCCCGGACATCAAGCGGTTCACGCGGGCGTTGCACCGACAACGGCGGGAGGCCTGGGTCGCCGGCTCGATCACGACAGCGGAGATCGGTGAGTTGTGGTCCGCCGGAGTTGATGTTGTCTGCGTCCGTGGGGCCGCGTGCGAACCCGACCGAGCGACCGGGCGGTTCGGCAAGGTAACAGAGGAGCGTGTTCGTGAGCTTATGTCCACCGTGCCTCGACGGCGACGCTAGACACGGATAGACAGTCGCGACGAGATTCGACGAGGACTGATCCCGGAGGATTCATCGTATGTTATGCGGCATGTGAGCAGCGCGTTGGGAGCACGCCACTCGTCTCCGTTTCTTGGGCGTGGACTCGGATCAGGCGCGCGTGTCTTGACCGATGGAGCGTGACGAATCGTGACGGAACGAATCGACAAACAAGCGTTCCTCGCCGCCGTGATATGCCCCACGCAGGGCTGGTATGTCTTCCGAGCACCCGAAGACCAGCCGAGGCCGGCCCTGGAATGGCGGTTCTACGTCGGTAACGAGATCGGGCGGATCGCGAGAGCCGGACTGGGCGAGGCCGTGCGGCTTCCCAGAACTCCGGTTGAGGCCGCCAGGGCGGCCACCGCTGAGGCCCTCGGCCACGCCGCGAACGTAGTCGCGCTCGAAGCCACGTTCGCCAGCGACGACTTCATCGCCCGCGCTGATGCCGTCCGCCGGAACTCCGGCGGGTGGGACCTTATCGAGGTGAAGTCAGGAAAGCTCCCCAGCAATCGGGACCCTGAAGAGGTCAAATCGGACTACATCGACGATCTCGCCTTCACGGCCTCTGTCGCCGACGCCTGCGGAGTCAACATTGCCCGATGCGTCCTGGTTCTCGTTCGGGGGGAGTACCGCTACGGTGAGCCGCTTAGCGAGCTGCTCGGGGAACTCGATGTCACAGAGCAGGTGCTTCCGCGAGCCAGGGAGTTCAGCGGACTGGCTCCCGCGATTGCGACGGCTCTTCGTTCTGAGACTCGCCCGGACCCTGCGTTGATCCTCGCCTGCAAGGACTGCCCCTTTTACGAGACGGACTGCCTCGGGGTCGGAGTCTCCGACCCGCTCTTTGCGCTGCCGCGATTGAGCTCCAAACGGTTCGAGCAATTCAAAGCCTATGGACGGATCTCGGCACTGCCCACCGACGCACAACTTACGGACGCACAGCGGCGCGTTGCCGACGTGATCCAGTCAGGACGACCCCTCGTGGAGCCCGAGGGTTTGAAGCACCTCGACAATGTCCTTTGGCCAGCTTCCTACTTGGATTTCGAGAGCGTCAATCCAGCCATTCCGTGGTTTCCCGAGGCGGGACCCTACGAGCAGATACCGTTCCAGTTCTCCATTCACCGGTGCGAAGGACCCGGCCAGGTAGTGGCTCACCACGAGTATCTCGCTCCAAGCGAAGGGGACTGGCGGGAGGAGTTGGCTTTATACCTCGCTGAGCATCTCGCCGACCGAGGCTCAACTCTCATGTACTCCAACTACGAACGGCGCATGCTGAACTACCTCGCCGGAGCGGTCCCCGCGTTGGCTCCACGACTCGGCGCACTTCAGGAACGACTGTTCGACTTGGAACCCGTGTTCAAGAACGGGTATTGCCACCCGGGTTTCCGCGGTCGCACATCCATCAAAGAGACGCTCCCGACGATGGTCACTGACCTGAGCTACAAGAACCTCAGCGTACGCCGAGGGGACGACGCGGCCGGCTTGTTCGGGCTAATGAGGGTCGGCAAGTACTCGGCCACGGAGTGCGCACAGCACAGGGACAGTCTGCTCGAATACTGCAAGCTGGATACGCTTGCAATGGTGCGGCTGCATCAAAAGCTCCTGGAGATCCGGGCTTTGCAGCGTTGAGCCCGCTGGGAACGTTACTCGGGGGCAACCCCGCGCTGGATCGCACTATATTGGTAATGGCCTGCGTAGATTCGGCATTGTCCGGCATCCAGAATGCCGTATTATGAGCACGGGTCGGCACCGGGTTACCGTCGCTCTTCAAGCCCTTGAAAGGCACCCCCGATAGGTATGGAAGCTCCCCCTCTCAGAAAGCCCACGCCCACAAGCACCGTTGGACGCGGCAAGGCTCTAATCCGCGACCAGGCGCCGGACACAGATCATTGGAATGACGAATGGGTCACCATCGTCCACGGAGACAGCCTGGAGCACTACCACCAATGGCCGGCTCCGACCGTGGTCATCTCGGACGGTGGCTACGGCGTCCTTGGGTTTGAGGGCGACACTTCAGGTCATTTGGGCCTGCCGGAGTGGTACGAGGCGCATGTGGCACGATGGGCCAAGGCTGCAACTCCAAGCACCACGCTCTGGTTCTGGAACTCAGAAATCGGCTGGGCCGCGGTGCACCCAGTCTTGGAGAAGCACGGCTGGCGCTACGTCAACGCCAACATCTGGGACAAAGGGAAGGCACACATCGCAGGCAATGTGAACACCACCCTAATTCGTCGCTTCCCTGTGGTGTCCGAACTCTGTGTTCAGTACGTCTACGAAGCCAGAGTCAACGGCCTTCCCCTCAAGGAGTGGCTCCTGAAAGAATGGAAGCGCACCGGTCTTCCGTTGCGGCTGGCTAACGAGGCGTGCGGCGTTGCAGACGCGGCGGTGCGCAAATACTTCGATCAGGGACACCTGTGGTATTTCCCGCCACCTGAGAAGTTCGCAATGCTCGTGGACTACGCGAACAAACGGGGCAGGCCAGACGGTCGCCCCTATTTCTCACTAGACGGCGCTAGCCCGGGAACTGCGGCCGCATGGGCGAAGATGCGTTCCAAGTTCCGTTGCCCACACGGCGTGACGAACGTCTGGTCGAGAGTACCGCTGAACGGTGACGAGCGTGTGAGGGCGCCCAACGGAAAGGCGATGCACCTCAATCAGAAGCCTCTCGATCTCATGTGCCGGATCGTCGAAGCCTCAAGCGACGAAGGGGACGTTGTGTGGGAGCCGTTCGGCGGTCTGTTTACGGGAGCCCTGGCGGCCCGGCGACTAAAGCGTCGCGCGTTCGCTGCCGAGATCGACGGGACGTACTTCCACTACGGACTACAGCGACTTATTCAAGAAGCTCGTCAGCATCCACTTCTTTGACATCAAGGTGCTTGAGAAGCGCTGCTTTGATCGTCGCGTCATTCTCCCCAGCCAACAAGCGCCTCCATTCGCCGACGGTCATCCCGTTGACAATCACCGCGTTCATCCGGTCCTTGAATGCCTCAACGTCGGCCTGCTCAATACGGTCCATCTTGGAAAAATTTGAATCTGACCGGTATTCGAACTTGGCCATCAACTCTCTGAGCCGAGCCTGATACTCGGGCGTCGTCTTGTAACGACGTCCCTCTTTGCCCCAGCTCTCCACGATCCGCCTGGCCCGGTCGAAGTCCTTTGCCGATCCCTGCCACTTGTAACCAGCCGTGGTGGTCTGCTGGAGGTTTCGTGTACGCTTGACTGTATCTCCAGGCTCAATGACAAGGTAGTCTGGAGGATCGTGGTAGTGCTCGTCACGCGCCTGTGCGACCGCCAGCCCCGAAACGACGCACACCCCCAGAATGTGAGGCTTACCAAAGATCAGCTTCTGGGGCAGCCAGGCCAGCAAGGCGACGTAGGTATTGTCCTTGAGGAAGTGAGCTTGGCTGCCCTTGAACCGCGCAGTGATCTCCGTCGCCAGCGGAAACCAAGCCTTGATCTCGAAGCCAGGCACCGGCTCAACGCCCCCCTTGAACACGGTGTCTGGGAAGTCCGGGTCCTGGCGCACCCACTTCCCCAGTGCCTGAAACTCTTTCCTGTCGTTCAACAGTTCGACGGTATTGAACTCGATCAGGTTGCCGAGTAGCGGGGACAGCTTTGAAATCACCTTGGCAAGGTTCAGTGCCGCGTCGGGGGAGACCGGTTTACTAACCGTGAGCACGTCGAAGACATGCCCCGGCAGCTTGGCGAGATAGCGACCGGCAATCTCGATCACCTCCCTGGTGTTCACCGGGCCGTGCCACCCCTGGGGGCCCGCTCGACCTTCCTTAGGATTGCGTAAGGATCGGCACCGAGTGCGCGTGCCACTGCCAGAAACTCAATAGCATCGAGCCGTCGCTCCCCCAGCTCGAACTTGGACACAAAGGACTGGGGCTTCCCTAGACGGGCGGCGAGTTGCTGCTGGGTCAACCCAGCGGACTTTCGCTCGACTACGAGAAGATTCCTCAGGAGCTTGTAGCGCTTCGAGAAAACCGATTTCGGCACTTGAGTCGCCCGACGCTCTCACGGTCAGTGCTCTTAATAACCCACAATGGGATGTCATCCCAAAACGGGATAATCGCATTCGGCGGAGTCTCGGCGTACCCAACCGTGGTAAGTTTCGTAACTGGAAGAGGTCCAGAGCCTCGTCGTCAGGGAGGAAGACCATGCTGACCAGCCGGATCGGCGGCGCGTGCTTCGACGACCACCGCAGGCGTGGCTATCTCGTCCCGCTTCACGACGACGGTGAGCCGGCGGGGTCTTACCTCCGAATTTCGGGTTTTCGGCGTACTCGGGAAAACCGCCATCTTCGACGCTCGTTCAGGAGTGCGCCTTGACTCCGAACGAGTTCCTGGCGAAGTGGAGAGCCGAGGCTGACGCCATGCGCCGCCGCGGAGTCATGGTCAGCGGGGCGCAGTTATGCGCGGAGATACTGAGCGACTTTCAGTCAGTCATTGCCTCCGAAGCCGATACCGTTCTCTCGCTGCCGGACGCCGCTGTGCGGTCTGGTTACAGCCCCGAGCACCTCGGCCGGTTGGTGCGACAGGGGCGCGTCCCGAACGCTGGTCGAAGGGGAGCGCCATGCATCCGGGCCGCCGACCTGCCCCGTAAGCCCCGAGGCCTGGTTCCGACCGGGCCCCAGGCGTATGATCCAACTGCCGATGCTCGGACCCTTCTCGACCGACAGAGAGGGGGCAGTAATGGCTAAGCCGACCAGGCGAGACGGTTGGCGATGTGTCGGTGGCAAATGGACCCGATCTGCAGGCGAACGCGGTACTAGGGTCCGGCTCTTTCAAAAACGAAGAAACGGGACGTTTTATCGGGCTGTGTGGGTTCGTGGGCGAGGACATGACCGCGCGTGTCTCCACACGCACGAGCGGGACGAGGCAGATCGACTCGGCAAGCAGTTGCTGGCCGCGCTGCTCTCAGGGGAGGCTCACAAACTGGGAAGCGGCAGCGTTTCACTCAAGGCGCTTTGGGAGCGATTCAAGAACGAGTCTCCCAACTTCCTCGATAACCACCTACGAACCAGGCAAGAGACCGAGGTGAGGGCAAAGGTCCTCATGGCGTTTTTCGGAGAGGACTGCGATGTCCGACACCTCACCGCGCGGGATCAGGCCTGCTACACGACTCAACGGATAGCGGGCGGTATCCGCTACGCCGAGGATCGGGTAACGCAGCGAGTACGGGCTCGGTCCGTAGAAGCAGACTTGGTTGTTCTTCACGCGATGCTTTCATGGGCCACAACGGTTCGTGTGCCAGGCGGAGGACGGTTGCTGGAGCACAATCCTCTGTCCGGAGTCAAACGGGTCCGAGAACTCAACCCCAAGCGGCCGGTCGCAACGTGGGAGCGGTACCAAGCAACACGCGCGGCGATGCAGGCTCTGAGGGCCGCGGCGGCCTCTGAGACCGAGCAAAGCCGGTGGACCAGGGTGGAGTTGGCCCTGGTGCTGGCCGAAGCCACAGGGCGCCGTCTCGGGTCCATACGGCAGCTCCGCTGGGAGGACATCAACTTCCAGCGGGCCACGGTTCGATGGCGAGCGGAG
>Ga0214472_10008313_pt1 | contig 10841 bp, 11 predicted proteins | sample RVTome_6_FD_207662 | JGI IMG/M metagenome (GOLD analysis project Ga0214472, IMG submission 207662) | Soil microbial communities from uranium-contaminated site in the Upper Colorado River Basin, Wyoming, United States - RVT140D175 | ecosystem: Environmental > Terrestrial > Soil > Contaminated >...
ATAAATTCCATATTTGCGATTTCGCAGCCCGCACGCCAGGCCATGGCAACACCATCACCGGTACAGGTATCGGGATTGCTGGTATAGAGATAAACCTTGCCTGCTCCACCAGTTGCCAAAATGACAAACTTTGCGCGGAATACTTTTACATGGTCGTTTTTCTGGTCATAAACATAAGCGCCAAGACATCGATTGGGTGCAATTCCGGCTTTCTCTCCAGTAATCAGATCTATAGCAGAATGATGTTCGAATAACTCAATATTGGGGTGCGCCCGTACCTTGTTTTCCAGGGTTGTTTCAATGGCGCGACCGGTGGAATCGGAGGCATGAATAATCCGGCGATGGCTGTGACCACCTTCCTTATGCAGGTGATAACCCATGTTTCCTTGCGCATCCTGGGCCTTGGTGAAATTCACACCCAAATCAATTAACCACTGGATACTTTCGCGGCCATGTTCGACAACATAACGGACAACATCCGGTTTGCACAGACCGGCACCGGCAACCAGCGTATCTTCAACATGGGATTCAATCGAGTCACAGGTATCAAGTACAGCCGAAACACCACCTTGTGCATAAAAAGTTGCACCTTCGGTGAGTTCTCGTTTTGAAAGTACTGCTACAAAGGCATGTTCAGCGAGTTGTAATGCCAGACTTAAACCGGATGCACCACTGCCGATGATAAGGATGTCATGTTGGTATTGGTGTGCCATATCACTTAAGATAATATACCTCGTTTGTAGTGTAAGCTATTGATTGAGGCATATTATTGAAGATCCTGTAATTCGCCGGGTTCTGACTCAAATGCTGATTTAATCAGGACTGATAATAACATTAAGGGGCATTGCCCGCATGGGCGAAAACATAACTGATAAACAACTGGTAGAGCGCGTACAACGAGGTGATCGGAAGGCATTTGACTTGCTTGTATTGAAATACCAGCAACGCATCGTCAACCTGGTTTCCCGTTTTGTACGGAACCAGGCGGATGCCCTGGATGTCACACAGGATGCCTTTATCAAGGCATACCGGGCATTACCGAATTTCAGGGGAGAAAGCGCATTTTATACCTGGATGTACCGGATTGCGGTCAATACCGCGAAAAATTATCTGGCAGTACAGTCAAGACGGCCAATGGGCATGGAACAGGATATCTCTGAAATTGAACAATTCGAGGGTGATAATGCTCTAAAGGAGTACGCAACACCCGAGAATTTATTATTGAGGGATGAAATTCAGGAAACGGTTATCAACGCGATTGAGGAATTACCTGAAGATTTGCGGGTCGCGATAACTTTACGTGAAGTTGAGGGTCTCAGTTATGAAGACATTGCTGTCGCCATGGATTGTCCCATCGGGACAGTCCGATCCCGCATCTTCCGGGCCAGGGAAGCGATAGACAAGCAACTTAAGCCATTACTAGACAAATGAGTGAAATAACATGAGTGAACAGAGCCGCGAGCAAATTTCTGCCCTGATGGATGGTGAACTGGAAACCGGTGCGCCATTTGTCCTGAACGCCCTGAATGGTAATCAGGAACACCGTGCGATCTGGCACCGTTATCACTTGATTAGAGAAAGCCTGAGAGGCAACCTGCCAAAACATATCGATATACACCTGGCCGACAGGATCAGTAGCAGTATACAGAATGAACCCGCCATACTTGCCCCCGCCAGAAATACAATTCGCAATCAGATATTCAAACCTGCAATCGGTTTTGCCATTGCAGCTTCGGTCACTGTAGTGGTTATTCTGGGTGTGAAGCAGGCTGGTGTGGGTCCTGCATCAACTACAGCTGTACCCACTGTGGTGGCTATTCAGACTGAACCGTCAGCAAATTATCAGGTGGTGCGTGTCACTGGAGAACCATCTGTTCAGAATCCTGCACAGGATTACAGAACAACAGTAGATGCTCAATCGCGATTGAACCGTTATCTGGTTAATCATAATGAATACCGTTCCAATGCCGGTGTTCAGGGTATGCTTCCCTATGTCAGAATAGTGGCCCATGAAGTTGAGGAATAATTTACCTACAGGCCACAGTGTTTTACTGCACGGCCTGATTTACGCATTTCTGACAGCTATCCCGCCAATTCTCCTGGCGGATGAAGTTACTTCACTCCAGGCGCAGCAGTTGATTAATGATATGTCCAGGGCCAGCAAGGAGCTGAATTATGATGGCATTTTTGTCTATCAGCGTGACGGCCGTATGGAAACCATGCGTTTGATACATAAAGCGGATGCCGATGGAGAACATGAACGCATGATATCGTTGACTGGTGATGCCCGGGAAGTGATCCGGGACGGAAAATCCGTGACCTGCATATTCCCTGATAATCGCTCGGTCATGGTGAAAAGAAACCAGCCAAAGCAATTTCTGGCCGGCCAGTTACCCCAGCCCATTGAGAAAATAGCCGATTTTTACGCTTTTGCTGTCAGCGGCAAGGACCGGGTTGCCGGCCGCCCTGCCTGGATAGTGAATATTTTCCCCACAGATGAATTTCGTTATGGTTATCAGTTATGGATCGACGAAGAAACCAAATTGTTGCTGAAATCGGAACTTATGGATAAGTCCGGACGGCCGATAGAACAGATACTCTTTACCCATCTGGAAGTTGTTGACTATATTTCACCGGATCTGCTCAAACCGTCTATAAGCGGGCCAGGTTATACCTGGTACAGTGGATCGGCTGAAGATACTCCGGTCAGGGCCAATAATACAGGCTGGCAAGTGACTACCATGCCCAGGGGCTTTTCCCAGCACGATCATGAAATTCAGGCGCTTGCTGAGGGTAATATGCCGGTTGAACATTTGGTCTATAGTGACGGGCTTGCCATGGTTTCAGTTTTTATAGAAAAAATTGATAATACCCCTGATGAAATCAGGGGCATTTCGAGAAAGGGTGGTGTAAATGCCTATGCAACCTATGCCAATGGCTATCAGGTTACTGCAGTTGGTGAAGTTCCACAGAAAACTGTTCAGTTAATGGCAACATCAGTTGTTCAGAACAGATAAAATTTTTTTAACTTGCCTAATTAAAATTTTAAATTATTGGCAATCCTTTTGGATGCCTGGATTTCCAGTTGAAAATATTTGCAGGAAAACTACATGTACATGAAATATCGTAATTCCGGCTTGCGCCGATACACACAATTTATATTACTGGCATTTTTTGTCCTGGCGGGCAATGCGTATGCAAATTCACTTCCCGATTTTACTCCGTTGGTGGAAGCGAACTCGGCGGCGGTGGTTAATATCAGTTCTACAGCAAAGAAAAAAGCAACAGGACGCGGCGGTCCTGACTATAACATGCCTGATATCCCGGAAGACAGCCCGTTTTATGATTTCTTCAGGAAATTTTTTGGCGAGATCCCTGAAGGTGGTCTGGATCCATTTGAACAACGTGCTTCCCTCGGCTCAGGTTTTATCCTGTCTGAAGATGGTTATGTGATTACCAATAATCATGTCGTCAAGGATGCAGAAGAAATCGTCGTGAGTTTGCAGGACCGTCGTGAGTTTATTGCCGAACTTGTTGGTACGGATGCGCGTAGTGATATAGCCGTATTGAAAATCGATGGCGGGAACCTGCCCAGGGTCAAGCTGGGTGATTCAAACAAACTGAAAGTGGGAGAATGGGTGCTGGCTATCGGTTCTCCATTCGGATTTAATCATTCCGTGACAGCCGGCATCGTAAGCGCAATTGGACGCAGTTTGCCAAATGAGAATTATGTGCCGTTCATACAGACTGATGTCGCAATCAATCCCGGTAATTCAGGTGGTCCGTTGTTTAATCTTGATGGCGAAGTTGTGGGTGTTAATTCCCAGATTTACAGCAGGACTGGTGGTTTTATGGGATTGTCTTTTGCCGTACCAATTAATGTCGTTACCAATGTTTACGACCAGTTACGTGACAAGGGTCATGTCTCGCGCGGCTGGCTTGGTGTACTGATTCAGGATGTGACCCGTGAACTGGCAGAATCATTTGGGATGAAGCGTCCACATGGTGCATTGATTGCCAAGGTCCTGCCTGGAGGTCCCGCGGAAAAGGCCGGTTTTGAAGTTGGTGATGTGGTTGTCAAGTTTGATGGGAACGAGATCAGCTTTTCATCTGATTTGCCGCCTATGGTCGGGAGTAGCAGGATTGGAACAAAAATCCCGGTAGAAATTATCCGCAGGGGGAAAACACAAACATTAAATGTCATTGTTGCTGAATTGCCGGCAGACGATGAGATTCAGATTGCATCAGGTGGTAAAGACAGTGCAATCGAATCCAACGCGTTGAATATCACAGTCAAGGACCTTGATGAACAACAGAAAAAGGAACTGACTATAGAAGGCCACGGTGTACTGGTTGAAGCTGTTTCGGAAGGGCCGGCACAAAAAGCGGGGATCAGAAGGGGAGATATCATTTTATTGATTAACAATATCAAGATTAAGGATACCGGGCATTTCAATAAGTTGATTGAAGAATTACCAAAAGACAAATCCATTCCGATATTGATACAAAGGCGTGGTGGACCGATATTCATTGCACTGAAACTATCTGACGATTAGTAACTGACAGTGGTTGTTAATCTCAGACTTTACAGCCGCACGGGGTGCCACCTCTGCGAGGATATGCTGGAAACCCTGATGGCTATGGACATTGCTGGACAATTTCATGTGCAGATAGTTGATATAGACGCTGACCCGTCAATTCAAAGGGAATTTGCATTGAGGATACCCGTGCTGGCTGATGCAGAAGGTAATCAGATCATTTGTGAACAGACGCTGGATCATCACGCCGTAGTTGATTACCTGATTACGCAGGCTGGAACTTAAACCTCTTTTCCCTTATTTCCCGCATCAGATCAATGAAGTATATGTTCATGGCAGCCAGGATAAGTTAGAATCGCCCGCTATTTGATAACCCGGCTGGAACTTGTATTTCACCGGATACTACTGTCCGGTAAATAGTCATTCAATATATGCAACAAATCAGGAATTTCTCTATTATCGCCCACATCGATCATGGCAAATCCACGCTTGCCGATCGTTTCATCCAGATTTGCGGCACACTCAGTGAAAGGGAAATGTCAGCCCAGGTTCTTGATTCCATGGATCTGGAGAAAGAACGCGGCATCACTATCAAGGCACAAAGTGTGACACTGGATTATCATGCGCGCGATGGCAAAACCTACAAACTGAATTTTATTGATACTCCAGGGCATGTGGATTTCAGTTATGAAGTGTCCCGTTCACTGGCTGCATGTGAAGGGGCATTGCTCGTAGTCGATGCAGCCCAGGGCGTGGAAGCCCAGAGTGTGGCAAATTGTCTTACCGCGATCGACTTGAACCTGGAAGTGCTGCCGGTACTCAACAAAATAGATTTGCCTGCAGCAGATCCAGACAGGGTTATTCAGGAAATTGAAGAGATCATCGGAATCCCGGCCAAACATGCCACAAAGATCAGTGCCAAAAAAGGTATTGGTATTGAAGATCTGCTGGAACAAATCGTTGCTGAAATACCTCCTCCCAAAGGTAACCCTGATGCACCGCTGAAAGCATTAATCATAGATTCCTGGTTTGATAATTATCTGGGCGTAGTATCCCTGGTGCGAGTAGTTGATGGCGCACTGCCGGCCGGAAAAAAAATGCGCGTCATGTCTACACAGCGCGATTACCTGATTGATGATGTGGGAATTTTTACCCCGAAACGCCAGTCCAGAAGTGTGCTTGGCACAGGTGAAGTTGGTTATGTGGTATCAGGTATTAAAAATATTGACGGTGCACCTGTCGGGGATACGCTGACTCTGGCAGATAATCCTGCCGATAAACCATTGGCAGGATTCAAGGCAGTCCAGCCGAAGGTGTTTTCCGGTCTTTATCCGGTAGATTCTGCGGATTATGAAGCATTCCGGGAAGCACTATCCAAACTCAGATTGAATGATGCGGCCTTGCACTACGAACCTGAGACATCCCAGGCGCTCGGTTTCGGCTTTCGTTGCGGATTTCTGGGCATGTTGCATATGGAAATCGTTCAGGAACGTCTCGAACGGGAATACAATCTTAATCTCATTACTACAGCGCCGACTGTTATTTACGAAGTTGAAACTACGACTGGTGAAGTGATTAATATTGATAACCCGGCAAAACTGCCACCAGTTGAAAAGATTCAGGAAATACGTGAGCCAATCATTTATGCAGATATACTGGTGCCCTCTGACTATCTGGGTAATGTCATTTCATTATGCATAGAGAAACGGGGCATCCAGAAAAAGCTGCAATATCTGGGCAAACAAATCTCACTTGGCTTTGAAATGCCATTAAACGAAGTGGTGCTGGATTTTTTCGATCGTTTGAAATCAGCCAGCCGGGGTTATGCTTCATTTGATTATCACCTGGTCTGTTTCAGGCCTTCGAAACTTGTGAAGCTTGATATCATGATCAATGGTGAACGTGTTGATGCATTATCCTGTATTGTTCATCAGGACCAGGCACAGAATCGCGGACGTGAACTGGTTGAAAAAATGAAGGAGTTTATTCCCAGACAAATGTATGAAGTTGCAGTCCAGGCTGCAATTGGTTCGAAAATTCTGGCACGGCAGACTGTCAAGGCGCTGCGCAAGAATGTGACTGCAAAATGTTACGGTGGTGATATCACACGTAAACGTAAACTGCTTGAAAAGCAGAAAGCAGGAAAGAAGCGCATGAAACAATTTGGTTCAATCGAGCTGCCACAGGAAGCATTTATGGCCATCTTGCACGTAGGTAAGGACTGATGAATATCGATTTTGCTGCTGTTCTGGTTTTTCTGACTTTTCTCAGCGGTATAATCTGGCTGGTGGACAGTCTCTTTTTTTCCGGAAAAAGAAAAACAGTTGTAATAAAGTCCGGCAAAACTCAGGAAACACCATTGATGGTGGATTATGCAAAATCATTTTTCCCGATTTTTTTATTTGTCCTGATATTACGTTCATTTATAGCTGAACCATTTCGCATACCTTCGGCCTCCATGATGCCCACACTGTTAATTGGAGATTTTATACTGGTTAACAAATACGATTATGGTATCCGCCTGCCTGTATTGAATACACTTGTCATCCAGAATAAAACTCCCGAAAGGGGTGATATTATTGTTTTCCGTTACCCGGAAAATCCGGCCATTCCCTATATAAAGCGGGTTGTGGGCTTGCCAGGCGATCATGTTGCCTATTACGATAAGACCCTGTTTATCAACGGGGAACCGGTTAAACAGGAGATACTGGGTAAATACGCAGCCATGGGTTCCGGTAAAATGATGGAAGGTGCATCGCTCAGGCTGGAGATTCTGGATACAGTGTCTCACGAAATCCTTGTCGATTTGGCGAGGTATTCGAGGGAGGTTGAAGGTATAGTGCCGGACAACCAGTATTTTGTACTTGGTGATAACCGGGACAACAGCAAGGACAGCCGTTATTGGGGATTTGTACCGGATGAAAACCTGATTGGCCGGGCATTTCTTGTCTGGATGAACTGGGATGCCCGTAATGGTGGAATAGAATGGGGCAGAATTGGTACGATATTAAAATGACGATAATGCGGGAGTTTAACTATGAATAAAATGCTGAATAAACAACGAGGGGTTACGTTTCTGGGCTGGTTAATTATCCTGGCAATAATTGCGTTTTTTGTCATGATCACGCTCCGGTTGTTCCCCTTATATAATGAGAAAATGATTGTGGTTAGTGCAATGAATTCCGTTGCCGGCCGCCCGGAAGCAGCACAGATGGCGAACAGTGAAATTATCAAAAATTTTCAAAGAACTGTGCAGGTAGGTGGATCACCAAATTTTAGTGATGCTAATACAAGAAAATATGTAAAAGTTGAAAAACCTGACTCCAAAGGTGGGGGAAGAATGCTGACAGTCACTTATGAATTCAGAAACAAATTTTTTGATGATATTGAGTTTGTGCTGAATTTTAACAGAAGCGTGGAATTGGGAGGCAGTTCTTCTGGTGAATGAGCCTGTATATCAACTGGAAAAAATACTGGGATATACATTTAATAACAAGACATATTTAACTACAGCTCTTACACATAGAAGTCTGGGGAATGACAATAATGAGCGACTGGAATATCTTGGTGATGCTCTGCTGGGATTTATAATTGCTGAAGCAATCTATAAATTATATCCCCGGGCTACTGAAGGAGAATTAACCAGGATACGTGCTACCCTTGTTAAGGGTGAAACGCTGGCGAAACTTGCGAGAAAGCTTGATCTTGGCAATTACATAAAACTTGGAGGCAGCGAGTTAAAAAGCGGTGGCTGGAGACGCAGTTCAATCCTTGCCAATACAATAGAAGCCCTGATCGGCGCTATATATCTTGATGCCGGTATGGAAATTTGCCGTGATTCTGTCCTTCAATTATACGGGGATATGCTGAAATCAAGCACACCGGAAACACTGATCAAGGATCCTAAAACCAGGTTACAGGAATATCTTCAATCACTGCAGGTAAACCTGCCTGATTACAGCGTGGTGCTGGAAAGAGGCGAGGCGCACGATAAAATATTTACCATACGCTGTGATATTCCGTCCATGACAATTTCAGTCCAGGCAGAAGGCAAAAGCAAACGGAATGCCGAGCAAGCTGCGGCACAATTGGCATTGGATACACTTAATATATAAAACCAGTATCGGGAATACACATGCACACTTCGCTGGAGCATTGCGGTTTCGTAACGCTGGTTGGCCGCCCGAATACAGGAAAATCTACCCTGCTTAATTGTATTATTGGCCAGAAACTGAGTATTACATCACGCAAACCTCAAACGACACGCAATCATTTGCTGGGTATAAAGTCTGATGAGACGAGTCAGATTATTTTTACGGACACCCCGGGTCTGCAACTAAAATCCGGAAATTTATTTAGTCGATATATGAACCGCGAGGTATTTAATGCCTTGTCCAATATTGATGTCGTTGTTCATGTGGCAGAAGCGTTAAAATGGAACGATCTTGATGAAAATGTTTATAAACATATCAGTAAACTTGCGACACCGGTAATTCTTGCCATCAATAAAATCGATCGGGTCAAGGATAAGCAGGAATTACTCCCTTTCATAAATGAATTAAATACAAGAAAATTTTACCGGGAAATAATTCCTGTGTCGGCCAAAACCGGGCAATACATAAGCGTATTGGAAGAAAACATAAAAAAATTATTACCAGCAGGTATTCCGTTATTCCCGGATGATCAGATCACAGACAAAAACAAGCGTTATTTTGCTGCGGAATTTATCCGCGAAAAACTGACCCGTACTCTGGGAGATGAATTACCCTACAATATTTCCGTTACTATTGACCGGTTTCAGGAACTGCAACGTATTATCAAAATCAATGCAACCATATGGGTGGCAAATGATGGTCAAAAGAAAATAGTGATAGGAAAAAACGGGGCTGTACTTAAACAGGCAGGACAATTATCCCGAAAAGACATGGAAAATATGTTCGGCAAGAAAGTTTTTCTTGAAACATGGGTAAAAATCAAGGACAAGTGGACCAACAGCGCCCAGGCACTAAAACAGTTTGGATATGATGCCTAGATTATGAATTAACGGCATGAAGGTAGAACTTAACCCTGCTTTTATTTTACATCGCCGGCCTTATCGTGAAACCAGTCTGTTACTGGATGTATTTTCCTGCAATTTCGGCAGGGTAGGTTTATTGGCCAAGGGTGCCAGGCAAAAGAAAAACAACAAGGCGGAAATTCTCCAGCCATACCAGCCATTGCAATTGGCATGGTCCGGGAAAGGAGAGTTAATGACATTAACTTTAGCTGAAGCCGACAAACCTGCTTATGTATTAAAGGACAAAAAACTGATGGCAGCGTTTTATCTCAATGAAATCATCATAAGGATGTTACATCAGCATGAAGCCCATCCGGACCTGTTCCGGATTTATGACAAGACACTGAATCTGCTGGCGATGGAAACATCGGATGAACAGACCGTGATCAGAATTTTTGAAAAACGCTTTCTTGAGGCTATCGGATACGGATTGGTGCTTGATCATGATGTCACCACCGGCGAAAGAATAAAACCTGACCACCATTATTATTATCAGGCAGATCGTGGTCCTGCCATGGACGTTCCGGACAATTCCGATCATATTAGATTGTCCGGCAGTACGCTGATTGCAATCGACGAAGAAAAATTTGGTTCTACACAGATATTGCAGGAGGCGAAATTCCTGATGCGGTTTATTCTGCAAAAACATCTTGGCAATAAACCTTTGGCCAGCAGGAAACTATATAAAATGTATCTGGATAATTTAAAATAAATCAGAATTGATAACCTGGCTGAACTGTACATGAACAGACATCCGTTATTGCTTGGCGTCAATATAGATCACGTCGCGACACTGCGGCAGGCAAGATTGACCAGTTATCCCGATCCTGTAGAAGCAGCACTGATAGCTGAAAAAGCGGGCGCGGACTCAATTACCCTGCATTTACGGGAAGATAAAAGGCACATTCAGGACAAGGATGTACAGACACTCAAGCGTGTGATGACTACAGCCATGAATCTGGAGATGGCCATTACCGATGAAATGGTCTTGTTTGCAGAAAAACTGCAGCCCGAATTCTGTTGCCTGGTACCGGAAAAACGTGAAGAACTCACGACTGAAGGAGGACTTGATGTCCAGGGTAACCCTGCAGGAATAAAAGCAGCATGCAAAAGGTTACATGATGCCGGAATCCGGGTTTCATTATTTATAGATGCTGATATTCCCCAGATCGATGCAGCAGCAGATTCCGGCGCCAGAGTAATTGAAATACATACCGGGCATTATGCAGATGCGGTAAATGCATCTG
>Ga0214472_10008314_pt1 | contig 10839 bp, 11 predicted proteins | sample RVTome_6_FD_207662 | JGI IMG/M metagenome (GOLD analysis project Ga0214472, IMG submission 207662) | Soil microbial communities from uranium-contaminated site in the Upper Colorado River Basin, Wyoming, United States - RVT140D175 | ecosystem: Environmental > Terrestrial > Soil > Contaminated >...
AGCTCGGAAGCCGATGTGAACGACCTCTGACGGTTTACCGCGGGCCGAGTCCGCGAGGAGTCCGCGAGAGTCCCTAAAACGATAGGGAAAGGCGCGAAACCCTGCGAAAAGGAAATCGCCGAATAGGCAAATGAACAGGGGTTCCGGCCCGCGACGTAGTTTTCTGGCTGGTGGTCAGGGACGGCGTCGATCCGTCGACCTCCGGTTTTTCAGACCGGTCGATCAGCATCCTGAGGTGGGAATCTGTAGTCGCCAGTCCGCAGAGAGTCCGTACGTCGAGCGATCGGAGTCGGAGTCCCTGGCTAGTCGGCGAACCTGTCAGGCTGTGGCTGCAAGCTCCAGGATGGAGCGCATGGCACGAATCGCCCGCTTCGCCTCAGTGAAGGTTGGGTCGACCTCTTCGTACTGAGCTTTGTTCTTGATGGACAACAGCGTCTCGAGATGGCCCCGCGCTTCCTTGCCCACCTCTGCTGCCTCCTCCAGAAGCGCCAGTGCCTGCTGGTGTTCGTCGCCGACGGCATGGCGTCCTAGACGACGGCAGCAGATAGCGTCCGCAGCCGCGATGCCCGCCAAGACCGCGTTACTCACCGCGGCTGATCTCGTCGGCCCGTCGGCGGATAGGGGATCGAGCTCAGCCAGCGCGGCGAATGCCTTGGCTTGGTCGTATCGCTGCGCTGCATCTTGACGATCACAGCGTCGAGACCGGGAGGTCCTTGCCACTACCTGACTACCGCCCCGAGCAGATCGATCCCCTCAGAGGAGACCGCTGAGTACAGATCCGGCGCTCTGTCAGGGAGGGCCTCGAACTCGCTGGTGGTGTAGTACAGGAGACGGCAGGTGTTACCTGTCAGGCGATGGACGCGAGAAGCTATGTCCTCCTCTGTCTCCTCCTCCGGAACGGCATCATCCCAGATGAGCATCAGGTCGATGTCGCTCTCTTCGTCGGCATCGCCTCTCGCCACTGAGCCGAAGAGGATTGCTCTGCTGGCCCTGGGAGCCTCCTCGGCGACGATGGTGGCGAGCTCTGCCAGGAGTTCGTTTCTCAGATTTGCGATCCGGACTATGAAGGGAGCCAAGATGTGCTCTCGGTTGAGGGTGTTCAAGACCGAGTTCCCTGCCGCCATCTGGGTGAGGAGTCCGTGAGCCGCCAGCTCGTCGAGAGCATTTTGTACCCCCTGCTGACTCGCCTCTCGAGGTAGAAGACGCATCACCTCACGGCCGGACAGCGGTCTGGTGGTATTCGCCAGTACCTCGAGTACCGGGCCCGCCAGGGTGGGGATGAGGGATGAGAGGGGATGTCCTAGATTCACGTTGCCAAGTATAGTGGGCGACCGCCAACTCCACTAGGCATGGGCCAAGAATAGTAGGCATCGGCTCTCGCGGGATGGGGCCAGTCCAATTCGGAGCCGACACATCAGAGCGATCGGCCGAGTCCTTGGTCCCGCTCTCTGGCCCGACGGTTCCGGGGCCCGTTTTCCTAAGTCTCGCGGATCAACTACCAGCTGCGACCCCCCACCGGAGACCCGTTCACCTGCGACGTGGCCGAGATCTTCACCGTCAAAGACCACCAGATCGACTCCTTCTCCATCTACTTCGACACTGCTCCCTTCCCCTCCTAGCCAGGACAAGCAGTCGAAGCGCTGGCAGCGTCCCCGTGGTTGCCCTCACATGCCAGGCCAGCCGGTAGCGGGCAGCAGAGGCATCCCTTTGGGAGAGCATCTGCCATTTGATCGCCAAATCTTGCAGCCAGCGGAGGCGTGAAACACTCTCGCCGACGAGCCGACACGTAACAAGCCGCGCGAATTGTCATCAGTACGTCATCAGAGACTCGATTTGACATCTGACCAGGGCAACGAACACGCGTTCTATCACAGTCCTCGTCTTCCTGACCGCACGGCGGACAGTGGTTCGGACGTTGGAAATTCCAATGCAGGCGAATGGGGACCGCGGCAGACTGCTCCCATGGGTTCGATCACTTGGGGTAGGGACATCGCGGAGGTCTACGACGCGACCACCTTGGCGCAGTTCGCTCCGTCGGTCCTCAATCCCATCGTTGACCTCCTCACCGAACTGGCGCGCGGCGGTCCGGCTCTAGAGTTCGCCGTCGGCACGGTTCGGCACCAAGCGTGAGGCCGAGCGCGCTATGTCAAAGGTGGAAGCGGAGATTCGCGAGGGGATGTATGTGTCTCACGCCACATCACAACTGGCGAGTTCCTGGGCCGATGGGTTCAAGCCGTCGACGTTCGTGCTTCCACCCGTTCGAGCTACGACCGGCAGCAGAACCTGCAGCCTCGAGGAGCTCAAGCAACTCGATAACACCATCACGGGTAAGGTCGACACTTCCGTCGGGGCCGGTGGTACTAGCGAGTGATCTTCGGGCGATATCGAGGCGGGGGGATCATTTCATTCCGGACGAGAGAGGGGAGGCTGCAACCCCCACCGGCCGCGAGTGAACCCGGACCTTCGGGTTATGAGCCAGACGGTACGCCTCTGGAGGGCATTGATCGGTATCCATTAGCGATAGGCAATATCCGAACACTTCCGAACGATTGCTAACGAGTGATATCTCATGTCACCCTGTGTCAGGTCGTTGGGCATCAGTTTGGCATCAGTCGACCCGCACGGGAGTTACGCTGCCCCTGGTCGAGGTTGAGCCACGTACCCGCCCCTTAAGGCCCCCATCGAGAAGAGACCCTGAGCAGACCTGAAACGCGTGGAGTAGTTTCCTGCCCTGGCATCGTCGAAGGAGCAACCACGTCTCGTCAAAGGCTGGTATTAGCAACCGTTTCGCTCATAGGGACAGCAATCTTCGTTGTCCTTATCGCAGCCCTGCACTTTGTAAGTGACATCGACCCGATCCAGCGTCCAACGAGTGAGTATGCGGTCGGACCGACCGGGTACCTCATGACGTTGGCGTTTGTTGCCCTGAGCGTGAGCACCTGGGCGTTGGTCATCGGCCTTCGTCGAGACCTCTCCGAGCCAGCCCGATCTCGACTCGGGCTCGGTCTCTTGGGAGTTTTTGGGATTGGCGTTCTAGTGGCCGCAATTTTTCCCATCGACCTGGAAGGGGCTCCACAAACCCTCCACGGGACCATCCATTCCATCAATGGTCCACTGACATTCTTGAGCCTGGTCGTCGGCACCAACCTGGTGTCGCGCAAACTCAAACACGATGAGAGATGGCAACCGATCCATCGGTTCGTCTCGGTCCTCGCAGTCATCATGATCCCCGAGTTCCTCGCTGGTGGTCTAGCGGCCGCCGGGGAAACCGGAGCCGGGATCGCACAGCGCCTCCTCGTCGTCACCTTCGCCGCCTGGTTTTTGCTAATGGCTATGCGGCTTCGAAAAGCCGCCACGCAGACGGCGGCTGCGCGGAGATGATTTATCGTCGGCGCTAGGGTTGGCACACTTAGGAGGGTCAGAAGCTCCGGAGGTCACTATGGGCGACATCGCCTTTCCGGTTGCTTGACGACCATTGCCGATAGTGCCCGCCGCGAAGGCCCCTTGCGTGAACCGGCTTGCCGTAACTCTCAACTTTGCAGACGGTCGGCATCGGGTACACGCCGGCAAGTGGATCCCCCCAATATCTGAGGCGGTCGTAGTGCTGGGGGGGCAGAGCCCGCGGGCCCTATGCGTCCGACCACACCCCTCGATCGAACATGCCCTCACGCTACTCGACCAGTGGACAAAGAAGCGGCCTGACAGCAAGTCTCTGAGTAAGCAGAAAACCCAGGCACTGACTGGGTTGTCTGGTGGTAGCGGGGGCGGGATTTGAACCCACGACCTTCGGGTTATGAGCGTGTGGCCTTCCAGGGAGGTTGATGGGTGCTGATCAGCGATAGTCAACGTCGGGACGATTCGGAACAACTGCTAACCGATGCCAGGTGATGTCAGGCTATGCCAGGCGGTTGGGCACCAGTTCGGCACCAGCATCACTTCAAAGCAGTTCCCGGAACTCGTTGACAGAAAGCTCAGCTTGGCGCAGGATCGACGCCAACATGCCGCGGGCCAGCTCACGGTGAAGCGGCACCATCACCGTCCTCCCCGATCGTTGCGCAGCTTGACGTAGCTCCCCTTCTAGCTGACTTGGCGAATCGGCCTTCTCCAGGGCACGCACCGCCTCTCTGCCGGAGACGATCGGCAGAGGCGGGGTCATACCGGAATGTCGGCGGGGGCGATGATCGGAGGCTCGATTCCCTCGGGGAAAGCCTGGTCCTCGAAGTGCAACTCGAGCGCCTCACGCAGGTTGTCAAGCGCGACGTCGAAACTTTCCCCCTGTCTCGTTACCTCCACCTCAAGACAGCGGGCGACGTCCCAGGGGGGTTCATGAGAGACGGCGGCAGTAAAACGCACACCGTCATCGTACGGGCAGCCCGATTGTGCCGGCGGTAGTCGGCGGCGACGACGCTCAGGTTCTCCCAGACTATGGAACGAACCGTGAGTTCCGGCCATCGTCGAGCACCTCACTTGGGGGCTGGGGGGCCGTGCCGCGCTGGGCCTCGTCCCTGAGGCGGAACTGCACTTTGTGCACCTCAATCCGGCGGTGGTCGCTGTGAAGTCGGACGCCTCAAGCGGCCACACTTCGCCTTCAACGACACTGGGCATGCTGCGTGACGCAATCCCTCATGCCGCCAGCCACGCACCTGGACTCGACAGCTTTAGGGTCAGGCCGTTACCGGTGGCTGGGCCGGCAGGCGAATCAGGTCCTCCACGGCCATCGACCGCCCTTCCGCCCATGCCCGGGCCAGGTCATCTGGTTCCATCACCCGCCGCGCCGCCGTCATGGCGTCTTCCACGTCCCATCGGTAGGCCTCGATGGTCATCCCTAAGCCGAACTCCTCGCGCAGTCGCGACGCCGCCGCCGCCAGCAGGACTGCCCAGCGGGGATTGCCCAGCGCCGCCTCCGCCTGACCGAGCCTCTCCAGCCCGATGGCGGTTCCCAGCTGGTCGTTCAACTCAACCGACACCTCGAGCGCCTCCTCCAGTTCCGCTTTCGCCCTCGGGAAGTCCTTCTGCAGGAGGGAGGCGACGCCGAGAGCGCCGAGGGTCTGACCCTCGTACCAGCGTTCCCCCATCGTCCGTGTGATCTCCAACAGCTGCTCGCTCAGTCGACGCGACCCCTCCAGGTCGCCGAGGAACATGCGGACGAGGGCGGAGGTAGCCATCCCGAACCCTGCCGCGGCCATATCGTCGGGGTGTTGGGCGAGGAGGGATTGGTATCTCTCCTCCAGGGGAAGCGCCTCCTCGGGAGACCCTCGGTGGCAGGCGATGGTTATGACGAGACCGAGCAACGCCTCGTACTCCTGCCACCAGTCGTCCGGGTCGAGATCGGCGACGACTGCCCGCCGATAGGCATCCTCCGCCGCGTCCAGGTCACCCTGCCAGTAACAGATCCCACCGAGACCGTTGAGCGCCTTGGCCCGGGCGGCCGGAGAGGCCGCTTCGGCTCGGGCCAGCAGATCCTCCAGCCAGGTCCTCCCCTCGGCGAGAGGGCCCCGCAGCTGCCAGAAGCGCCACAGTCGCCCCGCCATAGTCAGGGCAACGTCAAAGTCGCCTCGCTCCCCCGCCCACCGCAGGGCCGCGAACAGGTTGGGGCGCTCCCATTCCAGCTGGTCGAGCCATGCCGCTTGTCCCACCTGGGTGAGCCTCCGTTCGGCTTCCTCCACCAAGGCTGCGTAATGAGCGACGTGTCGGGCCGCTGCCCTCTCCAGCTCGCCGGAGAGCTCCAGCCGGTGGCGGGCGAAATGCCGCACCGTCTCCAACAGCCCGTACCGGGGTGGCCCCTCCAGCGGCGGGCCGTTGACGAGGTTGGCGTCCACCAGTGCGAACAGGGGATCGGTCACCTCCGGAGCCGACCGTCCGGACACGGCCGTCACCGACTCCAGGTCGAAGGTGCCTCGGAACACCCCGAGGCAACGAAAGAGTTTCTGTGCCGGGGGGTCGAGGAGTTCATAGCTCCACCCGATCGCCTCGGAAACGGTGCGGTGACGGGCCGGCCCGTCGACCGTTCCCCGGGCGAGCAGCTCGCTTCCCTCTCCGAGCCGAGCGCACAGCTCGGCCAGCGGCATCGTCTTGAGGCTGGAGGCCGCCAGCTCGAGGGCAAGGGGAACGCCGTCGACCAGACCCGCCACATCGCGGACTAGCGGGGCGATGTCCGTAGTCAGCCGGAACCCGGGCCGAACGGCGGCTGCCCGGTCGGCGAAGAGCATCAGAGCCGGAAATTCGGAAAGGTCGGTCGAGGCCTCCACCTCCGAGGCGGAAGGCACCGGGAGGGGACCGAGCGGATACTCTCGTTCGCCGGTGATCCGGAGCGGAGAGCGGCTCGTGACTAGAACCGCCAGCCGGGGAGCGGCATCGAGGAGCCTCCCCACCAGCGGCGCGGCCGCCAGGATGTGCTCGAAATTGTCCAGTACGAGCAGCACCCGCCGGGTGCGCAGATGGTCGACCACCGCTTCCTCGCTGGGTCGATCCGGCGCCCACACACCCACTGAGATGTCTATTGCGGAGGCGACCAGTGGCTCCTCGTTCAGGTCCGCCAGCGATACGAAGAAAACTCCGTGTGGGAACATCTCGCGTACCCGGTCGGCCGTCTCCACGGCAAGGCGCGTCTTGCCGCATCCCGGGGCGCCGACCACGGTGACCAGACGGTGCAACCCCAACATGCCGATCAGGTCGGCCACCTCGCGTTGCCGACCCAAGTGAGCAGTGCGGGGTCGGGGAAGGTTGGAGGGGACGGTGAGCGCCACCACGCCCTCGGCGATCGACTCGCCCTGGATGAGGATCTGCTCCTCCAGGGCCGAGAGCCACGGACTCGGCTCGATGCCCAGGTCCGTGCCCAAGACCTCCCACACCCGCCGGTAGGCGCGCAAGGCATCGGCCTGACGACCACACCGATACAGGGCTACCATCAGCTGGCCCCACATCTTCTCTCGGTACGGATTCTCCTCGACCAAGGCCTCAAGCTCCGCCGCCACCTTCGCCGCTCCGCCGGCGGCCAGCTCCGCTTCGAGGCGGTCCTCGATGGCCGCCAGGCGCATCTCCGTCAGCCGGGTCCGCTCCGGAGTCAGGGCCGCCACCTCCGGCACGTCGGCCAGGACCTCGCCCCGGAACAGAGACAGAGCTCCGGTCAGAACACCTGCAGCCTCGGCGAATCGGCCCTCGGCCGACAAGCTCCTTCCCCGCCGCCACAGCTGCTCGAAGCGTCCGGCGTCGGTCTCCTCCGCCGTGACCTTCAGCGAATAGCCCGGATGGCGGGTTTCGAGCCGCCATCCTTCCGAGCCGAGGCCGCGCCGCAACCGGTATACGTAGCCCTGCAGGGTGTGGCGAGCGGTGGGTGGCGGGTTCTCCTCCCACATGTCCTCCGCTAGCCGGTCGAGCGACACCACCCGTCCGGCGTTGGCGAGGAGCAGGGCCAGAAGCAGCCGCTGGGAGGGACTGCCCACCTCCACCGGTCTGCCCTCCACCCCCATCTCGAGAGGCCCCAGAATCCGGAACTCCATACCTCCGACCATACCCCCGGGACGCCGCGATCGATCCGCGATCGGCCCATCCGACAGTCACCCCGCTAGGGACTGTGCCGAGCAAGGAGGACCCCATGACCACCGTCAACGCCGAACAGATCCGCCAATGGGTCAACGAACAAGGCGTCCACTACGTCAACGAGGCGGAACGCTACGACAGCATGATGGAGACGTTCACCTCGGCCCTATTCGAGGCCGCAGGTCTCCACCCTGGAGAGCGAGTCCTCGACGTGGGATGCGGATCCGGCGCAACCACCATCGCTGCGGCCCAGCAAGTGGGAGCCGACGGAGCCGTCACAGGGGTGGACGTATCCCCGCCGCTTCTCGACCTCGCCCACCGGCGAGCGGCTCGGGCCGGTGCCAGCATCGAGTTCATCGAGGGAGATGCCCAGACCTACCCGTTCCCGCCAAACACCTTCGACGCCCTCATCAGCCGCAACGGCCTCATGTTCTTCGACGACCCGGTCGCCGCATTCAGCAACTTCGCCAGAACACTGGAGCCGACCGGGCGGCTGGTCTTCCTGGCCCCGCAAGGGCTACAACGCAACGAGTGGATCATGGCCGCCGCAGCTGCGGCCGCCCAGCACGTAGGGATGCCAGAAGGGATCGGTCCCGACCAGCCCGGCCCCTTGGCCTTGTCAGATCCTGACCGCATCCGCTCCATCCTCGATCAGGGTGGGTTCACCGACATCACCCTCGACGAGGTCGTCCACTCGATCCGGGTCGGGGATGACGTGGAGGATGTGATCCGCTTCGTCCTGTCAATGCCCCTCGCCCAAGGGCTGCTCGCCTCGGCCCCACCCGAAAGAGCTGAGGCGGCCATCGAGGCAATGCGGGCCGCACTGGCCTCCTACTCAGGTCCCGAAGGAGTGGTGACCCAGAACAACGGCGAATGGCTGGTGACCGCCCGCGCCGACTGAGTCATCGAAGACGTTGTCCGGGTCGTAGAGTCGCTTGAGTTCGGCTAGTCGCCGGCGTTTGTCCTTCCCGTAGGCGGTCGAGATCAGGTGAGTGTCATCGTGGTCGAGGAAGTTGACGTAGGTACCTGGGCCGAAGGGCTGCATGGCCGCATGGAAGCCGCGTGCCTAGGGGACTTCGCGTTCGGCGTTCGTCTGGGTCGGATTCCACACACCGTTGATGTTCAGATTGTGCCGGGGGTGACTTAACCGCTGAGGGACATCGCGGGTGGGGGCGGTTCCGCCGTACGAAAGAGGGAAATGAGCACCGATACGATCGAGATCATGCAGAAGCACAAGTAACCGACTCTCGTCGCTCTTATCGAAAGACCCGTAGCCGTACTCGCCGTGGCGCGGTCTCTGAGCCGAGTACGGTGGATCGAGGTAAACGAAGTCCCCTGACTCAGCGAGCCGCGCTGTCTGTTCGAAATCGCCGGTCATCAGCCGTGCGTCTCGAAGCGCTACCGCGCACCGATAGAATCCGCCTCACTGGGAAGCGATCCGGTGTCCCTGCCTCTGGGCACATTGAATCGCCCCTCCTTGTTCGTCCTGTACACACCGTTGAACGAGTAGCGATTCAGATAGGTGAACCGAGCAGCCGGTTGGATGGGGTCGAGTGACTCAGCGCTCAGCGATCGGACCTCGTAATACGTCGCACTGTTATCACCCCACGAGCTCGCGGCCCGCGAGACGAGGCGCGGATGACACCTGATGGCCCGATAAGTGTGCATCAGCTCCTCGTTGAAGTCCCCGAGCAGGCCACGGCGAGGTCGCGTGGCGAAGAACAGACAGGCAGAACCGACCATCGGTTCGATGTACCGGCCGTAGTCCTCCGGCATCGCCGCCAGGAGGGTCGGCAGCATGCGGCGCTTGCTCCCAGCCCATCGGAAGACCGGTCGCGCCCATGGGATCTTCGATCGGATCTTGCGTTCCTCGAGGAAATCGAGCAGGCGCTCGAAAGGATCATCATCCAGGGGCACCGCTATTCCGAGGGCTCCCAGCGCATGATCGACCGCTGAACGGCCCCAGCCCGAAAGTCTCACGCGCAGACAAGAGTTCCACTTACTTCTACCGGGTCCTTCCTCGCCTTGGACGAGGTCGCCCCCAGCCTGACCAGGACATTCGCGAAACCGGTTATCGGTGGCGCTCCACGCACGCCACGAAGACGGCTCTTCTACCGATCCTTCTACCGGCTCTCCGACAGTCGGAGACCAAGGAAGGAGGATCCCATGAAGGGATATGTCGCCCGCAAGGGTGACCGCTGGTATGCGGTCGTGTACGAAGGTCTGGATCCGGTCACAGGTAAGGAGCGGCGAGGCTGGTATCCCGCTGGCACCACCCGGGAGGAGGCCGAACAGTTGGCTACCCGGTTGGCGGCCGAGTTGAACGGTCGGAACGACAAGGTGCGGTCGCTCACGTTCGGCGCCTACCTGACTAGGCAGTGGCTGCCCGGGAAGAGGATCAACCTGGCCCAATCGACCTGGGATGGATACCGCCGGAAGATCGACCGGCACGTCCTCCCGGCAATCGGCCACCTCCGGATGAGACGGCTCCGTGCCCACCATCTGGAGGCGCTCTATGACCGGATGCTGCATCCAACCGACGGTCGGCGCGCACTGGCGCCGAAGACGGTGCTGGAGGTTCATCTCATCATCCGAGGCGCACTCGAAGATGCGGTGAAGCGGGGCCTGCTCGGCCGGAACGTGGCCCTCATTGCCCACGCACCCAAGCTGAAGGCGATACCCAAGGTGGAGCCGCAGGCGTGGACAGCCCAACAGCTACAGGCGTTTCTGCAGGCTACGGCCGGTCATCGACTCTTCCCCGCCTTCTGGCTTCTCGCCTCGACCGGGATGCGACGAAGCGAACTGCTCGGGCTCCGCTGGGACGACGTCGACTTCAAGAATGCGCGGGTCTCGATCAACCGTGGGTTGGTCGCCGTCGCCTACGAGGTACGGGAGTCACGGGGCAAGACCCCCAACTCGAGACGAGCCATCGACCTCGACCCGACCACGATCAAGGTGCTCAAGGCGTGGCGGGACTGGCAGCGCGCAGAACAAGAAGCGGCAGGAGTCGAGTCCGAAGATTGGGTCTTCACCAACACCGACGGCAAACCCGTCCATCCTCATTCGATCTCCCAAACCTTCGAACGGATCGCCAACCGGGCAGGAGTGCCACGGATCCGACTCCACGACATCAGGCACACTCATGGGACGCTGCTCATCAAGGCCGGAGTCCCTGTCAAAGTGGTGTCGGAGAGGTTGGGTCACGGGAACCCGGCGTTCACTATCGACACCTACCAACACGTCCTCCCCGGGATGCAAGCCGAAGCCGCCCGCACCTACGAGCAGCTCATCAACGAGGCA
>Ga0214472_10008315_pt1 | contig 10839 bp, 7 predicted proteins | sample RVTome_6_FD_207662 | JGI IMG/M metagenome (GOLD analysis project Ga0214472, IMG submission 207662) | Soil microbial communities from uranium-contaminated site in the Upper Colorado River Basin, Wyoming, United States - RVT140D175 | ecosystem: Environmental > Terrestrial > Soil > Contaminated >...
GATCTGGCCCGCATCTATCTGCTGCGCAAGGCGCTCTCCTCGCTGTCGACGGTGGAGGCGATGGAGCTGCTGCTCGACAAGATGAAGCGCACCCGCACCAACAAGGAGTTCCTGCAGTCGATGGCCTCCCCGGTCCAGCCCACCAAACGGTAGCAAGGCGGCAGGTCCGCCGCCGCGGCACTAGCCAGGAGTGGCTTGGAAGTCGAGTAGCTCGACTGGAACCAGGAAGCGGCGCGCCTGGATCGACATCAAGTAGCTGCCGCCGCCGGCGGCGCTGCGCAGGCGCACCGTGTACGTTCCGTCGGTCGGAGCCAGGGCCAGATTGGTGAACTCCGGCTGGCCGGCGCCATTGATGTCCTGAGTACCGATCAGCCCGCCCGTGGGGCTGTAGATTTCCAAGCTCGGATCCAGCGTACTGCCGAGACGGTCCGGATTGGGGTCGACCGCGATCAAGATCAGATCACCGGCCAGCGCTTCGAAGCGGAACCAATCGTTGTCGCCGGCGCCCAGTGTGCCCGCGTTCAGATCCTCGGCAGGATTGGCCGCCGCGGCGCTATCGTTGGGCTCGCTCTCGTCGGCCGGGTTGTTCCGCACCACGTTGAGAAACAGAAAGTAGGGATCGAGACCCGATCCCAATGCGGCGACACGCACGTAGTAGATCCCACCGGCGCTTAAGCGAGCGCCCGCGATGCCGGAGGACAAGTTCACCGGCCCGTCGTCGTCGTCCGATTCGAGCACCGTGAGCCCGTCGGCCGCGCGGATCTCCAAGAAGCTGTCGCCGTTTGCCAGCGTGGCGTCGGTCCCGTCGATGGAAATGAAGGCCCGACTCTCGGGCGCCACCGTGATCGAATAGTAGTCGACGTCACCGCTGGGGCTGATCGACCCGGCCGCCACCGAGATGGCCGGGGAAATCACGTCGGCGCTGGACGGCTGGTCGTTGGGCTCGCTCTCGTTCGCCACGCTCGAGCGCGGACCGCTCCGAATCTCGCTCTCCAAACCGCTCGGGCCTGCAGTCGCCGCGGGCGCGCTTTCTTGTTTGGCGGCCTCGATCGCGAGGCTGTGCTGTTTGTCCAGCTCGTCGGCCCCAAGCAACCCGGCGGCGCAAAGGCAGACCCCGGCCGCGGCCACTTTGAATCGGCTGAAGAGGATCACCACGGTTCCAAGATAGTTTGAGCTCAGGACGCTATCCAGGGCGTACTCTAGCACGAAAGAGCACCAAACTGAAATCGAGATTTCGCCCGCTATCCGGCTTGGGCCGCGGTATTTAAATGAGCCAAACAGAAGACAAAACTAGGTACATCGAATTGGCTGGTCGGCCCAATGGGGCGTATAATTGGTTGCCCGGGATGGGCCCTGAATGCGCAATGGCCCCGGTCCCGAACGGTACTGAGGGTGCTTCTGGAGGGAAGCTATGAAACGCAAATGGATCTGTATCGCCGCGGCCGCCCTCGCTGGTGCGCTGCTGGCATCCCCCCTGTCCGCTCAATCCGACGGCCGGCTGATGGGAACGGTAACCAGCTCCGACGGACAACCGATCGAGGACGCTACCCTGGTGCTGAGCGACGAGGAAACCGGCCGGAAGATCGAATTCAGCACCGATCGCAAGGGCAAGTACTACCGCCGCGGAATCCCTCCGGCCGCCTACGAGCTGAGGGTGAGCAAGGAGGGTTTTCAGGAGTTCTTGGGCGAGAACATCCGGGTGCCCGCCGGAGGCGAAAAAACACTCGATGTGACCTTGGCGCCACTGGTCACCGAGCCGGTCGAGCCGATCCAGGACGCCTCCTATCGCGAAGGTTACGAGGCGCTCAAGAGCGGCGATTTGGAGACCGCCAAGACCAAGATGGAAGCGGTCCTGGCGGAAGCTCCCGACGATTTCCGCCCTCATTACGTCTTGGGTCACATTCACCTGCGCCAGGGGAACCTGGATCAGGCCAAGACGCATCTGGAGCAGGCGCGCCTGCTCAAGCCGGATGCCTCCGAGGTGTATTTCGATCTCGGAACGGTGGCCGCCCGCGAGAAGGATTGGCCCAAGGCGCAAGAGTACTTCGGACGGGTGACCGAGCTGACGCCGCAGGACGCCGAAGCGTTTTACTCGTTAGGGGTTTCCTATCTCAACGAGAACAAGCCCGCCGAAGCGGCGCAAGCGCTCGGCCGCGCGGTCGAGATCAAACCCGACCACGCCAACGCCCACAAATCGATGGGCTACGCGCTGTTGCAGGAGGGCCGGTACGCCGACAGCGTCACGGCGCTGGAGCGCTATTTGGAATTAGAGCCCCAGGCCGCCGACCGCGCCGAGATCGAGGCGATCCTGACCGAAATCCGAAAGAACATCCCCGCGGAATCTCAGCCCGAGTAGAGCGGGGGAGGGATCGCACCCGAGCAGAGGCCCGTCCCTGATGGCGCAGACGGCGCCCTATCCGCCGCCGGGCTAGGGGCGTTTCGCTCGAACTCAGGGAACCGCCACAGCACTGCTCAGTGGGCGGCGGAGAGGGGTGCCGGATGCTAGGCGGGCGAAGCGAGGCCGACGGAAGCGTACTGAACGGTACGCTGGAGGAGGCCGAGTGAGCCCAACGACGCAGACGGCGCCCTATCCGCCGCCGGGCTAGGAGATTTCGCGGAGCATCGCGGCCATCTCATCCAACAACCGGCCGTCGCGCCAGCCGCGCTGAACCTCCAGATGCAGAAGCCGAATCGCCTGCGCCGGGGCCAGGCCGCCGCGGTACGGCCGGCTGCTGGTCAGCGCATCGTAGATATCGACCAGCTGGAGGATTTGCGCGGTGATTGGAATCTGATCGCCTTCGAGGCCATCGGGGTAGCCGCCGCCGTCGAGCCGCTCGTGATGATGGCGGATGATCGGCAGGGTGTGCCGGAAGGATTTCAGCGGCGCGCAAATGCGCTCGCCCACCACCGGATGGCGCTCCAAGATGCGCCGCTCTTCCGGAGTCAGCGGCTCGGGCTTGAGCAGGATCCACTCCGGCACCGCGACCTTGCCGATGTCGTGGAGAAAGCCGCCGCGCCGCAGCGCCTGGCACTGCTCCTCCGGCAGCCCGAGGCGGCGGCCCAACGCTTCGGAGTACTTCGACAGCCGCTCGCAGTGCCCTTCGGTATACGGATCCTTGGCCTCGATGCTCAGCGCCAGCGAGCACAGCACGGTCTCCGCGCTCTCGAGGTCGTCGACGAAGCGCTTGAGCCGCAGCAGCGACCGAATGCGAGCCAGCAGCACCGCGCTGTGCACCGGTTTGGTCAGGATGTCGTCGGCGCCGCATTCCAGTCCTTGCACCCGATCGGAGACCTCCTGGAGCCCGGTGACCAGAACCACCGGCAGCAAGCGAGTCTCCGGCCGGCTCTTGATCGCGCGGCAGACTTCGTAGCCGTCGCAGCGCGGCATGAGCACGTCGAGCAGCACCAGATCGGGCTTCTCTTCGGCGACCGCGGCCAGCGCCTCGTCGCCATCGGAGGCAGTGACCACCGCGAAGCCCTTGGCCTCGAGCAGCGCCGCCAGCGTCTCGCGGACGGCGTGCTCGTCCTCGGCGATCAAGATCTTGGTCCGATGGTTGGATACCTCGACCGCCTCACTGCCAAGCTGCTGCCAGCGCTCGGTTACCCAATCGATCCGGGGCTCTTGCTCGCCGCGTTCCATGCCTTCCTTCAGGGATACGATCCTCCCCTCCCCCGATCATCCGGATCTCGGGTGGTGGGGCCGGAGAGCTCGAACGGTTCGGTCTGATCACTCATGGCAACCGAGACCGCGTCGTACAGGCGTGAGAATGCTTCGCTGCCGCCGTTGTGCACCTCGATCAGGTAACTACCTTGGTCTTCGAAACGATAGAGAATCTCTGAACTGTCCCGAACCCGCAAGACGGCGTGCACCCCCGTCTTGAGCTCAAATCGGGCTGCGATTTCGACCGCAGAGCGGCCCCGGTAGGTCGGCACTTGCCCGGCCAGGGTCCTGAATTCCACCACCCCTTCCGGCACTTGGGTAGCGTAGAACGATCCCCCGGTGAAGGTCAGTATTGCTGCCAAACGCTCCCGGCGCAGCTCGAACGGTGCACCCTGCGGCAGGATCTGACGAAACGAGGGAAACAGGCCGAAGTTCCGATCCGTATCGGACGTATCGAACCAGAGCGGCAGCGGCGTGCCGCTCAATACCAAATCGATTTGCACGGGTTCTTGGTCCAGGCGCGCAAGACTTCGACGGTCCCATCGAGCCACGACCTGGGCGGTGGACTGATCACGAACCATAATCAGCGGTTCCATCAATCCGACCTGAACTACGCCGGGCTGGTGCAACATCACCAGGACGTTCCCGCCGAAAACGAAAACCAGCTGCAATCCTCCCACGGTCACCGACCTCCTTTGCGGGCGCGGCCTCGGAGTATCCGAAGGTCGTGAAAGTCGCCCACACTCTTGGGAGACGATGGCGATCGGGAAAAATCGCTGGCTGATTCAGGAATTTCCTCTGAGCACTGGCGAGAGCCCGTGCCGGCGGCAAGCCCTCGGTGACATAGGCGCGGTGAAAATCGGACAGCATCGTGGCGCTGGCCTCGGAATCCGCATCCCATAGGCTGGCCACGACCGTTGGAACGCCGCGCGCCACCGCCAGGCGGGCCAGCGAGACGCTGCCCTCTCCGGCCAGCACTCGGCCGCGCCCCGAGCTGCAGGTCGAGAGCACCAGCAGCCCGACATCATCGAGCGGCGCTGTAATCAGATCGTGGGCATACAGGATCCCCTGTCCCGCCGGTCCCGGACCCGAGTCGGGAGCTACCACCAGGTGACCCAAAAGCGGCTGTCGATAGTTCGGCAGATGATGGAGCGCCATATGAACCACCCGTTTGCCCGGCAACCGGCTCAGGATCGCCGCGTAGGTCGCAGCCGGCCCCAACAGAACCTCGCTTCGATCGTAGTTCGAGGCCGCGCGAAGCACTTCGATCTCGGCCCGGGAAAGATCCGGCAAATCCGCGGAAAAAACGTCCCGAACCCTGGGGTTGCCGACCGCCAGCATGGTTTGTGGGTCCGAAGTCAACCGCTGCCATCGCTCGAGGCTGCGCAGATAGGTGGTGGCGCTCGGCGCCACCACCAGCGGATGCCGCTCGACCAGATAGCGTCCATCGGAATCGACCAGGGCGGCAAACGGAAGGTTGGAGAGCCGAGGATCGGGCACCACGATCAACAGGTCGTCGAACGACAAGTTCCTCAGCTCGGGAGCCAACAAGGTCTGAAACAGAAAGCGGCCGGACGCTTCCGAATCGCGCTCTGCCAGAATCGATCGTTGGAACCGACGGGTCGCCTGCAGCAACCGCTCGCGCTCCTGTGGAACAACCCGGAGGGTCATCCGTCCGCGATGGAGGCGCCACACAAGGAGCTGGTGGTCGAGCAAGGTCAGCTCGATCAACGCCGCGTTCGGGGCCACGTGCGCGGCGATCCGCCGCCAATCGGCCGGCTGGATGCCGCCGGTGGCGGCGAGGTCGAGACCGCGAGGATCGCGCCGCAGCAGCGCCCCGCCGGCCAAAGAGGCCAAGAGTGCCCGCGCTCTGGATCTCTCGGCGGCTTGGAATCCGCCTTCCGCATCCTTCAGGTGTACGGCGCGGACCTCCTGGAGCATTTCGTAGACTCCGAGGTGATCGGTCATGAATCCGCCGCGCAGCGAATCCTCCTCGACCTGCGGCAACTCGGACTCGACGATCCGCATCGCCTCGACCAATCGGGTTTCGGCTTCGCGCCAGCGGCGTTGCACCAAATAGGCGCGCCCGCGCTGCTCGAGCAGGTGCGCGCGGGTGTGGACGAATCCGAGGTCCGGAGGCAGCAGCGGATCGATCTGCGCCAGGGCGGCCACCGCCGAAGTCGCACGCCCGCGCTCGAGCTCCAGCTCCGCCAGCCCGAGATAAGCCCGAACCATCGCGAGATGGCTCTCGGCCGGATCGAGCCGTGCCACCGCTTCGCGCAGGAGTCGGATACCCCGCTCCGCTCCCCAGACCCGACCGGCGATCTGCCCCACCAGAACCTGTCCCTCCAACGCTTCGATCCGACCCCCCATGGCCCAGTAATCGGCCACCGCCTGCCGAGCGAACCGCCAAGCCAAGCGATGGCGTCCCTGGGCTTTGAGGCACTTTGCCATCAAGTAGTGTGTTCCGGCACGCATTTGGGGATCGAAGACGTCCTCCGGAATCTGATGATTCCGGGCGATCATCTGCGCCGCGCTCGCCGGGTCGCCGAGCGAGATGTACAGGCCGGTGAGACCACCTTGAGCGAGAATGAGTCCACGTCGATATTCGACTCGAGCGGCGAGCCGCCAAGAGGTGTCAAACATCGAGAGCGCGGTGGACCAGTGACCTCCCAACTTGTGCGCAGTGGCCAAAGCACACAAGATGTGGACCTGCAACCGCGGCAGGCCCAGCGCCGCGGCGCGTTGGGAGAGCCTCGGAGCCGCTTCGATGACCTCCTCGGAGCGCCAAAGGTTGAGCAGGTGATCCAATCGCACCATGCGCACAGCCAGCATTTCGGCCTCGTCGCCCACCTGTTCGAACAGCGCGGCCGCCTGCTCAGCCATGGCGACGCCGCGAGGCCAATCGTCGTTCTGATAAGTTTTGTGGGCTTGATCTCGAAAGCGGCGGGCGGCAAGCAGAATCTCGGCAACGGCGGGCGACGCGTTCAAGTAGAGCGGCAGTATGGTGGCCAGGAAACCGTCCCCCCAACGACGCTTGGACTGTTCCGCAAGCTCAATCAAGCTGCTTTCCATCGGCCGCAGCTCGGGGTGATCGGGTGTTTCCAGTCGCAGCTCGAGATAGCGGGTCAGCGTGTTGCGGGCCGCCAACTGAGCTCGATCCTCCGGCGCAGAGAGATCGCCCATGCTGCGTTTCTGCGGCGGCGCGGATCGAAGTTTCAAATCCTCGAGCCGTTGGCGCGCCTCGGCGGCCCACGGCGAGCTCGAATCGAGCCGAAGGTAGGCCTGCCACTCGTCCCGCGCCGCGATCCAAAGCCGGCGCTGCTCATAGGCCAGCGCCCGATTGAAACGCGCGGGCGCATAGCTCGCATCGAGCTCCAAGGCCTTATCGAGCGCCTCGACGGCTCGCTCCCACTGCTCGGTCGCCAGACGCGCCGCGCCCAGGTCATTCCAGATCGCCGGGTCGCGCTCGAGTGCCGCGGCCTGTTCGAGGGCCGACACCGCGCGAGCCAACGCCGCTTCGGTCCTCGCCATCAACGCGAAGCGGCCCAGGGCATGGAGACTCTCCGCACTCGGCTGCTCGGCGGCTTCGAGCTCGAGCAGCGCCATCATCCGACCGAGATCCCTTCCGCTCTGCGCGCCGCGCACCGGCCGGTACGGCGAATACGGCAGCTCGCTGAGGCGCTCGGGCCGGGGGCGCTCCCGACTCCAAACGCGTTCCATCAGCTCGGTGGCTCGCGCGGCGGGAGTACGTGCGGCGCGATACTGAACCGCGAGCAGCGCCACGGCCGCGGCCGCCGCTAGACCCGCGATCGCCCAAGTCGCGGGACGAAGCCCGGCGCGCCGCCTCGAGCCGGAGCGTTGGCGCAGCTGCTGGAGGCTCGGAACGCCTTGCTGCGCCAGCAAGTCGGCTTCTTCCGCCGACAGCTCCGGGTTGGACAGGCGCACCGTTTCGGCCAGTCGGGCGCGACAACTCGAGCATTCGACCAGATGCCGCTGCAGCTCCTCGCGTTGCCGGCCCGGGAGGTTGGGCAAGAACATTTCGGGCAGCCGCCGCGCGTAGGGACAATCGGAGACCGCCGCCTCCGGCGGCAAGGTTGCCGGCGGCGCGGGCAGCTTGAGCACCAGCGCTTCGACCGAAGCCGCCAAATCGTCGCACATCGCGCAGCCCCGTCGATGCGCCTCGAGAGCTTCGCGTTGCTCCTGGCTCTCTTGACCCAAGGCGTGATCGGCCCACTCGCGCAAGGTCGGGCAGCGCGGGCCGCTGGGACGGAACCGGAGGAACCTGCTCATGGTTCGAGGCATGGCACCGATACGGCCGTATGCAGCGAGGCTCGCAGCCGCCGGACCATGCGCGCCAAGGTCGAGTGTACACCCGAGGTCTCCAGCTCCACACCATCGAGTTGAGCGATCTCGCTGGCGGTCATACCGTCGACGTAGTGAAGCTTGAACAGCAGCAAGTTGCGCGGGCGTTCGGGCCCCTCGAGCAGCGCCGCCAACCGAGCCAGCAGCTCCTCGACCACCAAAGCGGACGCTGCGTCGGGCCCGGCTCCGAGCGCCGGCGCTGCAACGCCCGGACGGGGGTCGGCCAACGAGGATTCACCGGCTTCGGATTCGAGCGGACCTGTCACCGCGACGCCCCGCGCCCGCGCGCGCAGAAAATCTCGCGCGATATTGGCGGCGATCGCCACCAGATAGGCGCCGGCCTCGCCCGGGCCGCGAAAACGCCGCAGCGCCGCGCAGTCGCGCTCGAGCAGCCGGGCGTAAAACTCTTGAACCAGATCGCGCCATTGAGTCTGAATTTCCCGCCTCCCGATCAAGCCAGCGGCGGAGCCGGCGTGCAACACCCGCAGGACTACGGTCGAAACCCGGCGATGAAAGCGTGCAATCAGCTCATTCCACAGCGTCTCGTCGAGCGTATGATCGGCGCACCGTTCCAGCAGCTCGGCATCGGACAGCGTTCTCGGATGAACCAGGATCGCGCTTGACATCGCGAAGCGCGATTATACCATCCGACTCTGCCTGCCCCAGCCGCGCTCGCGGCCTGGCGACCGGCGGCCGCAACCGCACCGCAAGCCCACCCGGCGCCGGAGGACCGAGCCGGAACCGCAAACGAAAGCGCTTTCCGAACCGCGGCCATAGCCTCTATAATCGAGTCATGAACGCCGCGCGCCACCGGCTGACGCTGATTCTGGGATCGATCGCCGATCTGGCCTACTTCGAGGGTCGCCTCGGACTCGGCGGCATCGATCGCGAGCTGCTGCAGCGACGCGATCCGGCAGCGCTCGAATACGGAAATCAATGCATGCAGCGGGTCAAGCAAGCCTTGGCGGAGCGCCATGCCGGAGTCGAAGTGCACCGCTTGATCGTCGGCTCCACCCTCGACGATCAACAGCGCTGTCTCCAGCTCTATCACGAATCGCGGCCCCACGATTGCGTGGTGCTGGGCGGCGAGAACGCGACCGGCCTGCTCGACACCTATATGGGTTACAACAACACGATCGAGAGCGATAACGAACGCACGCTGTTTCTGCTCGGCTCGACCAGCCGCAGCGCCAAGGAGTTCACGCTCAGCGCGCTGCAGTTGCCGGTGCAACACAGCGCCGGCGTTTCGTCATCGGGTCGGCTCGACTCTGCGCTGGAGATCGGCATGCATCTGATGACGCATCCCTATAGCTCGGTGCAGCTCTACCAGGAGCGCACCCTGTCGGAGGCGCTCCACGCCGCGCGTGCCGCCAGCGCCGACGCGGTCACGCTGGAGGCGCTCGAGTACTTTCAACAGACCGGCGTGCCAGTGCAGATCGCGGAGCAGTTCCGTGAATCTCCCGAGCCGGCACTGCTGTGCTGCATCTACGATTCGCTGCGCACGCTCGATGCTTTCGAAGCCGCGCTCGAAGCCCGCGGCAAGATCGGGCTCGCGGTCAGCCGGCGCGATACCGGCCCCTCATCGCGCGACGGCCTGATCCGCAGGCTGCTCGACTCCGATCGCGGCTACGAGCGCATTCTGCAGACGCGGCCCGAATGCGGCATCAACCTGGCGGCCCTGGCCACCCAGATTCTCGGGTTCCACGACCCCGAGCTGCGCCAGCGGCAGCAGGTGGTTTTTGACGCGCATCGCAAGCCCCCGATGTCCGTGTAGTAGTAGCTCGGCGGCGGATAGGGCGCCGTCTGCCAGGGGGTGTGGGGGAGTGCCCCCACTTTCCACGCAGCAGCGCTAGCTCGGGCTCCTCCAGCGTACCTTCCAGTACGCTTCCGTCGCCCGCATTGTGAGCGGGGGCCTCCCCCGCGCCTCCTGTCGCGCGCCTTGCATCCGGCACCCTCTCCACCGCCCACTATGCCGTGCGCACACAAACGCAATGGCTAGAACGCCCCTGCACCTCGGCGGCGGATAGAGCGCCGTCCGTCCGACTAAAGCGCGGAGGAGCGATAGGCGACGCGGCCGCCGACCACGGTGAGCAGGACCTGAGCCTTCAGAGCCGCTTCGGGATCGGCCAGCGGATCGCGGTCCAGGACCACCAAGTCGCCCAGCTTGCCGACCTCGAGCGAGCCCAAATCGTGCTCACGAAACGCGAGGTACGCGCCTTCCAAGGTGAAGCTGCGCAAGGTCTCCTCCGGCGTGAGCTTCTCCTCTGGCCGCCAACCCTCCGCGGGCAGCTTGCCATTCAGGTCCTTGCGGGTCATCGCGGCGTAGAAACCGAGCATCGGACTCACCCGCTCGACCGGGAAATCGCTGCCGTTGGCGAGCCGCACGCCGGCGTCGAGAAACTGGCGCCAGGCGTAGGTCCAGGGCACGCGCTCCGGTCCCATGCGCGATGGAATCCACGGCCCGTCCGAGGTGGCATGCGTCGCCTGCATCGACGCGACGACGCCGAGCTTTGCGAAGCGCCGGATGTCCTCCGGCCGCACCGCTTGGGCGTGCTCGATCGCCCAGCGCAGCTCGGGATGCGGCGCGCGGTCGAGCGCGGCGGCGAACGCGTCCAAGGTCTTGGTGTTGGCCAGGTCGCCGATCGCGTGCACCCGCATCTGAATGCCGCGCTCGCGGGCGCGCGCCAATAGCTGGTCCAAGCTGTCGAGCGGAAAGGTCTCGAGGCCGGAGTTGCCCGGGTCGTCGCTGTAGGCCGCGCTCATCAGCGCCCCGCGCGAGCCCATCGCGCCGTCGGCCACCACCTTGAGCGAGC
>Ga0214472_10008316_pt1 | contig 10838 bp, 9 predicted proteins | sample RVTome_6_FD_207662 | JGI IMG/M metagenome (GOLD analysis project Ga0214472, IMG submission 207662) | Soil microbial communities from uranium-contaminated site in the Upper Colorado River Basin, Wyoming, United States - RVT140D175 | ecosystem: Environmental > Terrestrial > Soil > Contaminated >...
GTGGCGGAACGCCTCCAGCATGTCCTCCGAGGTGTCCACGCCGGTGATCCGGGAGGCCCGCGGGGCGAGAGGTAGCGACGCGGCCCCCGCGCCCACCCCGACGTCCAGGACGGTCCCTCCCTGGGGCAGGGACTCCGCGGCGCGGAGGACCGACGGCGTCGGCTCGGTGCTCAGGGCAACCTCCGCCCGGCGCCGGAACAGCTCCGTCGGGTAGGTCCACGGGGACTCCGGGGCCCGGGCCAGGATCTCCTCGGGGATCCCCCACCCGCCCAACGCCTCGCCCCATCCCTCCACGGCGTTCATGCGGTCACCTCCGAGCACCGCCCGCCGCCCTCAGCCCGAGCCGGGTCGATCGAGCTCGGACAGGACCTCGTCGGTGTGCTCGCCGAGCCGTGGCGGCGGGCGACGAACGGCGGGCAGCTCGCCGAACGAGCGGATGGGATCGGCCACCAAACGGAGCAGGCCGCGAACCGGATCTTCGATCTCCTGGATCACTGCGACGCCCTCCGGCGAGGCGAACACCTCATCCAGCCGCCGGACCGGAGCACACGGTACGCCCGCGTCCTCCAGCGCCTCGAGCCACCACGCGGCGGGCTTCGTCCGGAAGATCTCCTGGAGCACCGGGATGAGGTCGGCGCGGTTGCGCACCCGGCCCTCGTTCGTGGCGAACGCCGGATCGTCTGCCAGCTCTGGTCTCCCTGCCACCTCGCACGTCAGCCGGAACAGCTTGTCGTTCCCGGCCGCCAGGATGAACGGTCGGTCCCCCGTCTCGAAGAGCTGGTACGGGACGATGTTGGGGTGCTGGTTCCCCATGGGGCCGGGGACGACGGCGCCGAGGAGATAGTTCGCGGCCTGGTTCACGAGCGCGGCGACGCTTGCCTCGAACAGCGACACACTGATCTTCCGGCCCCGGCCGGTGCGGGCTCGGCTGAGGAGCGCGGCCTGGATGCCGTTGGCCGCGTACAGCCCGGCGATCACGTCGAGGAGCGCCACGCCGACCTTGGTGGGCTCGCCGCCGGGTTGGCCGGTGAAGCTCATCAGGCCCGAGAGGGCCTGGACGATGATGTCGTAGCCGGGCCGCGACGCGCGCTCGCCCTCCTCCGAGAACGCCACCAGCGAGCAGTACACGAGCCCGGGGTTCTCCGCGGCCAGGGTCTCGTGGTCGAGGCCGAAGCTCGCCATGAGGCCGGGGCGGAAGTTCTCCACCACTACGTCCGCCGTTCGCGACAGGGCCCGGGCAGCCTCGGCTCCCCCGGGCGACTGGAGGTCGAGGGCAACCGAGCGCTTGTTCCTGTTCAGCGAGAGGAAGTACGCGGCGTCCTCGCCGACGAACGGCGGCCCCCACCCCCGGGTGTCGTCGCCCGTCCCCGGGCGTTCCACCTTGATCACGTCGGCGCCCAGGTCGGCCAGGATCATAGTGGCGAGCGGCCCGGCCAGGACCCTCGAGAAGTCGATCACCCGCACCCCGGCAAGGGGCGCGTCCTGCGCCGCATCGCCGGCGGTCTGATCGGGGCGGCCCGACACGGGATCTCCAGGAACGGGACGAACAGAGGAGCCGCCGGAACCCGAAGGTCCCAGCGGCTCCACGCGCTTTATACCTTGCTCCCCCCGGCCGGTCAAATCGGGGGCCGCCACCCGGCGCCGCGGGCGGCACCGGGTGGCGGCCGGCCCCGGAAGTTGCCACGATGAGGCCCACATGAACCAGGAGAGCCTGGACCGGGCCAACGCCTTCCTTGCCGCCGTGGTGGCCAGGGTGCAGCCGGGCGACGTGTTGGACACGACCCCGGCCGACATCGCGAAGGGCATGGGCATGCCGGAGCCGCTGGCGGCGGCTCGGGCCGTTCGGGCCCTGCTGGCTCGGCGGCGCCTGGAGGTGACGGACGGGAAGTACCGGCTCCTCGACGCCAGGCCGATCGAAGCTGGGGAACGGGAGCAGGTTCCGCGGCCCCGCCGGCCTCGCCAGCCCAAGGAGCCCAGAGACGAACCGCCGGGGCCGTCGTCTCGGCCGACCTACTCGGAGGTGGGCCGAGAGGCCATCGAGCGGCTGGTCGAGCTGGGCCGGGAGGTCGCATCCCTCCGGGCCAGCCTCCGCACGGCCCGGGAAGAGGCCCGAGAGGCCCGGGAGGCCAAGGACGAGGCCGAGCGCCGGACTCAGGCGCTCTCCAGCCGGGTCCGGGATCTCGAGGCCCGGGCGGAGATGGCCGAGGCCAACCTGAGGACCCTCCTCGCCGCGGCCAAGGGGTCCGGCCGCGAGGTTCCCGTGGGCGACACCGAGATGGAGGCGATCCTGGGGGTGCTGAAGGGCGACGAAGAGGCGCCCCCCGGCTAGGAACCCCCAGCACCCTTCGCCACGCCCCTGGCCGCGACCGTCGCGAGATGGCACGCGGCGAAGTGCCCGGGCCGGAGCTCCACCAACCCGAGGTCCTCGCCCCTGCACTTCGGCTCGACGCCCGCCGCTGCCGCATTGCCCGAGGCCACCTCGGGACATCGTGGATGGAACCGGCAGCCCGGCGGGATGTTCGTGGGGTCCGGCGGCTCGCCGGTCAGGATGGGCCGTTCCAGGCCCCCCACCTCGGGCACCACGTTCAGAAGGGCCTTCGTGTAGGGATGCAGCGCTCTCGTCAGTACGTCCTCCGCCGGCCCGATCTCGACGATCCGGCCCAGGTACATGACCGCCAGGCGATCCGCGATGGTCCAGGCCAGGCCGAGGTCGTGCGTGACCACGAGAATGGCCAGGCCCAGGTCATCCCGGAGCTCGAGGAGCAAGCGGAGGATCTCCCCGCGGACGGAGGCGTCGAGGTTTGAGACGGGCTCGTCTGCCACGAGCATCCGAGGGTCCAGGACGAGCGCCCCGGCGATCACGACGCGCTGTCGCTGCCCTCCCGAGAGCTCGTGTGGGTGGTTGAGGAAGAACCGCTCCGCTGGCCGCATCCCAGCCCGGGCCAGAGCCCGGGCCACGAGCTGCTCTTCGGTCTCACCATTCGGGCCCCGGTGGATCCTGTGGATGCGCAGGCCTTCGGCCACCGATTCGTAGATGGTCTGGCGGGGGTTCAACGCTCCGGTGGGATCTTGGAACACCATCTGGACCTTCCGGCGGTAGGCGCGGAGGTCCTCCGCTATCGGCTTGCCCTCGAAGAGGATCTGGCCCTCCTTGGGCGGTTCGAGTCCCATGATGGCCCGGGCCGTGGTGGTCTTGCCGCACCCGGACTCGCCGGCCAGGGCCAGCACCTCCCCCTCCCGGAGCTGGAGGCTGACACCGTCCACCGCCCTTGACAGCGTGGCCTTCCGGCCCACGAGACCCGCCCCCAAGCCGACCCTGCCGGCGAACGTGACCTTCAGTTCCCGGACGTCGAGCAGCGGGGGAGCGGACTCGGAAAGCGCGGCCTGGCTTTCACCCCGAGGCCAGTCGGTCATCACCTACCTCCGCCCGCGTCTGCCCCCTCTAGGGCGGCCTTCGCGGAATCCACCAAGAGACACGCCGCGCGCCATCCCGGGCTCACGTCGAAGAGCCGGGGGTCGATGTGGGGGCAGGCCTCGAACGCCACCGGGCACCTAGGGTGGAAGGTGCACCCGCTTGGGAGGTCCTGTGGATAGGGCGGGTCGCCCGGCATTCCCGAGGGAGCCATCCGGAACCTACCATCGCCGATCACCGGGAAGGCCGCGGCCAGAGCCTTCGTGTAAGGATGCGCAGATTCGTAGAACACTGAGCGGGCGGGGCCGTCCTCGACGATCCTGCCCGCGTACATGATGGCCAGCCGGTCGCAGACCTCGATGAGCACCGAGAGGTCGTGGGTGATGAACAGCATGGCCAGCCCGAGGTTGCGCTGGAGGTCTTTCAACAGCTTCAGGACCTGAGCCTGAACCATCACGTCGAGGGCTGTGGTGGGCTCGTCGGCGATGACCAGGCTGGGGTTGCAGGCAAGGGCCATGGCGATCATCACGCGTTGCTTCTGTCCCCCGGACAGCTCGTGCGGGTAGTCCTTGATCCGCCGCGGAGGAAGCCCCACCTGCTCCAGAAGCGCGCCGACCCGGACACGAGCTTCCTTCTCGCCCGCCTGCTGGTGGATGACGATGGCCTCCGCGATCTGGCTCCCCACTCGCTGGACGGGGTTCAGCGAGTGCATCGCACCCTGGAACACGATGGAGGTCTCGGTCCACCGAACGGCGCGCAGGCGCCCCGGCCTCATGCCCAAGACGTCTTCGCCGTTCAGCATGATCGAGCCAGTGACCTCCGTACCGGTAGGCAGCAGGCGCAGCAGGGCTCCGGCGATGGTCGATTTGCCGCAGCCCGACTCGCCCGCCAGGCCGAGCACCTCGCCCTTCGCGATCTCGAGGTCCACTCCCCGGACGGCCGGGACCGGCCCCGCCTGCGTGCGGTAGCTCACGAACAGGTCCCGGACCGACAGGAGGCTCATCGCGCCCGAAGCTTGGGGTTGAGGATGTCGTCGAGGGCGTAGCCGATCATCGTGAATGCCAGCACGACCGAGACGATGGCCAGGCCCGGCGGCACGACCCACCACCAGTTCCCGGCGAACGGAGCGCCGGCTCCGAACGAGTTCTCGAGGATCGTCCCCCACGACGTGTGGAGCGGGTCGCCGAGTCCCAGGAACGACAGCGTCGACTCGGAGAGGATCGCCACCGCGACGATGAGCACCGTGTTGGCGAAGATAAGCGGGCCCACGTTCGGCAGGATGTGCCGGGTGACAAGGTGCCAGTCGCTGGCGCCGAGGGCCCGGGCTCGTTCCACGTAGGAGCGCGTCTTGAGCGAGAGCACCTGCGCCCGGATGACGCGGGCCGTGCTCGGCCACGACGAGATGCCGATGACGAAGATGATCGTGTAGAACGAGGGCCCGAGGAGCGAGGCCAGCACGATCGCGAGCGGCAGGAACGGGATCACCAGGAACCAGTCGGTGAAGCGCATGAGCATGGTCTCGAGCCACGCGCCGTAATAGCCCGCGGTCAGCCCGACGGCGCTGCCGATCACGACCGTCATCATGGTCGAGACCAGCCCGACCAACATCGAGATCCGAGTCCCCCAGATCGTGAGCGTGAGCACGGACCGTCCCAGGTCGTCGGTACCGAATGGATACTTCAGTGTCGGGGGCTGGAGTTGCGGTCCCGTGGACGGACAGGTGGGATCCAGGCCGCAGGCGCTCGCGAGCAGCGGCGCGAAGATCGCCACGAACACGAACAAGGCCAGTACGAAGAGTCCCGCCATGCCCATCTTGTTCTTCCGGTACTCCCTCCAGACACGCTTCAGGGCGGCCTTGCGGCGCGCCCTGGCGATGGCCCGGGGGTTCGTGGGCGGTGCCCCCGTGGACTCGATGTGGGTGTCCGGCGCCGTCGTCGGGGCTTCGGTCGAGGTCGGCGGGGGTCGCATGGTCAGCCCGCCCTCACCCGGGGGTCGAGGTACGAGTACAGCAGGTCGGCGACGAGGTTCGCGACGATGACGGACGTGCTGAACAGCAAGAACAGGCCCTGGAGGATCGGGAAGTCCCGCTGGTCCACCGAGGTCGCCGTGAGCAGCCCGAGGCCCGGCCAGTTGAAGATCAGCTCGATCGTGATCACCCCAGAGAGCACGAAGCCGAACTGCAGGATGGTGACCGTCATCGTCGGGAGGAGCGCGTTGGGGACCGCGTGCCCATACAGCACACGGTTCTCCTTCACCCCCTTGGCCCTTGCGGTGATGATGAAATCCTCGCCGAGGGTCTCGAGCAGCGACGACCGCATGATGAGCGAGTACTCGCCGAGATAGGCCAGAGTCAGCACGACGAACGGCAGCACCATGTGGTTGACCACGTCGATCACGTGGGCGAACCCCGCATAGACCGCGCCGGTCGTCTCATAGCCGCCGGTCGGAAAGATGGCGGGGAAGGGTCCAACCCCGACGGAGAACGCCATGATCATGAGGAGCCCGAACCAGAACTCCGGCATGGAGTAGGTGAACAGGGTGAACCCCAGCATGCCCTGGTCGTATCTGCTTCCCCGGCGCCATCCCTGCGCGATGCCGATCCAGATGCCGAGAACCGTGGACGCGAGGGTCGAGAGCCCGATCAGCAGCACGGTGGGCCAGATTCGCTGCGCGATCACCTTCGAGACCGGAAGGTTGTAGAAGTACGAGTACCCCAGGTGTCCCTGGAAGGTCTCCTTCACGTAATGAACGAACTGCTGGGGGAGAGGCAGGTCCAATCCCAGCTCGCGCTGAAGCTGCTCGACGGCCTGTCGCGATATCCCGCTGTGCCCACGCAGGAGCTGTGTCGCGGGATCACCGACTCCCCGGAACAGGAAGAAGTTGAACGCGAGCACGAACGCCAGGGTCAGCAGCGCCTGAAGCACCTTGGAGATCAGGTACCGGCGGGTGCTCACCCTGGGCTATCGCTCCCTCTTTCGGGCTCACCCGCCTCGCTCAGGCCCGGTCCTCGTCGCTCACCCTCCGCCGCCCAAGCATGACACCGGCGGCGACGACGATGAGGCCGACCACGATCCCGAGCCACACCCAACCCGGGATCCCCTCGCTCTTGGCGGCACCGGCCGCGGCGGCAGTGACTGGCCGGATGTTGATGAACGAGAGCGGTCCCCACGTCGCGAGCAGGTCGCCGGTGCCCTCCGGCTGCATGACGTAGCCAGTGAACCGATCGGTTCGGTACGCCTCCAGGTAGTTCGTGTACGACAACATGATGTACGGCTGCTGCTCGTACAGGATCTCCTGCATCTGATGGATGATGTCGATCCGCTGCTCGGTGCTGGTCGCGGTGAGCTGCTGCTCGTACAGCCTGTCGTACCCGGCGTCACAGAAGTAGCTGTCGTTGTTGCCGTAGACCCCAGGTTCCGGTGCGCGCTGCTCGCAGGTGAAGATGCCCAGGATGTAGTTGGGGTCGGGGTTGGGGAACCATCCCCAGTGGAACAGCTCGTAGTCGCCCGCCTCGATGATGGTCGTCAGCTTCCCCGAACTCACCGCCAGAACCTTGACACCCACGCCGATCTGGTTGAGCCACGACTTCACGAACGGCGCCGTCTTGATCGTGTTCTGGTCGGAGGTCCGTGTGTAGTAGCGGAGCACCACATTCTCGCCGGTCTCGGGGTCGTTCACGGTGCCGTCGCCATCGGTGTCCGTGTAGCCCGCGGCCGTGAGGTCGGCCTTCGCCTTGTCCAGGTCGAAGCTCAATGCCTGGTCCGCCGGGGGATCCCAGTTGCCGGTCGTGGCGGTGGGCTGCACGGGCGAGTCGGCCACGGTAGCGAAGCCTCCGAACACCTTGTCGACGATCGTCTGCTTGTCGATGGCCTGCGCAACGGCCCGCCGGAATGCCGGATCCGACACCGCGCGGATACCGTCGCCGTGGGGCACGAACCCGCCGGCCGGGTTGGTCTGGAAGGCCGAGCCCGCATTGAAGGCCAGCTCGTCGAAGAGGGGGATGACGGCTCCGTGGGTGGCGATGTTCGGCTTGCCCTCCAGCGAGTTCAGGATGTTGGCCGAGTCGAAGAAGGCGAAATCGATCTCACCCCGCTGGAGCGCCGCGGCCATCTGATTCTCGTCGTTGAACAGCTTCTCGATGACGACGTCGACCTGGGGCGTGAGGCCCACCTGCGCGCCCCAGTAGTTGGGGTTCCGCTCGAGTCTCACGAAGTCCCCGGGCTTCTGCTGCGTGACGACCCATGGGCCACTGCCCACCGCCGGGACGTTCTCGAACTTCTTCGGCTCGTCCAGCTTGCTCCAGACGTGCTCGGGGAGGATGTACTCGTACATCCACACGGTTTGCCCGTTGAGAACGGACGTCGGCTTCTCGGCGTGGATGACGAAGGTCGTGTCATCGGTTGCTTCGACGCTCTCCACGATGCTCAGGTCCGCCGCGTAGTTGCTGATGCCGCGCTCCTTGTAGAAGTTAAGCGTCCATGCGACGTCGTTTGCGGTGAATGGCTGCCCGTCGGACCACTTGAGCCCCGAGCGCATGTGATAGGTGAACGACAGGTTGTCGGAGGCCGTGTCGACGCTCGTTACGATGGAGTGATCGTAATCGGGCCCGAAGTTCTCGGTGGAGAACTCGATCGGCAGGTTGTACTCGAGGGCCCAGATCGTGTAGTCGATGCCCAAGTAGCCCACCAGAGGGTTCAACGAGCTGTTGCTGCCCGTGGTCCCGTAGATGAACGTCACCTTCTCCTTCGGCGGCGTCGCAGTCTGCGCGAAGGCCGTGCCCGCCAGGGTGAGCCCGGCGAGCATCGTCACCGCCATGGCCGCCGCCGCCACCCGTGCCATCTTCGTCATGGAGCGTCTCCCTCCCGTCACACCCGTCCGCCTCGTCCCGGAAGGACCGGGCGCCCGGCTCACTCGCACCCACCGCCTTGACTGGCGGTTCAAGGGCCCTGCGCCGCTTGTATAGCACGGGGGCCCGTGCGGATTCCAGGCAGTCAAGAGTGCCCGGTCACCGGTTCGTCTCGCGCGGCTCCCCACGCACGGGGAGCGGCTTCTCCCGGAGCTCGCGAAGGAACGAGACGCACTCCCGCACGGCCTGGTCGAGGAGCGCCTTTCCCTTCTCGGCCGTGGCCTTGGTTGCGTCCCCGTGCACTCCGGTGTGGCTGATGGCGCTCCACCACGGCATCAGCTTGAGCGGCCCGTCGGACCAGTCCATCCAGGCGTTCGGTCCCTCGGGGAAGGAGTTCTCGTCCACGGCCTTGCCCATGTCCACCGCATCGGGGTCGATGTGGAGGTAGATGGAGGTCTCCAGCTCGCAGGCGTGGCCCATGCCGCCGATGTCCGACTCCCTGACCTCCTCGATGACCTTCATCGATTCGGCGCTGGTGAGGTAGAAGGCCCCCGCCGCCAGAACGTCGGGATGCTCCAGGGCGACCAGCCGGGCGGCCATCTCCACCAGCGGGATGTTCGAGCCGTGGCCGTTCAGGTACAGGATCCGCTTGAAGCCATGATGGGCCAGGGAGTTGCCGATGTCGGTGCAGTACCGCACGAACGTCTCCCACCCGATCGTGATGGGGCCGGGGAAGTCCATGTGGTGCGGGGTGTAGCCGTGGATGATCGGCGGCAACAGCACCACCTCGTCCGGGATCTCCTCGGCCGCCCGGCGGCAGATCTCGGTGGCGATCCTGGTGTCGGCGTCGAGCGGCAGGTGTGGCCCGTGGTCCTCCAGGGTCCCGGCCGGGATCAGGCATACCCGGTCCTCGGCCGCGGCCCTTCGAACCTCCGGCCAGGTCAGTCGTTCGTACAGCAGCGGCGTGGTCCAGGCCATGGGCTCTCCTTTTCACCACACCCCGGTGAGGTCGATCTCCCGGTACTCGTTCTGGCAGGGGTTGCCCGGCGCCACCCACATCCTGCCTTCCTCCAGCTCCGCGACCATGGAGAACACGACGGCGGAGGCCTCGCTGCCCTCGTTCGGGTCGGGGTGCCCGCAGATGGCGACCGGCGCCCCCTCGTGGTCCCGGAGGATCTCCATCACCGCCTCGGGCGTGACGGGCCGCCGTTCCGCCAGGAGTTTCCGCAGCCGGGCCAGGCGAGCCTGGCTCCCCTCCGAGGGCTTCGGCCCCAGCTTGGCCAGCGCGCGGTCCTCGTAGTGGTTCGTGTGCGGTCCGGGGCCGTCGAGGACCGCGGCCTCCCGGCCCGTGGTCTCGACGATGAACGAATCGCCGCCGGCGAAGGCGAACACGTGGCCGTAGCCGCCGGCCCGGGACGGAGCTCCGGCCCGGCGGATCGCGTCGTCCCGGTCCCGCGCCTCCAGGGCGTGGCGGGACACAAGCACCCGGGGCACGCCGATGTGGTCGTCGGAGGCCGTGAGGGAGCCGACCCCCTGCGCGCCGCGGTGCGCGTTCGCCCCGACCGCCGGCAGGCAGCAGGCCACGGTGGGGGAGGCCACGGTGACCGAGCGGTCGTCGGGGACATCGATCACGACCGCGACGTTCCCCGCGTCGCCGGCCAGCCACTGCTCGTTGTGGGCCAGCATCGTGACGCCTGGCGCGGTGACGGCGAAGCTGGAGCAGCGCTCGATCCTCGGTCGCTTCGAGGGCCCGACGGACCCCTCCTTGCGCTGGAGGAACAGGTGCTCGCCTTCGGCCGGCTCCATCAGCGGCTCCAGCTCCTCGAACGCGTTCACGGCGAACAGCTCGAGGAAGGGCACCGTGGCGCCCACGGACATCCCTTTCAGGGTCGCCATGAGCTGGGGGAACCGGGCCTCCGCCGACACCAGGTATGGGGTCAGCAGGTCCTGGAGCTGCTGGGACGACAGGCCTCGGCTCGAGAAGTAGCGCCCGTAGAAGTCGATGGACTCGTTGATGAGGTCGCGGAGCTCCCGACCGATCCGCTGTCCGCGCGCGCCCGGATCGCCCTCGGCTCGCACGACCCTCAGGTCGCCCACGCGTTCCATCCTAGGAGCGGGCCTGTCCCACCAGGGCGTCGAACAGGGCCTGCTGCCTGGGGTCATCCGACGCGGTGTCCTCCGGGTGCCACTGGACCCCGAGCATCCAGCCGCCATCTCGCTCCACGGCCTCGACCAGCCCATCCTCGGACCAGCCCGTAGGGGACAGTCCCTTGCCGACGTGATCCACACCCTGGTGGTGGTGTGTGGAACAGGTGAGGTCCTCGGCCCCGGCGGCCTCCGACAGGCGGCTGCCGGGCGCCGCCTTCACGTCGTGGGCCAGGTCGTCCCGGCCGCTCGGCTTCCCGTGCGGCAGGTACGCGTCGTGGTCGGGGAGGTGCTGGATCAGCGTTCCGCCGAACGCCACGTTCATGAGCTGCATGCCCCGGCAGATTGCGAGCGTCGGCATCTCGGATCGGTCCGCCTCGTGCAGCAGCTCGGCCTCGAGTACGTCGCGGTCGGGCTCCACCCCGTAGACCGAGG
>Ga0214472_10008317_pt1 | contig 10837 bp, 7 predicted proteins | sample RVTome_6_FD_207662 | JGI IMG/M metagenome (GOLD analysis project Ga0214472, IMG submission 207662) | Soil microbial communities from uranium-contaminated site in the Upper Colorado River Basin, Wyoming, United States - RVT140D175 | ecosystem: Environmental > Terrestrial > Soil > Contaminated >...
CGCGCTCAAGCAGTGGTACCTCTTCTCCGCGCGCCACGCGCAGGACGCGCTCCACCAAACGCCCGGGCTTTCGTCACGCGAGCGCCGGCGCGCCGCGTTCTGGTGGAGGAACTGGCTGAACGCGGTGGCGCCCACCAATTTCCTGCTCACCAACCCGGTCGCGGTGCGCAAGGCGATCGAGAACCGCGGCGAGAGCCTGCGCCGGGGCGTCGAGATCTTCCTCGAGGACATGCGCGCCGGAACCGTGCGCATGACCAACCCGGAAGATTTCCAGGTCGGCGTCAACCTCGCCACGACGGCGGGAGCGGTCGTGTTCCGCAACCGGCTGCTCGAGCTGATCCACTTTGCGCCGGTCGCGGCCCGCGTGCGGCCGGTGCCGGTCGTGATCGTGACCCCCTGGATCAACAAGTATTACGTGCTCGATCTCGAGCCGAAGAAGAGCCTCGTGCGCTACCTGCTGCAGGAGGGGTTCGACGTCTACGTCACGAGCTGGGTGAACCCCGGCGCCGACCTGGCGGAGACCCCGTTCGACGACTACGTGACGCTGGGCATCGACGAGGCGGTGCGTGTGGCGCGGGCGGTATCTGGCGCCAAACAGGTCCACGCCGTCGGCTATTGCATCGGCGGCACGCTGCTCGCGGTCTACATGGCCTGGCTCGCGCGCCGCTTCCGGGACCCCGCGACGGTGCCAGTCGCGCACTGGACGCTCCTCGCGACGCTGGTCGACTTCCAGTCCCCGGGCGACATCGAGGTGTTCATCGATGAGGGCAGCGTGCGCTGGCTGTCCCACCTGATGCACGCGCGGGGCTATCTCGAGGGCCGCGAGATGGCGACGACCTTTCGGCTACTGCGCGCGAACAGCCTGATCTGGCATTACGTGGTGCACGGCTGGCTCTACGGTGAGCGGCCCGCGCCGCACGACGTGCTCTACTGGAACATGGACACGACGCGCCTGCCCTACCGCATGCACGATTTCTATCTGCGAGAGCTGTACCTGAAGAACGGCCTCGTCACACCGAATGCGCTCACGATCGCGGACGAGCCGATCGACCTCGCGCGCATCCACGCGCCGCTCTACCAGGTCGCCGCCGAGGACGACCACATCGCGCCCTGGCGCCAGACCTTCCGCATCAACGGCTGGGTCACCGGCTACAAGCGCTTCGTGCTGTCCAGCTCGGGCCACATTCTCGGCATCGTCAATCCGCCGGTCACGCCGCCGAAGCGCCACTTTTCCGTCGGACGGGCGCACCGCGGCCAGGCGGCCGACGCGTGGCACGCGACCGCGCAGGAGCAAGCGGGGAGCTGGTGGGAGGACTGGCGGGACTGGCTCGCGGAGCGCTGCGGGGAGCCCGGCGCACCGCCCCCGCTCGCGACGCAGGACTTTCCGAAGCTGGCGGACGCGCCCGGCACCTACGTGCTCGAGCGCTGAGTCCCACGCCGCGGATCTCGCCTCCAAAACCGGCAGGGAGGCCGCCGGGAACGACTTGACTTGGATCAATACGCGTCTCTTGTCGGGGGCGAATAATTTTTTGCAGCTCGTTGGCGGCGGCGCCCTGCTCATCATGGCCATCGACCCGGCCGCGCTGCATGCCACCGGCACGCCGAGGCTGTCGGCGATCCAATAAGAGGCTGTCCTGTCGCAAGGTGAAGAAATGCCGGAAGCCGTTTCCGAAATCGCGATACCGGAAGTGATCGGCAAAGTCGCGCGCCGGGGTGGCGTTCCCGCCAACCTGCAGGACTACGCGGGAGTGCGCGCCGGATTTTCCTGGGAAGACGCGGCGTGCGGCCTCTCGGGCCTGCCCGGGGGCCGCGGGATCAATATCGCCCACGAGGCGGTGGACCGGCACGCGCTGGGCGCGCGCAGGAACCATCTCGCGCTGCGCTGCATCGGCAAGGACGGCGCGCGGCGCGATTTCACCTTCGAGGCGCTGCGCGATCTCACCGGGCGCTTCGCGAACGTGCTGAACGGTCTCGGCCTTGGCGCCGGGGCGCGGGTGTTCGTGCTGGCGGGCCGCATCCCCGAGCTCCCTATCGCGGTGCTCGGCACGCTGAAGCACCGCAGCGTCTCCTGCGCACTGTTCTCGGCGTTCGGCCCGGAGCCGATCCACACGCGGCTGTCGATGGGCGAGGGCGAGGTACTGGTCACGACCGAGGCCCTGTACGCGAGGAAGGTGGCCGGCCTGCGCAGCCGCCTGCCGCGGCTGAAGCACGTGCTGCTCGTCGGCGAGTACGTGCGCGGCACGGCGGTGCCGGGAACGCACGATTTCCGCCAGCTGCTCGAGGCCGCGAGCCCCGAATTCCAGATCCCCGACACCGGCACGGAGGATCCCGCGCTACTGCATTTCACGAGCGGCACCACCGGCAAGCCGAAAGGGGCAGTGCACGTGCACGGAGCGGTGGTCGCGCATTACGTCACCGGGCGCTTCGCGCTCGATCTGCACCCTGAGGACGTGTTCTGGTGCACTGCCGACCCGGGCTGGGTCACCGGCACTTCGTACGGAATCATCTCGCCGCTCACGAACGGCGTCACCAGCATCATGGACGACGGCGACTTCGACGCCGAGCGCTGGTATTCGATCCTGAGGCACGAGCGGGTGAGCGTGTGGTACACGGCCCCGACCGCGGTGCGCATGATGATGAAGGCCGGCGCCGAGGCCGCGCGACGCCACGAGTTCCAGGACCTGCGCTTCATCGCGAGCGTGGGCGAGCCGTTGAATCCGCAGGCCGTGCTGTGGGGCCTGAAAGCGTTTGGACTCCCGATCCACGACAACTGGTGGCAGACCGAGACCGGCGGCATCATGATCGCCAACTATGCGGCGATCGACATCCGGCCCGGCTCCATGGGCCTGCCCCTCCCCGGCATCGAGGCCGCCATCGTGCATCGCAGCGGCGAATCGGTGACCGTCGTGACCGAGCCAGACGTCGAAGGGGAGCTCGCGCTCAGGCCCGGCTGGCCCTCGATGTTCCGCGCCTACCTGAACGACGAGGCGCGTTACCGCAAGTGCTTCGCGGGCGGCTGGTATCTCACGGGCGATCTCGCGAAACGCGACCGCGACGGCTACTACTGGTTCATCGGGCGGGCGGACGACGTGATCAAGTCCTCCGGCCACCTCATCGGCCCGTTCGAGGTGGAGAGCGCGCTGATGGAGCATCCGGCCGTGGCCGAAGCCGGCGTGATCGGCAAGCCCGACCCGGTGCAGTACGAGACGGTGAAGGCCTTCGTCTCGCTCAAGCACGGCTACGTCCCGAGCGAGGCGCTGCGGCGCGAGCTGATCGGTTTCGCGCGCAAGCGCCTGGGCGCTGCGGTCGCGCCCAAGGAGATCGACATCGTCCCGAGCCTGCCGCGCACGCGCAGCGGCAAGATCATGCGGCGGCTGTTGAAGGCGCGCGAGCTGGGGCTGCCCGAGGGCGACCTCTCGACGTTGGAAGGGGGGCCTGATGCTTGATCGCGCGCTGGCCCGCGATTTGCTCAAGGAAATGCTGCGCATCCGGCGCTTCGAGGAAAAGTGCGCCGAGCTCTACAGCGCGGGCAAGATCCGCGGGTTTCTCCACCTCTACATCGGCGAGGAGGCGGTCGCCGTCGGCGCGATGCGCGCGTTCACGCCCGAGGACGCGATCCTGGCGACCTACCGGGAGCACGGCCACGCGCTTGCCCGCGGCGTCTCCGCGGGCAGCATCATGGCGGAAATGTACGGCAAGCGCGAAGGCTGCTCGCGCGGGCGCGGCGGCTCGATGCACCTCTTCGACGCGAAGACGCGCTTCTACGGCGGCAGCGCGATCGTCGGCGGCGGGCTACCCCTCGCGGTCGGCTTCGCGCTCGCCGACAAGCTCATGCGCCGGCCGCGCGTGACCGCGTGCTTCTTCGGCGAAGGGGCGGTTGCCGAGGGCGAGTTCCACGAGTCGCTCAATCTCGCCGAGCTGTGGAAGGTGCCGGCGCTGTTCCTGTGCGAGAACAATCTCTACGCGATGGGAACCGCCCTCGAGCGCTCGGAGGCCGATACCGACTTGTGCGAAAAGGCGCGCAGCTACAAGGTGCCGGCGCGCTCGGTGGACGGCATGGACGTCGTCGCCGTGATGGAGGCGACTGCGCAGGCCGCCGCCGCCGCGCGTGCCGGCGGCGGCCCGCAGTTCGTCGAGTACCGGACCTACCGCTTCCGCCCGCACTCCATGTTCGACGCCGAGCTCTACCGCTCGAAGGACGAGGTCGAGCGCTGGAAGCAGCTCGGCCCGATCGTGACGTTCATCCCCCGGCTCAAGGAAGCCGGCCTGCTCGACGACGCCGCGCTCGAGCGCATCGAATCCGAGGTCGCGCGCGAAGTGGCGGAGGCGGTCTCGTACGCCGAAGCCGGGACCTGGGAGCCGGTGGAGGACCTGGCCCGCGACGTCTACACGGAGCGCGCCGCATGAAAAATGCGGGCGCGACGGTGCGCGCGACCACCTATCGCGAGGCGCTGCGCGAAGCGTTGCGCGAGGCGCTCAGGCGCGACGAGCGCGTGTTCCTGATGGGCGAGGACGTGGGCCGCTACGGCGGCAGCTACGCGGTGAGCAAGGGCCTGCTCGCGGAATTCGGCGAGGAGCGCATCCGCGACACGCCGCTCTCGGAATCCGCGTTCGTCGGCGCGGGGATCGGCGCGGCGTTGAACGGCATGCTGCCGATCGTGGAAGTCATGACCTGCAACTTCAGCCTGCTCGCGCTCGATCAGATCGTCAACAACGCCGCCACCATCCGCCACATGTCGGGCGGCCAGTTCAACATTCCGCTGGTGATCCGCATGGCGACCGGCGCCGGCCGCCAGCTCGCGGCGCAGCATTCGCACAGCTTCGAGGGTTGGTACGCGCACATCCCCGGCATCCGCATCGCCACGCCGGCGACGCTCGAGGACGCGCGTGGCATGCTGTGGACCGCGCTGATGGACCCGGACCCGGTGATCCTGTTCGAGAACGCGCTGCTCTACAATCTCGAAGGTGAGCTTGCGCCGGACGCGGGCGCGGTGGACATTGACCGCGCGGCGGTGCGGCGCGCCGGCGATGCGCTGACGCTCGTCACCTACGGGGGATCGCTGCACAAGACACTGGAGGCGGCGGCGCGCCTCGCGCAGGAGGGCGTGGAAGCCGAAGTCATCGACCTGCGCACGCTGCGGCCGCTCGACATGCCGACCGTGCTCGGCTCGCTTGCGAAGACGCGCCGCATGGTGATTGTGGACGAGGGCTGGAAGAGCGGAAGCCTTGCCGCGGAGATCATGGCGCGCGCGATGGAGCAGGCGTTCTACGAGCTCGACGCGCCGATCGCCCGGGTCTGCAGCGCGGAGGTGCCGATTCCCTATCCCAAGCACCTGGAGGACGCCGCCATCCCGCAGGTCGACTCGATCGTAGAATCCGCCCTGCGCACCGTCGGCCGCCATGGCTGAGTTCCGCATGCCCACGCTCGGGGCGGATATGGAGGCCGGCACCCTCGTCGAGTGGCTGGTAAAGCCCGGCGACGAAGTGAAGCGCGGCCAGGTGGTCGCGGTGGTCGAGACGCAGAAAGGCGCGATCGAGATCGAGATCTGGGAGAACGGAACGGTGGATCGACTGGTGGTCGAGCCCGGAACGAAGGTCCCGGTGGGCGAAGTGCTCGCTCTGCTGCGCGCGCCGGGCGAAGCGGCGGCGGCCGCGCCCGCCGCCGCGGCCCCGCGCGTGGCGCCCGTCCCCAAGGCGCAGGCGGCGCCGCCGATGCCGCGGAGCGCCACGCCTTCGCCGGCCGCTGCCGCGCGCGCGAAGGTTTCTCCGGCGGCGCGCCAGCTCGCCGCGGAGCTGGGCCTCGACCTGGAGGCGGTGCAGCCCGCGGAACAGGGCGGGGTGATATCGCGCGCGGACGTGGAGCGCGCCGCCGCCGCGCGCAAGGTCGCGCCGGGGGCGCCCGCAGCCCCTGCCGCAGCCGACTGGCGCGTGCAGATGCGCGGGGCGATCGCCGCGGCCATGGCCCGCTCGAAGCGCGACATCCCCCATTACTACCTTGCGACCGACATCGACGTAACGGCGGTCACCGACTGGCTCGCCGCGGAGAACCTCAAGCGCGGCGTGGCGCAGCGGCTGCTGCCGGTCGTGCCGCTGATGAAGGCGGTGGCGCTGGCGCTGCGCGAGACGCCCGGGCTGAACGGCGTCTGGGCCGACGGTGCGTTCCGCCCGTCCGCGGCGGTGCACCTCGGGATGGCGATTGCGATGCGCGGCGGCGGGCTCGTCGCGCCCGCCATACACGACGCCGATCGCAAGAGCCTGGACACGCTGATGGCGGACCTTCGCGACGTGACGATGCGGGTGCGAGGCGGCCGGCTGCGCAGCTCCGAGATGAGCGATCCGACGATCACGCTCACCAACCTGGGCGAGCAGGGTGTGGAATGCGTATTGGGCGTGATCTATCCGCCCCAGGTCGCGATCGTCGGTCTGGGCAGGATCACCGAGCGCGCGTGGCCGGTCCAGGGGACGGTGGCGATACGCAGGATATTGACCGCAACGCTTTCAGCTGATCATCGCGTGAGCGACGGCCACACGGGCGGCCTGTATCTCGCGGCGCTCGGGAGGCTGCTGCAGGAACCGGAGGCACTGCGATGAGCGCGCCCACGCGCCAGGACATCCGCCGCGCCGTCCTCGACACGCTGTGCGCAATCGCGCCGGAGACGGACCCGGCCGAAATCGCGCCCAACCGGCCGCTGCGCGACCAGGTCGATCTCGATTCCATGGATTTCCTCAACGTGATCATCCGGCTGCACGAAACCCTCGGGATCGACATACCAGAAGCCGATTACGCGCAACTCGCGACACTCGAGGGCGCGGTCGACTACCTGGCGCGCCGCTGCGGTGCCGGTTAGCGACGGGCGCGCCTGCCCATGCTGATCGGCGTTCCGAAGGAAATCAAAGTTCACGAGTACCGCGTCGGCTTGACGCCCGAGAGCGTGCGCACGCTCATGGCCGGCGGCCATCGTGTCATCGTGGAGCGGGACGCGGGCGCCGGCATCGGCGCGGCCGACGCCGAGTACACATCAGCCGGAGCCGTGATCGCAGCGGGCGCGGGGGAGGTCTTCGCACAGGCGGAGTTGATCGTCAAGGTGAAGGAGCCGCTTGCGCAGGAGCGCGCGTGGCTGCGCGCGGGGCGGGCGCTGTTCACCTATCTCCATCTCGCGGCGGACGCGGAACAGACGCGGGACCTGGTACAGAGCGGCGTCATCGCGATCGCCTACGAGACGGTGTCCTCGCCCACGGGCAGGCTGCCGTTGCTTGCCCCGATGTCGGAGGTGGCGGGGCGCATGGCGATTCAGGTCGCCGCGCACTTCCTGGAGCGCGCGCATGGCGGGCGCGGAGTCCTGCTCGCCGGCGCAACGGGCGTAGCGCCGGGGCGCGTCCTCATCCTAGGGGCAGGCGTGGTCGGCTCGAATGCTGCGCGCATCGCGCTCGCCCTGGGCGCGGAGGTTGCGGTGCTCAGCCGCCCGGGCGATCCGCTCGAGCGGCTGAAAGCGGAGCTCGGTCCGCGGCTGAAGACCGGAATCGCGACGCCGCAGACGATCGGGGAGGAGCTTGCCGGCGCCGACGCGGTGATCGCCACCGCCATGGTGCCGGGAGGGCTTGCGCCGAAGCTGGTCACCCGCGCGATGCTCGCGGGGATGAAGCAGGGCGCGGTTGTAGTGGACGTGTCGATCGACCAGGGCGGCTGCTTCGAGACCTCGCGCCCGACGACCCACGCCGATCCCGTGTTCATCGTGGACGGCATCATCCACTACTGCGTCGCCAACATGCCGGGGGTGGTGCCGCGCACCTCGACTTACGCCTTGAACCACGCGACGCTGCCCTTCGTGAAGGCGTTCGCCGACCGCGGCGTCGTGCGGGCGCTCCTGGATGACGAGCACCTGCGTAACGGCCTCAACGTCTGCCGCGGCGCGGTGACGCGGCGCGAGGTGGCGCAGGCGACGGGATATCCGTACACGGATCCGCTGCGCGCGCTCGGCTCGTAGCTGCCGCCTGTCCGGATTGATCTGCATCAAGCCGTCGTCGGCGTCGAGGATTACCCTGCATAGTGCAGGACGCGGACCGGGCAGCGGGCCGCGCGACCGCATCTCCGATGGACATGAGCAATTCGAAATCTGCGACACCCCGGCCGCTCGCGGCCGCGGACCTGTGCCGGCGCTGCGACCCGGGGCAGTTCAAATTCGAGACTACCGACGACCTGGAGGACCTCGCGCAGGTCCTCGGCCAGGCGCGCGCCGAGAATGCCATCGAGTTCGGCGTCGGCATCGGGCGCGACGGCTACAACATGTTCGCGATGGGGCCCGAGGGCCTCGGCCGGCGCACGATCGTACGCCGCTACCTGGAGCGCCAGGCGCCCGCGCGCGAGGCGCCGACGGACTGGTGCTACGTATACAACTTCGACACGCCTCACCGGCCGCGCGCCATCGCGCTGCCCGCCGGGCGTGCACCCCGGTTCAAGGAGGAGGTGGCGCGCCTCGTGGAGGACCTGCGCGCGGGCATACCTTCGGCATTTGAGTCCGCCGAGTACCGCGCCAAGCAGCGGGAGATCGAGACGGAATTCGGGGAGCGGCAGGAGCAGGCGGTAAGCGCGATCGGCGAGCGCGCCAAGAAACAGGGCATTGCGCTGGTGCGCACGCCGGCGGGATTCGGCTTCGCGCCCCGGCATGGCGACAGCGTGATGAACCCCGACGAATACCGGAAGCTGCCGGAAGCGGAGCAGAGCCGCCTCGAGACCGCCATTTCCACCCTCCAGGAGGAGCTGGAGGCCGCCATCCACGACCTGCCGAAGTGGCGGCGCGAGGCGAGCCGCAAGCTGCGCGAGCTGAACCGGCAGGTCACGCGCGCGGTGGTCAATGGGCTGATCGAGGAGGTGCGGACCGAATTCCAGTCGCTGCCCCGCGTACTGGAGTACCTCGCCGGCATGCAGGAGGACGTGCTCGACCACGTGGAAGTCTTCCGGCAGCCCAAGGACGGGGAGCCGCCGACGCTCTTCGGCGTTCCGTTGCCGGTGTCCGAGATCGGCGAAGCGTTCCTGCGCCGCTACCAGGTAAACGTGCTGATCGAGCACGGCGGCACGCAGGGCGCGCCGATCGTGTACGAGGACCACCCGACGCACGACAACCTGGTCGGGCGCATCGAGCACATCTCGCAGATGGGCGCGCTGGTGACCGACTTCACGTTGATCAAGGCGGGTAGCCTCCACCGCGCCAACGGCGGCTACCTCATCCTCGACGCGATGAAGGTGTTGACGCAGCCGCTTTCGTGGGAGGCGCTCAAGCGCGCGCTGCGCTCGCGCGAGATCCGCATCGAATCGCTCGGCCAGATGCTGAGCCTGATCAGCACCGTGTCGCTCGAGCCCGAGCCGATCCCCCTGGACGTCAAGCTGGTGGTGGTGGGGCCGCGCCTGGTCTATTACCTGCTGCATGCCTACGACCCGGAGTTCGCCGAGCTGTTCAAGGTCGCCGTGGATTTCGAGGAGGAGATCGGGCGCGCGCCGGAGGCGGACCTGCTCTATGCGCGCATGATCGCCACGGCCGCGCGCCAGGAGAAGCTGCGCCCGCTCGACCGCGCGGCGGTCGCGCGCATGATCGAGCACGGCTCGCGCAACGCCGACGACGCCGAGAAGCTTTCCGTGCAGATGCGGGACTTGAACGATCTCCTGCGCGAGTCCGACTACTGGGCCGGCGCGGCATCGCGCAAGGTGATTCATGCGGAAGACGTGCAGCGCGCCCTCGACGCCCGCGTGGAGCGCGCCGACCGCGTGCGCGACAAGCTGCAGGAGGAAATCCTGCGGGGACGGCTCCTGATCGACACCGCCGGCAGCCGCGCGGGCCAGGTCAATGGACTGTCGGTCGCGCAGCTCGGGGGATTCTCGTTCGGCATGCCCCATCGCATCACCGCGCGCGTGCGCCTGGGCGGCGGCAAGGTGGTGGACATCGAGCGCGAAGTCGAGCTGGGCGGGGCGATTCACTCCAAGGGCGTGCTGATCCTGTCGGGGTTCATCTCCGGGTGCTACGCCGCCAACAAGCCATTGTCGCTCGCGGCGAGCCTGGTATTCGAGCAGAGCTACGGCGGCGTCGAAGGGGACAGCGCTTCTTCGGCCGAGCTCTACGCGCTGCTCTCTGCCCTCGCCGACGCGCCCCTGAGCCAGTCGCTGGCGGTCACCGGATCCGTGAATCAGCACGGCGCGGTGCAGGCGATCGGCGGCGTGAACGAGAAGATCGAGGGTTTCTTCGACATCTGCCGCGCGCGCGGCTTGACGGGCGAGCAGGGGGTGCTCATCCCGTCGGCGAACGTGAAGAACCTGATGCTGCGGCGCGACGTGGTGGAGGCCGCCGCCGCGGGCAAGTTCCACATCTACCCGGTGGAGAACGTGGACCAGGGTATCGAGATCCTGACCGGCGTTCCGGCCGGTGAGCGGGGTCCAACGGGACAGTTTCCCGCCGCCACGATCAACTTCCGGGTCGAGCAGCGGCTCGTGGAGTTCGCCGAACGCACCCGCGCATTGGGGGCCGCCCCGGCGGGGAAAGTGCGGCGTCGGCCCTCCCGGCGCCCATGAAGATCCGGCGTGTCATTTTGGGGCTCGACCCCGCCCTCCCGAGCCGGGCGCTGCTCGAAGCCGCGGTCGAGCTCGCCGGGGAGATGCAGGCGGAGCTCCTGGGGCTGTTCGTCGAGAACCAGGACCTGCTGCACTTCGCGGGGATGCCGTTTGCGCGCGAGGTGGGATTCGAATCGGCCACGCGGCGGGCGCTCGACGTCGAATCCATGGAACGGTCGCTGCGCGCGCTCGCGAAAGAGGCGCGGCAGGCGCTGGAGTTGGTGGCGGGGCGCACGCAGG
>Ga0214472_10008318_pt1 | contig 10837 bp, 8 predicted proteins | sample RVTome_6_FD_207662 | JGI IMG/M metagenome (GOLD analysis project Ga0214472, IMG submission 207662) | Soil microbial communities from uranium-contaminated site in the Upper Colorado River Basin, Wyoming, United States - RVT140D175 | ecosystem: Environmental > Terrestrial > Soil > Contaminated >...
TATCAAAGCCGTCGCCAGCAGCGGTACAGGAATGCGCTCGAAAAACTGGCACCGCATACCTACTGGTGCGGCTGCTCGCGGCGCGAGATCGCCGACTCCTCGCTCGGGCTCGCCAGCGACGGCGCGAGGATCTATCCCGGCACGTGCCGCGGCGGCCTCGGGCCCGGCAAGCGTCCGCGGGCGCTGCGCGTGCGCAGCCGCGAAGAGGAAATCTGCTTCGACGACCGGGTCCAGGGACGGCTATGCCAGAACCTCGCCCGCGAAGTGGGCGACTTCCTTCTGCAGCGCGCCGACGGGCCGTTTGCCTACCAGCTTGCGGTCGTCGTCGACGACGCCGACCAGGGCGTCAGCGACGTGGTGCGCGGCGCCGATCTGCTCGATTCGACGGCGCGGCAGATCCATCTGCAGCGGCTGCTCGACGTACCGACCCCACGCTATCTCCACGTTCCGGTGGTTCTGAATGCCGCCGGCGAGAAGCTGTCCAAGCAGACCGGCGCCCGCGCGCTCGACCTTTCACGCCCGCAAGGCGAGTTGCGAAAGGCGCTCGCTCATCTGGGGCAGCCCGAGACCGACAGCCTCGCCGAGGCGCTGCGCGACTGGAACCCGGCGCTCATCCCCGCGCAGCGCGCGGTGGCACCACTACCGTAAGGAGAGCCGCGAGCACCAGCGCCAGGGCCGAGTACTCCGCCCAGCTCGGCCGCTCGCCGAGGAACAGCATGCCGCTCAACACGCCGACCACCGGGATCACGAGCATGCTGAGCGAAAACACGGTGACCGAGACCGAGGTCGCGATCTTGATCCACGCCCAGTGCGCCCAGGCGAAAGCGACGAGCACGTTGTACGCCACGCCGAGCGCGGGCTGCAGTCCGATTTCAGCGAGCGCGCGGGGATCGTCGAAGACCAGCGCCACCACGATGACCGGCGCGCCGCCGAGCAGCATGATCCATGCGGTGTAGGAGCCCGTCGGCATGCTTACCGGGTAGCGCTTCTGCAGCACCACGCCGAGCGCCCAGGCTGCCGAGGCGCCGAGGACGAGAAGCGATCCGAGCGGCGCCTGCCCGACGCTCGCGACGCGCTCGCCCAGGAGCAGCGCGAGCCCTGCCATGCCCAGAGCCAGCCCGGCGAGCTTGCGCGCGGTAAGCCGCTCGCCCAGCAGCCACACCGAGAGCGGGACCGCGAGGACCGGCATCGTATAGGCAAGGATCGCGGCGCGCCCGGACGGAATCATGGTGAGGCCGAAAGCGACCAGCACGTTCCAGCAGGTGATGTTGAAGAAGGCGAGCACGGCGAGCCGGCGCCACTGCCCTCGGGGCCAGACGATGCGCTGCCGCGCTGCACGCAGGCCGAGAAACAGCACCGCGGAACCCAGGCCCAGGCAAAGCGCGCGGAAGGTCCAGGGCGGCACCTCGGAAAGCGCCACCTTCATCGCGGTCCAGTTGAAGCCCCAGGCGAGGGTCAGGCCTGCCAGGAGCCACAACAGGCGCCTCGACAGGTGATCGAGCTCGCCGCTCACGCCATGGCTCTGACCGGCATGGTTTTCATGCCCCGCAGGACCATGGAATCGATCCACTCCAGCCGGCCGGCGGCAAGCTCGATGCGGCGCCAGCGCCTGAGCACTTCAGGCAGCGCCACCTGGCCTTCGAGCCTCGCCAGCGGAAAGCCCAGGCAGAGATGCGGCCCGTAGCCGAAAGTGAGATGCGGCACGCCATTGCGCGTGAGGTCGAGCCGGTCGGGATCCTCGAACGCGCGCGGGTCCCGATTCGCGGCGTTCATCATCAGGAACACCCGCTCGCCGGGGCGCAGCGTCTTGCCGTGCAGCGGCTGCTCGTGCTGCACGATGCGCACCTGGGCGCCGATGGGTCCGTCGTAGCGCAACAGCTCTTCGACCGCGGCGGGCGCCAGCGCCTGATCGTCACGCAGCCGCTCCAGCTCGGCGGGAAAGCGCAGCAGCGCGAGCAGGCCGTTCGCCAGGTGGTGCGTCGTGGTCTCGTGCCCGGCGAAGAGCAGCAGCACGCAGGTGGCCACCAGCTCGTCGCCGGAAAGCCGCTCGCCGTCCTCCTCGACCCGCACCAGGGCGCTCAGCAGGTCCCCGCGCGCACGCGCGCGCCGGTCCTCGATCAGCTCCCGGAAAAGCTGCGCCATCTCGCGCGTGGCGGCTGCCGCGCGGTCGTACTTCTCGCGTGAGTCGCGCGCGCTGCCGATGAACAGCGCCATTTCGTCCGACAGGCGCTTCAGCCGGTCGAGCTCGCCGCGCGGCACGCCCAGCATGTCCATGATCACCAGGGCGGGAAGCGGCCCGGCGAAATCGGCGATGAAGTCGAACTCGCGGCGCGCGCCGATGCGCTCGAGCAGCCAGGCGCTCAGCGCCTCGACATTCGGCCGCAAGGCGTGGATCGAGCGCACGTTGAACACCTTCGCGGCGAGCCGGCGCAGGCGCGTGTGCTCCGGCGGGTCGCGGAACACCATCCAGAGGGTGAGGTAGCGCACCAGCTCCGCCATGCGGCTCGCCTCGGCGGGTGGCTGCGCCGCGAAGAAGGGACGCAGCCGGTCCGACGACATGCGGCTGTCCAGGCACACGCGCCTGACATCCTCGTAGCGCGTCAGCACCCAGGCCTTGAGCCGCGGGCTCCAATGCGCCGGGTCCTCGTCGCGCAGGCGCCGGTAAAGCGGGAAGGGATCCGCGACGAACGCGGGATCGTCCGGGCGGTATTCCAGGCTCATTTCTTGATGACCATCCACACCGCAAGCATACCGAGGCCCATGCCGAGCGCCGCTGCCGGCGTGTAGGTCTCGCCGAAAAGCGGCCAGGCGATCAGGGCGGTGGTCGGCGGCACCAGGTAGAAGAGGCTCGCTACGCGCGTCGCCGCGCCGTGGCGGATGAGGAACAGGAGCAGGAAGATAGCGCCGAGCGAGAGCACCAGCACCAGCCATCCGAGCGCGAACACGAATTCGCCGCTCCACTGCACTTCGCGGGACTCGAAGAGGTAGGCGAACGGCGCCAGCAGCGCCGCCGCGGCGATGAACTGGATGGCGGCGCCGGTGCGCAGGTCGACGCCCGAGCCGTGGCGCTTCTGCCAGACCGTGCCGAGCGAGATGCTGGCGAGGGCGAGGACCGCGAACATGACCGCGACGAACCCGAGGCGCTCGACCGCGATGCGATCCCATACCACCAGGACCACCCCGAGCAGCCCGAGGGCGAGGCCGGCCCATTGCCGGGACCCGGTACGCTCTCCCAGCAGCGAGCCGCCGATCGCAGCCGTCACGACCGGTTGCAGCCCGGTTACCAGCGCCGACATCCCCGCCGGCATGCCGAGGTGCATGGCCGCAAATACCCCGCCCAGGTAGCCGCCCTGAAGCAGGGCACCCGCAACCACCATGTGAAATATTCCTTGGGGTGCCGGCCAGTGCGCACCCGAAAGCCAGCACAAAGGCAGCAGGATCGCCAGGACCACCAGGAACCGCAGCAGCAGGAAGGTAGCGGGCTCCGCGTAAGGAAGTCCTAACTTCGCACCGACGAATCCGGTGCTCCAGAGGAGAACAAAGAGGCCGGGAAGCAGGCCTCCGATCCTCATTGTCTCCCCCGGTGTAGTGGATGCTGCGACACGTCAATCACGCATGTTGCTATGCACAAACTTCTTGACTTCCTACACGAACAGCCTAAAATTCAATTTGCTGCATTGCACAAAACCCGACAGGAGCTGAATATGTATGTGACCCCGGAACAGATCCAGGCCGCCAACAAGGCCACCGTAGAAACGATGCTCGCCGTGGCGAACGCCCAGTTCACCGCGTTCGAGAGACTGGCGAACATCAACGCCGGCGCCGTGAAAAGCGCCTTTGAAGACTCTATCGCGAACACCCGCGCCCTGCTCGGCGCGAAGGATGTGCAGGAGTTCGTGACCCTGCAGAACGCCTTCGCCCAGCCCGCCATGGAGAAGGCCATCGCCTACTCGAAGAGCGTGTACGAAGTCGCCACCGAAACCAACGCCGAGCTCTCGAAAGTCGCCGAGCGCCGCGTCGCCGAGTGGAACGAGAACTTCGTGACGCTGCTCGACAAGGTGTCGAAGAACGCGCCCGCCGGCTCGGATGTCGCGGTCGCGGCCGTGAAATCGATGCTCGCCGCCGCCAACTCGGCGTACGACAACCTCGCCAAGGTGACGAAGCAGGCGACCGAGATCGCCGAAGCCAACGTCAACGCGGCGACCGAGACGGTGAAAGGGCTCGCAAAGCCAAAAAAGGTCGCCTGAGCGCCAAACCGGGCCCAAAACCCCGATCTAGCGCTAGGCGCAGCGCCAAGAAAAAGGCTGCCAGCAGAAAGAAGAAGTAGGAAAGCCCCGCCGCAAGCGGGGCTTTTCTTTTGTGGCCTCAGTGAAACGGGAATCCGGCCTCGCTCACGGCGCGGCGCAGGGCAGCCATCGCCTGCCCGACCTGCGAAGGCTCGCCGCGTACGCCGAGCTCGACATGAAGCCGCGAGCCGTCGGCGCCCATGGAGGGCAGGCTGAAGACCTTGACGCCGGCGAAAGCCTTCTCGACCGCCTGCATGGCGGGGATCAGCTGGCTTTCCCCGGCCTCGTAGACCAGGATCGACGCCTCGGCCCAGCGATCGCGCTCGAAAAGCGCCCGGTAGCGGTTGTCGAGAACCCACTCGACCATCGGCCACGCCATCTGCGGGAACCCCGGCACGAAGTGATGCTCGCGCAGCGAAAACCCAGGAATGCGGTTCACCGGGTTCGGGATGATGCTGGCGCCTTCCGGAAACTCGCCCATCGCGAGCCGCGCCGGCGTCAGCTCGCCGCCGAAACGCGCGCGGATCTCGCGCTCGGCGTCCGGATGCAGGCGCAGCGCCACGCCGGCCGCGGCGGCGGCGCACTGGCGCGTGCGGTCATCCGGCGTAGCGCCGATGCCGCCGAAGCTGAACACGACCTCTGCGGACTGCAGGCTGCGGGCGAGCGCGGCGGTGAGGCGCTCGGCATCGTCGCCCAGGTATTGCGCCCAGGCGAGGCGCAGGCCGCGGCTCGCAAGGGCCTGGATCAGGAACGAGAGATGCTTGTCCTGCCGCTTGCCGACGAGGATCTCGTCTCCGATGACGTAGGCGCCGAACACGGCGCCACTCTAGCATTGCCGTATACGGCGCTGCGCCCCTACGCCGCCTTCCTGGCCCAGCGCTCGAGCTCCTCCAGCCCGCCGATGTGGCGGCCGTTGACGAACACCTGCGGCACCGTGCCGCGGCCGGTGATCGCGCCGACCACCCGCGAGCGGTCGGCATGGTCGAGGCTCACTTCGGCGAAGGCATAGCCCAGATCCTCGAGCAGCTTCTTGGCCCGAGTGCAGTAGCCGCAGCCTTCGCGGGTCAGGATCGCGACCTGGTCGGGCTTCTTCGCCTTCGGGTTGATGTAGTCGAGCATCGTGTCGGCATCCGACACCTCGAAGGGATCTCCCGGCTTCTCGGGCTCGACGAACATCTTCTCGATCACGCCGTCCTTCACCAGCATCGAATAGCGCCACGAGCGCTTGCCGAAGCCGAGCTCCGACTTGTCCACCAGCATGCCCATCTTCTCGGTGAACTCGCCGTTGCCGTCGGGCAGCAGCATGACGTTGCCGCACTCCTGGGTGCGCGCCCACTCGTTCATCACGAAGGCGTCGTTCACGGAGATGCACACCACGCGATCGACGCCGTTCGCCAGGAACGCCGGGGCGAGCTCGTTGTAGCGCGGCACGTGGGTCGACGAGCACGTCGGCGTGAACGCGCCGGGCAGCGAGAACACCACCACCGTCTTGCCCTTGAAGATGTCGTCGGTGGAGAGCGGCTTCCAGTCGCTCTCGTCGCGGGCACGGAACGTCACCTGCGGGACTCGCTGTCCCTCTCGATTGTCGAACATTGCGCGGCTCCTGGGTAAATTGGGATGACTCAGTCTACGGAGAGACGTTCCCGCGCTCCAATGCTTTGTTCGGATCAGGGCGATAGCCGCCGTTTATGCCGCGGCCGCGCGCGGCGGCGAGCGCGCCGAGCAGGTAGTGGATGAAGGCGAGCCCGAACCACACCGGCGCCAGCAGGCCGAGAAGCGGAACGTACGCCACCACGGCGAGCAGCACGCCTAGAAGGTACAGGTCCCCTCGCCGCTGGCGGAAGATCTCGGCCATCTCTTCCCGGCCGGCGTGCTCGGCAAGCGCGTCGTAGCGCAGCAGGCGCTGGTTCACCCAGCCCAGGATCGCTACCGGGATCAGCGGCCAGAGCGGCGGCAGCAGCCACAGGGGCAGGCTCGCCACGCCCAGCCCGATGAGGCCGAGCAGCGCCACCAGGCCGTTCCAGCCGCTTCCGGCCACGCCGCCGCCGCGGCGCCGCCCGAGCTGCGGGAACGAGCGCTGCGCGACGTGCTCGACCATCGACTGCATGCCGAAGATGCCGAGGATGAACAGGGCCGTCAGGTAAACCAGCGGCACGAAGGCGAGAAACAGGAGCATGTGCGCGGCGATCAGCGCGATGTAGGCGAGGTCCACCTCGACGAAGAATACCGCCGCCTCGAGCCAGCGCTCGAGCAGCGCGGCGAGCCGGATCGCGAGCTGCATCCAGAGCGCGATCGCCGCCGCGCCCCACAGGCCGATCGCCACCAGCATCGGCCAGACCATCAGCCAGAGCATGCGCGGGTGCAGCAGGTTCGCCAGCCCGTAGGCGAGGGAGCCGAAGATGCTCATCGGCGCACAGTCTGCCAGAGCCTGGCGAGCCGCTTCGCCGACACCGGCACCGGCGTTCTCAGCTCCTGCGCGAACAGCGACACGCGCAGCTCCTCGATCAGCCAGCCGAACTGCTCGAGCTCGGCGCCGAGCGGGCCGTGCCGCGCGCGCGCCGCCGCTTCGCGCCGGTAGGGCTGATCCACCGCTGCAAGCTCGGCCGCGAGGCGCGCGTCGCGCGCCGGATCGGCGCGCAGCTTGTCCAGGCGCAGAGACGCCGCCTTGAGGTATCGCTGCAGGTGCTGGAGCCGCTCCCAGGGGGTACGCTCGAGCCAGCCCGGCGCCAGCAGCCGGCCCAGCTGCTCGCGCATGTCCTGCGTCGCCTGCGGGAACGCCCGCGCCGCGGCATTCAGCTTCTTTTCCAGCGACGCCCGCTCGGCCAGGATGCTCGACGCGGTGCGGGCGATCTCCTGCGCGATCAGGCTGAAGCGGCTGCGGCCCTCGTCGACGCGGCGTGCGAACTCGGACTGCGTCATGGGAAGCGAATCAGCAAGGAACGTGCGCTCCAGTGCCGCGGCGATCACTTCGCCCGCCAGCGGGCCCAGCACGACGTCGCGCGCCAGGGCGCGCTCGAGATCCCGCACCCGGTCGCGAAACGCGATCGCGAGCAGCCGGCGCACCCCCATCCGGTGCATCTCGCGCGCGCGCTCCGGCGAGTCGAACACCTGGAGCGCCACCGCGTCGTCGGCGTCGACCAGCGCCGGATAGCCGACCAGCGTCTGGCCGCCGCGCTCGATCTCCATGATCTCGGCGAGATCGCCCATCGTCCAGCCGGTGTGCTTCTCGAGCGCCTCTTGGGGCTGCAGGACCGCTTGCGCGTGCGAGGAAAACTCCTGCTTCAGGGCCGCGAGGTTCCTCCCCATGCCGATCTGGCGGCCGGCGTCGTCGAGCACGCGGAAATTCATCTGCAGGTGCGGCGGCGCCGAGTCCGGACGGAAGGCGTCGAGCGGCACCTCGAGGTTCCTTTCGGCACGGATGTAGCGCGCGAGCGCCAAGGCGAGCGGCGTATCGGAAGGCGCCACCGCGGCGCTGAATTCGGCGGCGAAGTCCTCCAGCGGCCCCAGCCGGTGCCGCAGCCGCTGCGGGATGGAGCGCACGAGCGCTTTCACCTTCTCCTTGAGCAGCCCGGGCACCAGCCACTCGCAGCGCGCCGCCGGCACCTGGTTGAGCGCCGGCAGCGGCACGTCAAGGGTGACGCCGTCGCGCGGCGAGCCGGGCTCGAAGTGGTACTCGAGCGCGAAGCGGTTGGGGCCGAGCTGCACCAGCGGCGGGAAGTTCTCGGTCGTGATGCCGGCCGCCTCGTGCCGCATCAGGTCCTCGCGCGCCAGGTAGAGCAGCCGCGGCCGCGTCGCCTCGGCGTGCCGGCGCCAGCGCTCGAAGGCCGCGCCGCTCGCCACGTCGGCGGGGACGCGCTCGTCGTAGAAGGCGTGGATCAGCTCCAGGTCGACCAGGATGTCCGGGCGCCTCGACTTGTGCTCGAGGCGCTCGATCTCCGCGATCAGCCGCCGGTTGTGCGCGAAGAACGGCGCGCGCGTGTCGAAGTCGCCCTCCACCAGCGCCGAGCGGATGAAGATCTCGCGCGCCGCGGCAGGCGCGAATGGAGCGAAGTCCACGCGCCGGTTGACGTACACCGGCAGGCCGTAGAGGGTTGCGCGCTCGAGCGCGACCACCTGGGCGCGCGCCTTTTCCCAGTGCGGGTCGCTGCGGCTGCGCTCGAGCAGATGCGCGCCGAGCTCCTCGAGCCACTTCGGCTCGATGCCGGCGACGGTGCGCGCGTACAGGCGGGTGGTCTCGACCAGCTCGGCGGCGACGATCCAGCGGCCGGGCTTTTTCGTCCACGAGCCGGGGTGCACCCAGAACTTGACGCCGCGGGCGCCGGTGTAGCTCGCGTCGGCTTCATCGCGCATGCCGACGTTGCCGAGCAGCCCGGCGAGCAGCGCGCGGTGGATCGCGCGGTAGCCTTCCGCCTTGTCGGGGTTCACCGAAGAAGGAGGCCATCCGAGCTCCTCCAGGGTGGCGCGCAGCTGCGCTTCCACGTCGCGCCATTCCCTCATCCTCGGATAGGAAAGAAAGTTGTCGCGGCACAGCCGCCGCAGGCCGGCCTCGCCCTGCAGCTTCCAGAGCTTGAGCCACGCGAGGAAGTCCGAGCGTTCGTCGGCGAAGCGCGCGTGGCGCTCGTCGGCCGCCGCGGCGCGCTCGAGCGGCCGCTCGCGCGGGTCCTGCACCGAGAGCGCCGCGGCGATCACGCGCACCTCCTCGAGGCAGCCCTCGTCGCGCGCCGCGACCAGCAGGCGCGCGACGCGCGGATCGAGCGGCAGCCGCGCGAGCTGGCGCCCCACCTCGGTGAGCGCCTTCGACGCGTCCACGGCGCCAAGCTCGGCGAGCAGCGCGTAGCCGTCGGCGATCGCGCGCGGCGCCGGAGGATCGATGAAGGGAAAGGTTTCCAGCTCGCCCAGCCCGAGGCTTTTCGCGCGCAGGATCACCGAGGCAAGCGACGAGCGCAGCAGCTCCGGGTCGGTGAACGCGGGGCGCCGCTTGAAGTCCTCCTCGCTGTACAGCCGTATGCAGACGCCGTCGGCGACGCGCCCGCAGCGCCCGGCGCGCTGCTGCGCCGCCGCCTGCGAGATCGGCTCCACGCGCAGCATCTCCACCTTGTTGCGGTAGCTGTAGCGCTTGACGCGCGCGTCGCCGGTATCCACCACGCAGCGGATGCGCGGCACGGTGAGCGAGGTTTCGGCGACGTTGGTGGCGAGCACGATGCGGCGTGCGCCGCCCGGCCGGAACACGCGATCCTGCTCGGCCGCCGACAGCCGCGCGTACAACGGCAGGAGCTCCACGTTCTTCGGGCCGCTTTTCCTCAGCGTTTCGGCGGCGTCCCGGATCTCGCGCTCCCCGGGCAGGAACACCAGCACGTCGCCCTCGCCTTCGCGCACCAGCTCCCCGACCGCGTCGGCCAGCGCGCGCTCCTCCTCCTCGCGCGTGGTGTCCTCGGAGTCGCCCGCGACCGGCCGGTAGCGCACCTCGACCGGGTAGAGCCGGCCCGAGACCTCGATCACCGGCGCGCCGTCGAAATGCCGGGAGAAACGCTCGGCGTCGATGGTCGCCGAAGTCACCACCACCCTGAGGTCGTGGCGCAGCTTCACCAGCTGCTTCAGGTAGCCGAGCAGGAAGTCGATGTTCAGGCTGCGCTCGTGCGCCTCGTCGATGATGATCGAGCCGTACTGCGCAAGGCGCGGATCGCCCTGCGTCTCGGCGAGCAGGATGCCGTCGGTCATCAGCTTGATCACCGAGCGCGGACCGACCTGGTCGTGGAAGCGCACCTTGCAGCCGACCTGCTCGCCGAGGTGGCTTCCGAGCTCCTCGGCGATGCGCGCGGCGACCGAGCGCGCGGCGATGCGCCGCGGCTGCGTGTGCCCGATGCGCCCGGCCGCGCCGCGGCCCATCTGGAGCAGCATTTTCGGCAGCTGCGTAGTCTTTCCGGACCCGGTCTCGCCGCAGACGATCACCACCGGGTGGCGCTCGACCGCGGCGCGGATCTCTTCGCGGCGCGCGTTGATCGGCAGCGACGGATCGAAGCGGATGCGGCTCATGAACTCGCCCAATCGTACAGGGTCCATGGAAAGCATGGACCAGGGCGAACGCAAGGATACCGCGCAGCACGCGCTGGTCTACGTCGGCATCGGCACCGGCATCGTCCTGCTGCTCGCCCTGCTGTGGTACGCGCTCGACGTCCTGCTGCTGCTTTTCATCGGCGTGCTGCTCGCGGTGCTGCTGCGCGCCCCTGCCGATTGGCTCAGCGAGCGCAGCGGCTGGTCCGAGGGATGGACGCTCGCGCTGGTGATGCTGCTGCTCGCCGCGGCTCTCTCGGCGGCGAGCGTGCTGTTCGGGCGCGCCGTGGTGAACCAGTCGTGGGAACTGACGCGGCAGCTCCCCGAGGTGGTGGACCAGGCGCGCGAGCGCCTGCGCCAGAGCGAGTGGGGAGAACGGGTGCTGGCGGCGGCCAAGACCAGCACGCCCGAGAGCGACATGAAGTTCGTCGGCCGCGGCCTGAGGCTGATCGGCTCGACCTTCGCCGCGCTCGGCAGCCTGGTGGTGGTGGCGTTCCTCG
>Ga0214472_10008319_pt1 | contig 10836 bp, 13 predicted proteins | sample RVTome_6_FD_207662 | JGI IMG/M metagenome (GOLD analysis project Ga0214472, IMG submission 207662) | Soil microbial communities from uranium-contaminated site in the Upper Colorado River Basin, Wyoming, United States - RVT140D175 | ecosystem: Environmental > Terrestrial > Soil > Contaminated >...
GCGACCCGAGGACGTCGAAGAAGTACATCACGACGAGGATGGCCAGCGTCACCCCGAGGGCGGGTGCGAGCCGGTCGGTCGACGCTGAGGCCGCCAGCCCGATCGCGGCGAACGAGCCGAACAGGAGCACGCCGTTGAACCACAGCCAGGGCAGGCGCTCGAAGGCGAGCTCATCGGCCACGCCGGCCGCCCCGGCACCGAGCGTGCTGCCGAGCAGGAACGCGGCAATGGCGATGGCGATGAACCCGGACACGGACAGGGCGAGGGTGGCATAGACCGATCGCCGCGAGACCGGCCGCGCGAGGAGCACCTCGAGGGTCCCGCGCTGGCGCTCGCCGGCGATGGCCGACGTCGAGAACCCGACCGCGAAAACCGACACGAGGATGATGAGGATCGGGTGGATGAACCCGAGGGCGATCGAGCCCGACAGGCTGAACACGTCGCCCCCGCCGAACGACGCGAACTCCTCCGGGAAGATGCCGCTCTCGAAGATCTCCCGGAAGTCGATCCCGAACGCGCCGTACACGACCGGCAGGACGAAGCCCCAGATCGCGAGCGCGAGGGACACGAGCCCCAGCTTGAGCCGTTGCGTGCGCCACGTGTGGCGGAGGAGCGGCAGGTTCATCGGTCGGCGCTGTGGATCATGCGGCCGGCACCCCGTTCTCCTCGTCCGGCACCCCGTTCTCGACGTCCGGCTCGGCGTCCTCGTAGAACTCGAGGAACGCCTCCTCGAGGTGCGCCGGCTCGATCGTGAGATCGGTGATCGGGGCGCCGGCGATCGCCGCGAGGAACGGGCCCACGTCGCCCTCGAGGTGGCAGGTCAGCAGCCCGTCGGTCGACTCGACGCCGCTCACGCCGGGCACCCCGTCGAGCCGCGGAACGGGCCCTGACAGGCGCATCTCGACGTTCCGCTTGCGTCGCGCGAGCAGCTGCCCGATCTCCTCGAGCGCGACGAGCCGGCCCTGGCGGATGATCGCGACGCGGTCGCATACGCGCTCGACCTCGGACAGGACGTGGGAGGAGAAGAAGATCGTGCGCCCGTCGGCGCGCAGGTCGTCGAGGATCGTGTAGAAGGCGCGCTGCATGAGCGGATCGAGTCCCTCGGTCGGCTCGTCGAGGATCGCCAGCTCCGGGTCGTGCTGGAGGGCCTGCACGATGCCGATCTTCTGGCGCATTCCGCGCGAATAGTCGCGGACCAGGCGGCGAAGGGTCCGCGGCGACAGCTCGAGTCGATCGCACAACTCATCCCGCCGCACGGGCGGCCGGCCGGTCAGCGCCACGAGGTAGTCGAGCAGGCGCTCGCCGGTCAGCGAGTCGTACAGCGCGATCCCGCCGGGCAGGTAGCCCACCCGCCGCCGGATCTCGACGCTGTCGCGAACGACGTCGAGGTCGAGGACGGTGGCGCTCCCCGCCGTGGGGTGGAGGAAGCCGAGGAGGAGCCGGATCATCGTGCTCTTGCCGGCCCCGTTCGGTCCCAGGAAGCCGAAGATCTCGCCCGGCCGGACATCGATCGACAGATCCTCCAGCGCGTGCACGAGCGGGCTCGGCTCGACGAACGGCGGGTGGATCGGCGGCCGGCGATGGCCGTAGTGCTTGGTCAGGCCGACGGTCGTGATCGCGGACATCATGGGGAGGGTACGCTCCCTGGCGTCCACCCCGCATGCATCGGAGACCCCCATGCCCAAGCACGTCCACACCGGCAACGGCATCGAGCCGAGCCAGTACCCGTTCTCGCAGGTCATCGAGGCGAACGGCTTCGTGTTCCTCGCCGGCCAGGTCGGCAACGCCCCCGGCGGTCACGGCCCGGTCCCAGGCGGGATCGAGGCGGAGACGCGAGCGATGCTCGACAACGTCGGCCGGCTCCTGCGGGCGGTCGGGCTCGGCTACGCGGACGTCGTGAAGGCGACCGTGTATCTCGTCGACTTCGACGAGTTCGGGGCGATGAACACCGTCTACCGCGAGTACTTCCCGACGGAGCCCCCGACGAGAGCGACCGTCGGCGTGACCCGCCTGGCGTCCGACTACCGGGTCGAGATCGAGGTCGTCGCGACGCGTTGAGGTCCTGGGAGACCCTCGATCGCCCTACTCGCCGACGCGAAACTCGTCGATCGCCACCGGCCGGCCGGGCTCGCCGACGTTCTCGATCCGCAGCGTGTGCTCGCCGGGCTCCGGCCAGGACGTCATGAACAGGACGGCCCGCGCGCGGAAGCCGCCGGCACGGAGGTCGATCGTCTTCACGAGCTCACCGTCGACATATACGTCGGCCCGCCCGCGGGTGGGACCGATCGGCCCGATCCAGACGACCGACCGTCCGGCGAACGCGAACGTCGCGCTCCCCCCGGCGGCGTCGGTCCACGCGACCGTGTCACCGGCGTACGCGCCATGCTGGGCGCGACTCCACCCACCGCCGTAGATCGCGCCGGCCTCCGATTCCTGGTACGCGGTTCGGCCGTCCTCACCGGACGCGGCGCCGTCGTAGAGGGCCATGACGCGCTGGACATACCACGACGCGAACGGCGAGAACGTCGCCGGGTCCGTCTTCGCGCTGCCGGTCAGCCACCAGTGGGCGACGAGATCCCAGCTGCCCAGCCAGTGATGGAGGCCGTGGACCTTGGCGTGGGCCACCCGCTCCTGGTTGTCCGGCGTCGGTGGCGCGGCCGCGTCGCCGAGGTACCGGCGGGCCCAGCGAGGCCAGTTCATCGGCAGGATCTGGTAGCGGCCATACGCCCCGGACGTGCCGTTGACCGCGTCGTAGCGGCCGTTCGATTCGACCGCCGCGAGGGCCCGCAGGAAGCGGTCGATGCCGGGCGGATCGTGCGCCACCGCCGCAGGTGGGCCCGCCGCCAGCGCGACGGCACCGGCCGCGACGAACGCGGTCGCGACGATGGCAGCGGCGCGGAAACGGGCGCGCAGGGCCGTGGGCACTCGGCCGGCGTCTGGCAATGAGGCTCCCGGAGAGCGTGCGGCGGGGCCGTGATTCTACGGCGCGGACCGGCGCGCCGTCCGGCCGATTCGACGCGCTCGAGCCGGATCGGCTCGATCAGCCCTCCGCCGACCACATCGGCGCCACCCGGCCGAGGAAGGCCGCGACGCGGTCGAGCGCATCGTCGAGAACGGGCACGAGCGAGTGGCCCAGGCGCGGGTAGGTGACGAACTCCGCGGCCGGGAGGATTGGGACAAGCCGATCGAACAGCTCGCGCCGAGCGAACGGGTCCGATTCGCCGGACAGCAGGAGCACCGGACAACGGATAGCCGGCCAGTGCGCCGTTCGCGCCTCCGCCCGATCCGGGGCGCCCGGCGGGTGAAATGGGTAGCTGAACAGGACGAGCGCGGCGTACAGCGCCTCCGGGTCCGCGGCGGCAAGGCTCGCCACGCGGCCGCCGAACGAGTGCCCGCCGACGACGATGTCCGGTTCGTTCGGCACGACGGCCTGGAGCGACGTCACCGCGTCCTCCGCGCGCCGACGGGGCAGGTCGATCGCGCTCGCCACGAACCCGCGGCGCGCGAGCCCGGCCACGAACGGCGCCATCGACGCCGCCGTTCCCGACGCGCCGTGGCCGAGGAAGATCCGGACGCTCATCTCATCCGACAGCGTACCGGTCTCGACTCGCTGTGACACGAGAGCTGTCACAACCCTCGGACATGGTGTGCCCGAACCGCACCCGCCACATCACGATCACGAGGACGAATGACGATGCTGACGATGGATTGCCCGTTCTGCGCTACGCCGGTCGGCCTGCCGGACGTTCCGGTCGAGTCGATGCGCTGCGATGCGTGCTCGGTGGTCGTCGAGTTCGCCATGGACGAGCCGGCGGCCGAACTCGCCGTCGCGGCCTGACCCTGCGACCTCGGCCGAATCAGGCGGCGTCGACGATCCGGACGGAGGCCGCGCCACCCTCGACGGTGACCGTCACCCGATCGGTCGCGGTTGCATAGCCGGCCGTCTCCGTGCGGCCGTCGACGGACAGCAGGCCGCTCGCGGAGACCCGCGTTTCGACCCCGCTCGGGACCTCGATGACGAGCGCGGACGCGCCGGTGGCGATGCGGACCGGCACGTCGCCCGTCGGCCGCGGGAGCCGGAGACGAACCTGCGCCGCACCCACGGCGACGCGAACGCTGCTGACCGGCACGGCCGACAGGTCGAGGTCGAAGTCGCCGGCGCCGCCGGCGAGGTCGAGCCGGACCGTCACGGCACGCGGCAGGCCGACGCGCCACTCGGTGCCGCCGTCCCACCAGCCGATCGGCCACCACGACGCGTCGCGAACGAGCCGGAGGTAGGTGTGCGTGCCGTCGCGGCGGACGTCACCGTTGATATCGCCGGCCGTCGACACGACGCTCACGAGGTTCGTCGGATCGTCGACGGCGGCGACCCGGAAGCGTCCCGCGCCGACCCGCAGCTCGAGATCGAGGCGCTCGTCGCCGGCCACGGTCACTGCGTAGACCGAACCGCCGGAGGTTCCCCGATGGCGCATCGCCGACAGGACGAACCACCCGCCGAAGACGATGAGCAGGATCGGCCACACGATGCCCCAGTCGAGGATGAACCAGCCCGCATTGCGCAGCAGGAACAGGGCTCCGATCACGACGAGCAGGAGCCCGAGGGCCTGCGGCCCCACGGACCGTCCCGGCGTGCGCATCTCCACGAGTCCACCTCCGACGGGCCGGATGACGACCGAGCACCATGATCGCCCAGGCGGCGCGCTAGGATCAGGGCCGAATGGCCGGTCCTGACCTCGCCCGCGCCCGCGCCGCCATCGTCACGGCCGGCGCACGGCTGGGAGCCCGCGGCCTCGTCGTGGCGGCGGAGGGGAACCTGTCCGTCCGCCTCGACGGCGAGACGCTCATCATCACGCCGTCGGGTCGGCGCAAGGACGAGCTGACGCCGGAGGACCTCCTCGTCGTCGCGCTGGAGCCTGGAGCGGCGGCGCCGGGCGGGCCGGCGCCCGCAACAGCACGACCGTCATCGGACGTGGCGATCCATCGCGCGATCTACCGTGCCCGTCCGGACGTGTCCGCGATCGTCCATGCCCATGTCCCGGCCGCGATGGCGCTGACCGTGGCCGGACTCGCCCCGGACCCGGCGGAGCTGCCGGAGACCGCGCTCCTCCTGCCGCGTCTGCCGGTCGTGCCGTTCGGCGCGATGGGCAGCGAGGAGCTCGCCGCTCGCGTCGCGTCGGCGCTCGCCGCCGGCCCCGAGCCCCTGCCCCGCGCCGCCCTGCTCGAGCGCCACGGGGCCGTGTCGGTGGGCACGTCGTCCGAACCCGCCGGCGAGCGGGATCCGATCCCCGCGCTCGCCGCGGCACTCGAGGCGATGGAGCTCGTCGACGTCCTGTGCCGCGTCTGGCGGGACGCCGTGCTGCTCCGCGCGGCGGCCGGCGGCGGGGAGCGATACTAGCCCGCGGGCACCGTCCGACGCCCAATCGGACACCGAGGGAGGAGCACATGAACGTCCAGCGCTACGCCGCGGAGCTGATCGGCACGTACATCCTGGTCGGCATCGGGTCGCTCACGATCGTCGCCGCCGTGAGCACGCAGACGCCGGTCCTCGCGGTCGTGCCGTTCGGGTTCGGGCTCGGGCTGCTCGCCGCGATCGTCGCCGTCGGCCACGTCTCGGGCGGCCATTACAACCCGGCCGTCACGCTCGGCGCGTTCCTCGACCGCCGGATCGGCTCAACGGACGCGCTCGCCTACGTCGTCGCCCAGGTCGTCGGCGCGGTCCTCGCGTCGGCGACCGTGCTGCTCGTGGCCGACCGGGACGCCGTGCTCGGGACGCGCAACCTGCCGGGCGGCGGCGTGACCGACGTCGCCGCGTTCGTCGTCGAGGTCGTCCTGACGGCGATCTTCCTGCTCGTCATCCTGACGGTCACGAAGCGCAGCGCGAGCCAGGCGCCGTTCGCGATCGCGCTCACGCTCGCCGTCATCCACTTCGCCGGGATCCCGTTCAGCGGCGCATCGGTCAATCCCGCCCGCGCGCTCGGGCCGGCGCTCGTTGGCGCCGATCTCAGCTCGATCTGGATCTACCTCACGGCGCCATTCGTCGGCGCGGCGATCGGCTGGGCGATCTATCGCTACCTCGGCTCCGGCGCCGACGCGTCCTGACGCGGACCGAGGGCCCGCCTAACTCGTAACGCGGGCGCGAGGCGGCAGCCGCCGGCGACCGGCGCATCCGTCACGAACGCGCGAGCAGGCTGCGACGATGGATCCGTCCATCGTTCCGATTCTGCTCGGAGCCCTGCTCGCCGGCATCGTCGGGTCGTGGATCGAGCTCCGGGCGGCGCTCGACCCACCCGCCTGCCCGGACTGTCCGCACTGCCGGGACCGCGCTCAGCAGCGCCGGCTCGAGCGCATCGCCGCCGAGCGGCGGAGCGCGGAGCTCCAGTCGCTCTACGTCCGCCGCTGGCACGGCGACGACGAGGACGAAACACGCCGGCCTGACTGATCCTGACTGCTCACGCGTCGCGAGCGTCCCCGCTCGCGGCCGCGACGACCGGCAGGGCGCGGCCGCCCTCGGCGAGCCAGCACGCCGCCTGCTGACCGTGGCCGACGTCGAACAACGGCGGTTCGTCCGACCGACAGCGCTCGAACGCGAGCGGGCAGCGCGGATGGAACCGGCAGCCCGACGGGATGTGGGCGGCGTCCGGCGTCTCGCCGACGAGGATCGTCCGGGTCGCCCGTTCGCCGGGTGTCGGCGGCGTCGTCGTCGGCGATACGCTCACGAGCGCGCGCGTGTAGGGGTTGTGCGGGTCGCCGATCACCCGCTCCGCCGGCCCGATCTCCATGATCCGGCCGAGGTACATGACAGCGATCCGATCGGCCAGGACCCACGCGAGGGCGAGGTCGTGGGTGATGAACAGGTAGGTCAGGCCCCGCGCGGCGCGCAGGTCGAGCATGAGCCGGAGGAGCTCCGTGCGGATCGACACATCGAGCATCGACACCGGCTCGTCCGCGACGACGAGCTCCGGGTCCATGACGAGGGCCCCGGCGATGACGACCCGCTGGCGCTGGCCGCCGGACAGCTCGTGCGGGTAGCGCCGCGCGAAATCCTCCGCCGGGCGGAGGCCGGCGGCGTCGAGCGCCGCGAGCACGCGCTCCCGCCGGTCCGAGCGGGAGGTGGCCAGGCGGTTGACATCGAGTGGCTCCGCGACGAAATCGCCGATCGACTGCTTCGGGTTGAGGGTCTCGTACGGGTCCTGGAAGATGACCTGGACGCGCCGCCGGTAGTCGCGCAGGGCTTCGCGGTCCCGTAGCGTGGTCACGTCGCGGCCCTCGAAAATCACCCGTCCGCCGGTCGGCGCGGTGAGCTTGACGACGACGCGCCCGGTCGTCGTCTTGCCGCTCCCGGACTCGCCGACGAGCGCGAGCACCTCGCCGCGCCGGATCGCGAGGTCGATGCCGTCGACCGCGCGGACGACGCCGCGCCGCCGTCCCGGCAGCAGGTCGACGAGCGCGCGCCGGACCGGGAAGTGCACCTCGAGTCCCTCGAGCCGGATCAGCTCGTCGGTGGCGGGGGGCGTGGTGGGCACCGTCACCGGCGGCGTCGCGGTCATGGGGTTGCCGCCACCGGCACGGGCTCGCCGGACGAGCCCTCCGGGTAGAGGTGGCACGCGACCCGAACGCGGTCCGCGAACCGGACGTCCGGGGGAACGACCTCCGAACAGACCGCCATCGCCGCCGGGCAGCGCGGAGCAAAGCGGCAGCCCGGCGGCGGCGTGCGCAGGTCCGGCGGCGAGCCCGGGATCACGTCGAGCGCGCGGCGGTCCGCCCGGATGTTCGGGAACGCCGCCAGCAGCTTCTGCGTGTACGGATGACGCGGTCGGGTAAACACCTCGCCGACCGGGCCCTCCTCGGCGACCCGGCCGGCATACATGATGAGGACGCGGTCGCACGTCTCGGCGATGACCGACAGGTCGTGGGTGATGAGGATGAGCGAAAGTCCCAGCCGTTCGCGCAGCCGCTCGAGCAGGTCGAGGATCTGGGCCTGGACCATCACGTCGAGCGCGGTCGTCGGCTCGTCGCCGATGACGATCGCCGGATCGCACGCGAGAGCCATCGCGATCATCGCCCGCTGGCGCATCCCGCCGGACAGTTCGTGCGGGTAGGCGGAGCCGCGGGCGCGGGGGATGCCGACGAGCTCGAGCAGGTCGCCCGCTCGCCGGTTCGCCGCTCGGCGGCCCACGCCGAGTCGCTCGACGATCGGTTCGGCGACCTGGTCGCGCACGCGCGTGACCGGGTTGAGCGCGTTCATCGCGCCCTGGAAGACGATCGAGATCTCGCGCCAGCGGTAGCGGCGGATCGCCGTGTCGGACTTCGCGGCGAGATCGATCCCGTACAGGCGCACCGCACCGCCGACGATCCGCGCATTGCCGGGCAGGAGCCGGACGAGCGACAGCGCGGTCGTGGTCTTGCCGCAGCCGGACTCGCCGGCGATACCGAGCGCCTCGCCGGCGTCGAGACGGAAGCTCACCCCGTCGACCGCCCGGACGGTGTCGCTCCCGAGGGCGAAGTACGTCCGGAGGTCATCGACCTCGAGGAGCGGCGCCCCGGGCACGGCCTGCTTCGGGAGCGTGCGCGGCCGCCGCTCCCCTGCCGTCCCGGGTGAGTTCGTCGCGGGCCCGGCGCTCGTCGCGGACCCGGCCGGCGCGCCGGTCGTCATCGCCGGCCTCGCCGCTTCGGATTGAGCAGGTCGTCGAGCGCCCCGCCGACGAGGGTGAAGGCGAACACGACGAGCACGATGCCCACGCCCGGCGGGACGAAGTACCACCACGCCCCGAGGCCCGGCGCCCCCACCGTCCGGGCCGCTTCGAGCAGCTGACCCCACGACGGCTGGAACGGGTCGCCGAGCCCGACGAACGACAGCGTCGTCTCGGTCAGGACCGCCCCGGCGAACACGAGCACTGCGTTGGCGACGATGAGGTTGATCACGTTCGGCAGGATGTGCCGGCGCATGATGTGGCCGCCGCCGGCGCCGATCACCCGGGCGCGATCGACGAACGCCCGCTCCTTGAGCGACAGGGTCTGCGAGCGGATGATCCGCGCGGTCGACGACCAGCTCGTGATCCCGATCACGATGACGATGACGATGAGCGTCATCCGGATCCCGAGCACCTGCGCGGACCCGGAGCCCACGAGGTCACGGATGATCGGGGTGAGGATGAGCGCGAGGACGAACGTCGGGATGACGAGGAAGAAGTCCGTGATCCGCATGAGGATCGCGTCCACCCGTCCGCCGAGGAACCCGGCGACGATCCCGACGACCGCGCCGATGAACACCGTCACGAGCGTCGCGAGCAGGCCGATGGCCATCGACACCCGCGCGCCGTGGACGGTCAGGTTGAGCATGTCCCGGCGCAGCTCGTCCGTGCCGAACGGGAACTCCGGCGAGGGCGGCGACAGTCGCGTTCCCGGCGCCGTGACCGCCGTCTGGAGTGGGCCGACGAACAGCTCCGGCGCGATCGCGAGGACGGCGAAGACCGCGAGGATGAGTGCGCCGAACGCGCCCTCCGGCCGGCGCACGAGCCGGACGAGCAGGCCAATCGGCGAGCCGGCCAGGCCGCGAGGCGCGGGTGCCCCGAATGCGGCATCGGCCGCCGTCACGTCCGCACCCGCGGGTCGAGCAACCCGTAGATCAGGTCCGCGACGAGGTTCGCCAGGACGACCGATACGCTGAGCAGCAGGAACACGCCCTGGAGGACCGGGTAGTCGCGCGCGGTGAGCGCCTCGACCGCGAGCGTCCCGAGCCCCGGCCAGTTGAACACGACCTCGACGGTGATCGCGCCGGCCACGACGTAGCCCAGGTTGATCGCGATGAGCGAGACGGTCGGCAGGAGCGCGTTCGGCAGGGCGTGATGGCGCAGGATCCGGCCCTCCGACAGGCCCATGCCGCGCGCCGTCGTCACGTAGTCGTCGGACAGGGTCTCGACGATCGACGAGCGCATGACGATCGCGTACTGGCCCACGAGGCCGAGCGAGACCGTCGTGAGCGGCAGGGCGAGGTGGGCGAGGAAGTCGACGAGCCGCGCGCCGAGGTCCGGGTAGGTCACCCCGGCCGTAAGCATGCCGAACGTCGGGAACCAGCGCAGCCCGGTGGCGAACACGAGCAGGAGCGCCATACCGAGCAGGAAATACGGCGTCGAGTAGAGGACGAGCGACACCCCGTTGCCGACGAGGTCGACCCCGCCGCCGCGCCGCCAGCCCGTGTATGCCCCGAGCGCGAGACCGAGCACGATCGCAACGAGCTCGCCGAGACCGAACAGGATCACGGTCGGCCAGATCCGCTGGGCGAGCACGTCCCCGACGGTCTGGCCGCGGGCGACGAACGAATAGCCGAGGTCACCGGCGACGGTGGCGCCGACGAACTTGAAGAACTGGTTGTCGGCCGAGACGACGACCCCCGCCTCCTCGAACGAGATCGGGAAGATCGGGTCATTGAGGCCCCAGCGCTCGCGGGCGGCCTCGAGCTGGGCCGGCGTGACATTCGGCGTCCCGCGCAGGATGACCCGCTCCGGCGACCCCGGCATCGCCCGGAACAGGATGAAGTTGACAACGACGATGAGCGCGATCGTGAACAGCGCCGACGACAGGCGGCGGGCGAGGTAGCTCCCGCTCACGTGCCCGGTCGGCGCCGTTCAGCCGCGCGGTGGCCCATCGGCCGCCGCTATTCCTCCTCGGTCGATGGGCGACGGCGGACGAGGACGAGCCCCACGGCGATCACCGCGACGAGCGCGACCACGCCGAGGATGAGCAGCGTGTTGTCGGTCGAGGCCGGTGTCTCGCCTCCGCCGCTCGGCGGCGGAGAGGCCGCTCCGGACGGCGCCGCGGACGACGGCTCCGGCGTCG
>Ga0214472_10008320_pt1 | contig 10836 bp, 14 predicted proteins | sample RVTome_6_FD_207662 | JGI IMG/M metagenome (GOLD analysis project Ga0214472, IMG submission 207662) | Soil microbial communities from uranium-contaminated site in the Upper Colorado River Basin, Wyoming, United States - RVT140D175 | ecosystem: Environmental > Terrestrial > Soil > Contaminated >...
ATTCAAGTTCCTGCTAATCCCGTTCTATATGCAAAAGAAGGGCTCGAAAAAGCCGTCGCTGGCCAAATCCTCGAGGATCTGCAAACAAAAAAATTTATAAAGTATCTACTCAAATCATGGAGGCATTACAAGACATAACTCCTGACATTGAAGTCTTTTCAGTTGATGAAGCATTCCTTGATTTAACTCGATGTAAAAAGGTTTATGACACAACACCAGAAGTCATTGGCATGATGATAAAACGAAAAGTTTATAGTGTGTCTGGTGTTAAATGCTCTGTTGGTATTAGTGGAGACAAGTCTACAGCTAATCGGATCGTTACTTGCAATATAACGTTGAAACATAGCGATAATTTCATTGTCTGGTATTTTTTGTTTCATATTTTTACGTCTAACAAGTTATATTTTCATTAATATATCAACACTATTATTACTCGGTTTATTAACCAAAGATGAAATCTTATGAAATGACATTTCCTCACTTGGACAAGGCTTCAATAAATCATATTCCCCTTCTAGTAGCCATTTATCATAATCATTTGTATTCAGTATTACCGGCATACGATGATGAATCTCTTTCATTATTTCATTCGCTTCTGTGGTAATAATAGTGAATGTTTCAAGATCTTCATTCTTTTCCCATAATCCTGCAAAGCCAAAGTAATCATCATTTAACGGATATATAGCGAAAGGCTGTTTACTCCCTTTACTGCCTCTCCATTCATAGAACCCAGACGCGGGAATAATACAACGATGTTTTTTAAATGCTGACCGAAAATAAGGTTTTTCTCTAATCGTTTCTGCCTTTGCATTTATAGGCTTAACTTTGATATCAGACTTAGCCCAGGATGGAATTAACCCCCATTTAATTACTGTACCGATCCAAAAATAAACCATGAATGGGAACAACTTCTTACAAAGCATAAACATGAACCCGAATGGCGTTCAATGTATAACCTCAGAAAAGAATTGTGCTCTTCAGTGGATAAAGGCCATATTTCACTTGAAGATGCGATTGGACAATTTGAAGCAGAACGAACAATTATGATTGAAAAGCTTAGGGAAAGGTTTGAAGAGAAACATGGGAAACAGTCAATTAAAGCTTAATTGATTTATGAATATTCCACCAGTGTGTATTAATATGTATTGATAATTTTTGCGGAACAGGAACCGATATGACTAACTATTTATATAATTCAAAATTAACAGTTATTACATTATTATTTTTACTCTTATTAGTCTCTGGGTGTAAAAAAGAGTTAACCTTTACTATTAATTTTAAATCGAATGGTAAAATCTATCCGGCAGATCAAGTAACTATAAGCTTATATGGCGCAAAAGATATAAATGGAAATTCTAAATTTACTACAGATAAAGACGGTAAATTTACGGCAACATTCAATGAAAAGCATAATTATATTACTGCTAGTATTTATCTTGAAAATTCAAATTTTTCATATCGAAAGAATGGATGTGACACAGAACATACGCCTGTTGCGAGGGAAAATTTATATATAGACTATAATAAAAGCTATCATGATATCACCTTAACTTTTGATGTCCCAGAAGGCGAATTATGGCATTACTTACAACGCGCAGCCGGGGCATTTGATTTTTCAAAAACTACCTTTAAACCCAAATTAATTCCTATTTGTCCAGGTGATGCTAACCTTTTTAGACCTAAAACAGGTTGGATAACCATTAAATTAAACAGAGACTTTCTAAGAGATGTTATTTCTCATGAATATGGACACGCCCTGATGTTTTGGGCAGTAGGATATGATATTTCTTCAAAAGATTGTCAAACTCACAAGATAAAAGAAATATCTAACCCCTATTGTGCTTGGATTGAAGGTTGGGCAAATTTTTATTCTGTGTATTCTCGTTATTATTACGATCATAAAATTACACCAACCTTCCGTGGCGACGACCTTGAAGATTATTTTTCACCCATAATTGGTAAAGACGGATTCAAGGATGAAGGTCGGGTAGCTGCAGGTCTATGGGACTTATTTGATACACCCAATGATTGTAATCACACAGGTAAACCTACGCACGGTGACAAAACTCTATGTGATCATAACGGAGATAATACTATATCTGTAGAATGGATGATTAACATGATGCAATTTTTACCAAAAGAAAGTGTCCGTACTTTTTATAAAAAACTTAGAAGTACGTTTAATAATGGACATATGGAAAAGGATGGAGATGAGATCATGGGGTATAACTATTTAATTATAAATTAAAAACTCCTTTGATGTTATCGCAGGGGTTAAAGGTGTTATGGCATTTTCTTAATTTTGCCCTGCTGCCATTCGCTATTTATCCTGCTTCCTTCGGTTTATTGGTTCATTCAACGGCATCCTACATGAACAGACTATAGGAGCTTGACGAGAAGCAGTGGCGTAGAATTTATTTACTTCCCATGTCATGTAGTAAAATGAATTGTCATCCAGTTAGCAGGAAAGTAAACAACCCAAAAAATGACAATCCAGATTTAATTAAGGCGATATAAGTTATTATTATTTTTAAAAGAAAACCCCGCAATAAGGCGGGGCAATTAAGTTTAAGAGTTATGGTCAGTTAAATTCTAAGCTACTACATCTTCTCGTTTAGTTTTTTTAAAACGATTCATATATTTTTTTGCTAACTTCTTCTGCTTGTTCAAGTAAGGTTCTAGCCCCCCACAATACGTTATTTCTTTCGTTTTGCGTTAGATTACTATCATCACCGTATTCCATTAATGAGCCTACAATACTCTTTGACTGAATTAGACGAGCAGATAGTATATCGAACATATCCGTAGTTGGATTTCTCGCATTAGTAATATTATTTTCATCAATCATGATTCTCTCCTTCTATAAAATAGGTGCCGGGCATTAGTTACCAATACAAGAATGGCGCATTTATTCCCCGAAGGTTTTGTATTCATGCATACCCGACATAGCAGGCCAATTATAGTAGGCGTAAAAAAACCACATCTGTCGGGTGCGGTTGTCCGCTTGTATAGGGTAACTAGCCCTATACAAATACTAGTTTAACAAACTACTCTTATCAAGGAATTCTTTATTCATTTCTGTACTGTTTACCGGAAAACAGCAATTCAAATCATATAATCACAAGATCTTTCTCACTAAGAGAAGCTTCACATTGACAATTCATAGCCCCTACAACTCTAACGGCCTGGTCTACTTGCTCAGGAGTGACCATTATTTTGTAATTCTTTTGTAACCAGGCGGCTGTCATTATGCTGTCATCGAAAGTCCATCTTCCCTGAAAACCAGCAGCTAAAGGCGGACAACAACTTTTTATCACAATGAGCTCTTCTTCTGGATCGTTAAACTCTATATCAATAACGTCTTTCCATTCTTCATCAAAACGGAGAATTACTACAATGTTATATATTATTGGTAATATCTCATCAGTTGTGTTTTTATCCCATATTAACATTCCATCCAATGTTATATTTTTATATGATGATTTATAAATTTGTTTAAATATTCGGTTCATTTTTTGTCTCTAAATCATTCTATCTTCCCAATCAAACGCCCACACTAGATCCTTGCAGTACCCTTTATCATTAAAATTTTTTATTTCAACAGCCGTCTTAGGTAATAAATAGTATTCAGCTAAACCTTTTCTAGCAAAGGCAAAATTTTGCTGTTGTTGGTATTTAATATCAAAAACCATTCCTTCTGGAGTACAAGGCTGGATTACTTTTTCTTCATTTCGGCTTTCAAGAAGCAATAACTCTGTTTGCTTGAAATACGAAACGGCAGATGAAACAACCATAATCATTCCATAGTGATATTCTGCTTTTAACTCAATATCGAGCTGCTCATATTTTCTGTTAATTTTGTTTAGAAAAGCTACCCAAGCATGTTCTGTATCATTAACCCACATATGCTTTCTTATCTGTTCGATTAATGATTTATTTGTTTTGTTAACCATCATTTTAAGCAGTGATAATCCCTTTGCTTCCTCCATCGGTTTTTCTCTCTATCCTCTCTAGCAATTCAATAATCATGTTCCCTTGCGTTTCAGTTGTTCCATTCTTTTTATTAGGGTTTCCGGAGTTGAAATTAACTGCCCGTGAAAAATCTGTTTGACCGAACTCTACTCTTCTATCACTACTACCTATATTACCTAGCCCAATGTCTGGCACTTTAATATTTTTAAATGACTTCATGGCTATAGAAGCAGCTCTTTGTTGTGCTTGAAATATAAAGCCAGATGCTTGCTTGCTATTAACTCCAGATTTGAATTTATTGTAAGCTTCAATCGATTTATTAACAGACTCTTCTGTGTTTAATTGAAAATTATTAGTTAAATCATCAAGTAATTTAAAACCGTTTTCTAATTGTGGGAAAAAAGCAGCAAACGGTCTGAGTGCTTGCACTGCAAATTTAGCAAAATTTAGAAGAATCGTCGTTGTTCCAGAAATGGCAGCTTCAAAGCCATACCAACCAGATTTTAGTCGTTCAAAAAAATCAGCTGTATTTGCCGTAGCCATTGTTATTTGCTTAAATGCATTAAAAACAACACGACCCATGCCGCCGCCCTCTTCGGCCAACATCGTCATTCTTTCAAGAACGGCTGTAATAACTGGTGCCAGTTGAATCGCCGCTATTTGAGCTGCTCCCGTCATAATCGCACTCATGCGCGTCATTGCATCGTTTGCCTGTTCAACTTGCGCGGCATCAATACGGTTAAAAGCTATTCCCATTTTCTCGGCCTCAGCGATCATGCCTTCGATACCCGCTGAACCTTTCTCCAGGAACTTGCCCATCGCTGCACCGCTGCGGCCAAATAAATTCAACAGCACAGCGTCTTTATCAACTTGATTACCGAGTTGCGCAAAACGATCTGCTATTAATAACAACTGATCATGTTTAGTTAAGTTTTGTAAGTCGGCAAATTTCAAACCCAGCCGATCCAGTGCGCGGATTGGCGTGCTTAACCCATCTTGTGCATCAGCAATGCTTTTTGAAAAACGGATCATGCTTGAATTAAATTTTCCCTGTTCAATCCCGGCAATCTTTGCGCCGAACTGATAAGAAGCTAATTGCTCAGTTGTAAACCCGAGCACATCCGATAGCTTCGCCGTGCTGTCTATCATTTTAAATTGATTTTTTATCAGCGCTGCAACCGCACCGACTGCCACCGCGCCAGCAACTAAACCAAATTTTGCAACTGTTTTCGCATGACGCGACATGTCGCGACCAAAACGTCGGGCAATCTTACTCGCACGCTTAAAGCCTTTTTCAAACTTGTTAATACGTGCTGTTAAGCTCACTGATAAACTTGCTAATGTACCCATAATTGACCTCAATCTATTTATTTACAAAATTATTTATTTACTTTATCTAAAAACCAATCTTCACGCCGTTTTTTAGGAAACATAGACGCTGAAAGATAACCTTGCTTAATCATGTCACGAGCCCAATAGGCCGCCCGATGATAACTATTTGATAACTCTCCTGGTTGAATACCCGTATAACAACCGACAGGCAGATAAGCTGTTTTTACAGAGTTCTGAAACAATCCATCAAAAAACTTTCTTTCTTCCTCGGAAGCATCAGTTAATTCAATTAAGGCCTTAGCTATTCTTTCAATTATTTTTTTGTACTGAGGTTTTACTTCAATACAGTACTCTTTACTTATTTGAGAAATCGTTTCTTCAATTATTTTTCTTTGTTTTTCTATCGCTAATTCATACGCTTTTATTTCATTTTTTATTTCTTCTGAAGACTGTTCTAATTGTGTATTAGTTTTAATTAAATCTATTTGACCATCTTGTACTAAAAGTTCCGCCTTTTTTTCGATTGCTGTACGTATGCTGCTTTTCTCGATACCAATATTGTTCCATTTTTTTTCAAGGTCGATTTTCTTGAGTTGAAGCTCAACCAGCTTCTTTCTCTGTTTTACTATAACTGGATTATCATCGATCGGTGATTTTTCAAACATACTAATAATTCCTCTTAATAATTAAATACGTCTCGCAGGAAAAGTAATTTTTCTGCGCCCATTCGTTTTTTGGATATCATGCGCAGTGTGATTCGGCCTAGACTGTGATTGATCCAACTCCCAATCCAAATCATTCAATTGTTTTTTTCTATTAGCTGCAGATATAGGATTATATGGTTCGTTTATTCGTTTATTCGTTTCCGTTTCCGTTTCCGTCTCTGCTATCTGTATTTCACGTTTACGCGCATTGCATTTTATATTTCGTTCGAGCTCGTCGCTTTCATTTGCAAATATATTTTTTGGTTTATTCTTGTACATTGATAAATCATATTTAGCGGCAACTTTAACAGGCTCAATCAATATATCTGCAAAACCTCTCTGTACTGCCTCGTCTGCATTCATCCAGGTTTCTTCCGACATCAGATTAATAATCTGAGACTCATCGAGTCTGGTCTTGTTTCGGTATGATGCAACAATACTATTTTTTACTTTGTCCAATGCTTCAGCACTTTTGCGCATATCTTCTGCAGTACCTGCGACTACAGACCAAGGATCATGAATCATCATGATTGAATTTTGTGGCATATATATCGTGTTGCCTGCCATAGCAATAACGCTGGCAATACTGGCCGCAATCCCATCAATATAAACTTCTATCTTGGCTTTGTGTCCTTTCAATATGTTATAGATTGCATTTCCTTCAAAGACATCGCCCCCGGGGCTATTAATTCTTAAACTGATTTTATTTACATTACCGAGTGCACTTAGTTCTTGTGCAAAAGTTTTTGATGTTATTCCGTCACCATAATAATCCTGGCCGATAACTTCATAAATTAATATTTCTGCTTCGTTGTTGGCCTTTGCTTTAATTGTCCAATATTTATTATTCATAATATTTTCCTATAATTAAAGCCTTCCTTGGCGTTGTTCCGGAGATAAACCACACTTGTATTATATTTATTACAAAAACTAATGATACGGAATCAAAAGGGCCGTTCATTCCGTGTTTTAAAGCGGTTCATTCCGTATTTTTAAGCTATTAATTTCTTTTATCTTCGCGCTTATTTCTTGCTTCTCCTCTTAAGATTCTCTCTAGTTGGTCATCACTTAAAAAAATTGTTGTGTTTGTTTTTATATAGATATCACCTAACTGATCTAATATTTTTAATTCATAGTCATCCCTGTTTTTTTTAATTGGCCAATACCCATCGAGATTATCTTTATACATGTGACGAGCTATAGATTTGCTAATTTCTTCTCGTGTTAATTTTTTAGTTCTTTGACTCTTGATTAATGCGAGCTCTCTCAACAACGAATCTCTGTTATCTAAACTTTCATTTTTAAAATATTGACGAACCTCCTTACTTTTTATGTCAAAAATTGATTCAAATACTTCTCTGCTCATTCCTCCCATCATCCATTTATTCAAGTTTTCTAAAAATTCTAAGCTAGTTACAGATCCTGAGTTTTGAAGCTCATCACTAATTATTTGCATACGTCGTATTAACTCAGGTGCAATCACGGTCAGGCCTGTTAATTTTTGAGGATGCGCTAAACGTTCCTGGCATGTTTATATTTGATTGAGATTCCCAGAGCTCAGCTAGGCGGTTTGATTGCTGTTTATCGGCAAACAGCAATACCCCCTTTGTTTTATACCCCCCTGCCCTAATTTGCGGAAAAAAAATCACGCCTAGGCATACGGTCTGGGGCGAAAGGGTTCTAGAGATTTCAAGGGGTATCCCCCTTGGTGTCCTTGCCTAACTCATCATCAAAGTGCTTTGCCCAATTACTGATTTCTTCATCCGTAATATTTCCACTTTGAATATCTTTTAAATCATCTTCTGATAATTTACTTATAAGCACATCTACAGACATGTGCTTAAGTCCGTCACAGGCTTTTGCTAATTTAGCTTTAATTTTTTTGTGGGGGGTTATGGGGGTTACGGGGGTTTCTTTTGCACCACTATTATTATTTCCCATTTGTGACTTTCTCGCGTTAGTAGGAATAAAACCCCCTAAACCCCCATAACCCCCATAACCCCCATTGATGCTTTCTAACTTCCATGACTGAACCTTATGGATTAACCCTCCTCTGGTTATTCGCAATCCGTCACACACACGGCTTTCCCACTTACTTATACGTCTACCAAGCCTTCGAGAGTTTATTTTTGTACCGTCTGCAGCTATTACTAATAATGCATCCCTTAACAATTCTTTTGCTTCATCATCAGCTGAAGTAGCATCATGAATCATATTAGCAACGAGCACTTCTTTGTCTTGATATAGCGTTGCCCAGGCATCGAGCAACTCTCCTAATTGCTCTCGTTCGGGATCACTCGTTTCTACTCGCTTACGTGTATCGCAAGGGTCGGCCGCACCAGACCACACTAAAGGGAATCTAATTAAATCATCCCATTGTTCAAATCGTCCGAAAGGCTTCAAACCTACATCTGGTTTCCCTGAGTCAATGTAGGCTTTCATTATTATTAATCCCGCGTTTACCAATGACTGCCTATTTTCCAAAGCAAACTTTAAAATGTTTTCTCGTTTGAATGTTCTCTGCTCTGGATTTTCTACACCAGGATCTAATCTACTAATAAGAAACCTGGTTGATAAGTCACCCTTAATTGTTAAATTATTTCCTGTAACAATTACGGTAACTGCAGTAGAAACAGTGCTTGTTCTAGATTCCCCAAGAATTCTTGCTCGATAAATTTGGGAGGTGGCCATTATATTTAATGCTTGTCCTGATACAGGGTGTTCAGCATTGTCCATTAAAATTAAAGGATCTCCTGACATAAGAAGAGTATGCAGTAACTTATTAAGTTCGTTTTCGTCAGGTGGTTGCGTTATAACTGCAGGCGGCTCTGCACTAATTAAATAACTAATTATTGTAGCAAGCAGTGTTTTACCAGAACCCATAACCGGGGCATCAATTCCAAAAAAAGGTGAAGAAGGTAATTGCCATCTAACAAGCGCCGTGAGTAATGCGGCCATCCAAGCTGATAATGCGGCTTCATCAATAAAAGGAAATTCGCTAACTAAATCTTCTAATAATTGACGCGCTTTAACTGCATCCTCTTTTTTTAATTTCTTTTTATTTACTTTTTCCCATTTATGAAAATATAAATAAATCTCTGTTTCATCATTATAGCCATGCGTATCGATTATATTACCGTCATCAGTGACAGTTGGCGCAGAAAGCACATTCCTGAGATATGGTATATTTGGCCAGGAAGCTCTTTCAAGCAAAGTAATTGCTACATCTCTGGGGCAGTCAACTTTTTTATAATCTTTAATTCTCTGATCATATTTAAAATAGGTATGAAGCTTTGTAGCCTTTTCTCTAATAGTGCTCGCTTTAACCGGTGAAATAATTGGTTGACTATCAGATCGCTTAATGCCGCTCTTATTTTCTTTAGTAGATACTACAATTTCAACTAATGCATGATCTCGTTGATATATGCCACTTTCACTATCTGCTAATGCTCTTTCTGTATCATCTGTTGCTGTATGTATATCTCCACCTTCTATATACGTACCTTTTTCACGCATTGCTTTTTTAAATTCAGTATCTCGAATATCTTTTGGTGCAGCCACTTTATTCATAGCAGGCCTGATTCCTTGAATGAATAAACCTTAGAATCAGCCACTATCAGGTGGTCTTGCAAGTAAACATCAATAGTAGCTAGTAGTAATGACAGTTCTTTGGTAATTTCTTTATCGGCTTGACTAGGTCGGCAATTACCAAGAGGATGATTGTGCGCAAAAATTAAAGATGAGGCATCTAGATTAATTGCATTTTTTATTATTGTTTTATATTTTATTGACACTCTATTTTCGGTACCAAAAAAAATCTTTTTTACTTCGATAAGTTTTGAGTACCTATCTAAAAAAATAACAACAAAGACTTCTTTATCATAAGCAGCCAGGATGAATTGAATATAATCTTTAATATCTTTCGTTGTGTTTAATATTCTTAGCCAGCAATCACCCGTTAGTGCTTCTTGTTCCAACTGGACACTAAGTTTATATATGTCGTTTTTATGTACTTGACCTGAAAATATATAATTACCATATTTATCTAAGGTATATGTCGTGCCAGAAAGTAATTGATCTCGTTTAACTATCCCTTCTATGTCGTCAGACATTTCTTGAAGTTGTAATTTTCTAGAATCATAGGAGCTATGTATTACTTCCTTATTATTAGAATCAGGCACGACTGTTTACCTGTAAACAATATGAGTTACAGAAGTGTTTTTCGGGATTGTAACCACTCTACAATGTCAGACTCTAACCACCCTTTTCTATCGTGGCCTAAGTCTATCGGTGGCGGAAATTCTCCATCTTTTACTTTGCGCCAAATAGTAGTTCTAGAACCATAACCTAAAGCATCTAGATCGCGATATGAGAGAAGTGTTAAACATTTATTCATGTTGTGCCTTGCGCCATTCTGTTAAACTTGACGCAATATGCTACCGAATCATATTCGGCAAAGGTAACACCTAAGAAAAAATATTTTATATTCTTTAGGTGTTGAAAAGTTAATTAGGTGATTTCATTAAAAACATCTTTCCAAATCTTTTCGCTATGAATATTGATATCTGATATGCCAGCTATTTTTTCTAGTACTTGTGCAAACTTGCCATCCCTCGATGGACTTGGCTTTTCATTAAAACGACGCAAGTAACTTTGAGCTATTTGACTTATAAATTCTCTTTCTTTCCCTGTAACCGTACGAGGGACTCTTTTGGGTTTTGAAGCTTCGATCGACCATTTACAAGCATCTCGCAATAATATGATGTTATCTTTAATTTGCTCAATGTCTAATTGATTAAATATTTTGCACATGGAAATAGCAGTCATT
>Ga0214472_10008323_pt1 | contig 10833 bp, 10 predicted proteins | sample RVTome_6_FD_207662 | JGI IMG/M metagenome (GOLD analysis project Ga0214472, IMG submission 207662) | Soil microbial communities from uranium-contaminated site in the Upper Colorado River Basin, Wyoming, United States - RVT140D175 | ecosystem: Environmental > Terrestrial > Soil > Contaminated >...
CGCCTGTCTAGTTCCACCCTTTAGGCATTCGTGGTGCAAACGCCTATGGTTAAGAAGTCGCAGAACCTACACGATGAACATTGTGAACGATATTAACGTTTGTTAACTATTCCTAGTGGTTCTAATAGAAGATTGCTCACTGGTCGGAGTGGGCTGGAGAGCGGTCAGTGGGCGCACCCACCCTTCTGCAATTTGTAGGAAGTTATATACTTCTGATTCAATCAAACAGGTTCTAACATCCAATAGCTTCCTCCACCAAAAACTAAAGCGGCCCCTGTGAATGGGGTCGCTTTAGTTTCGGTGGAATATTCTAGATTTCGGCAGAGATGCCGAAATCACCTGTACGAGCACTGCCTATTTTGATAGGTATATCCTAGGCAAAATCAAACAGGAGGTTGAGATGAGTGATGCTGTAGTCACAAAAGCTTCAGAGGCTTCAGAACAATCGGCTTCGGAACTCGAAACCTTTAGTTTCTGCGTTGGTCGTCCGTGGCCTAAGGGCCTAGGAAATTCAGACGGAACATCCATATCCGTATACACCTACGGAACCGAGGTGCATCACGGAACCATGGTGGACGCTGAAGCGTTCCGAGACTATGCCAACGAGCAAACCGGCGAAGAAAATTTTATCTACAAACTCGTTCCTGTCGCGTGAGTCTTGAGCTGTGTGAAGCATGCCCCGGAGAAATCCGGGGCATCTTGTTAGATTCTAATGGTGCCCTCCCATTCCCTCTCACTTGAGAATAATGGTGGCTGACCCCATTTCCCTACTTCGCCAAGTCCAGTACCTGGTCAATCCGTATCTCTTGCACGAATTCTGGCACGTGACTCACGAGAATCATCGTTCCTTGGTATTCATTGAGTGCCTTTGCGATAACGGGAATGTGTCGGAAGTTGATATGGTTCGTCGGCTCATCAAATATGAGAAGGCCTGGCTTCATAAGCACTAGTTGCGCAAATGCGACCAGGCCCTTCTGTCCCTCAGAGAGGCTCCCGACCTTCACGTTCATGAGTGCTCCCGTAATCAAAAATCCTGCCGCGACCGAGCGCATCTCTTGCTCATTGGGATGCTCCATCGTAGCGATGAGCGTGTCGTAGACGGTTTTATCGAAATCCAGGTGCGAGAAGTCCTGGCGATAGTAGCCGACGCGGATGCCGGGGGCAATATTGGCACCCTCTGCCGTGCCCGCGGCAAGCGCCGCGAGAAATCGACTCTTGCCGATGCCATTTGGACCAATGATGTGCAGGTGCTCACCCCGTGCAAGACTCAGGTCCCTCTTCACAGTCTTGGTCTTATGTTTCACGGTCACCTCAATCGAAGTCAGGCGCATAACTTCGATGGGCACACGCTCCTGCGTGGGTATGGTGAATTGCCGTATGGTCTTGTCCTCCTTGCGCACGTCGACCTTCTCTTCCTCAAGCTCCTCCGCCTTCTCACGCATACGCTTGGCGACCGCGCGCATGCCACCCCCTTTTCCCGCAAAATAGTTTGCCTTATCCTTATTCTCCTGAATCTCCTTGGCAAGTAGGGCGTTCTTTCGGTCCTCTTTCTCGATTCGCGCCGATATGTCTTTTACCACATCGTGATAATTCCCCTGGTATTGCTCTACTCGATGGGTGCGAACATCGAGGTAGAGTACACCGTGTGTGAAGGCGTTTAGGAAATCAGCATCGTGTGAGATGACGATACACATCTTCTCGTAGTTGATGAGAAAATCGGTCAGGTGCATGATGCCGTCCTTGTCGAGATTATTAGTCGGCTCATCAAGAAGCAGGATGTCGGGATTCTGAATAAGCGCGGACGCGAGAAGAAGACGTGCTTGTTGGCCGCCCGAGAATGAGCGCAGGGAGCGGTCGTGTGGCGCGTGCAGATTCACCACCTCAAGCACTGCATCTATCTTCGGGTCAATATCGTATACCTTGTCGAGGAAGCAGTCTTCGAAGAACTCACGAACGGTATAGTCCATGTGATTGCGTGGTATCACCTGTTTCGCTATCGCAATCGTGGCCTCGGACATGGGGATGATTTTTCCCTCCTCGGGCTTAAGTTGTTCGGTAATCAGGTTGAAGAGCGTACTCTTACCCGCCCCATTCTGTCCCATAAGCGCGACCTTCGCGCCACGACGCACGGCAAAATCCGCCTCGATGAGAATCGGCATGTTGTGGCCGTATGAGAAGCTGACCTTCTCGAACCGTAGGGCGTTTTTACTCTGAGACATAGATTGCTTGATTTTACATGGGCCGATACTCGCGAAAATGAAAAACCACCATAAAAGCCGCAAAAGCGACAGCGAGTGGTGGCTAAAAGCGCTCTACGGGCGATGCATGACGGCGAAAGCGTACCAGATATTCCTCCCATGCTCAACACAGAGATGCATCATCTACGCAGGTGGTGCGTACGAGAACATTGACGGTCACTGGCATATGGCACACACTCCACCAAACGTTCTTTGACCATACGGAGGAAGCCATGCTCATCGCAGGCGCGCTCATGGTCGGAGCGCTTCTCGGCACACAGTCTCCAAAGCAGGACACCCCCCTATTCACCGTGGACGCCCGCGCGGTCTATCTGACCGTATCGGCCCGCGACGTGGCAACCGGACGGTACGTCACCGATCTGAGGCAGTCGGACTTCGCCGTTTATGAGAACGGCCGGCCGCAGAAGATATTCTACTTCGAGGGCGCTCCCGCCGCCGTGCCGGATACCGAGCGCGTCCCCGTTCGTATGTCCCTGCTCCTGGACATGAGCGGTTCCATAAAACAGCGCATCCCGGATATCCGGGATGCCGCGCTCATTGTCATCCGCTCGCTCAAGTCCGGCCCTCGGCTGGGCCCCGAGGATGACGATCTGGCCCGCATCATGATGTTCCACGACCGCTCCATCATGACCCAGGACTTCACGCACCACCGTCTTACCTTAGAAAAGGCTACTGACTCCATCCCGGAGGACGGTGGCGGCACAAAACTCTACACATCCTTGTATGTCCAGCTCCGGGAGATGGAATCGCTAGGCCGTGCTGACGGCCAACGATATCGCAATGTTATCGTGGTCCTGAGCGACGGCATCGACACGGCCTCGCTCCACACCGATGACGAGATTATCGAGGTGGCCCGCTCTAGTCGTGTCGCCGTCTACACCATACTCCTGGCTCGATACCATAATCCCAGGCGCAGACGCCGTGTCGAACAAGTCCGGAGCAACGAGGAACTGGTGGCCGAGAATTTCATGCACCGGCTGGCGGCCGTAACCGGTGGCACCGCCTACGTGCCCTCTCGCATAAAGAGGCTGAAAGACGTATACCAGAATATCGCCAACGAGGTCGCCATGCAGTACCGCATCGGCTACCAGCCTATCGTGCCGCCTGACGGTCAAGTACGGCATATCTCGGTGCACACGTCCGAGCGACCCAATATCCTCCTGCAACACCGCCCCAGCTATCGGGCGGTCCGCTAAAACCCCGCATCCAATGCATCGGATGCGGGGTTTATTTATCTCTCTTTCTCCTTGTACTTCCTCGGCCCTTTCCTATCATAGGTATATGCGCTATTCCGAACGCCCACTGGCCATCGTGGACCTGGAGACGACCGGTCTGGATGCCTCCATCCATGAGATACTCGATATGGCTGTTCTCATTGTGGACCAGAAGACCTTGAAGATTACTGACCGGTATTCCTCGCGTATCAAACCAAGACATATCAAGCGAGCGGCCCGCCGAGCCCTGGAAGTCGTCGGCTACTCTCCGCGTCTGTGGCAGACCGCCGTCGGCCTGGAGACAGCCCTGCATATCATCAACGAAAAAGCCAAAGGCGCCATCCTGTGCTCGACGAACATATATCTAGCTCGGTCATTCCTGGATGCGGCGTTCAAGCGGTGTGGGGTTGAGGACTCGACCTCGTACCATCACCTGGACCTGATGAGTGTGGCTTGGACCCGCTCCTCCGAATGGAAACTCCCTCGGCTAACCCTGGATGCCCTCTGCGCATATCATGGTATCGCCTCTCAGCCCCTGCCCCGACGCGCTCGTGAAGGCGCTCGTACCCAATTAGCCATCCTGCAGGCCCTACGGGCCTGATGCCCGAGAACTTATTGCATTTTCATTGGGTTATGGTATAGTGTTCCGACGTTGAAACGGAGAAAGAAGACAAAGCCAAGAAAGCCAGAACTGCGGGTCAACCACCGTATTCGTATCCCCCAGGTACAGGTCATCGCCGACGATGGAAGTCCCTTGGGCACCATGAAGACTGCGGATGCCCTACGATTGGCCCAAGAAAAGGAAATGGACCTGGTGGAGGTATCGCCCTATGAGCAGCCTCCGATTGCGAAAATCATGGACTATGGTAAGTACAAGTACCAGAAGTCCAAGGAGACGAAAGAGGCACGAGCCCAAGGTAAAGGTTTTAAACAGGAAACCAAGGCCGTCCGCGTAGGATTCAAAACCGGAGAACACGATAAGGCGTTTAAGGCCAAGAAGGCGGATGAATTCCTCATGGAGGGCCACATCGTGAAGGTAGAACTGACCCTTCGGGGTCGCGAGAAAGCATTTGCCGAACTCGGCAAAAAAAAGCTTATTGAGTTTATTGAACAGCTGGAGACACCCATTATCCCCCAGAGCCAGCCCCAGCGCAGCCCGTTCGGATGGATACAGCTCATCACGCGCGACAAGAAAGCGCCCTTGAAGAAGAATTCGATCGAAGCTAACGATAATGAAAAAAGCGAAAAACAAGAAAGCGCTCCTCAAGCGCGTAAAGATAACGGGAACCGGGAAGGTTCTGAAGCGTAAGCCTCACCAGGGCCACTTTAACGCCAAGGATTCCGGTACGACGACCATGGGCAAGCGTGGAACTACCGGTGCTCCCCAGGAATACCGGGGCCACTTTAAGGCCCTGCTTCCCGACCATTTATAGACCATGACCCGCGTCAAACGAGGTACAACTGCACACGCCCGCCGTAAACGTCTGCTCCGGCACACGAAGGGTTTCATGTGGCGTCGCAAGAGTAACTACCGAGCCGCCAAGGAAGCGCTCCTTCACGCGTGGACGCACATGTTCAGTGACCGCAAGAAGAAGAAGCGGAATTTCCGGCGCCTCTGGACTCTCAAGCTGAACGCTGCCGCCCGCGAACACGGCCTCACCTATTCCCGCCTCATTCCTCAACTCAAGGCCGCGAACATCGAGCTGGACCGTAAGGTACTCGCCGAAATCGCCGAACACCATCCGGAGACCTTTCAGCAAATCATCGCCATAAAATAACAGAACACCCGCACACGCGGAGGAAGTTGCAGTTTTCAAGAAAAGCGTCTCTCGCGGGACGCTTTTCTTGAAATGTCTACAATTCGTGGTAAAATAATCTTCGCCAAGACGGCCCTATCGTCTAACGGTCAGGACACCATCCTTTCACGATGGAGATCGGGGTTCGATTCCCCGTAGGGCTACTACATGAACATTCTCGGTATTGAGACCTCCTGCGACGAGACCTCGGTGGCAGTCATTGAGGCGGCAGATGACGCATTCGCCGTCCGCGCCAACGTCGTCTCATCGCAGATAGCTACCCACGCCCCCTTTGGGGGTGTCGTTCCGATGCTCGCCGCACGCGATCATGCCGTGAACATCGGACACGTGTTCGATACCGCACTCAAGGAAGCTGATATTTCGAGTCCGGCCTCGGAGATTGACCGTATCGCGGTCACCCATGGTCCGGGGCTGGGTCCCGCGCTCCTGGTGGGTCTGACTTTTGCCCGAGCGCTCGCCCAACGCTGGAATCTCCTCATTGTAGGGGTGAACCACATGGACGGACACATCCATAGTAATTGGCTACCTGCCGAGAATGGCTCGCCTGCCCTTTCGGACTACTCACTGTTTCCCGCCCTGAATCTCCTGGTATCCGGCGGACACACTGAATTGGTACTCATGCGTACCCATGGTGACTACAAGCGCATCGGCGAGACCCTTGATGATGCCGTCGGCGAGGCATTCGATAAGGTGGCACGTCTTTTGGGCCTCAGTTATCCAGGAGGCCCCGCCCTGTCCACGCTCGCCAATGAGGGAGACCCCGCAACGTATGAGCTACCCCGTCCGTTACTATCGGCACCACACTTTGATTTCTCCTACTCGGGACTGAAGACGGCCGTGCTCTACCTCATACGGGACCTCACGGACGGTAATAGTCGGCCGTTGACAGGCCCTGAACGCGCAAACATTGCCGCCTCTTTCCAAAGGGTCGCCGTGGACGTACTGGTACGCAAGGCCGAACGGGCTGCGCAAACCTATGGTGCTAAAAGTATACTCCTGTCCGGTGGCGTCAGCGCCAATACGCTGCTCCGCGAACGAATGCAGGCGGCGGCACGTGGCCTGGGCATCGCGTATCATCAGCCGGAACTTCGCTGGACCGGAGACAATGCGGCAATGATTGCCGCGGCGGGTTATTTTCAAAAAAGAAGCTTCTCGGCACAAAGCAACGCGGTTGCTCCATCCTGGAAGGATATAGGTATGGATGCCAACTTGTGCCTCGGAACCTAACCACTCAAGGCGTCCAAGGAGTCACCTCGGACGAGTATTTTTAGATGTGTATTTTACCTGGGTTTTTGAGGGTATCCTACCAATTTCAGCCTCGAAATTGGTAGGATACCCTCCCTCCTGTCTTTACGAATCGAAATCAAAAAGAGGACTCTTCGCAGAAATCGGTCTTTATCGAGCCGAGGCAAGCGCCAAAACTCAACCATTGAATTGCCTCCATTTTACAGGTACGATGGGTTGACTTATATTCTTTTCCGACGCATATGGCAAATACTGAACTGCCTAAAAACTATGACGCCAAAGCCTCGGAACACGAGGTCTACCGCCGCTGGGAAGAGAGCGGCTTTTTCAATCCGGACAACCTTCCGCACGAAGGCGAACCGTACACCATCATCATGCCCCCACCGAACGCGAATGCTCCCCTACACATCGGCCATGCCATGTTCCTCACCATCGAAGACATCATCATTCGCTACCAGCGCATGCGGGGCCGTAAAACGCTCTGGCTACCGGGCACCGACCATGCCGGATTCGAAACCCAGGTGGTATTCGAAAAGAAACTTTCCAAGGAGGGTCGGAGCCGGTTCCAGATGACCCGTGAGGAGTTTTACCAGGAGGCGTGGGACTTCGTGCAGGAGAACAGACATTTGAGCGAAGAAGGTATCCGCGCCCTGGGCTGCTCCTGCGACTGGAGCCGCAACTTATTTACTCTGGACAAACGCATCGTGAAGATTGTTTACGCAACATTTAAACAGATGCACCAAGACGGCCTGGTCTACCGCGGTGACCGTATCTCCAACTGGTGTCCCAAGCATCAAACAGGCCTTTCTGAGCTGGAATGCACTTATGAGGAACGCATAGACCCTTTGTACTACCTAAAATATGGGCCGCTGGAGCTGGCGACCGTTCGGCCGGAGACCACATTCGGGGATACCGGTGTCGCGGTCAATCCTCGCGACGAGCGCTACCGGCAGTACATCGGCAAAGAGATCGCAATAGAGACACTCCTCGGCCCGCGCACCCTCAAGGTTATCGCCGATGACGCCGTGGACCAGGCATTCGGTACCGGTGTTGTGAAGATTACTCCCGCGCATGACGCGACTGACTTCGAAATGTGGCAACGGCATAAGGACGAAATACCCGGCCCGAATCCAGTCATTGGAAAAGATGGTCGCCTGAATGAGAAAACAGGCCCCTACGAAAGCCTCAAGGTTGCCCAGGCACGCGAAAAAATCGTCGTGGACATGAAAGAGCGCGGCCTCATCACCCGCGTGGACGAGAGCTACACGCACAACGTCGCTGTCTGCTATAAGTGTAACTCGGTCATCGAACCACTCATCGTTCCCCAATGGTATATCGCCATGACCAAACCCCTCCCCGACGGTCGGCCGTCTTTGCGGGATATGGCGGTGCAGGCCGTCAAGAACAAAGAGGTGTCATTCGTCTCTGAGCGGTTTGAGAACCAATTCATGAGCTGGATGGAGAATCTACGCGACTGGCCTATTAGCCGCCAGATATGGTGGGGCATTCCTATTCCGGTAAAATTCTGCTCCTGTGGAGAAATTATCGTGGACACTGAGGACACGGTCACCACATGTCCCACGTGTCCCGATGGCACACTCACTCGGGACCCGGACACCTTCGATACATGGTTCTCCTCGGGCCAATGGCCGTATGCGACACTCCAGGCCAGCGGGCCGAATGACTTTGAGACGTACTTTCCGACCCACGTCATGGAGACGGGCTGGGATATCCTATTCTTCTGGGTAGCTCGCATGATTATGCTCTCCTACTATCGGACCGGCCAGCGGCCGTTCAAAACCGTATATCTGCATGGCCTGGTTCGTGACGCCAAGGGCCAGAAGATATCCAAGTCCAAAGGCAATGCCATTAGCCCGCAGGAAATGATCGACAAATACGGTACGGATGCGGTGCGCGTGGCGCTCGTGTTCTCCACTTCGGCCGGTAACGACATCCCCCTCGCTGAAGACAAAATTCGTGGCATGAAGCACTTTGCGAACAAGCTCTGGAATATCGCCCGCTTCGTTCTCATGAGCACCGAACCCGAAGACCTGGACCACGCCCACGAACGGCCGGAACCGATGACCGACGCGGACCGCATTATCCTGGAAAAACTCGATGCGACGGTCGCCGCCGTTACGCACGGCATTGATACATTCGCCCTACACGAATCCATCCAACAGGCCTATCAGTTCACCTGGGATGAGCTAGCACGCATCTATCTGGAAGCATCCAAGTCGCAGTTGATGGATACCCATACCGCCGAACGGACGCGTCGCATCCTAATCTACTGCCTGGTGACTGTCCTAAAGCTTCTCCATCCCTTCGCACCCTTCATCACTGAGGAACTATGGGGTCGTCTGTATGGAACCGCGCCCGAGCGTACGTTGATGATACAGCGCTGGCCCGTCTGACCCGACATCAGTCGATGCATGCTATACTAGCCGCATGCCGTCAACGTTCTCGTATCTGGTTCTGGTGTTCTTCGGTACCCTCCCGAGCTTACTCTGGCTCGCCTGGTGGATTCGCAAGGACGCTCACCCCGAACCGGGCACACTCATTACCAAAACGCTTCTCCTGGGTGTCATCCTCTCTCCCTTAGCGGTCATTTTCCAGCTCTTGTTTGCCCGCTTTATTCCGGGCGCCGCCGACGGCCCGGTGTTCTTTCTCTGGGCGGCGTTCGTGGAAGAGGTTGTCAAATTCGGTGCGGTCGCGTTTGTGGCACTGCGCAGTCCAGATATGGATGAGCCTGTGGATGCTATGATATATATGCTCACCGCCGGTCTGGGATTTGCGGCAATGGAGAATATCCTCGTCATCAATCGTGTCATGGCCGACGGCTTGGCGGTTACCGCCGGAGTCTGGGGCCTGCGGTTCGCGGGAGCGACGCTCCTCCACGTGCTAGCCTCAGCTCTATTGGGCTACTTCATTGCCTTGGGCTGGTTCTGGCGCCGTTACCGCCACGCGCTCTTCTTTGTCGGATTGATCATGGCTACCTTGGTCCACTGGGTGTTTAACCTATTTATTTCCTCGGCACACCAGAGCACGTCCCTGGGATTTTCGACGGTCCTGTTGATTGCTCTGGCATTCCTGGTCTCGTCTCTGTTTGATAAGATAAAGGAGAGGCAGGAACGCGCCCTACGCGCGATGACCGCCTAACACCACTATGTCTATTATTATTGACCAAGAGACCGATGCCCGCCTGGCCGAGGCTCGCAAGGAGAATGTCCCCCAAGAGGGTGCGCTAACCGTGGACGTCTTTAAGGACGATGGTGACATCGTTATTCAATCCACTATCGCCGGTGCCACAGCGCAGGACTTGGATATCTCCATCTTGAATGACATGGTCACTATCCGCGGTACCCGCGAGCCAGAGGCGGCGGTGCGTCCGGACGATTATTATTATCAGGAACTCTACTGGGGCCCGTTCTCCCGTTCTATCATCCTCCCCGAGGAAGTGGACGAAAGCGGTGCCAAGGCATCCATGAAGAACGGTATCCTGACCATCCGCCTGCCAACCATGAATAAGTCGAAAACTCGCAAGCTCAAGGTCGAAGCCGACACCGAATAAAAACAAAAGAAAAATGAGAAAGAAAAAGGGCTCCGAGTGGTTGTGTCTCCACTGGAGCCCGATGTTAAATCCAAAGAACTATGAGTGCGTGAGTTGAGGCCGTGTCCTCAACTCGTTCGTCCGGTACCATATATGGTACCGCTCCCTCTGCGCGACATTCCTCCCCTTGACCCCCCCCCCTCCGCCGCGCCCGAGCGTTCCGCTGGAGCGAAGCGAAGGCGGTCAGTTCCGTTCGAAATATGTTCGAGTAAAGTTGTATAATTCCACATAAAAACACCTCCCACTCGGGAGGTGTTTTTATGTGCTGAGAGGGAGAGTCGAACTCCCACGGGGTTGCCCCCACCAGCTCCTAAGGCTGGCGTGTCTACCAATTCCACCACCTCAGCATATCCGCACGGACCCATCATACCACATACTCGACAACACCTCTATAATGTGCCCTACTTATAATGCTGATAACGGTTTTTATTTCCCCCACCGCCAAGTACCCCGGCCACCCGCCGGCATTTTTTTCTTACGACACAGAACCCCGCGGAAGCGGGGTTCTGTGTGATTCGTAGCTACAAATCGCATCAGGTGATACCGCCTGTATCGATGATACTTGATACCGTTGAGAGAAGGAGGCCAACCCCCAAGACGATGGCAACGCCAATGATGCCCTTGGTCAGAATTTCCTTTCCGTCGTCCTTCCCTTTATACATCCATATAACACCACCCCAGACGATGAT
>Ga0214472_10008324_pt1 | contig 10833 bp, 12 predicted proteins | sample RVTome_6_FD_207662 | JGI IMG/M metagenome (GOLD analysis project Ga0214472, IMG submission 207662) | Soil microbial communities from uranium-contaminated site in the Upper Colorado River Basin, Wyoming, United States - RVT140D175 | ecosystem: Environmental > Terrestrial > Soil > Contaminated >...
GCCCCCCAGGCTTTGGGGAAAAAAATTCGGCCAAACAATATTTTCGCTTAACGCCCTACCCTTCGGAGGATTTGTAAAACTTCACGGAGAAGCCTCAGACGAAGGACTCTCCAAGCCCAAAAGGGCTTTCCTAAATAAAAGCAAAAAAGCGCGGGTAGCGGTACTACTTGCCGGAGTTTTAATGAACTTTCTTTTGGGAATTGTTGCCTTTGCTATCGTTTATTCGTTTTCAGGAATTCCCAAAGAAACCCAAAACGTGAGAGTTATTGACATTGCGGTCGGCTCTCCCGCCCAAACCGGAGGGCTAATAGTTGGGGACGTTATCAAAAAAATAAATACAAAGGACGTAAAAACCACGGCCACCTTTATTGAGGAGGTAGACCGCTATCGGGGAAAAAATGTCGTACTTGAGGTAGAAAGCGACTCTTCGGGTAAGTCAGAATTAAGACGGCTAAGTGTTAATCCCAGACAGGATCCGCCTTCTGGCGAGGGACCCTTGGGGGTGGCCATATCTACGGTTGAGATTTATTACCCCCCGATTTGGCAACGGCCGATTTATGGAGTTTACTTCGGATTCAAAGATGCTATCTATTGGGGCAAAACAGTGATATCCGGGATACTGCAAATCTTTACCGACATCTCGGCGGGACAGGCCCCAAAGGACCTGGCGGGACCCGTTGGAATTTTTGCTCTAACCAGTGAGGTCTACAAAGTAGGGGCCTTGGCCCTTATTAATTTCATAGGAATTCTTTCGGTAAATTTGGCGATTTTAAATATTATTCCTTTTCCGGCCCTTGACGGCGGCAGACTTCTTTTTGTAGCGTTGGAGTCTATTTTCGGAAGGAAGATTTTACCCAGGGTAGAGGCGGCGGTTCATACGGTGGGGATGATAATTCTTCTGATACTTATTTTTGCGATAACGGCAAGAGATATCCGCGGTCTTATTTCTGCCGGCTCCATTTCTGGATTTCTTGAGGGGGTTTTGAGATAATTGGGCTTGCCATGCTTGTCTCCCAACTTTTTCCAAAAACCCGCAAAGAGGCCCCCAAAGAGGCGGTAAGTATTAATCACAAACTTCTGGTAAGGGCGGGCTTTATTGATCAGTTAATGGCGGGCTCCTGGACCCTGCTTCCTTTAGGGTGGAGAGTTGTAAATAAAATTAATCAGATAATTCGGGAAGAAATGAATGCAATTGGTGGGCAGGAAATGCTCATGCCGCTACTTCATCCCAGAGAAATTTGGGGAGAAACCGGCCGGTGGGGAAGTTCAAAAGACAGCCCCCTTGGTGCCCAAGAAATAATGTATCAATTCAAGGATATTAGGGGTAGGGAGTTTGCACTCTCATTTACCCACGAAGAAATTGTAATGGACCTACTTCGCAAGAATATCAAAAGCTACGCCGACCTTCCCATATACGTCTATCATTTTTCGACAAAGTTCAGGAATGAACCACGGGCCAGATCTGGAATTTTGCGAGCCAGAGAATTTATGATGAAGGATCTTTACTCTGCCCACGTTTCCGAAGAAGATTTGACCGAATTTTATGAGAAAGCAAAAGATGCTTACTCTAAAATATTTGCCAGATTGGGGTTTGATTTTAAGATAACCGAGGCTTCGGGTGGAGTTTTTACAACAAATAGGACCCACGAATTCCAGGTCCTAGCGAAAACCGGAGAAGATACAATTTTTTATTGTGACAGCTGCGATTGGGGACAAAACAAGGAAATTTTTGGCGGGAAGGCTGGAGGAAAATGCCCGGAATGTAAGAAAGGTAAAATTATTGAGGCAAAAGCGATTGAGGTAGGAAATATCTTTCCACTGGGCACATGGTACGCCGAGCGAATGAGGGTTTACTACCAAGATAAAAAGGGCATGAAAAAGCCGGTCTGGTTTGCAAGCTACGGGATAGGTCCGACAAGAACTATGGGTGCATGGGTAGAGGTCTCCCACGACGATGCCGGAATTATCTGGAATAAAGCAATGTCTCCCTTTGACGCTCACCTAGTTGAGCTTCCTGGCGCAAAGAGCGTTAAAAGCCTGTATGAAAAGCTGAGAGAGGCCGGAGTTGACACTCTTTGGGACGATAGAAATGTGCCTGCGGGGGAGAAGTTTGCCGACGCGGACTTAATAGGAATACCTGCGCGACTGGTGGTTTCAGAAAAAACAGCAGGAATAATTGAGTTTAAGCCGCGAAGTGAAGACAAAGCTGAACTTCTAACATTTGAGGAAGTTATAAAAAGACTGTAATATCCCGCTACCGGTGAAAAAGAAGAAAGTTGTAGTTGTTGGTGGAGGAACGGGCGCTTACACCGTTTTATCCGGACTTCGAAAATATCCGCTTGAGCTTTCGGTAATTATTGCCATGATGGATTCGGGGGGAAGTAACCGGGTAATTAGGGATGAGTTTGGCCTTCTTCCAACCTCGGATATAAGGCAGTGCATGGTAGCCTTGGCATCCGACAAATCCCACGAGCTTTTAAGAAAACTCTTTACCTATCGCTATAGCGTTGGTACCGGAATATCGGGAATGACCTTCGGCAATCTTTTTATGGCAGCCCTTACCGACATTTTCGGCTCACAAGAGAACGCAATTCAGAAAACCTGCGAGATGCTCGACGTTCAAGGCCAGATTCTGCCCGTAACCTATGACAACGTTGAGCTTCTGGCGCGCTACGACAACGGCAAACAAGTTTTGGGAGAGCACTACATTGACGAGCCGGACAGCGAGCAAGGCAAACACAGGATAGTTGAACTCGAGGTAATCCCAGAAGCGCGGGTTAACCCTAAAGCCATAAAAGCCATTAAAGAGGCAGACCTTATCATTCTGGGACCTGGAGATTTATATACAAGCATAATTTGTAACTTGGTGGTAGGAGGGATTGCGCAGGCAGTTGCAACCTCAAAGGCCAAGAAGGTTTTTGCCATGAATCTAATGACCAAGTTTGGCCAAACCTCGGGCTTTACGGCGGCAGAGCACATCCGGGCTCTGGAGACATATTTGGGCAAGGGAGCAATTGACTGCTGCTTGGTGAGTAGTGATAACCATTATTCCAAGGCGGTTCTTAATAGATACAAAGAGGAGAAAGCCTTTGTTGTGAAGGACGATTTGGGAAACCCCTCGGCCGTAATGGTGATTCGAAGAAAATTAAACTCAAAGAAAATATACATAAAGCCGGGAAGCGACAAGCTTAGAAGAAGCCTTATCCGTCACGACCAAACCAAGCTTGCCAGAGCCATAATGTCTCTTCTTTAAGTACTTGTCTAAAAAGTTTGCAGTCTTTATACTGAGGCCTGCATGAACGACTGTATCTTCTGTAAGATTGTGGCAGGTGAAGTTCCTTCCGAGATAGAGAAAGAGACCGACGATTTGCTGGTTTTCAAAGACATTGCCCCGGCCGCACCGATTTATCTTCTCATTGTTCCCAAAAAGCACCTAAAGGATATCAGCGAAGACCCGGGGGCAAATTGGGCTGCGATTGGAGAAATGGCCTGCTTGTTGGCCAAGGAAAAAGGGCTTAGTGGCTTTAGGCTAGTTCATAATGCTGGGGATGCAGCAATGGTTGGGCATATGCACGTACATTTCTTGGGAGGAATTTCCAAAGATAGAAAAATATGATTGCGGATACAATTAACCAAAAGATTGCCGAGGCCCTAAAGGCCAGGGATGAAATAAGGCTTTCAACTCTTCGGCTATTGTCCTCGGCCCTAAACTACGAATTTATTGCCAAGCAACACAAACTCTCAGAAGAGGAGGAGTTGGTAGTTGTCGGAAGAGAAGCCAAAAAAAGAAAAGATGCAATTGAAGCCTACGAAAAAGCAGGGGCAAAAGACAGGGCAGAAAAAGAGAAGAAGGAACTTACGATCCTTGAGAAATATCTACCCGAGCAGATGAAAGACGAGGAGCTAACAAAACTGGTTGAGGAGGCAATTTCCCTAACGGGCGCTACTACAATTGCCGATATGGGAAAGGTAATGGCTGCTGTTATGTCCAAAGTCCAGGGTCGCGCAGACGGCGGTAGGGTTTCCTCACTGGTAAAACAAAAGCTTTCTTCCTAAAACACCATATGATTGTTATAAAAGTTAAAAAACAATCAAGCTACCCGGTAAGTGTTAGAAAGCTTAAAAGTGTACTTGCCGACTTTTTCAAAACCAAGGGGATAGTTTCAGAGGCGGAGGCTTCAGTTGCCATTGTGTCCGAGGCCAAAATGAAGGAGCTTGCCAAAAAGTTCCTTAAGGAAACCCCCCCAACCGTTCACAACGTGCTCTCCTTTTCCTTCGACGAGTCTCCGGGATTTGTTTCGGGGGCTGAGAAAATCTACCTGGGCGAGATAGTAATTTGTTATAAAAAGGTTGTTGAAGAAGCCCGCAAAGAAGGTAAACTGATTGATGCGAAGGTGGAGGAGCTGGCCCTTCATGGTGCCCTGCATCTTTTGGGGATTCACCACGACGAATGACTTTTTATCTTAAATACAGGCCCAAAAGCTTAGAAGAGCTGGATAGCGCTCTGGTCAGGGAATCTTTAATAAAGATTGCGACCTCCGGCAAGATTCCTCATGCACTTCTTTTTTCCGGGCCAAAAGGAATCGGCAAGACCTCTGCGGCCCGGATCCTGGCAAAAATTTTAAACTGTGAGAGGCCTCCCAAAAAAGGGGTGGCCTGCAACAGGTGTCCAAGCTGCACCTCGATTGCCGAGGGGTCAAACATAGACGTTTTGGAACTCGACGCGGCAAGCCATAGGGGGATTGAAGACGTTAGGGCCTTACGGGATGCAGTTAAGCTTTCAGCTGCCAGGGCGCCAAACAAAATTTACATAGTTGATGAGGCGCACATGTTAACAACCGAAGCCTCAAACGCTCTACTTAAGACCTTGGAAGAGCCCCCCAGCCACGTTTATTTTATACTGGCAACAACCAACCCCGAGAAGTTGGTAGAAACTATCCGCTCAAGAGTAGTTTCAATTTCGTTTAAAAAAGCCAGCGTAGAGGAGCTGGTCAATTCTCTTCAGAGGGTTGCCAGGGGAGAGAAGCTTAAGGTTGATAAAGAAACGCTTGAGGTTGTGGCTAAAGCCTCCAACGGGTCTTTCAGGGACGCAACCAAGCTTCTAGAGCAGCTACTGTCCGAAGGCAAAAAATTAAAAAAGGAGAATATCGAAGAGCTTCTTTTTCAAAGGAAAGAGCTTGACGTAGAAACCATTCTAACCCACATTCAAAGCCGCGACAGCAAAGCGGCACTTACCCACATCGAGGCGGCAGTTGCCAAAGGCGTTTCCGTTTCCAACCTTTTGGAGGCAGTTTTAACCAGACTTAGAGAGGGACTATTGGCAAAGGTTGGGGTCGGGGAGGCTGACCTACCCGGATGGGAAAAGGCAGAGATTATCTCTTTGGTTAAAGCTTTTTATTTGGCATTAAAGGAAATGTCGGGCGCACCCGTTGAGCAGCTTCCCATCGAGGTTGCAATAGTCGACTGGTGCGAGGCCGAGCCTTCCGGCAGGCCCGAAACCATCTTGGTGGAGAATGGTTCCGCAGACGCAAAAGGGCTCCAGGCTTCGCCGAAGGTGGAAAGTGCTTCTGAAGTTTCTGAAGCTGCCCAGAAAATTTCTTCATCAATATCAAAAATAGAAGAGGTGACAGATGAGGTCTGGAAAAGAATACTTTCTGCGGTAAGGCCAATAAATACTTCAATCGAGGCGCTTTTGCGAGCGGCAAAGCCTGTACAGTTTGACGGACAGACCCTTACGCTCGGCGTTTTTTACAGGTTCCACAAAGAGCGCCTAGAGGAGGGTACACACAGAAGAATTCTGGAGGACGTTGTTGCAACCGTTATGGGGACTCCGGTAAGGATTGCCTGCACCCTAACTGCGCCGCCGGTTAAAAATCCCGTTGAGGAAAAAAGACAAGAGGTTGTTTTGACCGAGGGGGGAGATGCCGATATAATAAAAGCTGCCAAAGAAATATTTGGTACCTAAGATATGTTTGACAAGGTTAAACAAGCGGGACAACTTATGAAGATGCGCTCGGAGGCGATGAAGCTTCAAAAGGAGCTTGAAAAAATAAGGCACTCCAAAGAGAAGGGAAACATGAAGGTTGTTGTAAGCGGAGACCAGAAGATAAGCTACCTTGAAATTGACGGTGAAGAAAAAAGAGAGCTGGCCGAGCTTATAAACGAGGCCATGAAGGACGTACAGAAAGAGGCGGCCAAGAAAATGATGGAAATGGGTGGAGGGCTATCTGGCCTTCTTGGTAAAATGTAAGGGCCATGAAGATAGCCAGGCCCCTAAGACGCCTTATCGAGGCTTTTGAAAAACTTCCCGGAATTGGCCCCAAAACCGCGCAAAGGCTGACCTATTATCTACTCCATGTACCCCAGGCAGAGCTTGAGGAATTTGCCAAGGGCTTATCTTCCCTTAAGAAGGACACGGTGGTTTGCTCTATCTGTAAAAATGTTTCAGAGAACGACCCCTGCGAGATTTGTAGTGACGTCCATAGGGACAAAGAAACAATTTTGGTTGTTGAGCAGCCCTTGGATATTTTGGCCTTCGAAAAAACTGGCAAGTACTTCGGCTCCTACCACGTTTTGCACGGAGCCATAAACCCCCTTGAGAATATTGGCCCGGACGAGATTTTTATCGAGCCTCTTATTCAAAGACTTAAAAAAAATGGGAAGACCCTTAAGGAGATTATTATTGCAACCAACCCGACAATGGAGGGAGAGGCAACTTCAATGTATTTAAATAAAAAACTAAAGGCCCAAAGTTCCAGAATTAAAATCTCAAGACTTGGAATGGGGGTTCCTACGGGGGCGGATTTGGAGTACTCTGATGAAACGACCCTTACCCAAGCCATTGAAGGAAGAAGGCAGATATGAACTCAAGTATCAAATCTAAGGTAGCGGGCCAAGCGGGAAATCTTGCACAACAAGCCATGCGACAAGTCGCCCAAGAACCCTGGGAGGTTTTAAAGTCTGGTGCGTCGCAGGTTGCCGGAAAAGAAAAACTCATACCCCAACCGGTTCAACAAGGTGTTTCCCAAACCCAAACCCCAACCGTAAGTGAAGTTGAGACCTTAAAACGCCAAGACGAAGTCCGTTCGAGAGAGCAGCACGAAAAGCTTGAAAGAGAGATAAAGGAAATTAGTGAGAGAAATAGACAAGCGAATATTGGCCGGCTTGCGCCCCAAGCCCAGGTAGAGTCGCCATCAGGGCAGGAAACTAAGCCTCTTAAAGAACCGTTTCTTAAGCGCTCAAGAAGACTTTTTGGACCCAAAGCCGAGGTCAAAAAGAAACAGACTAGAGTAGAGAATCTTCCTCCAACCACAACCTAATTTTTTTGCTAAAATAGGCTCATGGCCGATATTTTGTTATTTAACTCCCTTACGCGAAAAAAGGAGAAGTTCGAACCCCTAAGCCCCCCTAAAGTAGGAATGTATACCTGCGGCCCAACCGTTTACGACTTTGCCACGATAGGCAATTTCAGAACTTACCTTGCGGCAGATACGCTTCTTAGGACCCTTAAATATAATGGCTTTGAGGTGACCTACATTATGAATATTACGGACGTTGGCCATCTAACCGGAGACAACTTGGGAGACGCAGACCTTGGGGAGGACAGGATGGAAAAATCGGCCCAGGCCGAGGGTAAAAGTGCCTGGGACATTGCCAAGTTTTACGAAGAGGCCTTCTTAAAAGACTTTGAAAAGCTTAACCTTACAAAACCAAATCTTTTCTCAAAGGCGACGGATCACATTAAGGAGCAGATAGAGCTTGTATCACGCCTTGAGAAGGCGGGATTTGCCTATAAAATCTCCGACGGAATTTATTTTGACACTGTCTCCTTCGAGAAAAAAACCGGCAAAAAATACGGAGAGCTTTCAACGCTCGACAACATAAAAGAAGGGGCAAGGATTGAGCCAAATCCCCAAAAGAAAGATCCCAGAGACTTTGCCCTTTGGAAATCCTCAAAAAGTCCAGGCGAGAGGCAGATGGAGTGGGACAGTCCTTGGGGCCTGGGTTTTCCCGGTTGGCACCTTGAGTGCTCTGCCATGAGCATGAAATATCTGGGAGAGTCCTTTGATATACACTGCGGGGGAGAAGACCTTCGTCAGACCCACCACCCGAACGAGATTGCCCAGTCAGAGGGTGCAACCGGCAAAACCTTTGTTAAATACTGGATTCACGCAACTTTCCTTAAGGTTGAGGGAAAAAGGATGGGGAAAAGTCTGGGCAACGTTTATACGCTTAGCGACGTTGAGAAAAAGGGAATTGACCCCCTGGCCTTAAGATACCTTTACCTAACCGCCCATTATAGAGACTCCCTAAATTTTACTTGGGAAGCCCTTGGGGCTGCATCGGTTGCCTTGCAAAAACTAAAAGAGCTTGCGGTTTCCCTCCGCTCGGAGCACCAAAGGGCGATTCTTTCTCCCGAGAAGGAAGGAAAGCTTGAGAAGTACCAAGAGCAGTTTAGACGGGCAACAGATGACGACCTGAATACTCCTCAAGCTCTTGCGTCAATGTGGGAGATGCTGAAAAGCAACATTCCCTCACAAGATAAATACGACGCCCTAATAAGCTTTGATGATGTTTTAGGATTGGGGCTTAAAAAAGTTAAGACCCCCCAAGTTAAAGTTCCGAAAGAAGTTGCCGAGCTAATTGAGCAAAGGCAAGCCCTAAGAAGCGAAGGGAAATTTGATGAAGGGGATAAACTAAGAGTAAGGGTGGAACAGCTGGGATATAAAATTGAGGATTCAGACAAAGGCCCGATTGTTAAACCTGTCCGAAATGGGAAATAAGCTAAACCTTTTTACACTTGCCTCTGTGGTACTTCTTGCCGCAGGTTTTATTTTTCTTTTTAGGTCCCAGCAGGAGCTTTCCTCTAGGATAGCAGGCACTTCCGGTCCTAGCCCGGTCGAAACTTCAAGGCAGTCGGGAACGGAAGCTTCGGACACATGCGGCGAGCAGTGCCTGAAAAAGATTCAGGAAGAGGTGGCATCTGCAATTTCCACCATTTCGGCAACACCCAAAACAACAACAACTGTAACCACCCCGTTGGCCAAAAAAAATACCAGCTATATTGGCTTAAATGGTCCTGTTTCAACCACCTCAACCCAGTGGATTGATATTCCGGGGGTTGAGGTCTACATCGACCTTGTCAACGACTATGGTAAGGGTGCAACGGCCGGCTGGGAGGCAAGCCTTAAGGTTGCCCACGGAAACGGGCAGGCATTCGCCAGGCTTTTTGACGTAACCCATGGGATTGCCGTTGACGGAAGCGAAATTTCAACCACCAATAACTCCGATTATTCTACAGTTTCTTCTTCAAATATTTACCTCTGGGCAGGAAGAAACCTGTATAGGCTTCAGCTTAAATCGCTAAACTCCTTCGAAGTAACATTCCTCTCGGGGCATATAAAAGTAACTTACTAAAAGTGAAGGTTTCAGCTGTTATATTTGATTTGGACGGGACCGTTCTTGCAAATGAAGACGAATACGGGGCCGCATTTGCAAGTGTTCTAAGAAGCCTTGGGGCCAAAGTAACCTCAGACTATCCGCACGTTGGAGGAATAGGAGTTGAGGAAAACTGGCCGGGGCTATTAAAAAAATACAAGATAAAAACAAAAAAGACTACCCAGGAGCTAGCAAAACAAACCCAAAGAGAGTATTTAAAACAGCTTGCAAAGGTCCACCCCAAAGACGGATTCGAAGTTTTTATCAAAGACCTTAAAGACTCCGAAATACCGATTGCCCTTGCCACCTCCAACGAGTGGGTCATGCTAGAGGCAACATTCGAAAGAATAAATATCGAAAAATATTTCGACATAATAACAACGGGGGAGGAGGTAGCTGCCAAAAAGCCAGCCCCGGACCTTTTTATAAAAGCTGCCCAGAAGCTTGGAGTGGAGCCTTCGGATTGTCTTGTCTTTGAAGACTCAAACTCGGGGATAGAAGCGGCCCTTGCAGCCGGAATGAGGGTGGTTGCAATTGCCAGAGACGAAGACCACGCCAAAAGTCTAAAAAAGGCGGGTTTGGTAATAAGAAGCTATTGGGAAGTTTCCCCCGAGCTTCTTTGGCGCCTTTAGTCTTGGCCCTTTCTTTAGTACAATAATTCTTATATGAGACTGCTGCCCGTAAGCGTTGTTTTTGCCTTTATCATAGGGCTTTTTTTTGCGTCTGGGGCCGCCTCACAGGAAGAATACTTAACCTACGAAAGGGCATACCAGGACTACACATATAACTACGATATTTATAGACGGGCAAATTCAGAATACGAATCATTTCGCCTCCAATACATCCAATACAAAACCCTAACCGCCCAGGAAAATGCCAGAGAGGCAACGGTCAGAATGCTCCAGGCAAGAGACGAGACTGTCAAAACCTACCTTACGGCCCTAAGAACCAGGCTTTCGGAAACTGGAGGAATCCTGGACGATAAAAGAGACTCTCTTAATTCTCAGATAGACGCCTCGGTTTTGTGGTTTTCCGACCACAAAGACAAAATCCCTTCGGCCGGCTCCCTAGACGATTTGGTAAAGGACTCAGACGAAGCCGCAGACTACTTCCTGGAAAAAGAATACATGCTCTATGACAGCCTGGTTACTGTTTCTATTGGAAAAATTGCATTCATCCGGGAAAAACAGGACTCTACACTCAGCGAAATAAAAACAAAGGTTGCAGAAATCAGGGCAAACGGGGATAAGGATACCGCGGTACTTGAACGCTGGATTTTAGATACGGAAAATAGGCTCACAAGAAGCAGGGAAAAGGAGATTGAGGCCCTAGAGCTTATGCCCAAGCTTAAAGGAAATCAAAATAAAATAAATTTGGGTATTTATGAAGATATTC
>Ga0214472_10008325_pt1 | contig 10833 bp, 11 predicted proteins | sample RVTome_6_FD_207662 | JGI IMG/M metagenome (GOLD analysis project Ga0214472, IMG submission 207662) | Soil microbial communities from uranium-contaminated site in the Upper Colorado River Basin, Wyoming, United States - RVT140D175 | ecosystem: Environmental > Terrestrial > Soil > Contaminated >...
TGGCGATTCCTGAAAACCTTATTGTTTCACCCCTGATGTTGGGTAGTTGTGTTCAACAAGCTCGGCCACAAAACTGCCGACCACAACCTTGCTTTTGAGTTTTACAAGCATTCTTCTTTCATCCGCTGTTACCCAGATAAACATTTTGGCATCTTTGCTTTTTTCGAAAACTCCTTTGACATCCTTCATGTCCGGTTCAAGCAGAAATGTGTCGTAGCTTGTTCCTAACACATCAATTTTTTCTCTTCGTATAATACGGGCTTGGCCATCTACTATTCTTTTGCCGTCCGTGATAGGCCGCTGCAGAGGCTTGTCGGTAGTGAAATCCATGAGCCTCAGACGATAGAGGGCTGAGAGGGGATCCAAGGTTCCCGGGACGAGTGCTATCGGTTTGAGGGGCTCACCAAAATTTGTAAATTGGACCTGGTTTTTCTGCCAGTCAAAAACAACTTCTTCATCCCGCGTCCTCTTGCCGGTCTGGTTCTTTTTGTACAGCAGCGAATGGGTGATTCCCGTGTCGACATACGAGTCAATCCTTTCGCGAAATTTATAGAGCAGGTCAACAGCCTGATAAGTTGTTGCCGTCAGGATAAAGTGGCGCGCCCGTTGGTTGTCGATTTCAGTCTGTGGGGCAATTTCAAGAGTCACTTCTCCGGCGGGGATAAAGCTCCACCTGATTCTGAATTTGAGCCTCTCGTTGTCCTGAAAGGGAAGAGTGCCGGCGGGACAGAGAGAGGGGAGTAAACTGATAAAAAGGATGAGGAAATATTTGTACATTATTGTGTTTCCTGAAATGAAATGATTCTACGCAGGATGGTTTTGGGAGCAAACGACTTGTTGGATATGTCGCTTACCTGAGTTACTCCCCGATAATTTTCACGAGAACCCTCTTTTTTCTGCCCCCATCAAATTCTCCATAAAAAATTTGTTCCCATGTCCCAAAATCAAGTTGGCCTTTGGTAATGGCAACAACAACTTCCCGTCCCATAATCTGTCGTTTCATGTGGGCATCGGCATTATCTTCGTAGCCGTTATGTTTATATTGTGAAACTGGTTCGTGAGGAGCGAGTTTTTCAAGCCACTTTTCGTAGTCCTGATGCAGACCGGATTCATCGTCGTTTATAAAAACCGAAGCGGTGATATGCATTGCGTTGACCAGGACAAGTCCCTCCCGGATGCCGCTGTCTCGCAGACAGTCATTCACCTGTGGCGTTATATTGATAAACGCTCTACGGGTCGGAACGTTGAACCAGAGCTCTTTTCGGTAATTTTTCATGGGTTTTTTGGTTCCTGCGGTGTCGAATAGGTTATTCAAAAGAGTGTAAAATGGTGTTTTCAACACTATCCAATGACGTTGCCATTGTCCAATAATTTATCTGCATGCGGGTTAGGAAAATTTGATAAACTCGCAAAAGTTAAAAATTATACAGTGCCCCATAATAATATCAGCTACTTACAGAGCATGCCGGGGATGTCGAGCCGGTTTTTGCGAGACTATCAAAGTTTGTTTGCCGTCATTTTCAGTTTGTAGTATAAAGCTGAGTTGAGCAGCTTGTCTGCTCGTACGAAACTTATGCCCTTGCGGTATAAAGCTGAGTTGAGCAGCTTGTCTGCTCGTACGAAACTTATGCCCTTGTGGGTAAGATACTCATTATCCTGCCTTTTGTACAATTATGACTTGGAGAAAATGATGAATTTCAAAATGCTGCTTGCCGGTACCGTGTCCCTATTAATGTTTGCCGTTCCTGCCTGGTCCTCGGACAGTTTAAATGCCAACAAAAAGATCGTCGAGTCGATTCAAGTTTTGACTGATATCACAAGCATTCCGGAAAAGGAAATTCCACCCTCTTTGCTCAGAAACTGTTATGGAATAGCGATTATCCCTAATGTCCTGAAAGCAGGCTTTTTTGTCGGCGGCAGATACGGCAAGGGAGTCCTGGCAGTGCGGGATAGCGACGGCAGTTGGAAAAACCCCTATTTTATTTCGTTGATGGGGGGGAGCTTCGGCTGGCAAATCGGGATTCAATCGGCCGATGTTGTCCTGGTTTTTAAAAGCAGAAAGAGCATTGACAAGATCCGCGACGGCAAGTTTACCTTGGGAGTTGATGCGGCAGTTGTGGCCGGACCGGTCGGTCGGCAGGCGCAAATCGGCACTGACATAATGCTTAAGGGTGAAATCTACTCCTATGCCAAAAGCCGAGGACTTTTCGTCGGGGCGGCATTGGACGGCGCCGTCATCAAAATCGATCTGGAGTCAACGGAATCTCTTTATGGCGCTTCAGTATATGATGTCGAAAAAGGGAGCAGTTCTGTCCCTGCCGAGGTGAGCCGTTTGAAACAAGCCTTGGCTACGTATACCTCGTACAGGGAGTAACCGGAACGTGTGAAGGAGACGTTTTGTTGGTCTTGATCAGCCTGCCTGGAAGCCTGTTTTGTTGATTGCCCCTTTAATGATTTCAAGGTCGACTGGTTTGGTTTCTGTGTAGTGTGCTTCACCGTGTTCTAAATCTACCTGTACATCGGCAACCCCATCGATTTCATTCAATGCTTTGGTGACGGCAGCCACGCAGTGTCCACACCTCATTCCTGATATTTTTATTTTCGCCATTTGTTTTCTCCTTAAAATGTTTAATGTTAGATGACCAATACTATATTTCGCATGTGAGCAAAATCAATGGAAATTATTCATTTGAACCAGGAAAAAATATGAAAATTGAAAATGAACGTCTGCCGGTTAAGGGGATGCACTGTGCCTCCTGCTCCAGCCGGATTGAACGCGTACTTTCCTCCGTTGCCGGTGTTGAAAATGCTTCGGTCAATCTGGCGGCGGAAATCTTGGATGTCAGCTGGGATTCGGAGCAGCTGACTCTTGCCGAACTCTCTGAAACGGTAAAAAATCTTGGATTTGAGCTTGTCCTGCCGGAAAAGGAAGAGAAAATTGAACTGCGCATCAAGGGGATGAGCTGCGCTTCCTGTTCGGCCAGAATTGAAAAAATCGTCGGTGAGTTGCCGGGGGTGAAAGAAGTTGCCGTGAATCTGACAAGCGAGTCCGGCCGATTTATCGTTGAAAAGGGCGCGACGAACCAGCGTCGGATCCGGGAGACGATAGAGAGGCTGGGCTTCACCTGTGAGTCACTTGCCGGACAGAGCCAATCTCTTTTTGCCAGTCAACAGGCCGAAACGATCGCTCGACTTGCCGGAATGAAAAAAAACCTCTTTCCCGCTTTTGGATTTGCCCTTCTCCTTCTGATTGTTTCTATGGGGGAGATGGTTGGCGTACCGTTGCCGGAGTTTATCAATCCCCATCAATATCCCCTTCGGTTTGCCTTTGTGCAGTTTATTTTTGTCTTGCCGGTTATGTGGGTCGGACGTAATTTTTATCTGCATGGATTTCCCAGCCTGTTTCGAGGCGCTCCCAATATGGATTCTTTGATCGCAGTCGGTACGGGAGCCGCTTTTATTTATAGCTTGTGGGGCCTCATTGAAATCTGGTTAGGTATGGATGTGCTGAAAAGGGTAGGTGATCTCTATTTTGAGTCCGCGGGGGTCCTTATTGCCCTGGTTCTGCTTGGAAAATATCTGGAAACCAGGTCAAAAGTGAAAACCTCGGATGCAATCAGCCGGCTCATGCAACTGGTGCCGGAGCAGGCAACTCTTCTAAGAGGGGAAGAGCAGGTACCGATACTGGTGGAAGAGATTGCCGCGGGTGATCTTCTGCTGATTAAGCCGGGAGAGAGGATTCCGGTTGATGGCGTGGTCCGCAAGGGTGTATCCGCGGTGGATGAATCTATGTTGACCGGGGAGAGCCTTCCTGTCAGCAAGCAGCAGGGAAGCAAGGTCGTCGGCGCGACATTGAATAAAAATGGATCATTGCAGGTAGAGGCGGAGAAAGTAGGACAGGACACCGTTCTGGCCCGCATTGTAAAAATGGTTCAGGAAGCTCAGGGGTCCAAGGCGCCAATAGCGAACCTGGCGGACACCATAAGTCTATATTTCGTTCCCATAGTTATGGCAATCGCAGTCATAACTGGTTTTGCGTGGTATTTTATCGGCGGAGCTGATTTTCCTTTCGCCCTCAGGATCTTTGTGGCGGTCATGGTTATTGCCTGTCCCTGCGCGATGGGACTTGCAACTCCTACTTCCATTATGGTCGGTACCGGCAGAGGAGCTCAACTCGGCGTTCTGATAAAAAGCGGCGGCGCCCTTGAGCTGGCTGGAAAGCTGCAAGCTGTCGTTTTTGATAAAACCGGGACTTTAACCTACGGAAAGCCTACCTTGACCGACCTGATGAACTTCTCCGCAACATATTCGGATGAGGAGCTGCTCCATCTTGTTGCAAGCGCTGAAAGCGTCTCGGAGCATCCTCTGGCAGAGGCGCTTGTTCTGAGCGCTAAGGAAAAGAACATTCAGCTGACAGCACCCGAATCGTTTACGGCAATTCCCGGACGCGGGTTGGAAGCCGAGGTGGCCGGCCATTCATTGGCTCTCGGCAATGCAGAACTTATGGAAGAGCGCCAGGTAGCCGGTTTTCAGATTGATGAAATTCGCAAACACGCGGCCGAACTGGCAGCTGCCGGTAAAACGGTATTATATCTCGCGGTCGGTGGAGAGGCCGCAGCACTGCTTGCCATTGCCGATCGTCTGAAACCGGAGAGTGCTGATACCGTCAAAAAATTACGCCGGATGGGACTTCATGTCGTGATGATCACCGGCGATCATGCAGCAACGGCGCAGGCCATTGCCAAACAGGCCGGGATTGATGAAGTGATGGCCCAGGTCCTTCCCGAGGATAAGGCGAATAAAATTATTGATCTGCAGAATAAAGGATACATGGTCGCGATGGTCGGCGATGGTATCAATGACGCTCCGGCCATGGCCCAGGCGGATGTGGGCATTGCCATGGGGACAGGCATTGACGTCGCCATTGAGTCCGGCGACATTGTTCTTATGAAGGGTAATCTTGACGGGGTGTTGACTGCCCTCTCGTTGAGCCGGGCGACAATGGCCAACATCAAACAGAATCTCTTTTGGGCCTTTGCATATAATGTTGTCGGCATTCCGGTTGCCGCGGGGCTTCTTTACATTTTTGGAGGGCCGACGCTGAATCCGATGATTGCCGGAGGGGCGATGGCTCTGAGTTCCGTGTCGGTGGTGAGCAATGCCTTACGCCTTCGTTATTTTAAGCCGTGATGCGACGCATACTCACAAGCAGGGCACGGCATTTTAAGGTTTACGCGGTATCAGCATGGCACTTTCCTTGTAGCGTTCCGGCAGAGAATCCAAGGTGTTTTGGGCCTGTTGTTCGTTGGAGAACAATTCTGCAACAATAAGAGAGAAAGAGACTTTGCCGTTTTCCTCCCAGTTGGGTAGCATCAGCAGATGAGGCGCGCTGTCCGGATACCCTGTGAACAAGAGGTAGGCGTCTTGAAGAGATTGCCTGGGTGCGAGTTGGATTATAATTTGCCCGCTTTCCAACTGTATTGGTTTGTTTAATGCCGGCAGTGTGATTTCGGCGCCGGCGATTATTCTTTCAGGATTATTGATGTGGGGATTTAGAGCTAAAACGGCCTCAAGACGGTTCAGGTTAAATGAACCATATACCCTTGAGATAATTTTGTTTAACGAATCCCCTCTTTGTATCGCCAGTGTTCCCAAAATACGCTCCTCCGACTCCCTGACTGATTCAATATGGTCGAGAGGCTGAAATTCTGTCTCCTTTTTTCTGATCTCCGGCTCTGTTGGCAGCACGGATTGAACAAGATTTTCTTTTGGCAAATCCGGCTTGGGCACGGCTGTTGTGATAGTATTGCCCGGAATTGGAACAATACCCATTGTCGCAGACGTCTTCTGAACAAGTTTCCGTTCGCTGATTGGTGATACGGAGTTTTGATCGAATTTTAAAAAGAGAGAGGCCGTTGCCGCCATAAGTACAATGAGGGTTCCGGCCACTCTTTTGTACCTGCCGGCAGAAGGGATGAAAGTCTCCCGGACCGCGGCAAAGACGAGGAATAAACCTGCCCGTTTCTTGTTTTTAACCAGCATGTTCAGGATAATTTTTGAACAGAGCATGACTATTTTACGGGGGTAGCCGCCGCTTAGAAGGTAGATGGCGAGCAGTGCGGCCGGGGAGAACAATCGCAGTTTCCCTGCCGGGTTCCGCCGGCACTTTTCGATTCTGAAGCGGATCATTTTCCTCGTGTCGGAAAAGCTTAAAGAGGTAAGGCGCTGCAGAGTCGTTATTCTGTCGGCGAAATTTGCTTTTCTCTTTAAAACGGCTTGGAACTCCTCCTGGGCAAAAATAATTATTTGCAGCAGCTTGTGCTGGTTGGTTTCGTAGTTTAGAAATTCCCGCAGTATTTCTATGCAGAAATCAGGGATCTTCTGGCCCTCATCAATAATCAGGACCGGAACCAGTTGCAGATCAACTCCCTGTTGAAACAGGTGGGTCTTGATGTCCTCCTTCATTTGCCACTCGGAATCTTCCGGGTTGCTTGGAACGCCAAACGTCTTGCCGATGGTTCTTAAAAATTCCTTTGCTGATGTGAATTCAGGGTCCAGAAGAAGATAGGGCCGTATCTTGCTGTCATCCTTGCCGACCATGCGCACCAGTTGTCTGCTCAGGGTGCTTTTGCCGGTGCCTATATTGCCGATGACAACGCTCAGGCCGCGGCGCAGGCGCAGAGCGAGCTCTAGTTTCTGCAGGCAGTTCCGGTGCTGAAAAGAGGAATAAAAAAGTTCCGGATCCGGGGAATTGGAAAAGGGCTCTTTCTTCAGGTTCAGGAGGATGAAATAATCCATATACGGAGTCTATTTTGTTTCTTTATAATTGGAAAAGACCATGCGTTTGTGGTAATTAAAATGGCACCAACAAATAATCCGCACGAGGGGAAATGAGATGAAAGATTATCTGAGGATCGTTTTATTTGCAACCATATTTGCCCTGACGGCGAGTATTAATACGGGCCTCTTGGGAACAATTATGCAGGGGGGGAGGATTACAGCAACCCTTGAATTTGTTCAGCCGTCCTTTGCGGCGCCCCCTTCTTGCGATGAAAGCGCCTGCGACGGTTATGCTTGCAGTGGCCCGAATTGTCGGACTGACTGCTCCAGCGACGCCCATTGTGCCGATGGGTATAATTGTACAGCAGGGAGTTGTGTCCTCAGCGAGAATTATTGCAGCAGCGATGCTGACTGCGGCGGATACGGTTGCGAAGATTCCGAGTGTCTGACCTCTTGCAACAAACACATACAGTGCGCCGCTGGCTATGAATGCTCAGCGGGTCATGAATGTGTCGGTTTGATCACCTGCTCAACGGATGCTGACTGTGCCACAGGCTACGAGTGTGTCGCGAGCGCCTGTGTCGATGCCGATCCTGGTCCTTTCGATATCCAGTGGGATAAGAAGAGCCATCTGGAGATCAAACAGTATTAACAGAAGCTCATTTCCCGGCTAGTTGGCGCTGATCTCAAAATTGATTTCGCGTTTCGTTCCTTGGTTGGGAATGCCTGTGGATGTCAGGTTGTAGGTGCATGCGGTTGTGTCGTTGTCACAGTCGGCTGGATCAACCGTTAGGGAGAGGCTGAACTGTCCGGCGGAATTCGGCAGGATGAACGTCCTCGGTGTTGCTGATGCGCAGTCATCGGCGTTGAAGATAGCGCAACTTCGTGAATTGTTGAACGCCGGGCTTCTGCCGTTTGCCAGCTCCCATTTAATCTGGTTTAGTGCGTAGTCTTTACCTCCTTCTGCCAGAAAATATCCGTTCAATGTATCAACCGAACCGATCTGGGTGAACATAGTTGTGGTAGAGGACGTTAGTATGGCCGTGCCGATGCTTGCGATAACCACGATGCCGATTATAATCATCACAAGAACGGAACCTCTTTCTCCGCGGCTCTCCATGGGCCGCGAGATGCTGCCAACAAAAAAGTTTGAAAACCCCGAACTCCTCACGCTGTACTCCTTATATTCATATATTGCGCGGAGCAACATTTATCGTAAATGGGGCGCCGCTCTCGCCTATCAGCAAGGTAACTTTAATCAATCGTGTGCCATTCAACACCGGATCATTGCTCGGAACTGGAGCAGGGTTGTCGACAGGATTTCCTATAGTGCATTCGTCTCCGGGAGTATTGACGAAGGCAAAGGAATTATAGCACTCCGGATGCGATTGCGGATAAACAAAGAGGGTATCATAGTAGGGAATCAGGTCTTTGATTTTTTCATCCCAGTTATTGGCAGCACAGCTGTCCGAGCCCGTGGCGTCTTGACTGGCGACATATGTGCCGGGGTTTTTTTCGCAAAAATAGTACTCAACGCCGCCGTAGTAAAGAATGTAGGGCGGAGCATAATTAACAAACGTGTTGTCGAACTCAATTCTTTTTCTGTTCTTATGGCCGTTTTCATCACAATCAATTGTGCCGAACTCTCCCGAAGTCAGAGAAAAAGAGGTGGAACAAATTGTTGCCGGCGATTCCTTGTCACTCCAGACAGTAGCCGGTGTGGTTGACAAGGTGTTGTTGTCGGATATCCAGTCATAATATTGCAGGCTGAAAGAGGCGACATCGTCTACGAGAAGATCGGTTGAAAGGGCGGTTGTCGTCGTGTTGTCAGCGTATTCTATCAGATTGAGGTCCGTGCCTGATAGCTCGATTTTAAAGAAACGGTCTGTGCCGCCATGGTTGGCAGTGAATCTGATTTTTGCGCTATTGGTTTCCGTGACGGTGTTGTTGACGGCCGATAAGGCAACAAGCTCTTTCGCTATGCGCAGAATCGCCATCTGACCGGCGCTGGTGGTGTCGGTTCCCTGTATGGATATGGTATAATTTTTAATAAACGTCGTCAGTCCCAATGTTCCCACGGATCCGATCAGGCCTATAAGCATAAGGACCATAATAATTTCAATTAGGGTAAAGCCGGACTGTTGACTTTTAGGTGAGGTATTCATTGTTGCCTGTAGCTTTACTCCGTAAAAATGTTGCTCACATGTATGCCCGGTTGGTCCGGGTCACTAATTGTTACCAGAAGGACACAGGAGTCGGCTGCCGGATCGCAGCTGCTGTCGGAGGTGAATGTTGCTGTCGCCGTTGCGTCGCACTGGACATAATCGTTATACACGACATTATAGGCCCCGAAACTGTTCGATTGAGGATTCGAGGCGGCCGTACCGATGTCGCTTTTCAGAGTGGAGATGCTCATGTTGGCATTGTTGTCATACTCAAGCCGCATTTGTTCCATAACCGAGGCAATTTGTAATGTGTCGCGCAAATTGTCTCCCGGAGTAAAGCTTCTGCTCATTGAGTTGCCGACATAGGTGGCGAGCATTGCGGCAACTATTCCAATGACGACCAGGCTCAGGATTATTTCCACCAGCGTGAACCCTTGTTGAAATTGTCTGGATAACAGGCGAAAGCAGTTCATGGAAGGTAGGTGAATCCGGTGTTTTTGGTTACAGTAATGGTTCTTGAATTTGTTCCATCACTCAATGTTATGGTGAGGTTGGCGCCTTCCGCAGTGATTTTATCGCTTTGAACCGGCGTTCCCCAGTTGTCATAACGCACGGTCGGGCTGGAGGTCGCGTTTATGTTGTCGGCAAAAACATGAGTGTCACTTGTTTGTCCGGGAAGGTACTTGTTGGCCCATGTGGCGCTGTTGTAATGTTGAAGTGTGTATCTTGAGGCGTCGGGAAAGGTTACCTGCCATATCTCGCCGCTTTTTGAGTTCATGGATTTCATCTGGGCGTAGCGGAGGTCGGATTTTAAAATTTCAGCCTCAGTTGTTACGGCAGTTCCTGTGGTAAAAGTTCCTGATCTCGATACAACAATGGCGCTGAGGATTCCGAGGGTAATCAGCACGGCAATTATCTCGATTAAGGTAAACCCCTGGCAGCTTAATGCAAACATGTTCGATTTTTTTTTCATTTCAATAAGAATTGGATACACTTACAAAGTGTTATTTGCTAAGTATGATAGATAAATAGATAAATACCACAAAATTACTCTTTAACCAATGAACATGGAAAAGCGGAACAAATTTTATATAAGTTTATATATTTCTATCCCGGTCATTTTGGCCGGGCTTGCAGTCCTTTTTGTCCTGCTTACCTTCCGGATGACGGAATATTTTATCCGGCACGGAAGTTCTCTGACAGGGCCGATTGCTACTCTGGCAGGCTTAGCGGCGTTTGTTCTCTTCTCATTCGGTCTTTTGACGGTATGGATGCTCTTTCGCCCCGTGCAGAAATTTTTAGAGAAAGCCGCCACCCTGCCAGTTCTGAGTGAAACCATGAAAAGTGAAGAAGTTGTTGAACCGGGTGATGAATTGCACAAGACGATCACCCTTTTCAATCAGGTGACGGACGCCCTCGGTATGGTCGATTCAAAGGAGCTGTTCCCACAAATAATTGGTGAGAGTAAACTTATTCGCAGCGTTTTTAAACAGATCAAAATGGTTGCGCCCACGGATTCAACGGTGCTTATTCTGGGGGAGTCGGGAACAGGTAAAGAACTGGTCGCCACAAGTATCCATGAACATTCAGGCCGGAAAGATAAACCGTTTGTAAAAATTAATTGTGTGGCGATTCCGCAGGATTTGCTCGAGTCGGAACTGTTCGGCCATGAAAAAGGCGCCTTCACCGGTGCGGTTGCCCGAAAGATAGGTAAATTTGAAGCAGCTGACGGCGGGACGGTGTTTTTGGATGAAATTGGCGACATGCCTCTGCGTCTCCAGGCTAAGCTGTTACGAGTCCTGCAGGAAAGAGAGTTTGAAAGGGTGGGCGGCACGAAGACGATCCAGGTCGATATCCGCTTTATCGCCGCAACCAACAAGGATCTATC
>Ga0214472_10008326_pt1 | contig 10833 bp, 10 predicted proteins | sample RVTome_6_FD_207662 | JGI IMG/M metagenome (GOLD analysis project Ga0214472, IMG submission 207662) | Soil microbial communities from uranium-contaminated site in the Upper Colorado River Basin, Wyoming, United States - RVT140D175 | ecosystem: Environmental > Terrestrial > Soil > Contaminated >...
AAAGTCCGGGCTGCAGAACGTCTTTCGGAGAGCCTGGAAAGCAACCGGGACGATGCAATGCTTTTTCGTACACTGGCCACACTCCGCGAGGATGTTCCGCTCAAAGAAAACCTTGAGGATCTGGAATGGCGAGGCGCGCACGGGCGCCTCAAACAGCTGTGCCGTGATTTGGGGGATGAGGAGCTTCTGGAGCGAATTACTTCCTGGCGGACGTAATGGTGCATATTTTGGTGAGCAGCCTTCCTTGATTACGACCGGGAATTTCATAATCTTTTTCCATGAATAGCAACGAGTTGAGTGATTTACAATTCTCTTACCAAAACCTCCCTATCGATAAGTCTTTCATTTGAGCTATTTCTCCTCACAATATGACAACATTAGCTATCCAATTGGAGACGATACTACAGCGGGGTTGAGAAATGCTCAGCTTGGAGCAATCCATGCCATTGCTGCTCACTTCAGTCTTTACGACGACGAGCCAGCATTGATTGTCATGCCGACCGGTTCTGGTAAGACTGCTGTAATGAACCTTTCTGCATATCTGTTAAGGGCCGAGCGTGTTCTAGTCATAAGCTCTACTGTCCTGGTGAGAGGACAGATTGTCGAAGAGTTCTCCACATTGAGAACGCTCAAGGAACTGGGTGTTTTTCCAGACGCCCTTGATTTGCCCAAAGTAAAAGAAATCAAATCACCGATAAAATCGGCTGACGAATGGAACAGTCTGAGAGAATTTGATGCAGTCATTGGCATTCCTAACAGCATCAACGTGGGAATAAACGAGTTACTCAAACCGCCCGAAAACCTATTTGATCTAATACTGGTCGACGAGGCGCATCACGTGCCTGCGTTCACTTGGACCAACACGATTCAAGCATTCACAAATAGTAAGCGGGCATACTTTACTGCCACTCCATTCCGCAGAGACAAGAAAGAGATCGAAGGGCGCTTAGCATATAGTTATCCTTTGGCTAAAGCTTACGAGGATAAGATCTTCGGTGACATCGGATATTATCCTGTAAAGGCCAATGACGCGGATGCAGACCTGGCAATTGCGCTTGCGGCACAAAGGGTCATGGAAGAAGACAAGGCAAACGGCCTTGATCACTATGTTATGGTCAGAACGGAGAGTAAAGATCACGCTGAACAATTACTTGACTTGTACTCAAAGAAAACTGCACTGAAGCTGAAGAAAGTTGACAGCACCCTTAGCTACCGAACAATTAAGAAGGTTATAGAACAGTTGAAAGCGAAGGAACTTGACGGGATCATTTGTGTCGATATGCTTGGCGAGGGGTTTGATTTTCCCAATCTCAAGATAGCAGCAATTCACCGACCGAAGAAATCTCTTGCAGCAACTTTGCAATTCATCGGAAGATTCGCTCGCACCAACGCAGAGAATATAGGGCAAGCAAAATTCTTGGCTATTCCTAGCGACATAGAAATAGGGAAGAAAAAACTGTATCAGGAAGGTGCAATATGGAGTGACATAATAAAAGACCTGAGTGACGAAGCTGTTCTTGAAGAGGACGAGACCAAAAGAATGCTCGACACTTTCGAACAGCATGCTTCACTACCATCAGAAGAAGGAGTCTCATTCTACAATCTTAACCCCTATTGTCACGTAAAAATCTATCGCGCCGATGGAATGAAGTTCGACGACTCTTTCGACATCTTTGGGCAAGAGATTGTCTATCATGCAATCAGCAGAGAGTATAACTCTATTGTGCTCATAACGAGAGTGGTTGAGAAACCTAAGTGGGTTATCTCTGATGATCTCCTAGACGTTCAGCACAATTTCTTCTTATTCTTTTATGATACTGAAACACAGCTTCTTTTTATCAACTCTTCGACCAAAACCCGACAGTTCTATGATAACCTTGTCGAGCAGATCGCGGTTGGTGTATATGAGCGGATAGCGAAGCATGACATCAACAAGGTTTTGGTAGATATTGAGGAAACAGAATTCTTCAGCATAGGCATGCAAAACAGATCGCCCAATAGCGGTGAGTCATATCTGACAGTCGCGGGTAGCAATGCGGAGAACCGTATTCGCAAGAGTCTTGGAAGGTTGTACAGCAATGGGCATATCTTCGCGAGAGGAAAAACAAACGGCACAAAAGTGACGATCGGGTACAGTAGTGCTTCGAAGGTCTGGAGCAATGCTTATGAGAGAATCCCTGCCTTCATAAAGTGGTGTCAAGAACTCGGCAAGAAAATAACCAGTAACAAAGTGGTTAAGACAAACACAGGATTCGACAATCTCCCAATAGGAAGAGTTGTTGATCACTTTCCATTGCCTGCACACAGTGCAACGTGGAATGGTCAGACGTTTAGTGACGCCCCCTTTTTGTTGGTGCCCATCCAAGGTGGAGGAATGAATAGGTACCAATTGCTTGACTTTGACATTGAGATTGACAGGGCTGAGAGCGATTCTCAGAGACTCTTGGTTCGGTTGAGCTTCGAAGACTTTTCGATTCTACTCCACTATGATTTTCAAGATCATTTCCACTATGTTGATCCAGATGGACCTATATTCGATGTCGAAATAGGGGGTATCAATACGCCACTCGATGATTATCTAAACGAAAGTCCGTTGCAGATATATTTGGAGGACTTAGCGGCAATAATGAACCACGAGTACTTTGAACCTCCCCCAAGTGGAGAGCGTTTTGAGGGTGGGCGCATAATTGCTTATGACTGGGCGGCAACCAACACTGATATAAAAAGGGAATTCTATCGTGATGAGGCAGAAAAGGAGGCCAATCAGAATAAGAATTCGATTCACGAAACGCTGCAGGAAAAGTTGTACAAGGAGAACTTTCCGATTCTCATTTACGATCACGGTTCGGGCGAAATAGCTGATTTTGTTTGTATGAGAGACATTGGGGGACAAATCGAGGTCAACTTGTACCATGTTAAAGGCTCTCAAGGAGACGAGCCTGGTGATAGGGTAAATGATGTCTATGAGGTTTGCATGCAGGCTGTGAAGTCTACTGCATGGGTTAAGAGCAAACATTCCTTTAAGGAGAAGGTGAGAGACAGGGTTGGGAGAAATCCTGCTAAGTTCATTGCGGGCGACATAGCGTCTTTTAATGCTCTTCTCGATCTTAGCAGAATTATCGACTTCAAATTTACAATAGTCCAACCCGGCATATCTGCTCAGACTCTCTCAGAAAAAATAAGTACTATCCTTGCCGCAACGGACGATGCAATAGTCAATAGCGGATACAATGAGCTGATTGTCCTTGGTTCATAATCACTTGACAACACTATCCTCAGTACGAAAGGTTACAAATGCAGAAACTTCTCGTGAGTGTTCGCGGAAAAATAGAAGCCCTCGAAGCAATCAAAGGCGGCGCAAAGATTGTCGATGCTGAGAACCCTGATTCTTCCTTGGGGAAAGTGTATCCGCTCAACATTGCTACGATAAAAAAGGCTTCATCGAAGCATAAGGGAGTTACGGTTTCAACGAATATTGGCGAGAAGCAGTTAAATCGACGGACCGCTTGCCAATCGGTTCTTGGTGTAGCAACAGCAGGTGCGGATACTGTCAAAGTTGGAATGGCCTTGTTGACCAAAGACCGCATAGAGTTACTCTCCGGCCGAGTCACCAGAACAGTAAAACGTTGGTACCCAAAGACTGCGGTCATCCCTGCATTCTTTGCCGATACGAGACTCAGGAAAGTTTTTGACCCATTTGCTCATGTCAAATGGTTGGCTGGTACGGCTAAAATCGATGGTATACTCATCGATACTTTCAACAAAGAGATCGGCAAAGACCTGTTGGACTAAGTTGATGTGAGAACGATAAGGAGGTTTGTGCAGGATTGCCACAAAGCAAAACTGGAGGCTTGGATTGCCGGTTTCAATCAAGGAAACTCTAATCGAGAAGTCATGGGACACGGGGTAGATGTAATCTGCGTCAGAAGTGCGGCGTGCGGAAAAGCTATTGACCGTGGCGGGACTGTAAATGCTGAACTTGTCTCTCACCTTGTTCCCGAATACCGCAGAACTTAAGCTATGCAGTTCTCAGAGAGGGGAACATACAAGTTTGAGACTTCTGGTCTTGGCAACGTGGTTTCAAACACGAGCAACCTCGAAAAGTTACGTGCCTTGTTTCTTGACAAGGCGATTGTCAATAATGCACTTGGCCCTGGAGAAGCCGGCGATTTCGATTTTGGCGCATGGCACATCCTCTGTCATTTGGCGGCGGGCTGCGCAGTCATGAGGCGACCATCGGGCGAAGTGATGTGGATTGAGGTCTCGCACGTTCCGGCTGTTGACATTTACACGGCCACAGTCACTGTTGAATGTCCCAGCGAACATGTGACGACATTTCCGTTGGATTCGGTTGAAGGAAAAGCTCTTCTTGATGGCGCGACCCTCCTAGGATTTGTGGAGGGAAGTTCGTTGGGCCACACTTCAGCGAGATCAGTGAAGGATTCTCGGGATAAGTTCAACAACAACTTCCGGCAAGACTACGACCAGGATGTTGAATCACCCAAAGACGGTGGCCGTGTTTGGGAACATTGGTGTACGGTTCGGGACATTAGGGCAGAAAATACGATCGGAACCTCAGTCTTGAAAGCGTATCTCAATATGGTTGCAATCTTGGGGGGAAGATTTGTTTCCGTTGTTGCTCGGGGTAGAACAGAGTATGATCACCCCGCTCAACTGGCCGCGTGTGTTAAGGCTGGTTTCATCTCAGAAGATGAGGCTCTTGTTGATGTTACCCCAACAATGATTCCAGTGGAAGTAGAACCATTGATATATAGCGCTTCTGCAAGAGAATGTGTTATGGCGGCCAAGAGTCTTGCTTGGTCAGCTTTGGGTTTAGGCTACTATATGTTTACGAGACGAATCGACAAGTGGAATCCAATCGATAGAGTAAGGAAGCAAATCGACAAACTGGGGTAGTATTTTGAAAAGACTCTCCTTGCACTTGCCGGCCCAGCTCCGCGCTTGCTTTCTGTTTACAACCCTGATGGCATCATCGGTAGGCTGCCTCTTGACTCTCCAACAATTCCCCGCTATCTTCTTGTTATTGTTGTTCTACAAATCCTGTCTCCGCACGGTGCGATACGAGAGATCCTTGCGATTTTGCAATGTATTGAGATCTCTCCGACCAGCGGAAACCTCTGCGCATTCAGAGATCCTATTGATCAGACGGTTGTTAGAAGACCAGCAAGTCTTATGGCAGAATCTGAGGACCATCTTCATGGGAGTCGCCAGCTGGACTTTATTCTAACGTGACTTATCATATCCATTTCTTGCTCTCATGCAAAGACTACTTGTGAGTGTTCGTGGACCCATTGAAGCTGTTGAAGCTGCCAGAGGGGGGGCACACATTGCTGATGTAGAGTATCCCGCTTCCGCATTGGGCACTCCGTATCCACTAAACATTCTCACTGTTAGAAACAGGCTGGACAGAAATGGTTTTAGGAAAACTAGAATCTCCACAAATATCGGTGAAGAGCAAAAAGTAAGAAGCAGTTCATGCCAGGCAGCGTTAGGCGTTGCACTTGCAGGAGCAGATTACATTAAACTCGGTTTTGCCGGTCTGGATTATGAAGAGGCAGCGTACCTTGGAGATAGTATTGTCAGAACCATCAAGAAATGGTTTCCCAAAAGGAAAGTTTACCCCGCGGTTTTCCCAGAACCCAAGTACTCCAAATCATTCAACCCTCTGAAAGATGGGCCTAAATTAGTTAAAGAGATCAAATGTGATGGACTTTTGATTGATACTTTTATGAAGGATATTGGTAAGGGATTGATGGATTATTACTCAACTGACGAATTGAAAAGGTTTGTATCTGATTTGCATAAGCTAAAAAAAGAGGCTTGGCTCGCGGGAAGCATAACGAAGGAGCAATTGCCTGCTCTTTGGAAAACCGGCGTTGACGTCATTTGCGTGCGAGGTGCTGCTTGTGAAATACTAAATCATGCGGGAAGGTTTGGCGAGGTGAAGAAGGATATTGTCAAGAACATTTTGACAACTCTTTAATAACACTATGTATATTTCTAAAGTTCAAATCAAGAACATAAGATGTTTCGACAAAATTGATATTGAGTTTAAATCAGGCGACAATAAGCCTGATTGGACAATGATCGTTGGGGACAATGCAACAGGTAAGACGGCCCTATTAAAAAGTATTGCTATTGGATTATGTGACGTTTCCAGCGCCGCAGGACTTCTGCGAGAATCTGATTCAGGGTATATACGTCACGGAAACAGTATTGGCAATATAATGATTGAATTAGAGGATCCCGTAGAAAATAAGCGATATAAAATAATCACAACGCTTGAAAAGGTGGCCATTAGAACAAGAGCATCAAGTGTAGAATATTACGAGAGAGTCAGCCAAAAAACTATACCTCAATATCAAAAATTCCCTTGGGGCAAAATATTTGCTTGTGCATATGGCGCTGGTAGAGGTACAAGCGGGACTGGTGATATTGCCGGTTATTCTGTAATAAATGCTGTTTACAACATGTTTAATTATTCGGAGGGTTTGCAAAACCCGGAGTTAATGATCAGAAGGATTCAATCAAGTGACCTCAAGATTAAGGAAGAATTCTTGGGGAAACTTGAAGACCTTTTATTTGGCAAGATTGACGTATCACAAAAATATAGAGTTAGTTTAAATAGAGCCGGGATATCAGTCGATGCGCAATGGGGTAGAATGCCGTTACGCGATATTGCGGATGGATATAAATCGACATTTCTTTGGGTAACCGATTTTCTTGGATGGGCTCTTAGCTTTAATCCAAATTTGAAGTCTTTGACCGATGTTAGAGGGATTGTAATTATTGATGAGTTGGAAGAACACCTGCACCCGAAATGGCAAAAAAGAATAGTGGCAAACTTGAAGAATGCATTTCCAAACATTCAATTCTTAACGACAACGCATTCGCCCCTCGTTGCTTCCAGTGTAATAAAAAGAAGTAATCGAAATGAAAACTTTCGGTTATTACATTTGTCATTGCTAAAGGGCAACAAGGTCATCAAAACAGAATTAAGCACTTCAATTTCTGGACTAGATATTGGTCAGTTATTAGGGTCAAAAATATTCGACTATGTAACCAATTATGATATGGAAGTAGAAAAGATTTTTCAAATGGCTTCTGAACTTGCTTCGTTGGACAATAGGACGAGCTCTCAAGAGCAAGACTATCAGAAGTTAAAAACATTTATTGGTAGATACATTGATAATGATGGTAAGACTTCCATTGAGAGAATTATTCAGGATGAAAAGTTTGAAGAAATAAAAAGAAAAGTTGCACAACTTGAAAACAAACTATTTGGCTAGCCATTGATTAAAATCAAAAGAGCCAGATGCCCCAAAGTGTTGGCCAATCCTCGGAAGAACAAAGCACTATATAATAAAAGAATGGTTGTAAATTCGCTTTGGAAAATGCAGCATAAGAAATGTTGCTATTGCGAACAGCTTATTCCCGAAGACGGACATCTTAAAGCTGTCGACCATTTCAAGCCGAAGTCAATCTTCAAGCGCTTAACAAATAATTGGGACAATTTGCTTCTAGCCTGTTCTCAATGCAATGGGAAAAAATCCAATAGGTTTCCATATGAATTGTGTAACAATAAAGATGAAGCAAAAGTTGTTTGGGTTACAAAGGACAACAAGAATAAGTCACTCTTATCAAAAGGTAAATATCTTGTCATTAACCCCTCCGATTCAAAGACATTTCCAGAAGCTCACTTTGACTATGTGCTAGATGATAATGATGACCTCTTAGGACTGATCAAGCATAACAGTAAGTTAGGTCAGTTCACAATAGAAGTTATTGGTTTAGCGGACTCCTTCCATACGAAAGGAAGAAGGCTTCAGTACTTTAATCTCTACAGGGCCTATTTGGTCATATTAGAAGCTAAGGATCTAGATGATCAGCAAACATTAAGCATAAATCTAAATACTTTTTCATTGCTATTACATCCAGGTTCTCGATATGCTGGTTTTGCCAGAGCGTTTGCAAGAGCGAACAATTTAGAAGACAGATTTGGCGTTAAAATACCTTCTTAACTAAAATCGGCTAATAACCAAATGTATGGAAAAGAACTCATATTAGATTTACATGATTGTGATTCCTCAACCTTCACAAGGAGTAGCATACGAAAATATTTCAAGATGCTTTGTAAGGAAATCAAGATGAACCCGGAGAAACTGTGCTGGTGGGATGACTATGGATTAGAACCTGAGTTCCAACAAAAGGAACCTCACACAAAAGGAACAACCGCAGTACAATTTATCTTAACAAGCAATATTACGATTCACACTCTGGATATTTTGAAAAATGCCTACATCAATATATTCTCGTGTAAAGATTTTGATGCTGATGCTGCAATGACATTTTCAGCCCGGTGGTTTAAAGGGACAATTGTGAATTCACAAATAATCGAGAGACAATAGACATGATCCTCAAAGAAAAAGAAGTGATCATACCTGAAACTGGGGTTGTGAAAAGCCTGTTGGAATATTTTCATAAAAAGAGCCAGAAAGAGCTTGCTCCAAATGAGATTCTCAACAGGTTTGTCGTTTCCATTACAGAGGATCAACAATATTTCTGTGAAATGGGGACGCTGCTTAATGATGACATGTATCCTATTTCTCAACGGGAATCTGTTTTTGAGTTCAACAAGAGAGAATTTGAAAACACGGAACAATTTAATGCAGTACTATTAATCCCAACCGGAATAGGTGCACAAATCGGGGGACATTGCGGAGATGGCAACGCAGTCGCAAGGTTGATTGCATCTGCTTGTGATACTTTAGTAACCCACCCCAACGTAGTTAATGCTTCAGATATAAATGAAATGACCGACAATACTCTTTATGTTGAAGGAAGCATTATTACAAGATTTATGATGGGACAGATCGGATTGCAAAAAGTTCGGGCGAACAGAATATTGATGTTAATGGATAAACATGAAGATCAACTATTCAATGATGAAATAGTTAACGCCGTATCCACTGCCAGAATATCATTGGGAATAGATTGTGATGTTTATGAGATGGACAATATCATTAGGAGCATTTCTACTTATTCGTCTTCAGGCAGAGCAGTCGGTACAGTTGAACATCTGGAACGATTGTTTGAAATCATACATAGATTCAGAAATGAATATGATGCCATCGGTTTGTCGACGTTTATTGAAGTTCCCAAGGAATATCACCTAAATTACTTCACAAGCGATAGGGACATGATAAATCCGTGGGGAGGAATAGAATCTATGCTGACACACAGCATAGCAGAGGAATTCAAGATCCCCTGCGCACACTCTCCAATGATGGCATCAAGAGAAATTATGGAAATGGAGGTTGGTATAGTCGATCCGCGAAAAGCTCCCGAGACATCCTCCACAACCTATTTGCATTGCGTATTAAAAGGGTTACACAAAAGTCCAAGGATCGTTCCGTTTGAGAAAGGATTAAATGCTGAAGATATTTCTTGTTTGATAATTCCGGATGGTTGTATTGGTTTGCCAACGTTGGCGGCAATAGAACATGGAATTCCAGTCATTGCCGTTAAGGAAAATGGGAACTCTATGCGTAATAACCTTGAGAGCTTGCCCTTCAAGAAGGGACAGCTCTTTGTTGTGGAAAATTACCTGGAAGCTGTCGGAGTTATGCATTTGCTTAAATCAGGGGTTTCAAGAGAATCGGTTAGGCGACCAATTCCGCACACAACAATTCTCGAGAACAAAGAAAGCGTAGAACGGAATTCCTCTGTTTCTGAACAGTCACAAATAAAGTAGCATACTTTCCGTTCTCGTGGCAGACGTTTTCTCCAAACGAAAGCGTTCTCAGATCATGAGCCGAATCCGGTCACACGGCTCTCTAGCAGAACGCCGTGTATCTGCTCTTCTCCAAAGAACAACGGTGCAAGTTTGATTATCAGCGACGTGACCTCCCCGGGCAACCTGATTTCGTTTTTCCCAGAAGGAAGAAAGTCATTTCTGTGCATGGCTGCTTTTGGCACCAACACAAAGGGTGCAATAGGGCTACTGCGCCCGGAACGAATCGTGGCTACTCGAAAAACAAGCTCGCTGGCAATGTCATACGGGGCAGACAAGTCTCGGCGAGATTGCTTCGGGATGGCTGGAAAATCATGTATGTTTGGGAGTGCCAAACGAAGCCAACAGCAATGCTTGCTCTTAAAAGACGCATCGACCTATTCCTAGGACGAGGGCCATCTCTCGCGTTAGGGATGCCCCGTCAAAAAACGGACGGGGTAAACGTCAGGATAGCTGTTGGGAATCTACGTTAGGAATGCATACGTGAACATCCTATCCAACAAGTCGAGAACGACATTCTACATCGGAGCAACGAATGGCAGATTCCTTTTGGTTTAGCCACCGAGAACACAGAGAACACAAAGGAATAATGGAATAGGAAAAGAAAGGAAATCGTCTTCAACAGTTTTCTTTGTGCTCTTTGTGTTCTTTGTGGCAGATTCCTTTTGGTTTAGCCACAGAGAACACAAAGAAACACAAAATGATGTTGAATGAAGCAAGAAGCCCTTATCTCCAAATATACTCTGTGATCTTTGCGTTCTTTACGGCAAATTCTTTTGTGGTTAGCCACAGAGAACACAAAGAAACACAAAATGATGTTGAATGAAGCAAGAAGCCCTTATCTCCAAATATACTCTGTGATCTTTGCGTTCTTTGTGGCAGAATCTTCTTGCAGAGGCAGAAATGGACATCCTTGAATTATGTGATAGTGTTCGACAAATTGCCTACGACATTCATGTGTACCACGGACACGGACATCTTGAAAAAGTCTATGAAAACGCTCTTGCCCATCGTCTTCG
>Ga0214472_10008330_pt1 | contig 10830 bp, 11 predicted proteins | sample RVTome_6_FD_207662 | JGI IMG/M metagenome (GOLD analysis project Ga0214472, IMG submission 207662) | Soil microbial communities from uranium-contaminated site in the Upper Colorado River Basin, Wyoming, United States - RVT140D175 | ecosystem: Environmental > Terrestrial > Soil > Contaminated >...
TGATGTGGAACGACCAAACTCCGGTTTGCCCAACAACCGCCGCCCCCTCCGCCGTCACACGACCCATTTCCAGGTCGCGCGGTTTGACACGGGCGGATAAACTGCCTGGTCCGCGCGATATGTCCTATTTAGGTTTCTGAACGTGCGGGTTGGGCGGGCTCGTAGTCACCGTGGAGGACATCCGGGTCCAGATCGGCGCCATTTGGCCAGACGATCGTACCGATGTCAGGGTCAACTCTGACCTGTGCGAACAGGTCGTCGTCCCTGGCGATCTCCTCGAATACTGGACCCCACAACAAGGGCATCAGATCAACCACGCGCTCGGATCCGTCCGAGAACGTGAGCCGGACAATCCGTTCCTCGACCACTTCGACTTTGGTGACATCGACCACAGAAAACTCCTACGGAAGCGGCTCAATGGTACCGGGGGGTTCATGATTGGCGGCTCGTTCCCAACAGACCTCGAGCTCGGCCTGGTGGGGAGGCTGATCCATTCTCTCACTAAGCGAATCGCCCGTCTCGGGATTTCACCATCGAGGACGGTCCCGTCAAGTGCGACACGCGCGACCTGCCCCGCATACCGCGCGTGGACGTCTGGTGGGTTGTGATCGCCAAAGAACATCAGAATCGTGATCCCGTAGAAGGAGCTGATCCGCGGCATAACGTCAACATATCGGTGCCATCAGACAGGTTTGACAGAAGGCACGCCTCAAGCGGATCAGCGCCGTGAATCCGGCCTTGAGGACGTCCCGTTTCCAGGTGGCGCAAGAGCCGGAAGCCAAGCGGACAGCCCTAGTCATCTGGTTGATCCGAGCGAAGGCTAGCGCTTCGTGTGCGCCCGGATTCGACGTCCGCGAGGCCTCGGTCCAGAGCCGTGACGGCCGCCGGATCTCGGTAGTGGGCTGCCTCGGCCGGCGTCAAGGCGACAGCCTTCTGGAGGACCAGACCGCCGTCGGGGAGCCGGTCAACAACAAGCTGTGTGTCCTTGAGACCGAACCGGGCCAACGAGACCCGTCCCCTCGCATCTACATCAATGATCGTGCGGCGCTCGGTCACAGCCTGATTCCTTCCTACGAACGTTCACGCCTCAAACTAACACATGTTAGACCCGAGATGCCCATTCGTGGCGTATGCCCAATCTGGGCATCAGACACGATAGTGTTATAAAGACATGGACTTCGTCTTCACTGAGACCTTCTACTCCACCTACGAATCATTGACCGACGACGAAGTCGTGCCGATCGATGAGGCGATACAGCGCCTCCTTGTTGAACACTCCACCGCCTGGGCCCGTCAGGGAAGGATCGAAGGTGAGAAAGGGAGTGCGTGGATCCTGGCCGTGAGAACTCCTTCGCTCGAGGCAGCCTTGTGTTGGGACTACCAGGACGAAGCGAAGGTTTTCCTACTGGCGCTGGCCATTAGACGAGTTTGACCAGTTTGACTCCACCACACGACCTGAATCCCAACCGCGCATCCGTCTCTCCGGACTTGTCGACTCTTACAAGTCGTCGGGCGACCCGCTTCGGAGATGTGCTCCCGACCGTAGTGTGTGGCGGTCAGATAAGGGCCGAGCCATGATCCGACAAGCAGACGTCGACGCAGTGGCCGAGGCAGCGAGAGCCGTCCCACCGGCGGAGGGCAATTACATCGAGGACGATTTCGTGATGAACCTCCTCGCCACGGTCATCGACTACCGGCAGAACACCACCGCTGTCGTCCGTGCCCTCGAGCATTTCAAAGAGCATCGCTGGGATGCGATCCGCACCGGCGAGGACCTGGAGCAGGTGATGGCCGGCTTCACCGACGACCAGGAGGGCAACACGGGACTGGCCCAGTACCTGTGGGGATACAACCTTTGGACCCGGGCCAAGCAGCTACGCGACCTGACCGCCTACTTCCGCAGGATCGGTGTCATCGACCAGCAGAGTCTCAAGAGGTGGGCGAAGGGGAGCGACTTCAAACGTGACTTCGAGGGTCGGGTCAAGGGTCTGGGGATCGCCGTCTACCACTGGCTGGTGATGCGCCAGGGTGTCGACACGGTCAAACCCGATGTCCATGTCCGGCGATTCGCCGAGAAAGCGGTGGGGCGCCCCCTGGGCGACGAGGATGTCGTCTACCTGGTGGTGAAAGCCGCCCACCAGCTCGGCATGAAGGCCTATGAGCTGGACTGGGCGATCTGGGAGCACTCGAGAGGCGGTCCCCCGAGCTGACCGGGTCAGTCTCTGGCCCAGTGGCTGATCACCCCAAAGTGTCGATGCCGGTCAGATTGTCCACCCAGGAGAAGGCTGACGAGGCTCTGCGGCTGGCGATCGAGGAGGGACGAAGGCACGGCCTCTCGATACGGGATATCGCAGCCATGACCGATGTCTCATACCAGCGAGTGGCGCAGATCGCATCAAGCTCGTAGTCCTCGAGCCGGATGTTCGACATCACTCCGTTTGACACGCCGCTCCGCAAGAACGGACGTCCATCACACATCCGGACCGACCCGTCCCGTTTCCAGGTCGCGAGGTTTGGCACGGATGAGACTTCCTGACCGAGATCGTGAGCCTGCCGGGAGCAGGGCCCGCGTTTCTGCATACGCACGTGCCGCAGGAGACCTTCTGGATCCTCGAAGGCGAATACGAGGTTTATGGCCAGGACGAGAACGGGGAGAGGTACGCGATCGAGGCGCCAGTGGGCTCGACGGGCGCACGTCCCGGGGGGAAAGTCCCGCACGGCTTTCGATCCTCGGTAACTCCGAGCCGGCGCTGCACACCCATATCTTCCCCAGATACCGAGATGAGTCGACTGATCTCCGTTCCGGGCCTGCCTGGTTCTTGACTGGGAGAAAGCACCCCGATTCGATCCAGACCGGGACCGGCCTCTCATGAACCGGATGAGAGCCCGGATCGAAGCCAAAGGGATCGTCACCGAGCCGGTCACACCCTCAGCGGTCCTTCAGGCTCTGCAACCTCTGTAACCACCGAGGAGTCTCAGTAGTACGGGAAAACCCCCATGGTCAGCGGTGAGGACCCGGGGATACTTATCGCAGAAGGCCGCGACAGTGGAGGAGACGCGATGCCAGATGGACTGTTGATCGTCAGTCTGCTGAGCGTCCTCGCCGGGGTGGTCTGCTTCCAGAAAGGAAAGAACGTCTTCGGATGGTTGGGCATCGCGGGGTTGATCCCTCCACTCGCTCCCTTCCTCGCCCCAATCGCCGTGGTCGGTGCCCTGCGCATCGCCAAACCCAACTCGGCGTGGGCGGTCAAGAGGTACATGCCCGGGCAGATGCAGATCGCCCGAGACCGTTTTCCCGAGGGCGCCGTTCCGGTCGAAGAGACCGTCCCGGTCGCGGAAGAGACCGCTCCCGTCGAGACGGTCTCACCACCGCCATCACCGAAGCCAAGCCTGAGTGAACGCCTCGCCGACGCCGCTATCAGGGACTTCCTGTATGACGCGTGGGCGCGGGGCCTGATCGACGAAGACACGCACCAGCAACTGATAGACCATCTCGAGGGAGAGCCGGCAGCGGCCGGGCCCGCCCCGGCTCATGAGGAGACGATCACCGAGGAAATGGCGACACCGCCCATCCTGGGGACGCCGCCTCCGCCGTCGGCGTGGGAAGACACCCTGACACCGCCGACGACTCGGGTTACGGCCCGTCACGAAGTAGGGACGTGGCGTGAGCGACCTGCGGAGCCGGAGCCATCGACTCCACCACCTCCGCCCGCTCCCCCCGAACCCAGCCCGTTTGCCGTCACCATGTCGCGGGTCTGGGACGCGATCGTCTCCGACGTCGCCCTTCATGGGTTCTCCTATCTCGGCGTTCTCCTCACCTTCGTCGGTGTGCTCGGTTTCCTGCTGTTCGCGTTCGTCGACATCCCCGATGCGGCCCAGCCCTTCGTCGAACTGTTCATCGCCATGATCTTCTTCGGCTGGGCCTGGGTGCTGCGCAGACAGGACGCCCAGCACGTGGCCGACGGCATGGAGCTGATTGGTGGGATGGTCCTTCCGCTCATCCTGTTCGCCGGCCTCGTCGACAACGCCCCGATCCCACCCGACTTCCAAGACGGTGCACTGGTGGTGGCACTCACCGTGACGAGCGTTCTCCTCGCCGTCGGGTACGCCTGGTTCAGCGCGGCACATCCCGACTCGATTCTCCGCTACCTGGTGGCCCCACTCCTCTGGCTCGGCGCACTCGTCATCGCTTTCGCCTTCAAGACCGATGAGATGCTGGCCTCGACGGCGATAACACGACTGGTCCCCGAACAGCCCGCCCTGGCAAGCGCCGCCATCGCCGGCACGCTCATCGTGGCCCGCAAGCACCTCGTCCATCGACTCGGCATTCCCACCGTGAGGTCTTCCCTGGTTGGTCTGCCGGTTGCGTATCTGCTCACCATCGCCCTCTCCATCGGCGACGATTGGACACTTACCTGGCCAATCGTTTTTCTCGGCGCGTCCACATATGTCTCGGTCGAGTTGCTCATCGGCATCTACGACAAGCAGTCATGGGGTGTCTGGCTTCGGCCTCTGCTTCTCGCCGGGGTGTTGGGCCCACTGGGTCCCGCCATCGGGTTCGGCTGGCTGGGGCCCGTAGTCGCCCTCGGCTATGTTCTGCTCTTCGAGCAGAACCGCAAGACTCTGCCCTCTCGGCTCGAGGCAGTGCTCCTGCCCACGGTCGGAATCCTCAGCGGGGCAGTCATGTCGCTTTTCGAGCCGTGGGCCGCCCTCATCACATTCACCGGGCTCACGGCCTGGGCCCACTACCGGCGGCAGATCACCGAAGATGAGCCCCCGGTCGAGGTCGCCTTCACCGCGGCCGCAGCCGTGCTTCCGGTCGGCATTGGCTATGCCCTCACCAGGATTCTGGATGACGCGGTGGCCTGGATGGTTCTGGCCGTGGTCTTGGCGGCTGTCACCGCGGTCGTGCGATGGAGGCGAATCGCGGATGTCTTCTGGCCCTACTGGCTCAACGGAGCTGCCGTGGTGGTGGCAGCAGGGAGCCTGTTCGTCTGGGTCGGCAACGATCGAATCGAGGCTTTGGGCCCGGCCACGATGGGCACGGTCGCCCTCGTCGTCGAGCTGGGCCCGCGTCGGCCGGTCGCCCGTCTCTGGGCCGGTGCGGGTTTGGCGTCGGCGGCGATCGCCATGGCGTTGGAGGAGGCTCAGATCCCGTTCGATCAGAGGGTGGTCGTCTGGTCGGCGATTGGGCTTGGTGCCATCGTCCTCGCCGGGGTCATTCGTCGCCGCCCGGTGGCTCACGTGGCAGCGATCGGTCACATCGTCGCCGCCGCCACCATTGTCTCCGGTGCTTCGGGGTCGGCGTTGGCCGTCGCTCTGGGCGGGTGGTCGCTGGGCTGGCTCCTGTCGGTTGTTGCCCAAGAGGCAGATGCCGACTCGGTGGCGGATCTGTTGGCGAGAGCGTGGGCTGCGATGAGGCTCGTCGGACAGGATCGCTTCGGCGAGGTGTCCCGTTGGGTTTCTCCGGTCCTCATGGTGAGCGGGATCCCGTTTGCTCTGATCAGTGCGGCCAACCTCTGGGAGAGATTCGCCACCAACAGATCGTGGACGGGGGCGCTCCTGGCCACTATCGCATTGGCGTACGCCGTGAGTGCGAGACTCCTGGTCGGGCGTCGGTCACTGCGTGCCACCCTGGCCACCGCGGCAGTGGTCTCATCGATCATCGGTGTGGCCGTGACCGCGCCGGATTCGTGGCCGACGATCTATGCCACGGCAGCGGTGATCGCCGTGGCCGCTCTGCTCACCGACGAGTTCCGACGTGCCTGGTTCGTTTGGATCGCATGGCTGATGTCGGTGGTGATGCTTGTCCTGCTCGCCGAACGAGGGGGCGTGCCGGCCGGGTCGCTGCACCTGGTCGGTCTCATGTACGGGACGGTGATGCTGATCGGTGGGCTCGTCTTCGACGACATCACCGCAGGGAGGCGAAGTTCCGGCGAAGGGCTGCGGACCCCCTGGCTGCGTCACCCGGTGCTACTCGGGGCACTCCTGATGCCGATCGGGGCAGGGCCTCTCTTCACCGATCCGCCCGGGGTCTACGGCTGGTGGGCCCTCGGGTTGGGCGGAGTCTATCTGGTTACGGCCTGGTTGATCAGAGCAGGAGCGGTCACAACCGCCGGTTTCGCTCTCCTGGCGCTAGCGGCGTCGGCACTGTCCCCGCGGTCTCCTCTCGAAGATCCGGCACTTTTCATCTTCATCGCCGCCCCGCTGGTGGGGATCGCCTGGGCGGCCCGGAGAGCCCAATCGGAACAGGTCGGATCCGACTGGTGGCTGCGCTGGGACACCGGGCCTCTGATCGTGGCCCATCTGGTGGGTGCCCTGGCGTTGCTGATGGCGATCGGCACCGACTCGATGATGCTCACAGCCCTCGTCTTCGGGCTGCTTTCGATCGTGATTGGGTTGTGGCTGGATCACCGCGTCTGGATAGATGCGGGCAATCTGCTGTTGCTCGTAGCCGGGTTCGAAGCGGGAGCAGGGTGGCTCGCACTGACCCTCGGCGCCACATCGCTGCGAGGAATCGTTGGGGCGTGGCTGACAACGGGTGCTCGGAGGGTCTCCTATCACGTGATGGGGGTCGGGGCGGCGGCGCTAGCGTGGGTTGGTCTCCTCGACTGGCTCGACCTCTCCGACTTGGAGACGGTCAACTGGACCGGGCCTGTGTTTGCATCGATCGGTGTGTTGGTCGCCTTCCTGAGCCGTCGTGGACTGGTTCGCTACGACACGGTTGTGGGGTGGGGCGGTCTCGGTGTGACCGGCACTGTGGTGGCGGCTTTGGCCGCGGTGTCGCGCGGCGGGCCGGGTGTCGACGGGCCATGGCTGGCGGCGGGCTTCCTCCTGACAACGATCGCCGCCGAGCTCGCGGCCGAGAAAACCCATGCTGCGTTGAAGCTGGCCTCGGTCGTTTCCGTGGGCGTCGCTTGGATCCTTGCGGCTGCCGGGTTGAGCTGGTCCGAGGTGGAGACGATCAACTACTCCTCGCTGGCTTTCGCTGGGCTCGCCCTGGGGACCACGGTCGTGGCCCGGATCATCACCGTGCGAAGGGAAGACTTAGGGAGATGGGGCGGTCTGGGCGCCACGGGGGTGCTCGCCGCTTCGGCGGCTGCGCTGGGCCCGCCGGGCGAAGCCGCTCTCGAACAGCCTTGGGTCGCTGTCGGTTTGGCTGTGCTCTCCGTCTCTTTCCAGCTGGCTGCGAAGTGGTTCGGTCCGATGCTGGCCAACGCGGCGGCGGTAACCACGGCCCTCTCCTGGCTGGCGCTGGTCCCGGCGACGGGTTGGACCGCGGTCGAGACCATCAACTACACGGCACTGACTTTCGCAGCGGTCGCCTTGGTCGTGGGGTTGATTGCCCGGATCTGGCACGCCGGACGGGCCGACATCGCCAGATGGGGCGGGCTCGGCACTGCCGGTGTCGTCGTTTCCGGTCTGGCCACTCAGACGGTTACCGGGCGACCAGCGCTGGAACAGCCCTGGATAGCTCTTGCCCTGGCTGTCGTGGCTGTCTCGGCCGAGTTGGCCTGGCGTTCGTTCGACCCGGCGCTCCGCTATCTGACCGTAATCGGAGCGGGCCTGTCGTGGTTGACCCTTCTCCCATCCACCGGTTGGGAGGTTCCGACTGGCGTGGTCACCACCGTGTTGGTGTTCGGGGGGCTGCTCCTCTTCGTCGTGGAGTGGTCGCGACGGTTTCTCCGAGCGGATAGTCCTGCGACGCTCGACGTGGTACGGGCGTGGGCGGCTCTCGGGGCGCTGTTCGTCCTCGGCTCGGCCGCCGTGGCCGAGACGAGCGGAGGGTGGCCCGATGCCTCGTTCTGGGTCGCCGGTTGTCTGGGGCTTTTGGCGGTCGGCACTGCCCGCGCCGCGGCTCCGCTTCGAGTGCCCGGCTTGCGGGAGACTTCGGCGGTTGCCGGCGTCGCCGCTCTCGCCAGATTGGCTTTGGCGGCCGAGTGGCCCGATGCCCTATTCGCCGCGGGTTTCGTGGTGCTGGCGGCGATTGCGACTTCGGCAGCCCTCGTCTTGTGGCGGCGTTCGGCCCAGTCGGTGTGGATTCGACCCATCTTCGTTCTTTCCGGACTGGCCAATCTCGTCGCTCTCGTCCAGGCGTTGGGCACCTTGCCCGAGCGGGGCCTTGTGGTGGCGGTGGTCCTGACGCTCGGAGCCCAGGCCATCGCGGTCGGCTTGATCCGTGGTTTCGCCCGGCTGCTGGCGGCCGGACCGCCTTTGGTCGGTTTCGGTTTCATCGTGGCGATCGCAGGCAACGTCTCGGGCACCGCCCAGTGGTACACCATCCCGACTGCTGTGGTGCTCTTGTCGGAGGTTGAGATCCTTCGCTGGCACCGACGAGGCGACGACGAAGCGGTGGCCCGACAGGACGTCCTCGTGTTGGAGTGGGCCGGTCTCGGTCTGCTGGCCGCCCCGCCTCTCGTCGAGATGTTCACTAGAGGTCTGGCTCACGGGTGGACTGCGGTCGGCATCGCCATAGGTGTGATGGTCTGGGGGATAGTCACCCGGATGCGGCGACGGTTCATGGCTGCGGCGTCGCTGGCGATCACCACATCGGTGTTGATGGTCGTCGCCGCCACCGCGGCAAGGGCTCCGAGCTCGGCCTTTTTCTGGATCCTCGCTGCAGGTGTCGGGTTCGCTTTGATGATGGTGGTCGCGTTCGTCGAGGCCTACCGCTCCAGGAAGGGACAAGTCATGGCTCGTCTCGGTCAGCTCATGGAGGGCTGGGAATGAGACAGCGCTACTGGGTGGCGGCGACGTTCGCTATGGCGGGCTTGGCAGCGTCGATCTGGGGCCTGGTTTCCACTGGCGGGTCTGGACTGGCCATGATCGTCGGCAGTGTGGCCGTGCCGGCCGCCGTCATGCTGTTGGTGGCTGGTCGACTGGAGGTCAGGCTCCCTCTGTCGGCTGCCGTCGGAGGGGCGTTCGGAGGGGCGGTGGTTGCGCTGCTCAGCCATGCCGTGGTATTCGGTTTCGCCTATCTCTTCTTCCTCGGGTTCGCCGATGCGGCGGTCGACCTTCTCGACGTCCTGCGGGTCGATCCTCGCTTTGTGGCCGCAGCCGGTTCGCCTTGGGCGCTTCTTCTGTTCATCGAAGTGGCCGTCGTGGCGCCACTGACCGAAGAGGTCGGAAAGGCGGTTGGCGCCTCCGTGTTCCGGCCGATGGATCGTCGCACCGCTTTCATGTCGGGCGTGGCCGCGGGGGCAGGCTTCGCCATGGTGGAGAACCTCCTCTATGCGTCCTTCGGTGGGTTCCTCGGCGGCGCCTGGGAACCGATCGTAGTCGTCCGGATGCTGGGTGCTGCGGTTCATCCGCTCGCAACTGGGCTCGTCGTTCTGGGTTGGTGGGAGTGGCGTCAGAGCCAGGACTTCGGACAGCTCGCCAAACGGCTCTTCGCCGGGGCCGGTGCTCACGCCATCTGGAACGCGTCGCTGGTTGTGATTGCGATCGCAGCTTCGGCGTTCGAGCTCGACTCGCTCGATGAGTGGGGTGTGGTTTCGCTGGCCTACTCGGCTGGCCTGGGTGCCGTCGCTGCTGCGGTGTTATGGCGTCTCACCACCTCGGTTGATGACAGCTCTGGGATTCCACTCCTGGACTCACGTGACGGCAGAGTGGTAGCGGCATGGACCCTGATCGCTGCCTCGTTCCTGGTCCCGGTGGCCCTGCTGGTCCTCGCATACCCTGCCTTTGTAGGTGCGGGGTGAGAGGCGGACGAGGTTGACTGCTAACGGCCTCTCCGCACCATTTCTGACCGAACACGGGCCGAGCCGAGCGCCCAAACTCTCGTGTTCAGGACTAGGACTCCTCGACGTTGTCCCGTAGCCAGGCGTCAATAGCCCTCCAGTCGAGGTTGCCCCGTTCCATCAACGAAACGAGGAGCCGGTGGTGCTCCATCGAATTTCCACCCAACTCGAATCCGTTCAACCGAAGATGGACGTCTGCGGCCGCAACCGCTGCCCGTTTGTTGCCATCGAGGAACGGATGATTCTGAATGAGGCTTTCGAGGAGAGCTGCCGCCTCTAGAATCGGATCCTCGTAGTAACCCGTCTGGGGTCTGAACACGGCTGCCTCCAGCGCACCCAGATCCCGCACACCATCCGTGCCACCGAACTCGTCGATGAGGATCGCGTGAAGAGCGAGCACCTCGACAACGCGAAGGTACTCGGCCAACTACTTGGCCAGCTCTTCGTAGAGCTTGCGATGCCGAGCGATCGAAGCCTTCAGGTACCCGATGACCTCCGGTCTGGGGGCTTCGCCCTTTTTTCTGGCCACCCACTCAGCCAGCGCTTCGTCGAGAACGGCTTGAAACTGGCGTCCCTCCTCGGCAGCCAACGCGCGCACTTCCTCGAGCAGCTCCGGCCTGGCTTGCGAAGAGAACTTCTGCAGTGGCATACGGAATCATGATACATCAGGATTCAGCTTGATGGGCGTTAAACCCTCCGTTTGACCTATGCGCGCCGACCAGTCGGATCCTCAACTCCCACGGGCTCTCCCCCGCTGACGCACCCGGTTCCAGGCGCGCGGTGTGGCTCGGATGAACGAATGGCCCGGTCCGTCCTAAGCAGGCACAATTCCGTACCAACTGCCCCGTAACGTCGGATCATGATGGGATTCTCGTCGCATGATCCCGAACGTCTATGGATTAGAGCGATCTCTGTCTACGTGGTAGACTTTTCGTGACGGCCGGCGAAGTGGCGCGGAGACTGCGGAAGCTTGGTGTCACCTATCGCCAAGCCAGAGGAAGTCATCGGCTCTACCGAGTCGACCACTGCACGACAGTCGTGCCCATGCACAGCGGGGACCTCCCAAAAGGAACGCTGCGGAAGATTGAGA
>Ga0214472_10008331_pt1 | contig 10829 bp, 10 predicted proteins | sample RVTome_6_FD_207662 | JGI IMG/M metagenome (GOLD analysis project Ga0214472, IMG submission 207662) | Soil microbial communities from uranium-contaminated site in the Upper Colorado River Basin, Wyoming, United States - RVT140D175 | ecosystem: Environmental > Terrestrial > Soil > Contaminated >...
CAAATCCGTGTCAAGGCCTCGACAGGCTTAACGGCGATGGCGTCGTCGAGTGCGCTTGGGGGGCGAGCGGTTGACTTGGGCTTTGGCCACGGGCAAAGACAGCTCCCGCTCAGGGATGAGTTCCAAGACATCGGCCGATAGCTCGGTGTGGGCCTCAATCATCCGGATCAACACCTCGTCATCCTCGGGACGGCAGCTATCGGTTTCAAGCCGCTGCAACAGCGCGAGGGTTTCTTCGGGACTGAGGTTAATCTTGTGCACATACTTGAGGAGTTTGAGGTATCGAAACACGGCGCACTCCATACCACACCAAGTCAGATCAAACATCGAGCGTTGGGATCAGAGGTCTGATCTAACGGAACCGTAAATGGAAGTCAAGCACGCTGGTCGGAAGGAGACCGCCAGAACCGGCCCCCATGCCATCTGCTCCACCGGAAGTGGCTTCGCAACCCCAACCCACTCAGGTCAACTCTGCTCCCCAACCTTCGCCGCCCGAGGCCGGGTGAAGCTGGCATTGGCAAATCGCGTCTGGTCGAGGCATTACGCGCTCGTATCACCGAAGACGGCCAGATGTCGGTGACGTTTCGCTGTTCGTCGTATCACCAAAACAATGCCTTTTATCCAGTGCTGAGCCACCTGGAGCGCCTGCTCGAGTTTAGCCATGAGGAGACCCTCGAGGTCAAATTCTCCAAGTTAGCACACGCCTTGGAGGCCTATCACTTCCCCAGCGCGGACACCTTACCGCTCCGGGCGACCTTGCTATCCTTGCCACTACCCGCACACGTGTCGCCCTCGCAGCTAACGCCTGAGCAGCAAAGGCCCCATCTCCAGGCCGATCTCTTGGCCTGGCTGATGGAAGAGGCCGAGCGGCAGCCGTTACTCGTGGTGTGGGAAGACCTACAATGGAGCGATCCCTCGTCTCTGGAATTTCTGAGCTTGCTTGTCGAGCAAGTACCCACCGCTGCGATACTGATTGTGGGGACTTATCGTCCCGAATTTCATGCTCCCTGGGGGGCCCGGACCCACCTTACCCCGATCCCTTTGAGTCAACTCGGGCCGGCTCAGGTAGAGATACGCTCAACCCAGGTAGCGGGTGGCAAGCCGCTTCCCACCCCCCTCCGCGCTCACATCGCCGAAAAAACGGATGGCATCCCCCTATTTGTCGAAGAAATGACCAAGGCCGTTCTTGAAGCCGGCATGCTACGGGATATGAACACCCACTATGAACTGACCGGGCCGCTAGAGGCCTTGCACATTCCGATTACCCTGCACGACGCCTTAATGGCCCGGCTGGATCGTATAGATACGGCCAAAAACGTGGCCCAACTCGGCGCGGTCATCGGACGCCAATTCTCCTATGCGCTCCTGAAGGCGTTGACGGACTACGATGAAGGCCGATTACAAGGCGAACTGGAGCAGTTGGTGGAAGCCGACAAATTCCTATATGATCAAGGTCTTATTCCTTCGGTGAAATCCGGTTTAGCACCGAGGCGTGCCCACGGGGTGCGCCTCGGTGCATGGACCTGCAACGCTATGTGACGCCTGGCGTCAGAGGGCTAAGGCACCAGGCAAAGTCGCCATCGCGATGCCGATACGGCGCGATGGCCTAGAAAGGACAAGATGAAAACAGACTTCCTACAGACAAACGAGGTACGACTTCAATATTTCGAACACGGCACGGGATCCGAGGTGCTCGTGCTGGTGCACGGCTACCAGTCTTCCGGGCGCATCTGGCAACTCATGCAGGACGCCCTGGACCCGGCCCGGTTTCGCACCATTGCCCTCAGCAACCGGGGCGCGGGCGATTCCGACCGCACGGCTTCGGAAGCGGATTACAGTGTCGAGTCTTTCGCCAGGGATCTCTATGCCGCCGTACAGGCGCTGGGACTCGATGAGTTTACCCTGGTGGGGCATTCGATGGGCGGGGCCACCGTGACCCAGTTCGCCCTGGAGCATCCCGAATGCTTAAAGGCCCTGGTGCTGCTGGACCCCGCCCCGCTGGGCGGCCGGGAGTTGCCGGACCACTGGGAGGCGCAACTGCGGCAGGATTTTGCCGCCGGGCGCCGGCGGGACAATATGGCGATGGATACCCCCGGCATTCCCGAGGCGTTTCGCCAGGCACTGGCGGCTGATGTCGCCCGCAACCCCATTGAACGCGCTCTCGGCGGCCGCCGTTCGATGGCCGCACTCAGACTGCGCCAGCGGCTTGGCGAACTGCCCATGCCAGTGCTGCTCGTGGGCGGGGATGACGACACCACGGTCGGTGTCGATCAGATGCTGGCGGAATACCTCGCCATGCCTGAAAATCGCCGGTTCTTGCACATCTTCCACAGCGTCGGTCATTCGCCGAATGTGCAGGTGGCGACCCAGTTCGCCAACTTGCTGGACCGGTTCATTTGCCAAACCTTGCCCCAGGCGGCTGAGAGCAGCGCCAGCTAGCGCTGGGCCGCTATTGACGAGGCCGTTGACGCCGTGGCAAGGGCCGGCGAGGGGCAGATGGCACGGCATCACTCCCAAGGTGTCGCCTATTGACAACACTTTAATGATCATGTAGAGTCAATGGCAAGCCATCCTACGGACTGGTTCTTTCCTTCATCTCTTAACGTGGTCAACTTTAACCACGTCACCTGGCCTACGAGAGAGCCAAGACCTGCACACCCGTTGCGATGTCAGTGTATTGCAGTTGCCTCTGGTTGTGGTATCGGACAGGTTCTCCTAGCACCTTCCTGAACTCTGACAATGCCCTCGGGAGCCAGGACGTTACGAACCATCGCTAAGGGCCATCCTCATTACGTGTCTTCACCATCGCCATGCAGGACTGGTGCGACACGGAGAGGTTCAACAGCTATCAGGGTTCGTGGCCACACTCTGGGCAGGCCAGACTGGGTACCCCATATGCGGTGCCCAGCGAGTCATGACTCTGCAGCTCTATATGATAGGGAAGGTATACGCCATGGCGGACACCACATTGGGTCAGATCACCCTCGTTTATCGTAGTGAGACACAGCAGTTTAAATCAGTGTCACAAGCGATACATTTTCTACGGCAGGAACGGATTAAAATGGGATGGTTCCACAAAGTCCAGGCGGCCGTAGACGTGGTTAAAGCAGATACAGCCAATCAGACGCGCAAGATGAAAGGCGACAAGTTCCACGTGATCACGGAACTCGAACAGCTTGCAGCCGAAGTCAAGAAGGCGAACGTCTAACCTCCAGCATGGCGAGTCCCCAGCAGACGCAGTGGCTCGCCATCTTCAGGCGAGCCTCGCTTCACACCGCACCGCGCTCACGATCGCACTCGCCGTCAATCCAGATCTCGCCATCATCATCGATACAGGTGGCAAACAAGCACCGGGGACCGCTGATCGGATGTCCGTGTACGAACGGCTCAAATCTTCCCGATTCTGCAAGTTAAACTCAGCTCTCGGCATGGTGTTCTCCTCGTGTGGACGGGGATGGGTTTAGCTTCTCTACCGCCTGGAATACCGGCAGTATACCGCCATGGTGCAGCAGGTGAAATACCCCCCTGGTCCGGGCGCCAAACATGAGATTGACAACTGAGAAAGCGCGGCTTACAGTGCGATGACGGAGTTCATCTTGTGCTTGCAGGCATCGACCCATAAACAGGAGATCAGCGCATGGCAGAGTATGATCTGGTAATCCGGGGCGGTACGATTGTCGACGGGACCAACATCCCACGCTTTAAGGCGGACTTGGCCATCAAAAACGGACACGTCGCGAAGATTAGCGGCAAGATTCAAGCGGCTGGCGTCGAGGAAATCGATGCCCAGGGGTGCATCGTGGCGCCTGGGGCGATTGATCTGCACACGCATTACGACGCCCAGCTCAACTGGGATCCCTATGCCTCGATCTCGGGCTGGTTCGGGGTCACCTCGATCAGCGTCGGGCAGTGCGGCTTCGGCTTTGCCCCCACCCGGCCGGAAGACCGCGAACTCAATATGCGGATGATGAACCGCATCGAAGCCATCCCCCTCAAATCCATGCAGCTCGGCCTGCGCTGGGATTGGGAAACCTTTCCGGAATATCTCGACAGCTTAGATCGCCAGGGGCTTGGGGTGAACGTCGGCGCCCTGGTCCCCTTCTCTCCCCTGCGGGGCTATGTGATCGGCATGCGAGAGGCCCGTTCCCGCACCTCGGTCACCAAGGCCGAACTCGACCAGATGAAGCAAATCCTACGCGACTCCATGAAGGCCGGCGCCTTTGGCTTTTCCGCCGACAAAAACCTGGAAGACCGCACGGAAGACGGCAGTGCCCTGCCCAGCCATGTGGCCTCGCCAGAGGAATTTCTCGGCTTGTCGGAAGTGTTGTCGGAATTTGGCGTAGGCCACTTGGGCTGGACCATCGGCATCTCCAATAATGCCAAAGAGCAGCACACCCTGTTGGCCGAGATGATGCGCCGCAGCGGCCGCCCCTTACACGTGGCGCTGGGCGATGAAAACGATGGCTACGCCTGGGCGGCAGAAGCGCGCGAAGAAGGCCTGCCGGTGGTGATTCAGCAAACCTCGATGAATCCGGTGGCCGACTTCACCCTGGCCGAGTACAACATGTTTGACTACATGCCCCACTGGATTGAGCCCCTCGTGGGCTCGGCTGAGGAGCGGGCCGCCAAACTGCGCAATCCCGCTGCCCGCGAAGCCATGAAAGACGATGTGGTGGCGCGTCCGCACTCTCGCACCAACTGGAATACGATGACCGTGGTGGAGGTGGTGCATGAACGCAATCGGCAGTTTGAAGGCATGTCCCTGACCGAGCTTGGCCAAAAACAAGATAAGCACCCCTTAGATGCCTGGTTCGATCTGGCGATCGATGAAGACCTACAGACGGTGTTCAGCCATCATCTCGCCGATCGCCCTGACGACACGCTCGCCGGGCGGATTATGAACCCGTATTCCCACATCTCGCTCTCCGATGGCGGTGCTCACATCCGCTATCTCACCATCAGCACCTGGCCGGTGCACTTCCTGGCCTATTGGGTGCGGGAGAGACAACTCACCACGCTGGAACACGCCCACTACAAAATGAGCGCCTATCCGGCCTGGTTGTCCGACTACAAGGGGCGCGGGACACTGCGGGTAGGCGACTTTGCCGACATCATGATCTACAACCTGGATGCACTCGGCATGGTGTACAACAAGCCGACCTATGCCCATGACTTCCCCGGCGATGAGTGGCGCCGGGTGGAGAAGCCCACCGGCATGCGCTACATCCTGGTCAATGGCGAAGTGACTTTCAAGGACAACACGTGCACCGGTGCCCTGCCGGGTAAACTCCTGCGCAGCTACGACATGGTGGATTAAGCCCCGGCAGGAGGTAGACCCTGCGCGGCTGTCCAGGGTCTACTTACGCCGCCGGCAAGGTGAGCTGAAGCAGCTTATCCGCCCGCGCCTCCCGGTCGAGATCGCGGCACGTCGAGATGATCGCCTCGAACTGTGCCGCCGGGATCGGAATGCCGGGGATGACGTCGCGAATGCGCCGTGCCTCTTCATCGAAGTCCCACATAAATTCGCGGCCGGTGGACTGCTTGGTATAGCGCTTGCCGTCCTTGGTGAAGACGGTAATACGTGGACCAAACAATGTCATCTCGTGCGACGGGATAATCGTCACCCGCTGCATCAGGTCCAGCACCTCGGGCGGGTCTGTGGCGCCATCCGGGTCACTCCCCTGCCCCCGCAGCACCGGGAAGCCGCGCACCGCGGCGCCGTACGCCGTGTAGTAACGCGTGCTGCCCGGCCCCGAAGCCACCACTTCCCGCCGGCTCGGAAAGGCCGGGCTGGGATATTGCGTCTCCAGCCAGTTCACCACCGCTTCGATCCGCTCAATGTCCTCATAGCGGATGTCGTTCTCGGCGCACAAGGCCGCTGTCACATCGACATGGGCAATGTTATAGCCGGCCGTCGAGTAGATGCGATAGAGCGTTTCGAGGCACATCCAGTCCTGTCCTAGCCCCTTGGTGATGTCGTCCAGGCTCGCCTGAGTCTCCCCGACAAAACTGTAGGTGAGCCGCCCGCCGTTGTTGCCGGTATAGGCGTGATAAAAGCCCGCATCGCCTTCGAGAACCGTCTCGCCGCCCACATACCCGTGCTTTGCCATGGACACTGCGAGCATGGCGTTGCGCACTGCTGCGCCCTCGCGCAAGGCCCGGCCGCCACTTCGAGCGCCTTCGAGGTTGCCCCCAGCCAGGTTGACGCAGAGCGCGATCGTGCTGTTCACCTCATCTTCGTTTAAACCCATCATTTTTGCAGCCGCGACTGCCGGGCCAAAGATGCCAAACACTGGCCCAGCGTGAAAGCCACGCGACATCACCGTTGGAATAAAGTCGGCGGCCAGGCGCTCCATGACCTCATAGGCCGCCACCAAGCCGGTGATAAAATCCCGGCCCGAAGCGCCTGCCGACTCCGCCGCCACGAAGGCGCCCGGCGAGATACTCGTCCCCGGATGCGTGAGCATGCGGAAGGAATCCAGCTTGCCTCCCGCCATCAGCATCTCCGAGTTGGCGAAGGCGGCACCGCCCTTGGTCACCTTGGCACCACTGACCATAATGGTGGCCCCGCTCAGCACCTCCCCTTCCTCGGCGGTGATGAGCTGCACGGCCTGTTGACCACTCGGCGACTGAGAGCCGAGGAGCACCGACGCGAGGCTGTGGAGGGTGAGGCCCTTGGCGCGATCCACCACCTCGGGCGGCAGATCTTCATAGCGCAGTTCCACGATCCACTGTGCCAATTTCCGGCTGAGAGTTGTCATCGCTCGTCCTCAATCTCTGCGTGAGTTAAACGTCGACCCGGTAGACGCGGGCCGCGGTGTCATGAAACATCGCCGCGCGCTCGCCGGCGGCGTAGCCCTTGGACAATCGTTTGAAGGCGTTGTACATCACGTGGTACGAGAATGACACCTTATCCACCGGAAAATTGCTCTCGAACATACACCGGTTGGGGCCAAACTGCTCGATGCAGTAATGTTTAAAGGGCGCCATCGCCTCGGCCAACTCTTCCGAGCCAATGGGCGTGTCGCGGGTGTGCCAGCCAAAACCGTTGCGGGTCATGCCCATGCCGCCGAGTTTGATCACCACATTGGGGCATTTGGCCACTGCCGCGATGCCGCTGCGCCAGGTCGCCAGGACTTCATCGTCCCGGTTGGCGTAGGGTCCCTCGCGCACCAGCCCACCAATGTGATTCAAAATGATGGTCAGCTCCGGTATCGCATTGGCGAAATCGACCAACTCCGGCAGTTGCGGGAAGAACATCCAGCCCTCCAGGGTGAACCCCATGCGAGCCAATACCCGCGCCCCGGCCCGAAACGTCTCATCGGCCAGCTGCCCCTGCCGATTATGGGCAGCTGAATTGTCCACCTCCGGGTGGGGATCCCAGGTCACGGAGTGACGAATGCCGCGAAACCGATTGGGGCTAGCCGCTTGCAGCGCTTCCAGCACCGGCTCCACCCGGTCGCCCAAGAGCAGGTTGGCATGGCCGACAATCGCCGCCGCGGCGCGGCCAGGACCGTAGAGACCGCTAGCGCTGGCGGCCGCCAGGCCCTGGACGAATTCGACTTCACCCACCGGGCGCATCGCCTCGGGTCCGTCCGCCCGATACATCGATCGGGCTTCAATAAACACGGTGGAGCGCACATTGTGACCACTATTGATGTCGTCGGCCAGCTCGTGCAGCAGGTAGCGTTGGTAGGGAATGCGCGCGGTTCGCAAGTCCCAGAAGTGGTGATGGGGATCGCAAATGGGAAGCTCTGGCTCCAGCGTCGGTTCCTGGGTTAACGCGAGCCAGTGATTGTCTCCGAATGGCATAATGGCACCTCCGTTGGGGTCGTTGGCGGCGCACACATACCCCTTCGCCGACCAGCGATATCGTCAGGTGGCGAGACCGGAATGGCCCAGCCGATTTGTCAAGCACCAGCCTACCACGACGGCGGGGCTGAACTCCAGTCCCAAATCATCCGAAACCCCCGTGTATAGTGAGAGAATCAGAGTGTCACCACGAAATCCGATGGAATGTGAACGGTTTGAGTCACCCCTTGCATGCAATGAGGTGGCGGGCCTTACATGGATATCACTACCTAAAGGCGTGCAATCCCTACCACATTGCCGAGGGCCATTAAGCAAATCCAAACCGCGGTCACAGACCTGCTAAGCCAGGTCAGAGGAAGAAACACACATGAACACCCACGCCCCTATCGATGAGCCAATTGTAGAGATTGCCTCGGGCAAGCTGTGCGGCGGCGCAACGCCTGCCGGGTACGACTTCAAAGGCATTCCCTATGGCGGCAGTACAGCCGGTGCGAACCGTTTTCTGGCACCCTCACCTGCACCGACTTGGCGTGGCATTCGAGAGGCCCGCAACTTTGGCCTCCGCTGCCCGCAAAACGCCGGTGTCATCAAGCCCGCGAATGCCTGGATCCGTGATTTGCAGACCACGGGCGAGGCTTGTCTCTCCCTGAACGTTTGGACACCCAGCCTGGATGACACCGCGACACGGCCGGTTATGGTCTGGCTGCACGGTGGTGGCTATTCCCGTGGCTCCGGCGGTGCACCCGGACATGAACGGGCGTGACATCTATAACGTTATCACCAGCGATCACATGTATCGGCGGAACAATGTGAAAGCGGCGGAGCGAAAAGTGAAACAAGGTGGCGCTCCCGCCTTTCTCTATGAATTCACTTGGAAAACACCGGTCCTCGGCGGCATGCTTCGATCGCCGCACACGCTGTGTATTCCCTTTGCCTTCGGCAATATCGACATCGCCAGGGACTTCGTTGGTGCAGGCCCTGAACAAACGGCGTTAATGGAGAAAGTCATGGGCGCCTGGATTGCCTTTGCCAAGACCGGCAACCCCAATCACGCCTCACTCGCAAAATGGCCTGCCTTTAATTTAGAGACACGCCCGACGATGACGTTTGACAATGATACGCGGGTAGAGCATCACCCGCGACCGGAAGAGCTCGCGCGGATCAATGCGTGCCCGCGTTTTGTCTCTGATGCGCAATGGCGAGAGCCCGAAGTGGTATAACCGATCCACCCCCCAGTCTTGCCCCCGCGCCTTCTCCCTGGCTTACGGGCTATGGGGAAACGGACTCACATTGCCGCGTCCCTGACGACGTCGTTCTCGCGGGTAGTGGGATCTGAGGCGCGGGCATACCGGCTCACGGCCGGCGGCAGGCCGAGGTTCTCGCGCAGCGTGGCGCCTTCATAGGCGGTGCGGAACAGGCCGCGACGTTGCAACACCGGGATGACCATCTCGACGAAATCGTCGCACCCGCCCGGCAGGCGTGGCGGCGTGATGTTGAAGCCGTCGCAGGCGCCCTGCTCGAACCATGCCTGCATCGCATTGGCGATCTCGTCGGCGGTGCCGATGGCGTTGAAGCCCCCCATGCCAGCGACCTGTTGGCTGAGCTGACGGATGGTCGGCTGGTCGCGGCGCACGCGGGTCCTCAGGCGCTCGCTGCTACTATATAGCTCCTGCGGACCACACGCATCCAGCGGCACGGGACCGTCCAGCGGATAGCCTGATAGATCGCCAAACGTGCTGGACAGCGTCGACAGGCCGACCAGCGGATGGAGCAGTGCCTGGAGTGCGTTGAACTTCGCGTAGGCTTCCTCGGTGGTCCGGCCGAGGGTCGGGCGCAGGCCCGGTAGGATTTTCAGGTCGTCGGGGGCGCGGCCATATTTCTCCATCCGGCTTTTCACGTCGACATAATAGGCGCGCGCCGCTTCGACCGTGTCGTGCAGGCAATAGACCACATCGGCGGTGGCGGCAGCCAGTTCGCGCCCGTCATGGGAGGCACCGGCCTGCACGATCACCGGGTGGCGCTGCGGAGCCGGAGCCACGTTGAGCGGGCCGCGCACCGAGAAGTATTTGCCCTGGTGATGGAGCACATGCATCTTGCTCTCGTCGTAGAACAATCCCGACGTTTTGTCGCAGGGGAAGGCGTCCGCGTCCCAGGAGTCCCACAGCCCCTTGACGACGTCAACGAATTCGCTCGCTCGCTCGTACCGGGTGGCGTAATCGACATGGTGGGCGCGGTTGAAATTCTGCGCTTCAGCCTCCGACCAGGAGGTGACGACATTCCAGCCGGCACGGCCATGGCTAATCAGATCGAGCGAGGCGAATTTGCGGGCGATATGATAGGGCTCGTTATAGGTCGTCGACGCCGTGGTGACAAGACCGATATGGTCGGTCACCATGGCCAGCGCCGGCAGCAGCGTCAGCGGATCGAGGTCGACGATGTCTCGGCCCTGGCGCGCCAGCGCCCCACGCGGCACGTCGCGCTCGCGGATGCCGAGGCCGTCGGCAAAGAAGATCAAGTCGCATTTGCCGCGTTCGGCCACCTGGGCGGTGCGGACATAATGGTCGATGCAAACGCTGGCATCGGCGGGGACGTCGGGATGCCGCCAGGCGGCGAGGTGATAGCCGTGCCCGCGCAAGGACATGCCAATCCGCATCTGTTTCTGGCTCATCTGGTTCCTTTTCTCCTAGTAGCGCTGCGCCTACGGACAGCCACAACCTCACGACAGGCTCCTGTGGGGTAGCATCATACCTCTCAAATGCCGCTCCTTCGCGAAAATGCGTCCCCCGTCATGCCTATTCCCAATTGTTCTCCTACAAACAATTATGTTCCTATTAACCGACATTGAGCAACCCCTAACCCGAAGAAATTTGATAAATCTGGCACACTTCTTCTGACTCCTAGCACGGCTCGGGGATTTTGACGCGAACCCACTGATTTTATTGAGAATAGAAATGGACATTGACTCCTGAAGGCAAGCGTGCAGACTTGATCTTGAATCCATTTGAAGAAGGATCAAG
>Ga0214472_10008332_pt1 | contig 10828 bp, 9 predicted proteins | sample RVTome_6_FD_207662 | JGI IMG/M metagenome (GOLD analysis project Ga0214472, IMG submission 207662) | Soil microbial communities from uranium-contaminated site in the Upper Colorado River Basin, Wyoming, United States - RVT140D175 | ecosystem: Environmental > Terrestrial > Soil > Contaminated >...
TTCTTCGAGAACTCCCTCGGCTCGAGCGCCAAGCGGGCGCGCGCCAGCCGCCTGGCTCGAGTCCGGTCACGACCCGCTCGCCGGTGCGGGACCGGACCGCCCTTCGATCGCGCCCCGCCGGCCGAGCAGGGTGTCGAGGCGCTCGATCGCCCGGGCGATGTCATCGGGCTCTTCCGAATACGACAGACGGATGTATCTGTGCCCCTGCGACGGGTCGAAGTCGATCCCCGGCGTGACCGCCACTCCCACCTGGTCGAGCCACTCGTCCGCCACTCGACGACTGTCGCCCAACGAGCTGACGTCCACCCAGAAGTAGAAGGCGCCGTCCGGTGGGGCGTGAGGAAGCCCCCACTGGTCGAGCGCCTCCACCAGCATCGCCCGCGACTCCTTGTATCGAGCCACGTTGCCATCCAGCTCGTCGGTGGCATCGAACGCCGCCACGGCAGCTCGCTGGGCGAGGGCGGGCGGACAGATGAAGAGATTCTGGGCGAGCCGCTCGAGGCCCGGGACCAGCTCCTCGGGTAGCACGAGCCAGCCGACCCGCCACCCGGTCATCGAGAAGTACTTCGAGAACGATTGGAGGACGATCGCCCGATCGGTGAACTCGAGGATCGACGGGGCGGGTTCCGTGAACGAGATCCCGTGATAGATCTCGTCCATGAGCAACACGACGTCGGCGCGCTCGCACCATCCGGCGACGCCCGCCAGTTCGGCGGCCGTCAGCTGGGTGCCGGTGGGATTGGAGGGCGACGCCACGACCAGCCCGTCGAGAGGGCCGGCGGCGTCGAGCAGCTCGGGTGTGGGCACATATCTCGTCTCGGGGCCGACCCGCACGCCGACGAGTTCCAGATCGAGTGCGGAGACGATGTTCCGATATGCGGCGTAGCCGGGCTCGGTGATACCGACTCGCCCGCCACCGTCGAAGGCGGCCAACAGCGCGAGCACCATGCCGCCCGAGGCACCGACGGTCACGGCGATCCGCCCCGGCGGCACGTCGACCCGGTGACGGGTGGCGTAGTGGGCGGCGATCCGGTCCCGCAACTCATCGATGCCGAGCGCGTTCGTGTAGCCGAGACGATCGGTGAGGAGCACGCGGGCCGCCTCGTCGCGCACCAGCACCGGCGCAGGGGTGGAGGGTTGTCCGACCTCGAGATGGAGAACGTCTCCGGTCACCAGGTCCCGAGCGTGCGCCCTCTTGAACACTTCCATCACGTAGAACGGCGGAATCCCGGCCCGTCGCGACTCCCTCATCCCGGGCCCTGCAGGACACGACCCGCCCGGATGACAGCCACCGGATGGCGCAGCGTCGTCATGTCCTCCCGGGGGTCGCGGGCGAAAGCCACCAGATCGGCGGGGCTCCCGAGCTCGAAACGTGACGGCAGACCGGCGGAAGCCCGGGCGTCCGTGGTCAGAGCCCGGAGCGCCTGATCGGGCGTGAGGCCGTACTCGACCAGGCGGATGGCTTCGTCTGCCACCCGGTCGGACGGAATCGCCAGGTCGGTGCCGGCGAGCACCGTGACACCTGCGGCCTGGGCGGCCGGTAGCAGTGATCTCACACGATCGAGCCCTTCCGCCACGACCCGGCCCGCCGTCCGCTCCGGACCGAACCGGGCCATTACCGCCTCCATACGGAGAACGGTCGGAACCCACATGCCGGATCGGCCCCCCAGCTCGCAGACATCTCGATCGGTGAGGTAGAGGCCGTGCTCGATCGAATCGACACCCGCCCGCACGGCCAGCGACGCCACGTCGGGTGCCATCGTATGGATCGCCACCCGCACCCCGGCACCATGAGCGACGCTCACCGCCTCCGTCAACGCCTCCTCGCCGAAGTTGGCCATCGGACCGATCCCCTTGCGCGGCCAGTCCCCGACGATCTTGACCCAGCCCGCCGAGTCGACCGCCCCGGCACGAACTGCGCTCGCCAGACCGGCATCGTCCACCTCGACGGCGAATCCGGGGAAGTAACCGACCTCGCCGGCGATCATCCGGCCGGCAGCCTCGAGGTGGGGACGCTCGGGTGGGGGACGATCCGTGAGGGTTAGGACGGCGTTGTCACACGACCCCTTGTCAAAGACGAGGAACACCCCCGCTTCGACGGCGCGGAACGCACGCCGGGCGATCGCCTCCTGTTCACCGGGCACCAGATTGTGCATGTCGTCATGGGCGAGATGAGCGTGTCCGTCTGCCAGACCGGGCAGGCTCGTCACCCCCGAAAGATCGATCACGTCTCCGGCAGACGGCTCCGTCCACACGCCTCCCGCCATGCCCCGTTCAATGGTGGAACCGTCGAGGCCGGTCAGGATCACCCGCATCCCGGGCAGGGTAGGACATGACCTCCAGGACTGGACCGACTACACCTCTGCGCGCAGTTGAATGGACTCATGAACCGCGCCGCTCCCATCGTCCTGCTCGCCTTCGTCTCTGCCTGCGGCCTCCTCGACCGGCAACCCGCTCCTGTCGATCCGACGACGCCCACCGTGACCGAGACCACGACCACGACGCTGGTGGCGGCGACGAGCACCTCGGCGGTCGGCGACGAGTTGATCACCACGTCCTGTCCCACCGAGGACGCCGACTTCACGCTGTTGTGCGAGGCGGTCGACCTGATCAGTCGCAACTACGTCGATCCCATCGACGAGGACGCGCTGGCGGCGGCCGCCATCGAGGGTTTGCTGACGGAAGGGCCCTCACAGACCAGTCCGGGACCCCTGACCTGCGCCACACCCTCCGACAGCTTCCTGGCGCTGTGCCAGACGATGGAGGCGAGGGACGTCGCCGGCGACGCCATCGAATCCGTGCTGTTCGGGATGACCCGGTTCGCGCTCGACCCGAACAGCTCCTACATCACTCCCGAGGCGCTCGCCCTCATCCGGGAAGAGCAGACGGGCAGCGTCGAGGGGATCGGTGCACTCGTCACCACCGAGGATCGCACCAGCGCCGACCCCGCCAACACTCCCTGCGACATCCTGTCCGACACCTGTCCCCTCGTCATCGTCTCGACCCTGCCCGGGAGCCCGGCAGCCGCAGCCGGCGTCGAGGCAGGCGACGAATTCGTGGCGGTCGACGGCGATCCCGTGAATGGCCGCTCCATCGACGAGGTGACCACCGTCGTCCGCGGCGCGGCAGGCACGGATGTCACGATCACCTTCGCCCGCGGCGACGAACTGATCGACATCACCATCACGCGGGCGGCAGTCGAGATTCCGATCACGCAGGTCGAGTCGTTCGGAGATGTCGGCTACCTCCGGCTGAACCTCTTCACCGGAAACGCAGGCGATCAGGTCGAGGAGGATCTCCGCTCCCTTCTCGACGCCGGCGCCACCACCATCGTGTTCGACCTCCGCGACAACCCCGGGGGAACCCTCGACGCCGCGCTCGACGTGACGAGCGAGTTCATCGGTGACGGCCTGGTGGTCCGCACCGTGGGGCCGGACGAGGAGCTCAGCTACCCGGTACGGGCCGACGGCGTCGCCACGGATCCGGCCATCGAAGTCATCGTGCTGGTGAATCGCGGGTCCGCCAGCGCCTCGGAGGTCGTGGCAGGAACGCTGCAGGAAAGGGAGCGTGCGCTGATCGTGGGAGAGACGACGTTCGGCAAGAACACCGTGCAACAACGCTTCCCGCTCTCGAACGGCGGCGCCATGCGTCTGACGATCGCACGATGGATCACACCGGAAGGCATCGACTTCGACGACGGAATCGTCCCCGACCTCGCACTCGAGCTCGACGCCGACCTCACCCCCGCCGAGATCATCGACCTCGTCGTCGGGTAGTTCTGCTCTGCGTTGCGGTACGTCGATGTACCGCTGCCCCGCTAAGAACCGGGATAGGGGGCCTGGCAGAAGCCGTGGTTGCAGTAGCCGGCGGGGTTCTTGGCCAGATACTGCTGGTGGTAGTCCTCGGCATAGAAGAACGGGCCCGCCTCCCGGATCTCGGTCGAGATCATCCCGAACCCGGCCGCCGACAGCTTCTCCTGGTACACGTCACGGGATCGGACCGCCGCCTCGTACTGCGCCGGCGTGGTCGTGTAGATGGCCGATCGATACTGGGTTCCGACGTCGTTGCCCTGTCGGTTCGGCGTCGTCGGATCGTGGTTCTCCCAGAACTCCTTGAAGAGGGAATCCAACGTCACCTTCTCCGGGTCGTAGACGACGATCACGGCCTCGGCGTGGCCTGTGCGGCCGGTGCAGACCTCCTGATAGGTCGGATTGGGGGTGTGACCGCCCTGATACCCGGCGGCGGTCGTCCACACGCCGTCGACCTTCCAGAAATACTTCTCGGTTCCCCAGAAGCACCCCATCGCGAACGAGATCACCTCGTGACCGGCGGGAAACGGTGGCGTGAGCGGATTGCCGTTGACGAAATGCGGCTGGAGCCCGTCGACGGCGGTCTCCCTGCCGGGAAGTGCGTCGGCGGGAGAAAGGATGGAGTGAGGCTTCGAGCGTCCGAACATGGTCCCATTGTCGTCCACCCCGGGTGATAGCGGCGCCCCGTTTCGCCGCCGTTTCCCACAACCTCGGCTTTCGCGTTCGGCGAAGGCCGAATACGCTCCCCGACACCGATGCACCTTCGACGTGGGCTCGTCGCCCTCACCGTCGCAACCGCGCTCCTCTCCGGCGTCGCCCCCGTCTTCGCTCAGGTGGACGAGGCCGAGCAGCGCGCCCGTGAAGCAGCCGACGAACTCGGCTCGGCGTATGCCGTCGTCGATGCAGCGGTGGCGGACGCCGAAGCCGTCGAATCCGCGCTCTTCGCCGCACTGGACGAATACCAGATCGCCGCCCTCGATCTCGCCAGAGCCGGGATCCGGCTGGAACAGGTCACCGAGTCGCTCGCCTTCGCCGACGCCGAAGCCGTTTCCGCCGAGCAACTACTTCGGTCCCACACCATCACCGCCTACATGGAGGCCGTGTCCAGCACCGCCAGCCTGGTGCTCGACACGTCGACGGTCGAAGCCGCCCTGCTCGTCGGACAGGTCGTGCGTGAGTCGCAGGCCAACGCCCTGACGACCCTGAGCGATCTCCTCACCCAGCGGAACGAGCTCGAGCGGCTTCGAGCCGAACGCGCCATCGAGCTCGTCCAGGTCGAGAGCCTGGAGCAGGAGTTGACGACCCGCACTGCGCAGCTCGAGGGTTTGTTCGCGGAGGCCAACGCCGAGGTGGCCGTCGCGTTCACGATCGCCTCGGCGGCGGATGCCGCCTACCGGGCGGCTCTCGACGACGTCGACCGTGCCATTGCCGAATCCGAGGCGGCGCGCCGCGCCGAGTCGGCGACGACGACCACGACGTCTCCACCGAGCACCACGACGACGGCACCTCCCTCGACCGAGACCACCCCGACGGTCGAGACGACAACCACGACGGTCGCCGATGCCTCGTGGCCGCCGATCCCGATCAGCGACCGGGTGTACGCCTGGCAGCCGCTGATCGAACGGCATTTCGCACCGGACCTCGTCCTCGACGCGCTGGTGATCATGCAGTGCGAGAGTCGGGGCGACCCGGAGGCTGTGAACCCGTACTCGGGGGCGGCCGGACTCTTCCAGTTCCTCCCAGGGACCTGGGCGGTGGCGAGCGTGCAGGCCGGAGTGGGAGATCGCTCCGTCTTCGACGGCGAGGCGAACATCATCGCCGCCTCGTGGCTCACCGAGTACTACCGCTCTCGCGTCGGTGAGCCCTGGCGCCCCTGGTCCTGTCGAAGCTACCTCTGAGCAGCACGGAGACGCCGTTCACGGGCGGACACCGGCCCGCAACCACGACTTACGCGTCCCGAAACGCGAGGGAAACAGGCGTCGGGCATCGTGGTGATCACAGATCAAGGGGGTCACATGTCACAGGCAACCGTGATGGTCGGGACACGCCACTCCCGGGAACTCGTGGATGGCGTCGCCTCGACGCTCCGGCGTTTCGAACGGGAAGCGGCGGGAGCGACATCCGAGCCGGCGGCCGCCGCCCGACGGCTGGAGACGTTCCAGCGGGCCCTGGCCCGAGCGATCCAGGCGGCGCATCTCGAGACCGTGCAGGAGCTGGGTCTGGGCGAGAGCGGGTGAGAGGCTCGGCCGCCTGACCCGTTCTACATGGGGATGGCCCGACCGGTGTCGGCTCGAAAGAGTCTCATACGGCCGGGAGCCCAGGTCAGTTCCAGCCGGTCACCCGGCCGCACCGCGGCCGGGTGATTCTCCGTCATCACGAAGGTGCCGGCCGGCGATCTGCCGAGACCGAACAGCACGTTGACGCTCGACCCGAGATCCTCGACCCGACTCACCGACACATGAATCGTCCTGCCAAATGGCGTCCCTGGTGGCGAGACCACGAGCTCGTGGGCGTGAAGCCCGACGAGGACCCGCGTCCTGATGTCGATCCCTCGAGGAGCCCGGTCGAGGGCGATCCGATCTCCTCCGATCGACACGACGGGCCGACCGTCGACGAGTTCGAACAGAGCCGGAAACAGATTCATGGAGCGCACGCCGACGAAGGACGCCACCGCCGCCGTCTCCGGGGATTCGAACACGGACCGGGGTGAGCCGACCTGGGCCAGACGGCCGTCCATCACCACCGCCAGCACGTCGGCCACGGCCATGGCCTCCTCCTGATCGTTGGTGGCCAGCACCGTCGTCACTCCCTCTTCGTCGTGTAGTCGCCGCAGTTCCCGTCGGAACCGCTGACGGACGTGCCGGTCGGCGCCGGAGAGCGGCTCGTCGAGAAGAAGGATCCGCAGGCCGTCTCGGGATATGGCGCGGGCGGCGGCCACCATCCCCCGCTCCCCTCCGGACAGGGTCCTCGGCTGTCGGCCCCAGAGACGAGAAACTCCCGCCCGACGTGCCGTGGATCGCGACTTCTCTTCGACATGCGGAGCGGCGGCGCCGCGTATCTGCAGCGGGAACTTGAGGTTCGATCCGACGTCGAGATGCTCGTAGAGGGCATCGCCCTGGAACACCATCGCCACCCCGTCCGGCGGTCGACCGCCAACGTCCTCGCCCCCCACCGAGACAGAACCCGCATCCGGCCGGTCGAGCCCGCAGATCATCCGCAGAAGCGTCGTCTTCCCCGACCCGGAGGGACCGACGATCGCGGTCAGAGCCCCTGCGGGAATGGAGAGATCGATACCGGACAGCACTTCGCGACCGTCCTTCGACTTCGAAACGCCGATGAAGCTGACGCCGGCCACGCATCAACCGTACGTCGTCGGAACTCCGTGCGGCGGATGTCTCGGCGGTCGATGCCAACATGACCCAGACCCATGCATCTCACTGTCGGATCCGACCACCCGCTCGGTGCGACCCTCGACGACTCGGGGGTCAACTTCGCGGTGTGGTCGAGCGTGGCCGAGTCGGTGACGCTGTCTCTGTTCGACGGTGACGAGGAGCACCGGTTCCCGTTGCCCGGCCGTACCGGCGACGTCTTCCACGGCCATATCAGCAGTATCGGACCCGGCGCCCGATACGGGCTTCGGGTGGAAGGCCCCTGGGATCCGGCCAACGGTCTTCGGTGCAATCCGGCGAAACTCCTCGCCGACCCCTACGCACGTCTCCACAGCGGAGAGTTCGGAGCCGGGCGGCTTCTCCTCGGTCACACGCCGCGAAACCAGAGCCGCATCGACCCCCGCGACAGCGCATCCGCCACCGCCCGGTCCGTGGTCGTCGACGACGCCTTCGACTGGGAGGGCGATCGGCCTCTTCGCACGCCATTGGCGGACTCCATCATCTACGAGACACACGTGAAAGGCATCACCCGACGCCATCCGGCAGTGCCGGCGTCGCTGCGCGGAACCTACGCCGGACTCGCGCATCCGGCCGTGATCGAGCACCTCCGGGCGGTCGGGGTGACGGCGGTGGAGCTCCTCCCGATCCATCAATTCGTGCACGACGGATTCCTGGTCGATCGCGGCCTGCGCAACTACTGGGGCTACAACACGATCGGGTTCTTCGCACCCCACCGCGACTACGCCGCCACCGATGATCCGATCTCCGAGTTCAAGGGGATGGTGAAGCTACTCCACGCCGCAGGGATCGAAGTGATCCTCGACGTCGTCCACAACCACACCGCCGAAGGGAACCACCTCGGACCGACGCTGGGTTTCCGTGGCATCGACAACCGGGCGTACTACCGCCTCGACCCTCAGAACCCGGCCCACTATCTGAACTGGACCGGCACCGGCAACACCCTCGACCTGGGCTCTCCGGCGGCGCTGCGACTGGTGATGGACAGTCTGCGGTATTGGGTCGAGGAGGTGCACGTCGACGGGTTCCGCTTCGATCTCGCCACGGTTCTCGGCCGCACGCACGCCGCCTTCGACCCGGTCGGCGCCTTCTTCGGCGCCGTCGCCCAGGATCCCGTGCTGCAGGGCACGAAGCTGATCGCGGAGCCGTGGGACATCGGTCCGGACGGGTATCGCGTGGGCCAGTTCCCGGCACGGTGGTCCGAGTGGAACGACACGTTCCGGGACACCACCCGCGATGTCTGGAGGGCCACCCGGGGGACGCTGGGGGCCTTCGGCAACGCCATCACGGGGTCGTCACCGCTGTACGAGCTGAGTGGCCGGAAGCCGACCGCCTCGATCAACCTGATCACTGCGCACGACGGGTTCACCCTCCACGACCTCGTCTCGTACGACGAGCGTCACAACCATGCGAACGGCGAGGAGAACGGCGACGGCCACCGCGACAACAGATCGTGGAACTCCGGCGTGGAGGGCCCGACCGACGATCCGGCGGTCCTCGACATCCGGGCGCGTCGCACCCGATCGATGCTGGTCACGCTGCTGCTGTCGCAGGGTGTTCCGATGCTGCTCGGCGGTGACGAGATCGGCCGCACCCAGCGCGGCAACAACAACGCCTACAACCAGGACAACGAGCTCTCCTGGTTCGACTGGGAAGCCGCCGACTTCGATCTGTCGGGCTTCGTGGGCCGCCTGACGCGGCTGCGGAGCGAGCATCCGACGTTCCGGCGCACCGCCTGGCTGCATGAACACGCCGCCGAAGGCCACGACCTGGTCGGCTGGTTCACCTCCGACGGAACCGAGATGTCGGTCGACGATTGGAACGATCCTGCCGGACACTCCGTGGCGCTCCACCTGGCGGGGAGGGTCGTCCATTGCGAGCGTGGGACCGTGACCGACGACGACGTGCTGTTGCTCTTCAACGGATCGATGGACGCGAGGACGTTTCACCTACCCGAATCGATCGGGGCCGACGGTTGGGCGGTGGTGGTCGACTCGGTCGATCCACACCGCGACGGAGGGGTGGTCGACTCGGTCGATCCACACCGCGACGGAGGGGTGGTCGACGAGATGACCGTCGGAGCTTTCGGCGCCACCGTCCTCTTGAGGCCGAGCCGCCGCGGCTGACGCAGGCTCTACTCCGGTTCGGTTATCACGGTGTTCTTCGGCACGGCGACGACGCCGCCATCCGAGATCTCGAATCCGCGTGCAAGGTCGCGCTCTGCATCGAACCCGATGCGGGCGCCGGGCGGGATCTGAACGTTCTTGTCGACGATGACGTTGCGGAGTTGCGCCCCCGTGCCGACGGAGACGTCCTCCAGGAGAACCGTGCCCTCCAGCACCGCGCCCGGATCGATCCGCACCCACGGGGACAGCACGGAGCTCCGCACGTACCCACCGGAGATGACCACGCCGTTGGACAGAATCGAGTCCGCCACCTGCCCGGCACCGTGTTCGGCCACCGCCACCACCTTGGCGGGAGGAGCGACGACGTCACTCGTGAAGATCGGCCAGTCCGTGTTGTACAGGTTGAACACGGGATCCACCGACACGAGGTCCATGTGCGCCTCGAAGTACGAGTCGAGGGTTCCCACGTCCCGCCAATAGGCGTGCTCCCGTTCCGTGACTCCGGGAATCTCGTTGGTCGTGAAGTCGTAGACGTGCGCCACCCCTTTGTCGACGAGGGCCGGGATCAGGTCTCCGCCGACGTCGTGCTTCGAGTCGTCGTTCAGCGAGTCCTCGTGGATGAGATCGAGAAGCACGTCGGTCTTGAAGACGTAGTTGCCCATGGACGCCAGCACCATCGTCGGGTCGTCGGGGATGGGCTCCGGGTCGAGCGGCTTCTCACGGAACCGCTCGATCAGGGTGCTTTCCCCTCGCTCGATGATGCCGAACGACGACGACTGCTCGATCGGGACCCGGATACCGGCGACTGTCACTCCGGCACCGGTCTCGACGTGCTCCTCGAGCATCTGCCTCGGATCCATGCGGTAGATGTGGTCGGCGCCGAACACGAAGATGTGCTCGGGTTGCTCGTCGGAGATGATGTTGACATTCTGCAGCAGGGCGTCGGCCGAACCGAGGAACCATCGCTTGCCCATGCGCATCTGGGCCGGAACCGAGGTGACGTAGTTCCCGAGGAGCGTGGACATGCGCCAGGTCCGTGAGAGATGCACGTTGAGGCTGTGACTCTTGTACTGGGTCAGCACCACGATCCTGCGGAAGCCGCCGTTGACCAGATTCGAGAGCGCGAAGTCGATGAGCCGATAGTGCCCGCCGAAGGGAACACCCGGCTTCGCCCGGTCCCGGGTCAGCGGCATCAGCCGCTTTCCCTCGCCGCCGGCGAGCACCATCGACAGGACGCGGCGGGGGTTGGCAGTCTTCGGCACGCGTTCTCCTTCGGCGACAACCGCACCCTACCGAGCGATCAGTGGACGTCACCCGACGGACGGCGCCTTGTCCAGCCGATCACGCCGGTGGCCACGACGAGGATCGACACGGCCACGACCGCCAGGAGACCCGCCCGGCCACCCCGGGCGTAGGGAAGGGGTTCGAGGGCATCGGCCGCCGGATCGAAGAAGAAGGTGAACGAACCGTCGAAGGCGAATCCGTC
>Ga0214472_10008335_pt1 | contig 10824 bp, 11 predicted proteins | sample RVTome_6_FD_207662 | JGI IMG/M metagenome (GOLD analysis project Ga0214472, IMG submission 207662) | Soil microbial communities from uranium-contaminated site in the Upper Colorado River Basin, Wyoming, United States - RVT140D175 | ecosystem: Environmental > Terrestrial > Soil > Contaminated >...
TGTCGCCGAACGCCGCGGAAGTCAGTTTGAAAGTCATGGTGATGGTCTCCTGTCATCCGTGGTTGGAAGGGGGCGGAACTCGCCTCATGGCCGTTTCGGTGCGGCCGTCGAACTGCCGACTTCGCCTCGCGACGCCCCCTGCGTGCGCCGGTCGACCGCGTCGGCCAGGGCGTGCAGCGAGGCGGATACCGCGACGGGGTAGGGCGGGGCGGGATCGAGCTCGCGCACGGCGTCCGGAAGCGCCGCGATCTGGGCCGCCGCGTGCGTGCGGATCACGTTGAGCGACGGCACGGCGGCGAGACGGCGGCCGTCGTGCATCACCGGGTGCAGCAACGGCTCTCCGGCTGCGACGTCGTCGGCCGTCGTCAGCAGATCGCCCGCGAATCGCCCGTGTTCGTCCCGCCGGCGATAGACCTGCTTGCGCCCGGGCCAGGTCGCCTTGCCTTCCGAGCGCTTGCGCCGCGGCTCGCCGGCATACTCCTGCAGCTTGTACGCGCAGTCGAGATAGGGCCGGTCGGCCGACGTGTTCATGCGCGTGCCGACGCCGAAGCCGTCGATCGGCGCCCCGGCTGCGAGCAGCTCGCGCACCGCGTATTCGTCGAGATTTCCGCTGACGAAGATCCGCACGCCATCGAGTCCGCCGGCGTCGAGGATCGCGCGGACCCGCCGGGCATGCTCGCCGAGGTCGCCGCTGTCGATGCGCACCGCCTGGATCGCGATCCCGTCCGGCCGCAGACGGTCGGCGAGCGCGACGAGCTTGCGCGCGGCCGCTTCGGTGTCGTAGGTGTCGATCAGCATCGTGTTCGCACGCGGTTGCGAGCGGGCGAAATGTTCGAAGGCCGCGAGCTCGTCCTCGTGCGCCTGGATGAAGGAATGGGCCATCGTGCCGTACAGCGGGATGTCCCATCTCATGCCGGCGAGCACGGTCGCGGTGCCGCTGAAACCGGCGAGATAGCTCGCGCGCGCCGACAGCAGGCCGGCCTCGGCGCCGTGCGCGCGGCGCAGTCCGAAATCGACGAGCAGGCGGCCGGCCGCGACCGTCGCGCAGCGTGCCGCCTTCGACGCGACCATGCTCTGGAACTGCAGCAGGTTGATGAGGCGCGTCTCGACGAGCTGCGCCTGCGGCAACGGCGCGGTCACGCACAGGATCGGTTCGTCGGCGAAGAACACCATGCCTTCGTCCATCGCATCGACGTCGCCGGTAAAGCGCAACGTCGCAAGCCCGTCGACGAAGCGTCGATGGAAGCGGCCGCAGGCCGCGAGCCATTCGAGCTCGGCGTCCGAAAACCGCAGCGCTTCGAGGTAGTCGAGCACCTGCTCGAGGCCCGCGGCGACGAGGAAATTGCGCTGCGCGGGCAGCTTGCGCACGAAAAACTCGAACGAAGCGGTCTCGGCCATGCCGCCGTCGAAATACGCCTGCAGCATCGTCAGCTGGTACAGGTCGGTCAGAAGCGCGGGCTCGAGCCCGCGGGAAAGGTCGGTCATCGTGTCAATCCTCGACCGCGCTGCTCGAGAGCGTCGTCGCGCCGAGCCGCTCCATTTCGCCGATCGCCCGCGCGCCGTCGCCCGCTTCGACCTCGACCGCCCGCACCGCGTCGGTCAGCAGCATCACCGCATAGCCCTTCGCGAGTCCGTCGCGTACCGTATTGAGGACGCAGTAATCGGTCGCCAGGCCGCCGACGAAGAGGCGCCGCACGCCGCGTTCGCGCAGGACGCGGTCGAGTTCGGTGCCGCCGAAGCCGGAATACGCGTCCTCGTCGCTGCCGGTGGCTTTCGAAACGATCGTCGCCGACGCCGGTAGCGCGAGGCCGGACGCGAACGCGGCGCCGGGCGATTCGGCAACACAATGCGGCGGCCACGGCCCGCTCTGCGCGTGAAACGAACAATGGTCCGGCGGATGCCAGTCGCGCGTCGCGACGATCGGCAGGCCGCGCCGGTCGAAGAGCGCGATCACGCGATTGAGCGGCCGCACGATCTCGTCCCCGCCCGGGACACCGAGGCTGCCGCCGGGAAGGAAGTCGTTCTGCACGTCGACGAGGATCAGCGAATCGCCCGCCTGCAGCCTCACCGATTCGGGCTCGAGTCCCATTGCCGGCCTCCGCTTCGCAACTCTTCTTACTTTAGACCGTGATCCCCTCCGCTTCTTCCCGCGTCCTTGTATCGCATTCGACGTCGGGTCCGCGCCCGCGACCGGTTGTCCGAGCCGGAACTGCCTCGCACGACTTTGCGGCGATCGGGGTGCGGCGTGGATCGACACCGTGCCCATTCCCGGAGGCCCTTGGAAACAACGCCTCGACTCCGGAACAAACAGCACCGCCTTGGTACCAATAGGGATGAGGGGCCGGGACATGCTGCGACTGAGCAAGCTGGGCGATTACGGAACGGTGATCATGGCGCACATCGCATGCGACGCCGAGCGCTGCTTCAGCGCGGCGGAAGTCGCCGCGGCGATCGGCGTTGCGCGGCCGACGGTCAGCAAGTTGCTGAAAATCCTCGCCCGCGAAGGCTTGGTCGTTTCGCACCGCGGCGCAAAGGGCGGCTACTCGCTCGCGCGGCCGCCGGATCAGATCTCGATCGCGCAGATCATCGATGCGGTCGAAGGGCGGATCGCGATGACCGAATGCAGCGCGACGGCCGGGTTGTGCGCGCGCGAGTCCGGTTGCGCAGTGCGCTCGGCGTGGCGGCGGATCAACGAGGCGGTGCGAACGGCGCTCGAAGGCGTGCGGCTCGCCGAGTTCGCCCAGCCGTCGTCCGCCCCGGTCGGCATTCTCGACCGCAGGCGCGGCGCAGCGTCCGGGCTCGAACCCCGGGCATGAAGCGGAGATGGAGAGATGGGAAACCAGGCGTTTCAACTCGACGAACTGATCAGCCAGGACTATCCGCACGGCTTCTTCACCGCGATGGAGACCGACAGCGCGCCTCCCGGGTTGTCCGAGGACGTGATCCGTCTGATCTCGGCGAAGAAGAACGAGCCGGACTTCATGCTCGACTGGCGGCTTAAGGCCTTCCGTCACTGGTTGACGATGAGCGAGCCGCAGTGGGCGACCGTGCGTCATCCGCCGATCGACTACCAGAACATCGTCTATTACTCCGCGCCGAAGTCGAAGAACGACGGGCCGAAGAGCCTCGCCGAGGTCGATCCGGAACTGCTGCGGACCTACGAGAAGCTCGGCGTGCCGCTGCAGGAACGCGAGCTGTTGGCGGGCGTCGCGGTCGACGCGGTGTTCGACAGCGTCTCGGTCGCGACGACGTTCAAGGACAAGCTCGGCGAGCTCGGCATCCTCTTCTGCTCGTTCTCGGAAGCGGTGCGGAACCATCCCGAGCTCGTACGGCAGTACCTCGGCTCGGTCGTGCCCTACACCGACAACTTCTTCGCGACGCTCAATTCGGCGGTGTTCTCCGACGGCTCGTTCTGTTACATCCCGCCGGGCGTGCGCTGCCCGATGGAGCTGTCGACGTACTTCCGCATCAACGCGCGGAACACCGGGCAGTTCGAGCGCACGCTGATCATCGCCGACCGCGGCGCATACGTGAGCTACCTCGAAGGCTGCACCGCGCCGATGCGCGACGAGAACCAGCTGCACGCCGCGGTCGTCGAGTTGATCGCGCTCGAAGGTGCGCAGATCAAATATTCGACGGTGCAGAACTGGTATCCCGGCGACAAGGAGGGGAAGGGCGGCATCTACAACTTCGTCACGAAGCGCGGCGACTGCCGCGAGGCGAACTCGAAGATCTCCTGGACGCAGGTCGAGACCGGCTCGGCGATCACGTGGAAGTACCCGAGCGTGATCCTGCAGGGCGACAACGCGGTCGGCGAGTTCCATTCGGTCGCGCTGACGAACCATTGGCAGCAGGCGGACACCGGCACGAAGATGATCCACCTCGGCCGCAACACGCGCAGCACGATCCTCTCGAAAGGCATCTCGGCCGGCCATGGCAGCAACGCGTACCGCGGCCTCGTCAAGGTCGCGAAGAGCGCGACGGGCGCGCGCAACTACACGCAGTGCGACTCGCTGCTGCTCGGCAACCGCTGCGCCGCGCACACGTTCCCGTATATCGAGGTGAAGAATTCGACCGCGCGCGTCGAGCACGAAGCCTCGACGTCGCGCATCGGCGAGGATCAGCTGTTCTACTGCCAGAGCCGAGGCATCAGCGCCGAGGACGCGGTGTCGCTGATCGTCAGCGGCTTCTGCAAGGAAGTGTTCAAGGAACTGCCGATGGAGTTCGCCGTGGAAGCGCAGAAGCTCCTCGGCGTGAGCCTCGAAGGCAGCATCGGATAACGATCGAAAGGGAGGCTTGGCCATGCTGGAGATCCGCAACCTGCACGTGACGGTCGATGACAAGCCGATCCTGCGCGGCCTCGACCTCGCGGTGAAGGCGGGTGAAGTGCACGCGATCATGGGGCCGAACGGCTCCGGCAAGAGCACGCTCGCGCACGTGCTCGCCGGGCGCGAAGGCTACGTCGTGACCGCGGGCGAGATCCTTTACCGCGGGCGGAACCTCCTCGAACTGGCCCCGGAGGAGCGGGCACGCGAAGGCGTCTTCCTCGCGTTCCAGTACCCGGTCGAGATCCCCGGCGTCGCGAACATCTATCTGCTGAAGGCGGCGGTCAACGCGGCGCGCAAGCATCGCGGCGAGCCGGAACTCGACGCGATGGACTTCCTCGCGCTGGTCAAGGCGAAGCTGCGCCTGATGGAGATGGACGAGAGCCTGCTGTACCGCGCGGTGAACGAGGGCTTCTCGGGCGGCGAGAAGAAGCGCAACGAGATCCTGCAGATGGCGGTGCTCGAACCGCGCCTCGCGATCCTTGACGAGACCGACTCGGGTCTCGACATCGATGCGCTGCAGGTCGTCGCCGCCGGCGTCAATGCGATGCGCAGCCCCGAGCGCGCGATGATCCTCGTCACACACTACCAGCGCCTGCTCGACCACGTCCGGCCGGACCGCGTGCATGTGCTCGCGCATGGCCGCATCGCGCTGTCCGGCGGACCGGAGCTTGCGCTCGAACTCGAGCAGCGCGGCTATGGCTGGGTCGAGGCGAAAGCGGCGAAAGCGGCGGAAGGCGCCGCGGGAGTCCCGTCATGACGACCGGCGCGCGCGAACATTATCTCGGCCAGTTCGCCGCGCACCGGGCGCAGCTTCCCGGCGCGTCGCTGCCCGGGCTGCAGCGTGGACGCGACGCCGCGATCGAGCGCTTCGCCGAGCTCGGCCTGCCGACGACGCGGCACGAGGACTGGAAATACACGAACGTTTCGGCGCTCGAACGGCGGCTCTTCGCCACCTTTACCGACGTCGCACCGGATGGCGCCGCGGAGCGCGAAGTCGCGCGTCACGCGCTCGACGGGATGCACCGGCTGGTGTTCGTCGACGGCCGCCACGTGCCCGGGCTGTCCCGCATCGCTTCGCTGCCGCCTGGCGCGCGGGTCGGCAGTCTCGCGCAGCTGGTCGCGACGCAATCGGACATCGCGGAGGTGCTTCTTGCCGTCGAGTCCGAGCCGGATGCGAACGGCTTCGCGGCGCTGAACACCGCGTTCTGGTCTGACGGCGCGTACATCGACCTCGCACCGGGAGTCGTCGTCGACGAGCCGATCCACTTGTTGTTCCTCGCGACCCGCGCCGACCTTGCGAGCTTTCCGCGCAACGTCGTGCGGGCCGCCACTGGGTCGGCGGCGACGGTCGTCGAACAGTACGCGGGCGTCGACGACGCGGTGTACCTGACGAACGCGGTGACACGGATCACCGCCGGCGAAGGCGCCCGGATCGCGCACACGAAGCTGCAGCAGGAAAGCGGGCGCAGTTTCCATGTCGCCGACATTCGCGCCGCGCAGGCCGCGGACAGCCGCCTCGTATCGCAGTCGTTCGCGTTCGGCGGTCAGCTCGCGAGGAACGACATCGCGACCCGATTCGACGCCGAAGGCTGCGACGCGAAGCTCGTCGGGCTGTATGTCGGCAGCGGTCGCCAGCATCACGACCACCACACCTGCATCGACCATGCCCGTCCGCGCGGCACGAGCCGCGAGCTCTACAAGGGCGTGCTCGACGACGCATCGCGCGCGGTCTTCAACGGCCGCGTCATCGTCCGGCCCGACGCCCAGCGCACCGATGCGCAGCAGTCGAACCGCAACCTGCTGCTGTCGGACAGCGCCGAAGTCGATACGAAGCCGCAACTCGAAATCTGGGCCGACGATGTCAAATGCGCGCACGGCGCGACGGTCGGCCAGCTCGATGCCGACCAACTGCACTACCTGCGCGCGCGCGGCCTCGACGCGGCGACTGCGCGGGGACTGCTGATTCACGCATTCGCCGCCGACGTGCTGCGTGACATCACTCACCCGGGATTGCATGCGCGGCTCGCCACGCTGTTGCCCGGACAACTGCCCGAGGACATGGGGAAATTGCGATGCGAACTTCTGCCAACGAGTTGAACGCGCTGCGCGTCGCGGCACCCGAAGCCGGGCGGGCCCACCCGCTCGACGTCGCGCGGGTGCGCGCGGACTTTCCGATCCTCGGCCGCGAAGTGCATGGCAAGCCGCTCGTCTATCTCGACAACGCGGCGACGAGCCAGAAGCCGCGCGGCGTGATCGACGCCGAAGCGCATTACTACGCGGAACTGAACGCGAACGTGCACCGCGGCGTGCATCGCCTGAGCCAGGAGGCGACCGACGCTTTCGAGGCCGCGCGCGACACGGTGCAGCGCTTCCTCAACGCCGCGCGGCGCGAGGAGATCGTCTTCGTGCGCGGCACGACCGAGGCGATCAACCTCGTCGCGAATAGCTTCGGCGCGCGTTTTCGGCCCGGCGACGAGATCCTGATTACCGGCATGGAGCATCACTCGAACATCGTCTCCTGGCAGCTCGCGTGCGAGCGCAGCGGCGCGGTGCTTAAAGTCGCGCCCGTCAATGACGATGGCGAACTGGTCATCGACGCGTTCGAGCGCCTGCTCGGCGAGCGCACGCGCATCGCCGCGGTGACGCACGTCTCGAATGCGCTCGGCACGATCAACCCGGTCCGCGAGCTCATCCAAATGGCGCATGCGCGCGGCGTGCCGGTGCTGCTCGACGGCGCGCAGGCGGTGCCGCACGTCCCGGTCGATGTGCAGGCGCTCGATTGCGACTTCTACGCGTTCTCGGCGCACAAGCTCTACGGGCCGACCGGCATCGGCGTGCTGTACGGCAAGCAGATACTGCTCGACGCGATGCCGCCGTGGCAGGGCGGCGGCGACATGATCCGGCAGGTCAGCTTTGCCGGCACGACGTACAACGAGCTGCCGTACAAGTTCGAGGCGGGCACGCCGAACATCGCCGGCGCGATCGGCCTCGCGGAAGCGATCCGTTACGTCGAAGCGACCGGGATCGGCGCGATCGCCGCGCACGAACACGCGCTGCTCGACCATGCGACCCGCCAGGCGAGCGCGGTCCCCGGCATGCGCCTCATCGGCACCGCGCGCGACAAGGCGGCGATCCTATCCTTCGTGTTCGACGACATCCACGCGCACGACGTCGGCACGATCCTCGATCTCGAAGGCGTCGCAGTGCGCACCGGGCACCACTGCGCGATGCCGCTGATGGAGCGCTTCGGCGTGCCGGCGACGGTGCGCGCATCGTTCGCGCTGTACAACACGCACGAGGAAGTCGATGCGCTGTTCGCCGCGCTGCGGAAGGTCCGGGAGGTGTTCGGCGATGGGTGATCTGCGCGATCTGTACCAGGAGGTGATCCTCGATCACGGCCGGCGGCCGCGCAATTTCGGCCCGCTGCCGGGTGCGAACCGCCACGCGGAAGGCTTCAATCCGCTGTGCGGCGACAAGATCACGCTGCACCTGAAGATGCGCGACGTCGTCATCGAGGACGTGCATTTCGAGGGCGCGGGGTGTGCGATCTCGACCGCGTCGGCGTCGCTGATGAGCGAGGCGCTGAAGGGCAGGACCGAGGCGGACGCCGCGGCGATGTTCGACGGCTTCCACGCGCTCGTGACCGGCCAAGCGGCGGAGCAGCGTGGGGCGTCGCTCGGCAAGCTCGAAGTGCTCGGCGGCGTCGCCGAGTTCCCGCTGCGCGTCAAATGCGCGACGCTCGCGTGGCATACGCTGCAGGCCGCGCTGCGCGGCGCGACGCAGCCGGTATCGACGGAGGGATGAACGATGAGCGTCTTCGACTGGCTGCACGAGACCGAGAAACCGGCGGTGGACGAGGGCGCAGGCCCGGACGGAGCGCTGCGGACCGCGGTGATCGAGGCGCTGCGCTCGGTCTATGACCCCGAAATCCCGGTCAACATCTACGAGCTGGGGCTGATCTACGGCCTCGATGTCGACGAGGCGAGCGGCAAGGTCGATATCCGCATGACGCTCACCGCGCCCGGCTGCCCGGTCGCGGAAACTTTTCCCGGCGTCGTCGAGGAAAGGGTGAACGCGGTCGATGGCGTGACCGATGCACACGTCGAGCTCGTCTGGGACCCGCCGTGGTCGCGCGAGCTGATGAGCGAGATCGCGCTTTTCGAGCTGGGGCTGCTTTGACGGGAGCGAGACATGGCGAAGTGGCTGGACGTCGCGTCGATCGATGACTTTCCCGACGGCGCCGTGCGCGTCGTCGACCTCGACGACGGCCGCCAGATCGCGGTGTTCAACGTCGGCGGCCGGTTCCGCGCGATCGAGGACCGTTGCAGCCACGAGGACGAAAACCTGTCGTGGGGCGTCGTCGAAGGCGACGAGATCGTCTGCCCGCGCCACGGCGCGCATTTTTCACTCGTTACCGGCGAGGCGCTTTCGCCGCCTGCGTACGAGCCCGTCGCAACCTTCCCGGTCCGGGTCGAAGGCGGTTCCGTCCAGATCGATGCCGATGCAGCCGCTTGAGCATCCTTCGAGCGCGGCGCGGTGCGCGCAGGTCGTTCCCGCATCGGATGCCGCGCTAGATCCGCGCAGGCGAGGCGCGAGCGGCAAGGTCGCGGATGGCGTCCGTGCGGTCGCGTCGCTGTCCGGGCGGTCGTCGCGACGCCGAATTTCCGCCGTGCGACTCGCGCTCGCGGTCCTGACCCTGCTCATCGGATTCGCAATCGGCACCGCGAGCGCGATGCCGCTCGACGAAGCGCTGCGCGGGCGGGTCGCGCAGTTGCGCAGCGGGTTCGAAGTCGGCGTCGCCGGCAGCACGATCGCGGCCGGCGACCTGATCCCGCGCTTTTACGAAGGCAGAGGGTTTCGCGCTGCCTGGACGATGCCGAAGCGTCGCACCGAACTGCTCGCCGCGGTCGAGCGCAGCAGCAGCCACGGCCTCGACCCGAACGACTACCATCGCAATGCATTGCGCAGCATTCAGGCCGGGCCTGCGACCAGTGCGAACATTGCGGACCGCGACCTGCTGTTCACGGACGCGCTGATCCGGCTCGTCCTTCATCTCCGAGCCGGCAAACTGGATCCGCACGAGTTCCATGCCGACTGGAATTTCCCGCGTCCCGTCGCCGACGGCGACGCCGCGGCGTCGGCGCTCGAAGACCTGCTCGCGGCCCCCTCGCTCGTCGAGGCCGTCGAGGCCTACGCACCGCAGCTCGACGAATACCGGCACCTGCGCGACGCGCTCGCCGCCTACCGCGCGATCGAAGCATCCGGCGGGTGGCCACCGGTTCCGGACGGACCGACGCTGCGTCCCGGCGAGCGCGACGCGCGCATCGCACTGCTGCGGATCCGCCTGCTGGCGAGCGGCGACGCCGCGGACGCAAAGCCCGCCGACCCCGAGTTCTACGACGACGCGCTCGCCCGCGCGGTGTCCCGCTTCCAGGTCCGCCACAGCCTCGAGCCGGACGCGCTGGTCGGGCGGCGCACGCGCGCGGCGCTGAATGTCGACGTCGGGCGGCGCATCGACCAGATCCGCGCGAATCTCGAGCGGCTGCGCTGGGTCGCGCAGGACATCCGCGGCAGCTATCTCCTCGTCGACATCGCCGGCTTCAACGCGCGCCTCTACCTCGACGACTCGCTCGTCTGGTCGTCGAAGGTCGTCGTCGGACAGCCCTATCGCGAGACGCCCGCGTTCCGGGCCGAGATGCAGTATCTCGTGCTCAACCCGAACTGGATCGTGCCGCCGACGATCCTGCACGAAGATTTGATCGACATGATCGCCGCCGACCCGGACTACCTCGTTCGGCGCGGCATGCAGGTGCTCGACGACGCCGGCCGCGAGGTCGATGTCGCGTCGATCGATTGGCTCAGCTATCGCGACGGCGGATTTCCGTATCGTATCCTGCAATTACCCGGACCCGAAAATCCGCTCGGGCAGGTCAAGTTCATGCTGCCGAACCCGCACGCCGTCTATCTCCACGACACGCCGACGAAGGCGCTCTTCGAGCGCACCGAGCGCGCGTTCAGCTCGGGCTGCATCCGACTGGAACGGCCGCGGGAACTCGCGGCGCTCCTGCTCGACGATCCCGAGCGCTGGAATGCGGACGCGGTGGAGGCGGCGATTGCAGCGGGTGAGACGAAGACGCTGACGGTGCGGCGCAAGGTGCCGGTGCTGGTGCTGTACCACACTGCGGGCGCCGACGAAGACGGCACGGTGCATTTTCACCCGGACCTGTACGGCCGCGATCCGGCAGTCGTTGCGGCGCTCGCGCGCCGGGTCCGCCCGATCGCGACGAGCAGGCCGGTCGCGGAAAGGCGTCCCTGATCGGCAAAAGTGCAGGCGGCCGGGAGTGGCAGTCCGTGCATCCATTCCGCCGTACCTCGCAAACCCTGGAGACACCTCTTCCGCCCGCCAGCGGTGGCGGAATAGCCTCACCGTCCGGTACGCTTCGCGCTGTACCTTTCAGGCAACTCGCCCGGGGATTTCCTCCTTGAACGAAACGAC